>Ga0187875_10001444_pt1 | contig 18321 bp, 15 predicted proteins | sample June2016WEW_17_1_2_FD_132978 | JGI IMG/M metagenome (GOLD analysis project Ga0187875, IMG submission 132978) | Peatland microbial communities from SPRUCE experiment site at the Marcell Experimental Forest, Minnesota, USA - June2016WEW_17_10 | ecosystem: Environmental > Terrestrial > Soil >... | reverse complement strand
CGGATTGTGCTTCTGCAACACCTTGGTGATGGCCGCCGTCAAAGTCGTCTTGCCATGGTCAATGTGGCCAATCGTCCCCACGTTGCAGTGCGGCTTATTTCGATCAAATTTCTCTTTCGCCATTTCTCAATCTCCTCGGCTTCCAATTACGCCGGAACCAAATCGTCCCCGTCCGCTTCGTAATACGCGCCAACGAATTCCTGTTTCTCAACGAGTTCCTCGACAATCTGCCGATCGAACTCAGCGAAATCTTCCGAAAATCGCTCGCGGAAAATCTCGAACCCGCGATGCCAATTCCAGAAATCGCGGACCCGATACCGCCCCTCAACCGTCGACTCGCAATTCAGTTCTGTCACCATGTAACTTTCAGATCGCTTCAGAAACCGCGCCCAAAGTCCATTGTGTCCAAACACAAATCCGAACTCAGATCGCTTACCTTCTCTGACCCAGAACCTGCGGTCGACGACGAACCGCGGCGCTCGGAGTCACTTCGCTGTTCCCTGCACCTTGGCGATGATTTCCTCCGCCACAGAGCGCGGAGCCTCCTCATAGCGCGCGAAGTGCATGGAGTATTCCGCGCGGCCCTGCGTCGACGAGCGCATGTGGGTCGCGTAACCAAACATCTCCGCCAGCGGCACGATGGCCTTGATCACCTGCGAACCAGCACGATGCTCCATGCCTTCGATTCGTCCGCGGCGCGAACTCAGATCGCCCATGATCACGCCGGCGTAATCTTCCGGGGTCACCACTTCAACCGCCATCACCGGCTCCAGCAGCACCGGCGAAGCCTTCCGTGCGGCCTCTTTAAAGGCCATCGAGCCCGCAATCTTGAATGCCATTTCATTCGAGTCCACGTCATGATAGCTGCCGTCATACAGCGTCGCCTTCACGTCGACCATGGGATAGCCGGCAAGAATTCCGCCTTCAAGCGCTTCCCGAATTCCCTGATCGATCGGCTTGATGAATTCTTTGGGCACCGAACCGCCCACGATGTCGTTAACGAACTCATAGCCCACGCCCGGTGGTTGCGGATCCAGCTTGATCTTCGCGTGTCCATACTGGCCGCGACCGCCGGTCTGGCGAATGTATTTGCCTTCCGCCTCGGAGTGCTTGCGAATGGTCTCGCGATACGCCACTTGCGGCTTGCCGACATTGGCCTCGACTTTATACTCGCGCATCATGCGGTCGACGATGATTTCCAAGTGCAACTCGCCCATGCCGCTGATGATGGTCTGTCCGCTGTCGGGGTCGGTGTGAACCTTAAAGGTGGGATCTTCCTGGGCGAGGCGGCCGAGCGCCATGCCCATTTTTTCCTGATCGGCTTTCGTCTTGGGCTCGACCGCAACCGAAATCACGGGAACCGCAAACGTAATATTTTCCAGAGCAATGGGATGATCTTCGCTGCAGATGGTGTCGCCCGTGCTCACGCCCTTCAAACCGACCGCGGCGCAAATGTCTCCCGCGAGAATCTCGCTGATTTCCTCCCGCTTGTTGGCGTGCATCTTGAGCAAACGCCCGATGCGCTCGGTCCTGCGACGGCCCGTGTTCAACACCGAGTCTCCGGTCTTAAGTTGCCCGGAGTAAACGCGAATGAATGTCAACTGGCCAACGAAAGGATCTGCCATGATCTTGAACGCCAGTGCCGAGAACGGCTCTTTGTCATCTGCTTCACGGAAAATCTTTTCCCCGGTGTCGGGATTGAGCCCGTGCGTCTCCGGCACATCGAGCGGCGACGGCAGATAGTCGACGACGGCATCCAGAAGAGGCTGGACGCCCTTGTTCTTGAACGCCGTGCCAACCACCACGGGGAACACCTTCAACGCGATCGTCGATTTGCGCAGCGACGCACGCAACTCGGCGGCGCTGATTTCTTCGCCTTCCAGAAATTTGTGCAGGATTTCGTCGTCGTTCTCAGCAATACTCTCAACCAACTGGGCGTGAAACGCTTCGGCTTTCTTCTTCAGCTCGGCGGGAATTTCTTCGGTGACGTACTCCGCGCCCATCGTGTCGTCCTGCCACACGATCGCCTTCATGTTGATCAGATCGATCACGCCCTTGAACTTGTCTTCTTGACCGATGGGAATCTGGATGGCAACGGGCTTGGCGCTGAGGCGCTTGCGGATGGTATCGATGGCATGTTCAAAATCCGCACCCATCTTGTCGATCTTATTGATGAAGCAAATGCGCGGCACACCGTACTTGTCGGCCTGGCGCCAGACTTTCTCCGACTGCGGCTGCACTCCGTGCACCGCGTCAAACACAGCCACAGCGCCATCGAGCACGCGCAACGAGCGCTCCACCTCCGCCGTGAAATCCACGTGGCCAGGGGTATCAATGATGTTAATCCGAATGTCGCGCCAAGTGCAGGTCGTCGCGGCGGATGTGATCGTGATCCCGCGCTCCTGCTCCTGCTCCATCCAATCCATCGTGGCCGTGCCTTCGTGCACCTCTCCGATGCGGTGCGTCTTTCCCGTATAAAACAGGATGCGCTCCGTCGTAGTGGTCTTGCCGGCATCGATGTGGGCCATGATGCCGATGTTTCTGCAGCGTTCTAATGGAACTGTTCTAGGCACGACTTTTGAACTCTTTCTGGGCTCCGAAAATTAAGCTTCGAGCTACCGGCTTCTAGCCAGTCGCTAGAAGCTAGAAGCTGCGTTTCTACCACCGGTAATGCGCGAACGCCTTATTGGCTTCGGCCATGCGGTGCACATCTTCTTTCTTCTTGATGGCCGCGCCTTTTCCGTTGGCAGCGTCCAGCAATTCATTGCTCAGCTTGTCGACCATGCCCCGCTCCGCCCGACCCCGCGCATAAGTCAGCAACCAGCGGATCGCCAGCGAAGTTCGCCGATCAGCATTCACTTCCACGGGAACCTGGTAGTTGGCGCCACCCACTCGACGCGTCTTCACTTCGAGCAGCGGCTTCGCATTCTCGACGGCTTTCGTGAACAGCTTCAAAGCTTCGTCGCCGCCTTTTTCCTGCACCCGGGTGAGGGCTTCGTAGAAAATACCCTCGGCGGTGCTGCGCTTGCCCTGCCACATCATCGAGTTGATGAACTTCGTCACCAGATTCGAGCCATAAACCGCATCGGCTGGCACGGTCCGCTTTGCAGTATGTCCTTTACGAGGCATTCGCTTGTTCGCTCCTGGCTTCTAGCCCTTCCTTCTCGCTTGACCCGACTGGCCACTCATCACCGGCCACTGGTCACTGGTCACCGCGCTTTAACCCTTCTTTGCGCGCTTGGCGCCGTACTTCGAACGTCCCTGCTGACGGCCGGCCACGCCCACCGCATCCAGCGTGCCGCGAATCACGTGATAGCGCACACCCGGCAGATCTTTCACACGGCCGCCGCGGATCAGCACAATCGAGTGCTCCTGCAGATTATGGCCAACGCCAGGAATGTAGGTCGTAACCTCGATCCCATTCGTCAGCCGCACTCGCGCCACTTTACGCAGCGCCGAGTTCGGCTTCTTGGGGGTCTGCGTGTACACACGAGTGCAAACTCCGCGCTTCTGCGGACACCCCTGCAGCGCCGGACTGGCCGTCTTGTACCGTGGCCGCTTGCGGCCCTTCGCCACCAATTGATTAAAAGTAGGCACTGTTCGCCGCTCCTCGCCGCACGCCGCAAACCTGCCTGGACAGGCGGGCAGCGCACAGCTTGATCCGCTTTCCCGGTCTTTGATTTCACGATCCGGACTGGCAGGCTCGGTGGCCAGCCATGCTTCTCACCGCCGCACCGCCATTACGGAGAGAGATTCTAGGTTCCTGATCTAGATTTGAACCGTCGACGGTGGCACCCGGCCAAAACTGCGGGGGTGCTCCGTATCGCCAGCTCTGTCCTGCATATCCTTCCGCAGACGACCGGTCCGCTTGTTTCAGCCGTACCGGATGCCCGAGGGCGAAAGGCAGCGCAGGAACATTTCAGCGAGGAATGTTTCCGGACTTACTGACACACGGAAACGCATTTCTCAAAAGCTCAACCACAAGTCCACGCGATACCCCGCAGAACTCACGGCCTACAGCAAGCTTGGATTAACTCGCGGAACCAAACTACTATAGCAACTCAGACGAAACATCGTCAACTCATGTTTTGGCATCCCACTGCAAATGATATCGCCGTGTGGTGAAGAGGCTCTCGCCCGTCGCTTGCTGAATCGGCTTCCTGCCTCTACACTACAACCTTTCCGTTCCGATTCATCTTTTAGCATCAGCGGAAGCTGATCTCACATTAGCGGCTCGCCCGCGGAGGTAATCGCGAGGCTGCGAGAGGGTGCATGGCAAGGTTGCGTTGCGTTCAGTGGGCATGGGTCGGCGTTACCGTTGCTTTTTTTTTGTTTTTGCCAGCGTGCGGTAAGAGCAAGCCGCCTGGCGCTTCGCCCTTTCCGGCAAAGATCAATTTGAACCCCGCCACGAGCGCTTCTATGCAACTAGGAAGCACCATGGCCTTTACCGCCAACGCGCAAAACGGCTCCAATTCCAGTATCTCCCCCGCATTCACTTATGCGTCGAGTAATCCTGCAATCGTAAACATCTCGCCTACCGGCTTAGCCTGCGGGGGTATCTGGAACGCACCTTATTACAACGTTTGCACAGCGGGAGGCGAGGGCACGGCTGAGATCACCGCCTCGGCTCTGGGTGCCACCAGTCCGCCCACGTTGGTTTTCGTTCATCCCGCGATCGACAACATTCAGATCAGCGTTGTTCCTCCGGTCAACTCTCCGCCTCCCGCTTGCCCCGGACAGACGGCACTTCCGCCCGCATGCGGCATCAAGTTCAACGCCAATGCCGCGAATTATTGTCTTTCGCAGAACCAGGTCGAAACCCTGCAAGCCACCGCTTACAGTCAGGGCGTTGACATTACTGCCTCCGTCGGTCCGTTTACCTGGAACCAATCGAATTTGAACGTGGTCACCGTGACTCCGATCATTACCTCTTCGACCAACGTGGCCACCAACCAGGCCACGGTGGTTTCCAACACCCCCGGCGAGACTCAGGTAGTGGCGTCTGCCTCGGGATTTTCCAGCCTGCCATACAGCGCGGAGACTTGCCCCGTGCAATGCATCACGCTTTCGCTCGGTCAAAACGGCTCACACAATATTGACCAAACAAGCTTTACCGCCAGCAAGGGAACCTCAGAAACCATCACTGCCACTGCCGTCGACGTCCAAGGTTGCATGCTTCCCAAGCCGCCACTGACGTGGACCTCCACTTCGCCAGCGGCACTCACCGTGGGTAGCGCCACCACAGGATGCTCCGGGGGAGCAACTTGCACGATCTCTACGACGCAGCCGGGGGCGGCCGCGATTACTGCCTCCTGCACCCCCCCAACCTGCAACCTAGGCTTCCCGCTGAATTCGTTGAACGTGCCGGGGTTACCTCAGTTTTATTTTCCTCAACCGATTTATCCGGTCACATCCATTTCCGGATTGGTCACGGGAACCACCACTGCCGCGAGCGTGCTGGCCACCAGCCAGGATTGCTACGCCAACGCTCTTTGTCCAGTCGCGCTCTATGACATCTCAACCAGCACCAATGTCGCAGCCAGCCCCTCCCAGTTGCCCACACCCCCCAATTCACTGATGTTTGATACGGCAGGAGATAAAGCTTACGTGGGCAGCCAATTCGGCGCCGTGCTCATCACCAGCGCGAATCTAGGGTCCGCGACGACGAGTCCGTTCACATCGCTGGGCGCCGCCGGTACTCCGCTGGGTTTGGTAACGGGAAAGGTTATCGGGGTATCCCCAAACGGCAGCCTGGCTGTCTTCTCGGATACGATTTCGACGCCGAATCAGGTTTACGTCGTGAACACCGGCGGTGCGGGCGCCACGACCACACCTTTGACGATCAACAGCGCGACCACGGCAACGTTTTCGTCTGACAACTCGAAAGCCTTCATCCTCGGCAACAGTGGAAACACTTTGTATGTTTATTCGCCGCTGCAGGCGCTTCAAAGCTACGCTCTGACTGCGCCCGCTGACGCGGTTGCGTTTTCTTCCAGCGGAGCGTTTGCTTTCATCGCCGGCGGAGATTCTGCCTCGAATATTACTGTTCGCAATACTTGCGATAACTCGCTCGCCGTGCTTCCGCCACCGGCGGTTGGCAATTTCTCCATCACCGGCCTGCCGGCGACTCCCCTCTTCCTCAAACTGGTGCCGCCGGGCAACGCTCCCACCGGCAACTCGCTCATTCCGAGTCTCCAGCAACCGGGCCTTGATGTTTTCTTTGGGATCGATAACACCGGCATCGATGTGATCGCGACCACATCCACGGCTCCGCTCACGCCACTGCCTGCGACTACGGCTCTTTGCCCGCAGCAGCAGATCGGACTGGCCACCATGAATCAGACCACAACAACCTTTGCGCCCATCCATATCAATCTCCAGAAAGGCACGTTCCATCCCATCAACGTCTTCCTCGCACCGGATTCCACTCAGGTCTACATCGTGACCAGCGATCTGGGTGTACTCGTCTACAACTTCGGCACCCAATCGGTAAGCGCCATTCCTCTCATCGGAACCGGAAATCCAGCGCCCGTCGCCGCCGACATCACGGTAGACGGAACCTTATTGTACGTAGCCGGCACGGATGGGATCCTGCACGAACTGAATACCGCAACTGGCGTGGACCAAATGGAAATCCCCTTTTTCCAACTTCCCAACTCCTCCAATAATTTTTGCTATTCCTCTTACGATTGCACGCTGAATCTGGTGGCGATAAAACCGTGAGGATGGGAAAGCGTGGGCGGGGGTTGGCACGAAGGATGGCAAGTGATTGTTGATTACGAATTCTTGATTGTTGATTGCAAACCCGGGCCTGCACCCGATCGCTTTCAATCCGCGATCAATCCACAATTCTTAGTCTGCCTACGCTGGCTTCTGCAGTTCTTTCGCTACGCTATCCAGCACTCCATTCACGAACTGCACCGATTCCAGGCTGGAAAATTTCCGCGCGATCTCGAGCGACTCGTTGATGACCACCGCGCGCGGCGTCTCCGGATAGGCCAGAAACTCAGCCACCCCCGCGCGCAGCAGATTGCGATCCACCGCCGCCATGCGCTCCATGCGCCAGTGCTCTGCGTGGCGCTCGATCAACCTGTCGATTTCCGCACTGCGATCGTTTGCCACGCGAAATAAATCATCGGCGAAATCGCGCACATCGGCGCTGGTAGAAGCATGTTCGGCCCAAAATGTTTGCCGCACATGATCCACCGTTTGCTTGCCCATGTCCGCCTGGAACAGCATCTGCAGAACCAGTTCGCGAGATTTGCGGCGAGTACCCATGGAGGGAAGTTGCCAGTTGCCAGTTTACTGTAGAGAGGTTATTTGCGCTTCGTCTTCTAGCGCTTGTCATTCCGCTTCTTGGATTTCTCGTTGCCCCCCAACCGCTTGTCATTCCGAGCGGAGCGAGGAATCTGTTTCTTGTGGACCGCTGTCCTTGGTCTGCCCTGAGCCGCCAGGCGACGGGGCTGATGGCTGATGGCCTGCTTCAGCGACGCCATCTCCACCGCCGCCAGTGCCGCCTCGAATCCTTTATTCCCCATTTTTAGCCCTGCCCGGTCAACGGCCTGCTCCAGGTTCTCACAAGTGAGCACGCCAAAAGCATGCGGAACGCCCGTCTCCTGGGCCGACTGCCCAATCCCGCGCGTCACTTCGTTCACGATCACGTCATAGTGCGCCGTGTCCCCGCGCAGCAAACAGCCCAGACAGAGGATCGCATCGTAGTTTCCGGTCTCCGCCAGCTTCCGCGCCGCCAGCGGAATCTCAAACGCCCCCGGCACGCGCACCAGGTCGATACTTTCCTTCTTCGCGCCCGAGCGCACCAATCCGTCGATCGCGCTCAACAAGAGTCTCTCGGTAATAAATGCGTTGAATCGGGAAACGACAATGGCGAAACGCTTGCCGGACGCGCGCAGTGTCCCTTCGAGCGTCGGAACCCAAAGCTCTGGAAGAGCCTCTGCAACCAGATCTTGCTTGTGTTTTTTCTCCGTGACTTGGTGTCTCCGTGGCGGGGTTCGCTCTTGATCCGCGTCGCATCCGTGAAAATCTGTGGCAATCAATCACTTTCCCTTGAACACCGCCGTCCGTTTCTCCAGAAAAGCCGTTGTCCCTTCCTTCTTATCTTCGGTCGCACAAGACACGCCGAACAGCACTGCCTCCAGATACAAGCCCTCGCTCAGACTCATCTCCATCCCCTTGTTCACGGCCTCCATCGCATACTGCACCGCCAGGGGCGCGTTCGCGATGATCTTCGCCGCAATCGCTTCCGCTCGCGGAATCAACTCGGCCGCCGCCGTGACTTCATTCACCAGCCCGATGCGATGCGCTTCCTGCGCCGTGATCATCTCACCCGCCAGCACCATCTGCATCGCGATGCCTTTGCCCGCCAGCCGCGGCAGCCGCTGCGTCCCGCCATAGCCTGGAATAATTCCGAGCTTCACCTCGGGCTGTCCCAGCTTGGCATTCTCGCTGGCCAGCCGCATCGTGCATGCCAGCGCGATCTCGCATCCGCCGCCGAGAGCAAATCCATTGATGCACGCGATCACCGGCTTACCAAGATTTTCTATCAAGTTCAGAACGTTCTGCCCGCGGTGGGTATACTCTTTTCCGCGGACCGCATCGTGCTTGGCGAGTTCCGCAATGTCGGCGCCCGCAATAAATGCCTTCTCGCCCGAGCCGGTAAAAATGACGACGCGAATGGCGGCATCATTTTTGATGTCATGAAATGCCGCCCGCAATTCTTCCATGGTGGCCATGTTCAGCGCGTTGAGAACTTTCGGCCGGTTGACCGTGACGTAAGCAATCGCGTTTTTCTTTTCGAGAAGTATATTTTCGAAGTTCATAATTTCTAACTCCGCCACGGATTTTCACCGATCGATGCGGATTTCACAACGTCCTGCAAAGTAAAAGCATGGTGATTCCGTGTCAAGCGCAGAACCTGTGCACCTTGCTGGCAACTTCCGGATACGTAAGGCGTCCTCCAGCTTGCTGCGAATCCTCCCGTGTTTCTCTGGCGAGGGATTCTAGTTCCGCATTGACCCGCCAAACCCGTGCAAAAAGATTTTGCGCCTCTAGCTCTTCGCTCGCACCGACGACTCCACTTCATCCTTGCTCAACCCACAACTGATGCAGCGCTGGGTCCACAACCGGTTGGCGAAAACTTTGCCGCACCGCGGACATTTCCATTCGGTGAGCCACCATGCTCCCGCCAGGTAAACCAAGATCCAACCCAATAAAATCGCGAAGTCCTTCACTTCGCCAAGGCGCAGCCTTGCGATCATCGCGCCCAGGAACAGAAAGCTGACAAACAGCGCCACGACCAGATTCCGCCTTACTACGTAGCTGCTCCATGCCCGGCGATACCTTTCCATATCCTGCGGTCCGGCATCCTCAGGCGGCTGATCGGTTTTTCTCCGTCCCTCCATGCTTGGTCTAGAGTTTATTCGCCTTTGGATTGTTCGCGTCGGAATAATCGTAGAAACCTTTACCAGTTTTCTTCCCGTACCAACCCGCCATCACCAGCCGCTTCAACAGCGGAGGCGATGCAAAGCGCCGCTCCTTGAACTCGTCATACATCACGTGGGTAATGTAATAGGTCGTGTCGAGCCCAACAAAATCCAGCAGCGTAAACGGTCCCATCGGATAACCACAGCCCAGCTTCATGGCGTTATCCATGTCTTCAATCGATCCCACGCCTTCCTCATACGCCCGAATGGCATCGAGCAAATAAGGCACCAGGAGCCGGTTGACGATGAATCCCGTCTTGTCCGACGTCCGCACCGGAACCTTGCCCAGCCTGTTCCCGAACTCATAAGCCGTTTCATAAACATCCTCGGCGGTAGCAATCGTCCGCACCACCTCCACCAGCTTCATCAGCGGCACGGGATTAAAAAAGTGCAGCCCGATAAAGCGCTCCGGACGCTTCACCGCCGTCAAAAGCTCCGTCACCGAAATCGAGGACGTATTCGATGCAAAGATCGCATCCCGTTTCACCACAGCATCGAGCGACGCGTACATCTTCTTCTTCTCTTCCACGTTCTCAATGATGGCCTCAATCATAATGTCGCAATCAGCCAGGTCCGCCTGGTTCGTCGTCCCCTTAAGCCGCGCGCGAATCGCGTCCTTCTGCTGCGCCGTAATCCCGCCCTTCTCCACCGGCCGCTCGGCAAACTTTGCCAAGGATTTCTCAATCCCGGCAAAGCCCTTATCCAGAAACTTCTGCTCGACCTCAAGCACGGTCACATCGAATCCAGCCGTCGCACAGACCTGCGCAATGCCGGAACCCATGAGTCCACAACCGAGCACTCCAACCTTTTTGATTTCCATGATTGCTTCCTTCACCCCAAGAAATGCCTTGTCCTTCTGAGCGAAGCCGAGAACCGATGCACTCGGTAGGCGTGATCGAAATGCATCGGTCCGTCGCGGCAAAGGCGCCGCTCAGGATGACAACCACCCCATTACGCCATCGTGCACATCCCTAGAATCCTGCCACTCAGTAAGTGCCGAACAAACCAAACCCGCGCCCGCCATCGCCAGTAGCGCCGCCCCACCCAACCGATCTGCAAGAGTCACTTCGCCAGTCCGATATCGATCCCTCCTGCGACCGAGCCGGGCTTTCCGGATTGTGACCACGCGGAAATCTTGCTCTCACAGCCTTCCATCGCTCCGGCCAGACCCAAATCAACCTCCCGGGGCCGCGACGAGCAACCACGCATGCATGAAAATTGCGTCGAACATGACGTTGGAACTTGTCTTCCTCCGCGGAAGTCCGGGCAAATCCGTGGCGGAGAATCCTAATTCAAACTCTCCACAATCATCGCGATTCCCTGGCCGCCGCCAATGCAAGCCGTAGCCAACCCATACTTCTTCTTCCGCCGCCGCAGTTCATACAGCAGCGTGATCACCAGCCGCGTCCCGGTCGCGCCCAGCGGATGCCCCAACGCAATCGCCCCGCCATTCACATTCACCTTCTCGCGATCGAGCCCCAATTCTTTTTCCACCGCCAGATACTGCGCCGCAAACGCCTCATTCACTTCCATCAAATCGATGTAGTCCAGCGACAGTCCAGCCTTCTGCAGCGCGACCTTCGTCGCCGGCACCGGACCGCGCCCCATCACCTTCGGCTCCACCCCGGCAACGCCCCAGCTCACAATCCGTCCCAGCGGTTGAATGCTGCGCTTGCGCGCTTCCTCCAGTGACATCAACACCACCGCAGCGCCGCCATCCACAATTCCACTCGCATTGCCGGCCGTGACCGTGCCATTTTTTCCGAACGCCGCCTTCAACTTTGCCAACCCTTCCATCGTGGTCTGCGGACGGCGGTGGTCATCTTCCGTCAGCAATTCTCCCGTAGCCTCACCCTTAGAATTCCGCAGCGGCACCGGCACTAGCTCTTCTGGAATGCGTCCCTCTTTATAAGCCGCATCGGCTTTCTGCTGCGAGCGCAGAGCCAACTCATCCTGCGCCTGCCGCGTGATGCCCTGCTGCTCCCCGTACAACTCCGCCGTGTTCGCCATGTACAAGCCGCAATAGCTATCGAGCAGCGCTACCATCAGCGCGTCTTCCAGCTTCCCGCCCGGCGCCAGCGTAAATCCATCGCGCCCGCGAATTACAAATGGAGCCTGCGACATGGCCTCCATCCCGCCCGCCAGCACAATCTTCGCTTCGTACAATTGAATCATCTGCGCCGCATTCACAATCGACTGCATTCCCGACCCGCACAGCCGGTTCACCGTCAACGCCGGAGTCTCAATCGGCAATCCCGCCCGCAAACCCACATGCCGCGCCCCATACAGCGCGTCGCCCGAAGTCTGCTGCGCGTTGCCAAATACCACGTGATCAAATTCCTTGGGTTCGATCCCCGCCCGCTCGATCGCACCCTTGGCCGCAACCGCGCCCAATTCCTGCGCCGTAAAATCCTTCAATTTCCCGCAATAGCGGCCAAAGGGCGTGCGTGCCCCACTGACAATGGCGATATCACCTGGTTTCAACATTGGCTTACCTGATAGGCCCCGCTCCGAGCGGGTCAAAATTGATATTCAAACTGGTTAGTGTAGCAGCGCGCGAGGAGATTTGACCACCGAGAGGTCCGCCGGGAGTTTTCATTTCAGCGTATGCACCGTTTGCTTTCGGGGCGACTCGCCGATAGTGTGGTACGCTCGCCGACCAAGGAGGAGTCCGATGGAACAGCGCGTGAGCATGATCACCCTTGGAGTGGCGGATCTGAATCGCAGCAATGAATTCTACGAGCGCCTCGGATGGCAGCGGTCCATGGCCAACGCAGAGGGCGTCATATTCTTCCAGGCGGGAGGGATGGCTCTCGCCCTCTACCCGCGACACGAGCTCGCAAAGGATGCGAATGTTTCTCACCACGGCCACGGTTTCAGCGGGATCTCGCTTGCGTACAACACCCGCAATCGCGCCGAAGTCGACTCGGTGCTCAGCGATGCTGCCGCCGCTGGCGCAACCGTTCTCAAGCCTGCCCAGGAAGCCTTCTGGGGCGGCTATTCGGGGTACTTCTCAGATCCAGATGGGTTTCTATGGGAAGTCGCTTGGAATCCATCCTTTCCGATCGCAGAAGATGGGACGATTCGAATTCCGGACTAGCCATGAATTCTCTTCCGTCAATGGCTTTCGGATCAGAACGGATCCGCCACTGCCATGCCGGGAGCCTGGTGACGATTCAAGGATCAATCAAATCTTCTAGGCCACCACCCCCGTAGCCAGCACCGCTTTCATCGCCACAACCTTCCCCGGCCCCTGCACCAGGGAGGTGGCCAGCGCATGTTCAGCTCGGTTGATCACCTCCGTCACAATGTCCACGGGATCATAACTGTCTCGCACCACCGCCTCAGCCAGCCCTGCCGAAAACTCCAACGACTGTCCTTTGCCGGAGGCGTCCTTGCGGGGCAGGTGAACGTCCGCGATGACCTTACGAAGTTTTTCGACGGCCATCATTGCTTCTTTCTCGGCCGTGTCGCCCAAGATCAGAGCAATGGTTGTCGTGTCGTAGCGAAACGCCAAATCATTCGTGCGGATGTTGGCTGCGAACTGCTGCCCAAGCTTTTCCATGACGGCGTCGATCGCAGCCTCGCCATATTCCTTGAGCAATGCCGCGCTTCGTCCGAACTGCAAAAGGAGCACGGAAAGTGCTGACGAACTTTGCACCGCGCGCTTGCTCTCCGCGAGCAGTAAATCCAGATAGGAACTGCGCTTCAGTAGTCCCGACTTTTCATCTGTCACCGAAAGGTTTTTCACCAGCCGCCGCAGACCCGCATTATTCAGCGCGATCACCATCTGGTCGGCCAGCGTTTTCAGGACCACCGCATCCGTCTGTGGCCAGGCCCGCGGCTTGTTGTGCAACAGAGCCAGTACGCCCACCGAATCGGTGCCATTCGTCAGTGGGAACGCCATCACCGCAATGGCTCCCAACTCCACCACCGCGTTGCGCACGGCCTCGAACTCCGGCGCTTTCTGCGCGTCGGCAATGATCACGGGCTCCGCCGAAGATGTCGAGAAAGATAAATCCTGCAGGGCGCACATCACTTCCTTGAGGGCCCCGGAACTCGCTGGATTCACACCTTTGCCGCAGAATTCCTGCACCGCCGTGGGTGCCGAACCGGGCGTACGCATCGCAGCCACACAGCGCGACACTTCCCAGTGTCCGCCAATTTCAGCGACCGCCGTCGTTAAGACCGCGGCTGCCGTCGCCTGGTGATAGAGCTTGCGAGTAATCTCCGCCACACGGGTGACGTTACGCATCTCCGCCATCGGATCCGTTGGCGGCGGAGCCGCAGGCACCGGAGAGGAAGCTGCCACCGGTGCTCCGGACGGAACCGTACGCACACGCGCCGCACCCGCATACGCTGGGGTAACCCCCGCAGCCAGGTAGAGGCGCTGCAAGTCTTCGTTTCTCTCTTCTTCTCGCGGGAACAGCTCCTGAATTCTCTGCAGCCGCTCCACCGCCTTGTTCCTCATCCCGTACTGCACCAGAATTTCTGCCTGCAACATCAGGTCCTGCAGGGTGGAAGCCCCCAGCGTTGCTTCCTGCTCGTGCGCAGGCTCGGTTTGAGATTTGCTCACCGCGGTAAATCGGGACGCAATCGCACGGAACTTCTTCTCATCGATCTTCCCCTTCAACATCTCCAGCCGGTTTGTATGTCCGGATTCGTAAGGATCCACCTCGGCTGCGCGGTCCAGACATTCTGCAGCCTTGGCGAACTGTCCGTTACCACAATACAGATCGAAAAGTTGAAGCAGAGTCTGGCAGTAGTCCCCCTCGCGGTTCGACGCGTTAAACAACTCACTCAGGAACTCAAGCATTCCCGGGGATGCCCGCCTGGTCGTCGCGATCTCCTGCATTACCCCGAGAAATTGCCGCCGTTCGCCACGCTTCGCCTGAAAGGCACCCAGCTTGCGCGCCAGTGACACTGCCGCATCATCGCGTTCTGCATCCACCAACTGTCCGATAAGCGCCGTCACCTGCGACATTCGGTCGGGATAGAGTTCGAACAGTTGCCAAACCAGCGGCTCCGCGTCGGCATACCGCCCTGCTGCCAGCAAAGCCTCGGCATAAATCTCCCGCAAGGCTGGTGACGTCTTTCCTGCATTCACCTGGGGTTCCAAGATAAAAATTGCCGCGCCAATCTGGCCCTGTCCGAGCAGGCTCTTGCCGTAGGCCAGCGCAATCTCATCATCGGACGAATCCTCCTGATAAGCCCGTTCATACCACTGCGAAGGATCTCCTCCTTCTTCTGCGGTGAGTTGTGCGACACGCTTGAATGCCGCCGCCGCGGCCTTGCTGTCGCTTAGTTCAGACGACAACTCCGCTAGTCGTACAAAATTTCCCTGGGTTGGCTCCAGGGCAACCACGCGCCGGAGAACGGGCAGCGCATCCTTCTTGTTTTCCAGCTTCGCCAGATCACTTAATGCCGATTCGTAGGTGCCTAACGCCAGTTTCTTGTTCGACCCTTCCAGGAGTTGTCCGAAGCGAAATTTCTGATCCGAAGTCGGACTCCCATGACGCGCTAATTTCTTGTAAGTAAGGCTAGCCCGTGTGGCGTCTCCGGCATTTACCTGCCGTTCAAACAACTCGCCCAGCAGCCGCACCGCGTCCCGTGCCCGGTTCTGCGAAAGACTTAAATCCGCCGAGAGTTCCCGGACCTTATCGTTTTCCGGGTCATCCCGCAGGACCAGCAGATACTCTTCGAGGGCTTCGGCGGCCTTCCCCTTCTGCAGAAGTTTTTCGGCACGCTCCACACGCCGCGTGATCTCGGCTCGGTCCGGGCGTGTTGTCATCTCAGGCATGGATTGGATTTGGGCAGAGTACTCTGGTTCGATTTTAGGAGCCACCCCCGGTGCCAGCAATCCGCAAGGGTTCGTGAGCGATTACGAAAGTCACCGGCGGGACCGTTCGGTGTTGGGTGATCGTTCTCAGGTCTTAGGGGATCGGTCTTAGGAAATCCAGCACCTACGACCGATCCCCTAAGACCCAGTCTCTCTGAAATTTGGGGAACTCCTCCTTTGTTTGTTATCGTGCCCCCATGTCTTTCGCCCCGCCTGGCCCGGAGGACGTTCAGAAAGAAGCCCACGAACAAGGTCTCCACCACCAACTTACCGCTGGACAGATGGCCATGTTGGCTGTCGGGGGCTCCGTTGGAACCGGACTTCTTCTTGGCTCCGCCGCAGCCCTGGAAATCGCCGGCCCCAGCGTCATCTTGAGTTACATCGTCGCCGCTTTCATCGCTTACACCGTGGCCATGGCTCTCGGCGAGTTGGCCAGCACACATCCTGCCGCCGGATCGTTCGGCATTTACGGCGAACTTTACCTTAATCAGTACTTGGGATTTCTTTGCCGCGCCGGCTACTGGGCCTCCATCGCATTCTCCATCGGAGCCGAACTCGTGGCCTCCGCCACGTACATGACCTACTGGCTCCCAGCCGTTCCCGGGGAAGGGTGGGTAATCGTTTTTTCCGTGCTGCTCCTGATCGTCAATCTGCGCGACGTGAGTTCCTTCGGACGCTTCGAATTCTGGTTCGCCATGATCAAGTTCGCCACCGTTGTGGCCTTCATTTTGGCGGGCGCCGCGCTGATGTTCAGCGGGCACGTTATCCCGCAATACAGCGCTCACGGCGGCTTCTTCCCCCAGGGTCCAATCGCGCCTCTACTCGCCGTCTTCCTCGCCATCTATGCATTCGGCGGGGTTGAGATCCTTGCCGTCACTACCGGCGAATCCCGTTCTGCGAAAGATATCCCCCGCGCTGCCCGCCTTACTTTTTTTCTGCTGGCCGGTCTCTACCTCGGCGCCATCATTGTTCTGGTCGGCGTCATGCCATGGAATCACGCCGGCGTCACCGAGAGCCCTTTCGTCACCGTGCTGCGCCTCGCCAGAGTTCCGGCCGCCGCCTTCTTCATGAATTTCGTCGTCCTCACGGCAGCACTCTCGGGTGCTAACGCCAAGCTCTACGTCGCCTCCCGCCTTCTGTTTTCGATGGGCCGCACCGGATGGGCTCCCGCAAGTCTCGGCAGGTTGAACGCGTCGGGATCGCCCCGTCTGGCGTTACTCGTCTCTTCTTACGGAATCGCAACCGCTCTGATCATCGAACACTGGGCCCCGAAACAAGCCTTCCTCTACATCATGGGAGCCGCATTCTCTGGCTTAATCCTGTCGTGGGTCGTATCCCTGGCAGCCCATGTCAGCTTCCGCTGGCGCCTCACACCCGTACAAGTCGCCGCCCTACCCATGCGCTCCCCTTTGGGCGTCTGGGGTTCCATCGTTGGCTTCGTCCTCGTGTCCGTCGCCGTTTTGCAAACTCTCCGTTCTTCCCGCATCAACGAAATTGGCGGACTGGCATTTTTCACCAGCCTCACCGGCGCTTACCTTCTCCTGAAACGCCGGCGGCAGGTCTCGTAACTCGCCATTACCAACGTAAGCCTGCTTCCCCCTTTTTTGCTGCAAGCCGCGCGCCCGCTCCTCTAGCCTGATGGGGAGTGAGTCTGTCTGAAAGACAAATCATCGGGCCCAGCCATTGATTCCCTCTATCCTTTTACTTCGCACAGACAGCCGTCCGATCGCATGGTGCGTCATCGGACTCTGCGCTGGGCTTTATCTTTTCTTCAATGGCTTCTGCTTGCTGCAGCGTAGGCGCCTCATCCTCGACACTCCCGTTTCCAAAATTCGCAGCGCATCGCTGGGAATGGTTGAGCTCAGCGGCCTCGCCGTCGGCCCCTACACCATGGCAGCGCCCATCACCGAGCGCCCCTGCTACTACTACCGCACCGTAATCTGGGAATGGAAACGTCAGGGACGCAGCAGTCAGTGGGTCAAAGTGGCTGGCGAGTGCGTACACGTCCCTTTCTTCCTCGACGACAATACTGGCAAGGTGATGGTGGATCCTCGCGGCGCGGAACTCGATCTTCATCGCGATTTCCAGCAGGAATTCTGCGATTCGTTTTTCACCACTAAAGAAGAGGCGCCGCCGAACGTCCGCACTCTATTGCTGCGCCATGGCATCCATACCAGCAATAAAATCAAAGTGGAAGAGTTTTGTATCAAGCCAAAGAATGCGCTCTTCCTGCTGGGAACTCTCGGCGAAAATCTGGGCCTCGAACTTACACCTCAGCCCATCTACGATGACGAGCACAACACCCTCACCCTAGGGAGTGCGCTGTGGTTCCATCCCGTGCGAGCCGCGATGGGAAGCCCGCTACTTTCATTTGCCAGCGGAGACGGCAACCAGTATTCCGCACCCCTCGAAGAGCCTTCCGACGGCATGAGTTTTCAACAGCCGTTGAACCCAGCGACCCAAGTGATCCAACTCTCGCCCGATCTAGGCCCAACCAAAGCATCCGACATGAGCCAGCAGCAGAAAATCGCGGCCGCCTTAATGAAAGCGGGCATTTCAAATCCGGCGGCGTGGGTCGCCGCCGGAGTTTCGGGGTCGACCCCCGCCATCAGTTCGGCGTCAGTCTCGTCCGACGGAATCGCAACCGCTACGGCGAATTCTTTCGATCCGCATCCACCCGTCGTGCTGATGAAAGGAAAGAACAATCCAACTTTCCTGATCTCCTGGCGCAGCCAGCGCGCGATCGCCCGCTCGCTCGAATGGAAATGCGCACTCATGATCTGGGGGGGACCCGCATTGGCCTTGCTCTGCCTCTACGGCCTCCTCACCCTCACTCGTTTGATCTAGTTTGCTCAGAGTCCCAAGCGAGCTAGAACCTGCGCTGAATCGCACCCGGAAAAAGCGTTGGTTCCAGAAGGTCACGAACGACGCCCTTCATCCGCTCTAGTACAATGCTGGCGTGAGTCATGCCGTTCGCATCGG
>Ga0187875_10001441_pt1 | contig 18350 bp, 18 predicted proteins | sample June2016WEW_17_1_2_FD_132978 | JGI IMG/M metagenome (GOLD analysis project Ga0187875, IMG submission 132978) | Peatland microbial communities from SPRUCE experiment site at the Marcell Experimental Forest, Minnesota, USA - June2016WEW_17_10 | ecosystem: Environmental > Terrestrial > Soil >... | reverse complement strand
TCATGGAAGATCGTGAAGCTTATGCGGAGGAAGTGGAAGAGGTCTTAGGCGGATGTTGCGCTGCAATCAAGAGGAACAGTCTCCGGAACGAGCGTGAGGTGCTAAACCTGGCCTGCCTGGTGAGGCGAGAGGAGGCATCGGAGTTTGAAAGCGCCGTATTAAGGGCCGCCAAGCTCTTCGACAACGACTTCGCCTTCGATTACAACGGTCCCTGGGCGCCTCATAACTTCGTCCAGGTAAATCTGAACTCGGGTGACATGTGACACTTATCTAATATCGGGTTGGAGCGACCGGCATGTTCATCGTTGACGACGTCCTTTGTTTTCCTTTCTCCGGGATCCTCTGGATTGTCCGCCAGGTTTACGATGCCGCCCGGCAGGAACTGGCCGCAGATACCGAGACAATCACGGCTGAGTTGATGGACCTTCATATGCTGCTGGAGGCAGGGGAGATCACTAGCGAGGTATTCGACGCACGAGAAAAAGAGTTGCTTGACCGCCTGGACGAGATCGAAGAATGCGGGGTTCGGGTTCGGGCGGAGGCGTACGAATGAGTAAAGGGCCGCGCCCCGGTGTTTGAGTTGTCGCTTTGCAACCGGACATTGCTGAATATCGGTCACTCTGGTGCAGCCTTACGTGGTGTTTGAGGAAAAATGAATGGTCAACCCTGATTTTTCACCCGCCGATGCCCAACATATCTCGCTTTGCGAGGCGCTCGACCGTATTCTGAGCAAGGGCGCCGTGATAGTGGGAGAAGTGAGGATTTCGGTGGCAAACATCGATCTTATTTACCTGGGCCTCCAGGTAGTGCTCTCATCGGTTAAGACCTTGCGTGATGAGATGTAATATGCAGGCACCTGCGAACGAGACCTGAAATGGAGCAGGCAGATGGATTGGGTTGAAAAAGAGAGGGTGGATTCGACTAACTTAAATGATTTTGCGAAGATAATGGGTGTGGGGGTCAGTTCTCCCTCGGGATCATGCGCCGGTGAACTTCAAGGGGGGTGTCTGAGCGCACCCAGGGTGAATCTGGACGGAGAAAATGTGAAAAACGGGCTGGGCAGGCTGGTTCTGACTCTTGTCAAACTCCTTCATGAACTGCTCGAAAAACAGGCGATAAAGCAAATCGATGCCGGTTATCTCACCAATGCTGAAATAGAGAGGATTGGATTGACGCTGATGAGGCAAGCCGAGGAAATCGACAGGCTCCGAAAGGAGTTTCACCTGGAGGAGCAAGACCTCAATCTCGACCTCGGGCCTCTCGGGAGACTACTATAAGGAGGGCGTTTAAGTGGCGATTCAGCGGACCCCGCAGCATTCCATAGAAAGCACCAACCTGGCCGACCTGCTCGAGCGCGTGTTGGACAAGGGCATTGTCATTGCCGGAGACATAAAGATCAAGCTGGTGGACGTCGAGTTGCTGACCCTGCAGATTCGCCTGGTCATCTGTTCGGTGGACAAGGCCAGGGAAATGGGCATGGACTGGTGGGCAAAAACTCCCCGCTCCGAGGCCAACCCGGAACTCTCACCAGATTACCTCTCACAAATCGAGGAAAGGCTGGCAAAAATAGAATCCCACCTCTCGAGTTGACTCCAATCTTAGCCTGTCGTTACAACAACCAAGGCAACCAAGGGAAGTAATAATAGCCGGAGCCTTCCCATTCCAGCGCCTGTGGACGTTTTTGTCTGCGCTCGTAAAAAGCGCGGGATTGACTTCATCTTTCAGCGTTGCGATTACCGGTATTAGTTCATCAACCGCGCCTGACTGCAGCGCGTTCTGAAACTCGGCGGACGGCGCTACCGCGTGCGATACCGCGCCAAGCGGCCATAGAAGCGCGATGAAGCCAAAAATTAAAATTGTTCTCTTGAGAGTTTTTCGGGTCACGGTTTTCTACTCGTCAAGATATTTTCATGCTCTATGCAAGTCAGTCCCGGATTACTTGACGGCCAACAGCTCCACACTATAGATAAGGGTGGAGTAGGGTCCTATCATTGTACCCGCGGGGCGCCATCCGAAGGCCTGATAATCAGGGACGAAAATCTTCCATGTGGAGCCGACCGGCATCATTTTGAGGGCGTTTCTCAAACCGACTACCAGATGCAGCGAGTCGTTCACCCTAAACGTCTCCGGGACGCCAGCGGTGCTGACGAACTCAGTCCCGTCGACGAGCATGCCCTGCAAATTGATCTCCACGACGTCCTCGTCGGTGGGTTTCCTGCCATTGCCTTGCTTTATAATCTTGTACTGGAGTCCGTCCGGAAGAGTAACCACTCCTTCTTTCGTCTTGTTCTCAGCCAGGAACTTCTGTCCCTCCAGCTTGTTGTCATAGCCCTCTTTCCTCTTCGTAATAGACTCCCTCGTCTTCCACTCGCCGGAAAGAGAGTACACAGCTTCGAGTATTTCGTCTTCACTCATGATCAGCTTTGCGCCATTCATGGCGTCCTTTATCCCTTGAGCCACCATGTCCGGATCAAGCTCCAGTTTATGGTGAACGAAGGTCCTGGCCGTCTCGACCCCCACGGCATAACTCTGCTTCTTCTTCTGCTCCTCCACTCTGTCTTTGAGCGCGGCCGGAGGCTCGAGGGCGGGAATCTTCACTGGCGGACTGGCATAGCCTTCTTCGGGATCTGTCTCCTGCCATGTCTTCTTGGCGTCCGGAGAACGAGCAGCATCAGGACTCCCCGCCTGCTGCCCTGTCTTTTCCGTTTCAGACGCACGGGCCGGCGCAACCGATGCGGTGAAGCCCACCAGCACTGCCAGAACCAAAACTGCCAAACATGCCATCCCGCTTCTCATCCATTTTCTTTGCATGGTGCTCCTCTGTGAAATTCAACTCAGTGGATCCAGGGGATTGCGCAATCGCCTTCCCCTCCTACCACCGCAGTTCACGGTCCCGTACAGGGGTTCGTCAGGTGCATCTTAAGTTTTCATAATTGATTGGTCGGTGACACAAGTCCAATTCGATCAAAGAAGCTTCTTTTAGTGAAAGGTTCAAGGCGCCCTGTCGGGCGCTCAAGAAAGGGGGAGGGCGGAAAAACTTCGCCCTCCCCGCAGAAGCAACTGAATCAAAGCAACGTCTCAGCGCTCGCTAACAAGCAAGCGGCTATTTTGTCGCCACCTGCGACGTCGCGGACCATGCCGAGGACCCTAAAGCGCTGTTGGCCCTTATCCGGTAGTAGAGGATCCTTCCCACCGGTGTTCGAGCTACGCCGTTCTGGGTCAGCGTCCTTGCCGCCGCACCGAGGGTGTAACTGGTCACAGTGGTGAACGCGGCGCTGGACGACCTCTGGAGAGTGAAGTTTGTTGGGTTTGGTGGGCCATAAGTCCAGGTTAACACCACCCTGTCCGTGGTCCCGGTCTGGGTCGATGTTACTCCGGTAATCACCGGGGGCACGATTGTAATGACGGTCACAACATTGCTCGGCAGGGAGTTACCGCCTGGGCCGTACGCCAGCACCCGGTAGTAATACCGCGCGTTTGCAACGACCGTGGTATCCGTGTACGTTAACGTTGTGTTCCCCGTGATGTTGAACGACGTCAGCCCAGTCGTAAAGGTGGTATTCGCCGCCCTTTGGACCGTAAATCCGCTCGCGGTCGGGAAGGAGCCGAGCCAGTTAAGAGTCACACTGGTTGGGGTGTTCACCGTGGCAGTAAGACTCGTGGGGGCAGGAGGCGCCGTGACATCGAACACCATCGGGCGCATCATGTCGTTTTCTTCATGGTCCAGGTAATGGCAGTGGTACACGTACTCCCACCCGTAGTCGGTCATCGTGTTGTTGACGCCGGGAGTAATTATCCCGCCGGCTACCGCAGCGGGTCCCGACAACGAGACATTTGCGGGCATCGTCGGGTCGATGAGCCTGGAGCTGCGCCCGATCTGGAACGGGAGCCACATCACGTTGATGTTCGACGCCATGATCAGGTCGGTGAACGGATAAGTCCTGAATACTTCCTTCCAGCCGAATTCGTTCAGGTCGGGCGCCATATTGGTGTTGGTATAGTCTACCCGGTTTACGAGCTGGAAGTTGCCCAGGTGGTAATGGACGCCGTGGCTGTCCACCCCAAGGTGCGTCACGCGCCACGCCTTGGGCGCGCCGGGATGCCAGATGTCGGTTGGCGGGTCGTGGTAGCCCGGGATTTGCAACGCCACCGCCGAGGGCGCGGTGGGCAGAAGAGGCGTCGGGGCCGTGGCCATGACGACGTACATCCGTCCGTACGTAAGGTCGAAACCCTCGGTGATCCCCATCGATTCGAGGACCGTGGAGCCCTTGAGCATGACTGCCGCCGAGGCGCCCGTGCCGCCGCCGCCCAGGATGTAAACATATGGCTCGGACAGGCAGTACAGGTTGGTGCCGTTGGCGGCAGTGGTAAAGTTGATGGTGCCGATGGTCTGCGGAGCCAGTGTCGCCGTGCCCGCAGGCAGCGTGGTGCAGCCGCCGCCGGCGAAGGTGACCGTCGGGGCTACCGTACCAGTATAGCCCGAACCAAAGTTCGTAATGACAACGCCGGTCACAATACCGCCCGAAACAGTCGTTACTCCTACGGCGGTCGTTCCGCCGGCGGTGGCCGGTGCGCCGAACGTTACCGTCGGCGAGGAGGTGCAGCCCGCTCCATTAGCGGTGAGCGTGACCCCGGCTATGCCGTTATAACCTACGGTGTAGTTGGTCTGCGCTGCGTTCATTGCCGAAAGGTCCGTGCAGGTGCCGGTCCCACTTCCTGAACAGCATGGGGCCGGCTGTCCGGCGCTTGCGCAGATCGCGTTGGTGGCGCACCCACCCCCGGCAGGCATGAGAAGAACTGTCGGGTTGGTAGCGCCGGCAGGCACTGGAGACGCGCCCATAGAGAAGTTGGCCCCGCCCGCGAGCATCTGGATATGGTCGAATTGCGCGTAACCGCCGGTACTGTTGAGAATGTGGTCCGGGTTCTGCACGTGCACGTTGCCCGGATAAGGCGTCGGGTTGGCCGCAGAGCTGAACGGCTGGTTATAAATCGTATGTCCCGCAACAGGCTTTGGCTGCGACATCCCGAAGACCTGCGGCAGCGCCGTGTTGAGCCGAGCGGTCGCGTAAGTTGTCGGAGTGCCCAGGTTGGTTGCGCTCCAGGTCGTCGCCGGGTTCGCAACGGTCGGGTCTACCACTACCTGCATGATCGTGCGGGTATTGGGACCCCAGCCCGGTGCAGTCGGTGGCGCACCGCCCTGGTTGTTGCCCGTACTGGGCAACACGTCTGTACCGGTATAATCAACAGAGTCAGTGTACAGGTCGGTTCGAGGATCGATGGTCGGCGTGGGCGCTGGGTTGTCGTTATACATAATCAGCACCGAGCCTTTGGGGACCGTGCCGAAGTCCACGACCACGTCCGCCCGCTCCGCCGGGGCCATCATGAGAGCATGGCCGGTGGTGTCCAGCAAGGTGACATCCCTTCGATTATAGTCGAAGTTGATAGGCTGATCGGGAATAATCGCCGGATAAGGCAGGAAGCCGCCCTCGTTTCCGATCTGCACCCAGGCAGGGCCGACGCCCGCAGGATCGGGTAGGCCGCCGTCCCTTCCGTCAGTGGGCCAGGTCGAAGGCATGCAGGGCGTGCCGGTCCCGCTCAGACTGATCCCGGGCAAGCCGGTCCCGTTCTCCGGGGCGCCTGCTGTTTTGAAATAGGCCAACTCGGTGGACCCGGGTGCGCTACAGGTGCCGGCGAGCGCTCCCGTACAGCATGTTAACGGAACTCCTGCCGCTGTGCAGGAAGTATTTGCATCAGTGATGTAAGGGGCCGCGACGGCCATGTTGCCGCCGCCCAGGTTCGTACCGGCGGGACATGGTGCAACCGGCGGGTTTATCGTCGGCACCATCTTCACTTCCGTACACGCGGACGTTGGAATGACATCCCCTACCAAGGGCGCGTTCGGGTCGATGGAAGAAACCGTCGCATGAATGACGCCGCTCGAGTCGGCCCTGCATATATTGCCGTACCGGTCGGACGCATAGTACCACTGGAGGTTGACCACGCGCTCGTTGGGCACGCTAAGTATCCGGAACCGTATCGCTGCGGGCGGCAGCGTTATGGTCGGAAACGGCGCCCCGTTTACCACCATGGTGTCCATGTAAGCCTCGGGCACGATGGTGGGGCTCGGCAGGTTCAAGTATATGGGGGATAGGGGCGGAGACATGAATGGACCGAAGTCCCACCTGCCCCAGCAGGTTGTGCCGTTAACACCTGTCGTGCTGTAGAGACTCTCGTTTGGGATGTACTCGTTTGGGTACCACAACCACCCTTCGCCGTTGGCCCAAATTGCGCCCCCTGTGGTATTAACGGGATTAACGGGATGAGCGGGATAGGGAATGGGAACGACCGATTTCCACGAAGGGTCCAGGTTGGAGGTCAGGTCGGCCGCCCGGTACGCGGTTGTCACCGGGCTGATGGAAGCCGACGGAGTACCCACTAGAGTGATGGGCGGTGGGAATGACGCCGCCGAAGGTCCGTAAGCATTGCCCATGTTTACGAAGGTCTTGTCCTGAATGACCAGAGGGATGCCGTAACGGTATACCCCGCCCGCGGTTGGGCCTGTTACCGCGGCGCCGCCTTGATCAATAGCCTTTCCGTTCACCACCTGGTTCGGCAGGATACCCGAGTCGATCAGGGCTTCCTCGTATTGGTCTACCAGCAGGTAAGGAGCGGCCATGCCCGCGAAGACGTTCAACCGGGTGATGCCCATGGCGTGGTCGTGATAGAACATCAGCCGGGCGCTCTGCTGGTTCGTATAGTACAAGGCCGCCATGCCGTCGGTCGCAGTGTTCGGGACGCAGGCCGACGTGGGTGAGGCCTTACATGCGGCCGTAATCATGTCGGGAGCGTTCTGGAAGCTTACGCCCTTGCTAATCAGGGCCGTCTGTCCGGCGGGAGTGAACCATTGAAAGGGCGTCCCGTCGCTGATCCACGGGGTGTAGCCGCCGTGCAGGTGAATCGTAGTGCGGTTGTTGGCGTACAACTCGGTCGCGAAGCCTGTTCCGCTGGGCTCCGCGCCCGCCCCCATCAGGGTGACGTCCGTGGGCAGAAACCAGTTGCTCATATACGTCGGGTTTCCGCCTAGCGGCGCCGGGTCTGGAGGGGGGACCTGAGCGGGCAGAATCGGAAGCTTATTGGTGCCCTTTATACGCACCGGGGCGCCGTTTGTATAGGGACCGAAAGTTCCAATACCGGTTAGCGTTACCGGGGTCGTAAATGCCGCGCCCGCGGGCTTGGTCGGGTCGTAAGAACGGGCTATGATGGCCGGCCCCAGGTATTGATTGACGCCCGCGACGGTTGTGTCGGTCGTATTGGTTTGCGCATAACCGCGGAGTAAGGTCGGAGGCATACCCGAGTGAAGGACTTGAGTATACTCGTTTTCGGTCAATTCGTAGTAATCGTCGGCACTGTTATTGAATGCTGTTGCGTAAACTGTTTTGTCAGGAGTGGCCACCGGGATATAAGCCCCGGTGCTCATCCCGGTATTGCTCGGCGTGGTGCTCTTGTTGGCGATGCCCAGCCCCGGCAGCGTGTCCGTGAACTTCTGGATGGGCGGGCTGTAAGCATAATTGGGCGGACCGTAGTTCACATACTGGTTGAACCCGATAGCCGGAGAGGGAATGTTCATTGTGGGAGGGTAACTAAACGGTGGACCGACAGCCTGAGGGGCTACTCGCCGACCTGAACTCGAGTGAGGGGCCTCTCCGGTGCCGCCCTGCGGCGTCGCCTGCACCATCACTTCCGCCCCTGGCGTAAAGTTTTGCAGCCAGTTGGGGTCGGCCTGCGAACGGGCTTTGATCGCATTCCCTATTTGCTCGGGGGACGGCTTCCTTCTTTCGGCCGAGGTCTGACCTACACTCAGGGCCAGGGCGACAATCGCCAGCGCCATCATCATAAAGATTGGGGGTCCCTTAAGTTTCATCTCTTTTATCTCCTCTAAGCTTTGTGTGCTATTTGCGGCTGCGCCTTCGGACGCGCTAAAACCCCGTCCGCGCTGCAAGCCACGCTCCACCTCTGTCAAAAATTCACCCAAACGCCGGTATAATGCCCGCCTTCCTTTTTCTGAAATTTAAGAATTCGACTCAAAAGAGCAGATTGCCGCGCCGGGCTACCGCCGGGTGCCCGGTCAAACGCTCCTTCAATCGCCTCTTCATAAATCTGTCACCTGCTTTTGTTCCGGATAAGTTTTCCCTGTCCTGGAATTAAGGGTTTCCTGCCAAGAAAGTCTGACTATCCAAACATAAGAGAAGATGGGGAGAAAAATTTTCAGGTCCCCTGCGGAGTCGCCTTTTAAATATCCTGTAATGCTTTAGCAGGAAGCCGGAGTCAGATACCCGGCTGCTGCTTTGCGGCTTCCAAACTCCCATGTCCTTTGTCAGCTCTCCGTTAATCCGCCCTCCGTTCATTGGTCTCCCTCAAAGGTTTCGGCGGCCTGATCCGAGTCCGAATTTATTACGGGCGCATACACATTTTGCTGAACGTTGCCCTGGGAAGCAGGGTAGCCGGGAACACTGCCGGCAGGGAGAGGCGCCGATCCCACCTGTACCGGAGCTGCTTGCTGCGGGTCGGCCGGATTGTAACCGGGCTGAGGCTGAACACCTGGAGGCGGATTGGCCCCTGCTTCCTGCTGCGCAACTCCGGGTGCAGCCGGCGGCGGCTGAGCAGGAGCGGGAGCAGGGGCGACCGATGCTGGACTAACCACTTTATTTTCGGTAAAAAGACCAACTGTAAATGTTTGACCATCCTTTTCGAGCGAGATGCTTTTGGGGTCGATTTTCGACACGCGGTAATCACTGACCGTCTCGCCCTCGCGAACCGTAACAAAAGGAGAAGGAGGCTGGCCTTTCTTGGCAGGCGCGCCACCCTGCTGGTTCTTCATCCGCAATATCGCCCTTTTTGTATTGCTCACGATTACTACCCCATCCAGTTGGAGGTTCCCGATCGCCATCCCGGATTTGGCAGGGTTTTGAGGTGGCGCCTCGCACTCGGGAGAAGGGGGCTTTCTGTCCGAAGCAAACAGGTTCTTTGCAACCATCAGCGGGGCGGCCGCGCAAATAGAGTTAAACACAGCGCCCCACTCCAGAAGCAGAAAAACAAGAAGAATTCTTTTCAAATGACTCCTTTGCAAAGGCATCGAGCACCAGTTGTGTGAGGAGGCTGGACAGGTATGTTCTTCCCTGGCGAATTGTATCGATGGCCGTGACCAGGTCCTGAAAGACATTTCTCTTTCCTTCCCTGCCTTTGAGTACTTTGACTGAGTGCGCTCGCAGATGTGTTAAACACGATCCCGCGATGCGAGCAAGCTTTCGGCCTCAAGCAAAAATTCATCCAAACTCCGGTTTCATGCGAACCCTCCTTTTCTATGGAGTTTAAGGATTTGACGTTAAAGAGGAGATTGCCGCGCCGGCGCACTCGCCGGGTCCGCAATGAGATATCAGGCGGTCTCCTCTTTCAACCTGCACACGAAAACGCGCGGGAATTGGGAATGTGCTTGAAGCTTCCCCGCAGGTGATTTTTGATCCACATTTTTATTGCGGGTCAAAATTTTTAGGACTGTCGTCAAACCAATGCTTCAAGTGTTTCTACTTCATATTGTGAACGTCAAGTTTTGTTAATAAACGAAGATTACAAACGTAGTTTGGCAAATATTAAGAAATAGCAATCCGTAAACGCAATAGGGTACAACACCCATTCTTCATATAGGTTATTATGCGCTGCTAAACCATGCGGTTATAAACAAATGGGCTATCTTCAAATTTTTATAAACAAAATGACTACTCGAACGTGCAGGCAAAGGGGATGAAAATTTTCAGGGTGCCTCTTGACCATACCATAAAAGATGTAAATACAATTCCTTATACAATATGTGATAAATCTTCCTGGATGATAAAGTGTCGTGTCTGTAGTCACGTCGACACCTGCTATGCGCGTATTGTTTGACCGCGAGAGCGCAGAAAGCGTGCAAAATAAAACTCAAATAATAATGATTTTCTTGCCTTTCAACATCCCGGCATGCTCTCCGATTTCCGAACGGAAACTGCAGAATGAAAAGTGGAGCGAAAGGGCTTTGCCCCGAAGGAGCTGCATATAATAGCCCACGATCCCTACGCTCCGCGATGCGCCACCCTGGGTAGGTGGGCAATGTTTGATGATTTAAGGATTTAAGAATTAGGGGATTCAGGGATTCGGGTTGCAAACAAGGACATTCTCGGCCCCTCAGTGCAAGAATTCCTCAATTCAACAGCATTGAGAGGGTAACCGGCGTATCCCCGTCATCACGCTACTCTACGGGGGGTAAGGGTTTTTATCGGCTTGCTCCTGTGAGAACAACCCGGGTATCAGTCATACGAAGGGCTGGGAGCAGAGTTGGAGATTTCAACTCATCCCCTTTGGATCGTTTCAATTGCCGCATGCAGTTCCCCGCGTGCGTGTTCTATTGAAAAGCAGCCGTCAACGCATCGAGGAAGAGCGTGGGAGACATGCGGTCTTGACTTGTGGACGGCAAGAATTTTGATTTTGGGAAAGAGGTGTTTAATTTGTGTTATTGTTTTAATCCCACGCTTTTTGAGAAGGTCAATATCGACAATAACAAGGTCGGCCACGGAATTCTTCAACAATTCCAGCAGTTCGAGAGCGCTGCACGCTTCTCCCGCTACCTCCGCTCCCGCGACTTCTGCGACGATATTTCTGAGCAACGCGCGAATTAAGCCTTGATGATACGCAATTGCAATCTTGCAGGGCGGCATAATCTATCCATCCTCCAAACCGGGGGTTATGAAAGCTGCCCGTGTGGGGAAGGTTCGGCTCGCGATTGTTAGGCAGTGATATTGTTAGGTAATCCGCGCTAGGGGTTGAAAGCTCCGGCGGCATAGACCTGTCATCCACGTATGTGATGTTCAGTTAATAACGACCGATAATGAAACGCAATAGGGCGAAACACTGATTCTTGAGGTAGGTCGAATGGTTTTGCTATACGGAACAGCTATAAACAAATCAGCTATATACCGGTTTATTGCAAACAAAATGATTAACAGCCCGTTGCGGGCATGCAGAAAACAACAGTGATGCGAGACCGTTTCCGGTGAAGTCCAATCAAGGCAAAGTGACATAACCTTTCTTAATGGCATATCTCGTCAACTCGGCATTCGTTTTGAGCAATAACTTCTTTTTGATGTGTCCGAGGTGAATGCGGACCGTGGAGTGGCTGATAAGCAACAGCCCGGCTATCTCCTTGTTCGGCTTCCCTTCGGCGAGATGTCTCAGGACTTCTATTTCCCTGCCGGACAAGGGTTCGGAATCTCTGGGCCTGGTCCATGACTTCTTTGAAAAGGCATCGAGCACCTGTTGTGTGACGAGGCTTGACAGGTATGTTCTCCCCTGGCGAATGGTATCGATGGCCGTGACCAGGTCCTGAAAGACATTTTCTTTAAGCAGGTAGCCGTCGCCCCCGGCATCCAGCGCGTGGGTAAGGTAATCCGTTGACTTGTGCATGGTCAGCAATAAAATCTTGATTTCGGGATGAGTCTGCTTGATTTTCCGGGCCGCTTCGAGGCCGGAAAGGCGGGGCATTTCAATATCCAGAGTAATAAGATGAGGTCTTATGGTCTCTATGGCTTTCAACAGCTCCTCGCCGTCGCCAACCTCTCCCACTATTTCAAGTCCTGGGAAATCCCCGAGGCATTTCCTGATCATTTCCCGGAACATTGTGTGGTCTTCTGCCAGCAAAATGCGATAAGTGGGCGGCATTTATTTTCCCCTGTCGAAGAAAGAGAATACCAGCAGCAGGCGCGGAGGGATTACCCAGAGTTTCATATTGTCGGTCATTAGCAATGCCCATTTTGATAAGGAACGGAAGCAGTCCAAGCAAATGTGGCCAAAATTTTCGTAGCGGCGGCCTCAGGATAAAAGCGCTCTCCCATTATTTCACTGATGACACCCTAATGTTTTGTTGAAGCAGGTAGCGTTGGTCTTGTAAGTAAAATTTTCCTTTACCCTTTTTCCATTGATTACGATAGTGGCGGACGGAGGCGTAGCCTTAGGCGCTGGCGCAGGGTGCGTGAACGTGAACGTGGGCGTAACTTTATAAGTGCCATTGACCAGGGGACTGAATATGTAGCCGGATGCGTCCGGGGTATAAGTCCCACTTGCCTTTCCGCTCAAGTTCATCATCAGATTTGTTGTCACAGGCGCGCCATTGAACTTCACCATGCCTGAAATCGTAACGGGTCCGCCCGTAAAGCTCTCTGTCAGGTCGCTCCCGTTTACGCGCACTGACGTGCTTTTCGGCGCAAACGCGTAGCCTGTCAGGCCCGGCGTAACGGTATAATTGCCCGGAACCAGGTCGGGGAATGCATAATTGCCGGAAGTGTCGGTGGTGGTTGGAAGGGTCCAGTGGGGTTGACTCAGTGTCACTGTCACGCCCGGCACAGGAACTGGGCCGGTTGATGTATTCTCAGTCACGGCGCCTGATATCATGGACAGCGGGACACTGGGAAGCGAGAAAATCGTACCCCCGCCGTGGGCGCCTCCAGCACTGGTCATCCCGTAAAGAGTCGTCCCCAGGAGGGTAAGCGACCCGTAAGGGGAAGCCCCACCGTTTGTACCCCCTGCAAAGCTGTGCAGGATGGTTAAGGTCTTCGTCTTCGTGTCGAACTTGAAAATCGTGCCCCACACGGTGTCCCCTCCTGAGGTGGTCATTCCGTAAAGAGTTGCCCCCGAGAGGGTGAAGGAGCCGAAAGGAGAATACCCATCGATTGAACCGGGGTCGAAGTGGTGCAGAATTGCGAAAGGTGGAGCCGTAGCAGATACTGAACCATCGATCTGTGCATGGGCGAGGCCCCCCGGTATCCCAATCATACAGATGAGGATAACAGCCAGGCTCCCAACGGCAAACATTGATAACAACCGAGCTGTTCTCATGGCGCCCTCATATAGGAAGGAACGAGCAGACTAGGTCATCAGGCGGCTCGTAAAGGTTGGATCCCGGGTAGTCTGCCATGCCGGAAATTGGCATGTGCCAACATCATAATGTGTCAACCTGACCACCAACGAATCTCGATGGGCATTTGGGGTTCGTCTACCGCCCTAAAAACCTCTCATGACACCTTGTAGGCTCATAGACCCTCCCCACATACGAATCAGAAACACAAGAGAAAGGTCAACGGGTCCAGTTTTAGCAATTTCAGGGCACGCGACTGGCGGCAGTCGTTTATAGCCCTCAAATCCTATCTCTCCACGTTGGAGGGTGTTCAAGCGAAAACTCCACGTCGCGGAGCGTCGAGATTGGGAAAAGCCGACACAACATGCACATACCACTTTCTGGCATGATAGACAACCCTGGCTCCAACCTTTACAAACCGCCGGACGATAGAGTCTATGGATCGCTTGAGGCTCTCGCCCCGGAATGCGGCATCCCGAATCATGTGGAGCAGATTGTAAGCAAGATATCCGACGGTAAGCCCGGCTTGGTCGGCTGCAAACCGATGGCGGCTCGTCTTATCCCATCTCAGGGTGTTCCTCCACTCTTTTATGGTTCATCCGGCAAACGACTACCAGCAGGTCGAGGAAGGACAGTATCTGTCTACTGTTAATTTACGTATTAAATCAGATAGTTGTGATGGATACAGCATAAATTTCAGGCTATAAATCTTACGCTGACTCATGCATAATCCAGGTCAAAGTGACGCGGTGACGCGGTGACGCGGCGGCCGGGACTGGGGAGACGCCGATTGCTCTGTGCCCCTATAGCCGAGTTACCCAGTCTCCCCTTCTCCTTTTCTATTCCCCTGTGTCCTTATCCGAATTACTGCCCAATGGTCACAGTGACAGTTATCTTTTTCTGATCGCGCTCAACGAGGACCTTGTGGTCGGGACCACCCTGGGCCAGCGCTTGCTGAACTTGCTCCACGCTTTTTACCGGCGAGCCGTTGACTGAGAGTATAATGTCTCCTTTGCGCAAGTGGACCGCGGCTGCAGGGGTGTCCGGCAAAATTGCGAGAATTTCGACTCCCAGGCCCGAAGCCGCAGGCTGGATTATAACGCCAAGGCGGGGCCGGCGGAACTGTTCGGATTTGTCTGTTATGACGACGTAGTCCGCCAGGTTCGGGTCGAGTGCACTGAATGGAAAATCTATTGGGACCGGCGCTACGGTGCTGTACTTGTGCGGCTTTCGCATGAAGGTAAGATATGGGACACCGAGGCGGCCGCTTATATGGCCTTCACCGATAGCGACCACAATTTTGCATTTCGCATCCATCTTCTCCAGATGGACGGCAAGGGTTTGAGCCATTGTCTCCTCCCAGGCGAGTTGGGCCTCGAAAAAGGATTCGAAATCCTTGATCCCATCCTTTTCATGCACCGTGAACTCTTTGCGGATACGGTCCCGGTTAGCGGGGTCGTCGAGATGGAATTCGCGGGCCACCTGGGAGCGTTCGTCGGGCGTGAGTGAACCGAGGCCGTTATGGGCTATCTTTTTCACCACCTTATTTGGGGCGTTCAGGCCGATAACGGGCATGCGCTTCTCTTTCTGCCAGTCGATAAGGTCCCGATAGAGAGAATACGGAAATCCCCAGACCTCCTCCCATCCGACCTCTTTAAGAAAGTTCTCCTGGGACATTTCTCCACGGATATAACGGTCCAGAACCGGTTGCGCCGTTGCCGGAAACATCTCCATTGCCAGCTCAACGCATCGTCCCCCCTGAGAGAGTTTCTGAAGGACCGCGAGCTGAATCTTGTGGTCTTCTGCGCTCGTGTGCGTTTCCCCAACGTAAACGACGGATACATTGGAAAGCTTGCCTGTAAGCTCGTCCATGCTGATCACATTGCCTGTGGCAGTCTCGACCACGGCGCCGACATGAAACTCCACCGCACCGGGCGGCGCAGAGGGCGGGTGAAGCAATCCACCAGCCATAGAGCAGGCAGCCATCAGTAGCAGCGCAGCGCAGACGGGGCATAGCGCGGCTATGGAGCCGTGAGCGAGATTTGTCCGTTGGTGGAGTTGGGTGCATAAGTGCCATAGAGCTTGAGCCATAATCGGTCCTTGAAATTTACAAGTTCGTTTCTTTCGTTCGGGTTTGTACGCCGGGCTTCCGCAATTCACTCTGGACAATAAAGCTTCTGGAGAATAAAATCACCTGGAATTCGAAGTGATGCGATAAACCGTATAGAAAGCGGGAGCGGCAGCGATTGCGTTTTTGAGCCGCTGTTTTTCGACCGTGTTGCGGCTTCACGGTTCAAAAAGGAGATGGTGAAGCAATCATAATATCGAAGGTGGCATGCAGCGCAAGAAATGGATGGAAAAAGGCATGATGGTTTTCAAGAGGATCCCCTTTCAACTTGGCACGGAGATCTTGCTCCGCTCGTCATCCCGCCCCTCGCACAAGACAAAAAGCAGAATAATCGGGGTGCTCGAAAAAGAATTTATAATGATCGAGGACCCTGTGTTTGCGATAAGCGACAATATCACCGCAATTGTTGAAGATGATTTCCTGGTGGCCTATTTATATGACGGATACTTATTTACGTTCAGAAGCCGATTTAACAAGAAACTTATAAGAAATATCGTCTGTATCGATTATCCCGAAAAGTTCGAAGTGGAGCAATTGAGAACGGAGTCGAGAGTAAGGGTAAACCTTGAGGCAGTATTGTACATGAACGAGCTGAAGATTTCAGGGCTTGTCAAAGATATCAGTGAGACAGGCTGTTCGTTTGAATTGTCAAAAATCATTTCATTATTTAAAGGTATTGGCTTTATCGCAACGTTCACGCTTCCGAACGATCAATTGATAAGAGATCTGCAATGCATGATAACAGCCGTGAAATATAACCAGATCCACAGGAAGACGGAGATTGGCGTCAGATTTTCGGGGCCGGCTGAAGAGGTCACCAAAATACGGGAACTCGTTCACTTCTGCATGCGCTTTAAGGTTTAGAGAGAGGAGCCATGAAACCGATAGAAGATCTCAAGGCTGAGCATGAGGGAATTCTTCTGATGCTTGATATACTTGAAAAAATGTCGGAGAGGATCGCGGCTGGTAAAAGCGTCCCAACCGATCATCTGAAGCAGGTTTTGAATTTTTTGCAGGGTTTTGCCGACAAGTGTCATCACGGCAAAGAGGAGAGGCTCCTTTTTGCGGCAATGGAGGAGGCGGGGGTCCCCAAAGAGGGTGGACCGCTCGCAGTGATGCTCTCAGAGCACGGCAGGGGCCGGCAATTCACAGGAGAGATGAAGAGTCTTTTGGACTCTTACGAGAAAGGAGAATCGGGTGCTCTGTTGGTGCTCACAACCCCGGCGCTCCAGTATGTGAACCTGCTCAGGAGCCATATATGGAAAGAGAACAACGTACTGTTCCCGATGGCCGAAAAGGCGGTTCCTTCCGATAAGCTGAAATTGATCGGGGAGCAATTCGACCGCTTCGAAAAGGAAGAGATAGGGCAGGGGACCCATGAAGCCTTTCACGAGGTGATCGACAAGCTTTCGAAGACCTACCTTTAGCGCTGCCTGTTAGCTGCTTGATGCTCCATTCTCCGGACTTCCGGTATAACCGGTTCAAGGGGACCGTTTTTTCCATTACGCTGACAAACTTGTCGTGAAGGCCATGGGTCGAAAAGATTTCCAGCATCTCCCGTGAGCGTTCGTGGCTGATCATTCTCCCGGTTGCCAACCTGAAGTAGAATCGGCAGACCTGTGTCACAGTTGCAGCATGGGACAGCCCTTTGACCGGTTCAGGGATTCGCTCCCCTCCCCGGCCATAGCGGGCTCCCACCCAGATTCCTCCACCTTTTTCCGGCCAATTCTTCCTGAAGGTGCTTGTCCCATTGTCGTTCCATCGGGCGCCATTCCCCGCTCGATGCACTCAAAGGAAGCTCAGGCAGAGCTGCGTTACCTCTGCGGCTGCACGTAAATTGCCAAATCAGGACGGAAATCAGAACTGCGATGCAAATTTTCATTCCGTGTCGTTCTTCTCTCTAATTGAGTGGTCTTGGACTTGATACGCGCAATGGCCGTCATTTCCTGGTTGCAAACAGCAGGTTGGCCGTGTCCACCTGGAAGTGATAGCCTATTCCGAAGGGCAGGGGCTTGATGTCCCTGCCGGTCTTGTATATCTTGGCAAGATCCGCCTGGTAGTCATATTTGAAAGTCGATATGGGCCCGCTGTAAGTGCCGTAAAATTGCAAAGCCCAGACTGAAGGGTCAAAGTACCTGAACGGAATTCCCGAATCTTCCTGCAGAACATAGCGGCTTTGATCGAGAACGAACTGCCTCGCGATCGAGGCCTGTTTATCGAACATCACATAAGCCGCCGATTTCATAAAGGTGATAAGCGGCCCAAAGTTCTGCAAAAAAGCAATAAAATGGCTGTTCCGCCGGAAGGTGGAATTATAAAGATTGAGCCGAAAGTAGTAAAGTGTCTGGGGCTTATTCACCGGTGAGCCTGGGCTTTCAAAGAGAATCCGTACACCTGGAATGGCGCCTGTCGGACCGAGCTTGCCACTCTCAAAGCCAGGGACTTTCTGAATCGTTCCGTCCGGCTCCATGAACCAATACTCGACATCGAGGATACGGGCCTTTTCCCTCGCCATGGAGAATAGAAGAAAAGGGAGAACACCATTGAGTTCTTTGCTTTCCATGCTTGTGTGCATGTGTGCACTGATGAAATAGTCGATGTTCAGAAGATCATGGAGCGACTTCCGAATCTCCGCAAAAAAAGAATCGAAATCCTTCGGGCCCATGGCCTGGAAATCAGGGATCTCCCCTATGGGTTCCAACGCCATCAGGATATAGGTCCCTGCGCCGGGGAAAAGGGTGTAAGGGTTGACAAAATCCGGCCCGCTGAATGGATAAAATACGGTGAACCCGGAAGACACTGATTTGGCCAGCTCCCTGGCGGCCCACTCCCTTATTGGCGCCAACTGCATCTTGTCGTATTTCTCCCAGTTGTGGTCGAAGGACTTGGCGAATTCGGTCCAAACCGGTCTGCTTTCAAAAGGTTCCAGGATGCTCTGCGGAGTGCGAATGCCCGCAATAAGCGCGGCGTATTGTGCGTAAGAGGCCTGGCGCCTTAGAAGCTCCTTATCCGGTGGTGTATTTCCACCGGTCTCGGACCCCGGCCAGGAAATAGTGTATGAAGAAAAAAGAAAGCCGGAAAGAATAAGAAGAATCAGGTTTTGCGAAAAGAAATTGCTTTTTGGGATTCTCATTTGAAAACTTCCCTCTAAGAGGTGATATTTGCGGATCTTGCCAGCAGACTGTACAACAGCAGCGCTGATCCCACAGTCAAAAGACCAACCGCAGAAGGGAAAGGCCTTTGGATCAGGAGGTAGCAAAGCATCCAGCCGTTCAACACCAGGTA
>Ga0187875_10001440_pt1 | contig 18358 bp, 13 predicted proteins | sample June2016WEW_17_1_2_FD_132978 | JGI IMG/M metagenome (GOLD analysis project Ga0187875, IMG submission 132978) | Peatland microbial communities from SPRUCE experiment site at the Marcell Experimental Forest, Minnesota, USA - June2016WEW_17_10 | ecosystem: Environmental > Terrestrial > Soil >... | reverse complement strand
GCTTTCCACTCCGCCGGCGCGGGCCGAAGCGACCCCGACCGAGCCTTTCGTACTGCAAGCGAAGATATTCGACTGATCCAGCAATACGGCCGCAGGCGGCATAGGAATTGACATATGAAAGAAATCTCCAAAGTCCGCAAGATAGCTTTTGTCGGCGACCATCTGCCGCGTAAGTGTGGCATTGCTACTTTCACGTCCGACCTGCTTGCCGCCGTCGCAGGGGCCTATCCCCAAAGCCAGTGTCTGGCCGTGGCGGTCAACGACATTGCGGGTGGCTACGAGTACCCGGAAGTGGTTCGCTTCGAGATTGAGGAGCAGGACCTGTCTTCCTATCTACGGGCCGCAGACTTTCTCAACATCAGCAATGTGGACATTGTCTGTTTGCAGCACGAGTACGGCATTTACGGCGGGGCGGCCGGGGGTCACATTCTGGCGCTGCTTCGCGAACTGAGAATGCCCGTTGTCACGACGCTGCATACGGTTCTGGCTGAGCCGAAAGCAGACCAACGGCGCGTGATGGAGGGGTTAATCTCACTGTCGACGCGGCTGGTAATCATGGCCGAACGCGGACGGCGGATGTTACAGGAGATTTACCTGGCACCTCCGGCCAAGATCGATCTCATCCCGCACGGCATTCCCGACGTGGGTTTCGTGGATCCGACCTATTTCAAGGACCAGTTTGGGGTGGAAGGGAAGGTGGTGTTGCTCACGTTCGGCCTACTCTCGCCGAACAAGGGAATTGAAAATGTGATCAATGCCCTGCCGCAAATTCTGGCGGAGTATCCCGAGGTGGTCTACATTGTCCTCGGCGCCACCCACCCGAACGAATTGCGCGAACACGGGGAAGCTTACCGGCTCAGCCTCGAGATTCTCGCTAAGAAGAACAAGGTCGACAAGCATATTATCTTTTACAACCGATTCGTGGAGCTGGAAAACCTGAAGGAGTTCATAGGTGCGGCGGACCTATACATAACGCCCTACCTGAACGAAGCGCAGATCACTTCGGGCACGCTGGCTTACGCGTTCGGCGCCGGCAAAGCAGTAGTCTCCACACCCTATTGGCACGCCGCGGAATTGCTGGCGGAAGACCGTGGCGTCTTGGTACCGTTCGCCGACTCACCGGCAATAGCGCGCGAAGTGATCGGGCTGCTGCGGGATGATACCCGCCGCCATGCGATACGCAAGAACGCCTACAAGATGGGCCGCGAAATGGTTTGGAACAACGCGGCGCAGCTATATATGCGTTCCTTCGAATGTTCCCGGCTGGAAGTAACGGCACACTCGCGAACATTTCTGGCTACCAAGACGCTCGATCAAAAGCCGAGGGAGCTGCCGCAGATGAAGCTGAGCCATCTCTCGCGGATGACCGATTCGACCGGAGTCTTCCAACACGCTATATTCAGTGTTCCGAATTTTTCCGAAGGCTATTGCACCGACGATAATGCCCGCGCCTTCATCCTGGCGGTGCTGCTGGGTGAATTGCGAGAGGATCCGGAGCGCGTGAGGACACTGGCCACTACGTCCGCGGCGTTCCTCTTTCACGCTTTCGATCTCAAATCGAAGCGATTTCACAACCAACTGAGTTTTGACAGGCGTTGGCTGGACGATCAGGGATCGGAGGACTGCCAAGGGAGGGCGCTGTGGGCGCTGGGCATCGGTGTGGGGCGTTCGCCGTATCGGAGTTTTCAGATGATGGCGGGACAGTTGTTCGCGCTGGCTTTGCCCGCGCTGACGGGGTTCTCGTCGCCGCGGGCGTGGGCGTTTGGCCTGATCGGAATCCATGAGTATCTGCGCCGATTGGAAGGTGACAGCCTGGTCAAACAGACCAGGGACACACTGACCTCCCGGCTGATGGAGCACTTCGAAGCGAGTGCGCATCCGGATTGGCAGTGGTTTGAAGAGGAATTAACGTACGACAACGCGAAGCTCGCGCAGGCCTTGATTGTGAGCGGACAAGCGACTGGACAACACGCGGTGCTCGATCGGGGTCTGCAAGCCCTGCGCTGGCTGACGGAATTGCAAATGTCCGAGAAGGGTCACTTTCGCCCCATCGGCAGCAATGGGTTCTACCGACGCGGCGGCGCGCGCGCCAATTTCGATCAGCAGCCGATTGAGGCGCAAGCAACGGTCTCGGCGTGTCTGGAGGCTTATCGCGCCACAGCCGACTCATGGTGGTACGAACAGGCGCAGCATGCCTTTGACTGGTTCATAGGCTGGAACGATCTGGGACTGGAACTTTACTCTCCCGAGACAGGCGGGTGCCGCGATGGGTTGCATGTCGATAGAGTCAACGGGAACCAGGGAGCGGAATCAACGCTTGCCTTTTTGCTCTCTTTGGCTGAGATGCGGTTGGCGCAAAACGCACTGACTAGTTTCAGAGCGCCGATCGCCATCGTGGACTGGCCGCCAGTTCGTGTCTGATTGCGGGGAGAGGAGTAACTTATGTCAATCCACCTCAAACGCACGCCGACGATCCTTGAGCCCGACCAGTCGCGCGTCCTGCTGCGGCCTTTCAGTCCGGGGAATCCCCAACGGATCGCTATGATCATCGCCAGGATTATGGCGATCCCGGAGGACCGAGTTGGCGCGCTTCTGAACGCAGTCTCGGCTGAGTTTTCAGAGCGGCACCAGCAGATCCGAACTTTGTTTCTTGAACGATTCGAACAGGTGCGTGAGTTAGCCGCTACAAACGGGGAATTGTCCGAACAAAGACGACTTTTGATTGGATCCTATTTCCTGGCGGAATACTCGCTGGAATCCGCCGCCCTGTTCAATCCATCGATCGTTCCGCATCCTGACCAAACTGGTCTGCCGTCCGGCGCGCTGCGGTTTATTCTCAGTTTGCGCGCCACTGGGGAAGGACACATTTCCTCAATTACTTTCCGAACCGGCGTCATCCATCCCGATCAGCGCATCGAAGTAGACAAGCCCGGCAACTTCCTCACCGAGCCGAGCCAGATCCCAAACCCACTGTATGAGAAGGGACTGTTCGGGCGCAAACTCACAGAACTCGGATTGGCAGGCGAATTCACGCGCCGGGTTATGAACAAACTGGGTGAGTCGTTTTCACTGGACGAGCTTCGCGCCAGTCTCCAGACCGAACAATTCCGCCTGCCGGATGGAATGATGGAGGACGATCAACGCGCTTCTCAGGGAATCTGGATGCTGGCGCGGTCTAACTATGAAGTTCAGTTCCGGCCGGAACAGAAGATTTCCGAACGCATTCTCTTCCCGGCAACGCCCTCCCAACGCAATGGCATCGAGGACGCCCGCTTCGTTTGTTTCAAGAACGATGACGGCACCTATGTCTACTACGCGACGTTTACGGCCTACGATGGCCGGATCGCGGTTCCGGAACTAGTGGAAACTTCAGACTTCCTCCTGTTTCGATTCAGAACCTTGAACGGTCCGGCCGCCGCGAGCAAAGGGATGGCCCTGTTCCCCAGGAAAATCGGCAGCCTGTATGTCATGCTTTCGCGCCAGGACAACGAAAACATCGACCTGATGTTTTCGGACAACATTCACTTCTGGAATGAGAGCAAAGTGCTGCTCAAACCTGCTTTTACATGGGAACTGGTTCAAATGGGGAACTGTGGATCGCCGCTCGAGACGGATGCCGGATGGCTGGTTCTGAGCCACGGTGTCGGCCCTCTGCGGAAATACTGCATCGGCGCTTTTCTGCTGGATCGCGATGATCCGTCCAAGGTCATCGGCCGCCTGAGTGAACCTTTGCTCCAACCGAACCAGAACGAGCGTGAAGGCTATGTACCTAACGTCGTTTACACCTGCGGCGCTCTGCTTCACAACGGCGAATTGATTATTCCTTATGGTCTGGCTGATCATGCCACGGGCTTCGCCACTGTCCCGGTGGCCGAGGTGCTGGCCGCCATGGAGTAGGCTGACCTTTGACCAACATGACTATCCGCAACAAGAAAGTGGCTATCGTGTCGCCCGTAGCCTGGCGCACACCTCCCAGGCAATACGGCGCATGGGAGACGGTCGCGGGCAATATCACCGAAGGATTGGTCGCGCGCGGTTGGGACGTGACGCTGTTCGCTACCGCGGATTCTATAACTCGCGCGCACCTGCATGCCGTAGTCGATCGGGGCTATGAAGAGGATCCCGCCATCGATCCTAAAGTCGCCGAATACCTTCATATTTCCGAAGCCTTCGAGCACGCTGCCGAGTTTGACCTTATTCACAGCAATTACGATTTTATGGCCTTATGCTTTAGTCGGCTGGTGAAGACGCCGGTCCTTACTACGATCCACGGATTCTCATCGCCCCGCATCATGCCCGTCTATGAGAAGTATCGGGATGAATATTTCGTCTCCATAAGCAACTCCGATCGCGCGCCGGGGTTGAATTACCTGGCGACGGTCTATAACGGGATCGACCTATCGTTGTACCCGCTTCAGGAGCGCGGCGGCGATCAACTGGTTTTTCTCGGCCGCATTCACCCGGACAAGGGCGTCCATCTGGCGATTGAGGTTGCGCACCTCAGCGGGTTGCCGCTGCTTATCGCGGGCATTATCCAGGATCAGACGTACTTCCGGGAACAGGTGGAGCCGCACCTTGATCAGAAGATCCGCTACATCGGGCCGGTGGACGTACAGGGTAAAAATGAGTTATTCGCGCGGGCCTCAGCGCTGCTGCATCTGAATACTATCCCGGAAAGATTCGGACTGGTCCTGGCAGAAGCCAATGCCGCCGGCGTTCCGGTGATCGCGATGGACCTCGGCTCCTGCCGCGAGGTGATCGAGGACGGTCAAACGGGCTTCGTGGTCAACAATGCCGAGGAGGCCGTAGAGCGCTTGCAGCATCTCCCGGCGATCAATCGCAAAGCCTGCCGACACCGTGTCGAGCAACTGTTCTCCATCGAAGCGATGGTGGAGTCCTACGAGCGGGTCTACCAAACGATCTTTGAGTTGGAAGCGAGGAAGCAATCATGAAGCCGGACATCGTCAGAAGATATAGCGGCAATCCTATTCTTACCAAGGCCGCGATTCCCTACCCGGTGGAAACCGTTCACAACGCGGCGGTGGTGAAGCACGGGGACGAGTACGTTATGCTGTTCCGTTCCCATCTGCGCACGGGACGGTCGATTATCGGTCTGGCGCGCAGCCACGACGGATTCCAGTTCAACGCCGATCCAGAGCCCTTTTTGACTTCCGCGCGCGACAGCCCATTTGCGGACTATGAAGAGTTCGGCGTCGAGGATCCGCGAGTTACGTTTCTGGAAGGCGAGTATCTCATCACCTATAGCGCTTACTCGCGCAATGGCGTGCGGATCGCTTTGGCAAAAACGAAAGACTTCCGCCAAGTGGGAAGGATCTCGCTCATCACGGAGGCGGACTATCGGAATGTAGTAATCTTTCCCGAAAAGTTTAATGGACTCTATGCCCGGCTGGACCGTCCGCATTCGGAAATCGCTCCCTGGTCTATCTGGATTTCCTATTCTCCGGACTTACGGTTCTGGGGCGAATCCCAACTTATCATGAGGCCTGAACCTTATCACTGGGATGAAATGAAGATCGGTCCGGGCGCGCCGCCGATCAAGACGGACAAAGGATGGCTTTCGATCTATCACGGCGTTTTCCAAACGATGGCGGGATCGGTGTACCGGCTGGGGGTCGCGTTGCATGACCTGCAGAACCCGGCGAAGGTGATCGGCGTGGGCGACTCGTGGATCCTGCAGCCGGAAGATCCCTGGGAGATTACGGGCTATGTCCACAATGTCGTGTTCACTTGTGGCGCGGTGGCGGAGCCCGATGGAACCGTGAAGATCTATTGGGGCGGCGCCGACACGGTCATGTGCGTGGGCGAGGCGAATGTCTCCGACCTGGCCGCTATGTGCCTGGAACACGGCAGGCCGGCAAAATAGACAGGCCGACTGCAAAGGGACGCGGCTCGTATTCACGACCCGGGGTGGGTCGCGCTGTGCAACGCGGCGCAGGACACGTTCATCAAACGCAAGCTCCCGGCGGGGCCGGGTTACGCCAGCGCCTGGTGCGGAACTGTTTCGGTGCGCCGCACCCGGATCTTGACCTCGACACGCGACCCGAGCCGGTTGATGATCGAGATGAGGCGATCCACGGTGAACCGGGCAAGGTCGGCGTTGCGGAGGCGCGAGAAGTCGGCCGCCGCAATGCCCGTGCGAGCGTGCGCGGCGCGCACGGTCAGGTGTTCCCGGTCGAGCGTCTTGATGATTTCGGCGGCCAGGATGGCTTTGAATTGCTCAGCGTCGGCGTTCTCATGCCCCAGATCGCGGAACACGTTGCCGCTACCCCGCACCACTTCCAGCTTCGCGTCTTTCATCCGAGCATCTCCTTCCGGGTGCGTGTTGGGGCACAGTAACCGGTGCGGCGACGGTACGATTTTAGACCAGGGGCAAGTCGGTCTGGGGATCGCCGTTGTCCTCGCCCTCGACTTCGGCTTCCTGGACGCTGCAGGCGGCGGCGATGACATCGCCGGGCTCGAGGGTGACGAGTTTGACGCCCTGGGCGGAGCGGCCGGTTTTGCGGATGAGCGCGGCTTCAGTGCGGATGATCTGGCCGTTGCGGGTGATGACGACGACGTCGGTATCGTCCTTGACCTCGAGCACGTTGACGACGGGGCCGGTGCGTTTGTTGACCTTCATATTGATGACGCCCTTACCGGCGCGGGTCTGCAGGCGGTAGTGACCGGCGGGCGTGCGCTTGCCCATGCCGTTTTCGGCGATGGAGAGGATCAGGCTATCCTCGGTGACGACCTCCATGGCGACGATGGAGTCGTCGGGGGCGAGGCGCATCGAATTGACGCCAGCGGCGGGGCGGCCCATGGCGCGGACGTCGCCCTCGGGAAACTTGATGGCCATGCCGTTGCGGGTGGCGATGAAGACCAGATCCGCGCCGGTGCTCAGCTTGGCCGAGATGAGCTCGTCGTCGTCGGTCTTCAGGCCGATGGCGATGATGCCGCGCGAGAGCGGATTGTCGAACTCGGCGAGCTCGCACTTCTTGATGACGCCGAGCTTGGTGGCCATGACGACGAACTGATCGGGCGTGAACTCCTTGACGGGGAGAAAGGCCTTGATGGTTTCGTCTTCCTGGAGCGAGATGAGCTGGCTGATGTTCTTGCCCTTACTGGCCGAACCGGCGTCGGGAATGTTGTAGACCTTCAACCAATAGAGGCGGCCTTTGTTGGTGAAGATGAGCAGGTAGGAGTGGGTCGAAGCGCTGAGAAGGTACTCGACGACGTCCTCGCTGCGGGTGGTCATGCCGATGCGGCCCTTGCCGCCGCGGGACTGGCGGCGATAGGTATCGAGCGCGGTGCGCTTGAGGTAGCCGCCGCGGGTGACGGTGACGACGACGTCCTCCATCTTGATGAGGTCTTCGATATTGATCTCGCCCTCATCGTCGACGATCTGCGTACGGCGCGCGTCGCCGAAGTTTTTCTGCACTTCCTTGAGCTCGGCGACGATGATGGCGCGGAGCTTCACGTCGCTCGTGAGGATTTCGAGATAGCCGGCGATGAGGCGCTCGATTTCGGCGAGTTCGTCGAGGATTTTCTGCTGCTCCATGCCGGTGAGGCGCTGGAGCTGCATTTCGATGATGGCCTGGGCCTGGCGCTCGCTGAAGTCGAAGTGCGAGAGCGGCTGGCCGTTGAACTGAAGCGCGGGCGACCACTTGGCGATGACGGCGGCGAGGCGGGGGTTGTCCGGAAACGACGCGGCGCCCATGAGGGCTTCGCGCGCCTCCTTGGGATTGCGGGAGGCGCGGACGGATTCGATGACGGCGTCGAGATTCTGAAGCGCCTTCTGGAAACCGAGCAGGATGTGCTCGCGTTCGCGGGCTTTGCGGAGGAGGAACTCGGTGCGCCGGCGGACGACTTCGACGCGGTGGTCGATGAAGCGCTTGATGCAGTCGATGAGCCCCATTTCGCGGGGCTGGCCGTTGACGATCGACAGCATGATGACGCCGAAGTTGACCTGCATCTGCGTCTGCTTATACAGGTTGTTGAGGACGATTTCGGGCTGCTCGCCACGCTTGAGTTCAATGACCACGCGCAGACCGTCGCGATCGCTTTCGTCGCGGATGTCGCTGATGCCGTCGATTTTTTTGTCGTTAACCAGCGTGGCGACCTGCTCGACCAGGCGAGCCTTGTTCACCTGGTAAGGAATCTCGGTGATGACGATGGATTCGCGGTCCTTGCCGAGCTTCTCGGTGGCCACCTTGGCGCGAATTTTGAGACTGCCGCGACCGCGCGTGAAGTAGTCGAAGATGCCCTGGCGGCCGAGCAGAATTCCACCGGTAGGGAAATCGGGGCCGGGGACAAACTGCGTGATGATGCGCTCGAGGGACAGCGAAGGATTCTGGACCAGGGCGATGGTGGCGTTAACGATTTCGGTGAGGTTGTGCGGCGGGATGCGCGTGGCCATGCCGACGGCGATGCCCTCGCTGCCGTTGACCAGGAGGTTGGGCACGCGCGTGGGCAGGACCTCGGGCTCGTGTTCGCTGTCGTCGTAGTTGGCGCGGAACTCGACAGTGTCCTTGTCGATATCCTCGAGCAGCATCGCGGCGATCTTGGAAAGGCGCGCCTCGGTGTAACGCATGGCCGCGGGCGGGTCGGCATCGACCGAACCGAAGTTGCCCTGGCCGTCGACGAGGGGGTAGCGCATCGAAAAATCCTGGGCCATGCGGACCAGGGCGTCATAGACGGCGGTGTCGCCATGGGGATGGTATTTGCCGAGAACCTCGCCGACGATTTTGGCGCACTTGCGGGTGGGGCGGTTGAAGGTCAGGCCCATCTCGCTCATGCCGAAAAGGATGCGGCGATGGACGGGTTTCAGGCCATCACGGACGTCGGGGAGAGCGCGCCCGATGATCACCGACATGGCGTAGTCGAGATACGAGCGCCGCATCTCCTCTTCGATATTGACCGGGGAGATATTGCGGCGGTCGCCGAGCGGGAGCTGCGTGCCTTCAGGCGGCGCGGGCGGAGGCCCCTGAGGGTTCTGAGGATCTTGGGGAATCGACATTGCGAACTACTCTTGATTTTAACAAAACCGACCCCCATAAGGCCATTTCACGGAGGCTTTTCTCCTTTGGCATCAGTAGGTTTCGCGTTATCATGGGGTTAGCCGCATGCTGTCCGTCGTGATCCCGATTCATAACGAGGAGCGGGCGATTCTGCGCCTGTACGACCGTCTGACGGAGGTGCTCGGGAAGCTCGGCCAGCGCTACGAAATCATCTTCGTGGACGATGCCTCGAGCGACCGCAGCTTCGATCTGCTGGCCAACCTGGTGGAGACCGACAAGCGGCTTAAGGTGATCCGGCTGCGGCGGAATTTTGGGCAGACGGCGGCGCTCGCGGCGGGCTTCGACGAAGCGCGCGGCGAAATCATCGTGGCGATGGACGGCGACCTGCAGCACGACCCGGCGGACCTGCCGGCGCTGGTACACAAACTCGAAGAAGGGTACGACATCGCCAGCGGGTGGCGCAAGGAGCGCAACGACAACATGGTGCTGCGCAAGATCCCGTCGCGCATCGCCAACTGGATGATGTCGAAAGTGTCGGGCGTCGAGCTGCACGATTTCGGCACAACGTACAAGGCCTACCGCGCGGAGATTCTGAAGGAAGTCAACCTGTACGGGGAGCTGCACCGCTTCATCCCGGCGCTGGCAAGCTACTACGGCGCGCGCATCGCCGAGGTGCCAATTTCCAACCCGCCGCGCGAGGGCGGAGCGTCGCACTATGGCATCGGGCGGACGTTCAACGTCTTTTTCGACATTCTGACGATCCGCTTCCTGCTGCGCTACCTGACGCGGCCGATGCACTTTTTCGGGCGCATCGGGCTGGTGAGTTTGCTGGCGGGCGGCGGAATTCTGACGTTCCTGGTGGTGAGGAAAATCCTCGGCGAGCAGATCGTCACGCAGCACGGTCCGCTGCTGTTTGCAGGTGGAATCCTGCTCGGACTGGGCATGCTGATGTTCACCACGGGGCTGCTCGGCGAGATGATGATGCGCACGTATTTCGAAAGCCAAGGCCGGCGCATCTACGCTGTGCGGCAGGTGCTCAGCCGGCAGGAGACGGGCGCGGGCGACGGCGCGCGGTAGGCATCCACTTCGAGCACCCACAGCTGCGAACTGTAGCCGATTCCCATCTGCGTGTCGATGACGAGCAACGCGCTCCGGAGTGTTCGCTCCATACACGCGATTATGTGATCTGGGCGACCGTCAGTCGGTGAAAGGGCGCGCCTCGGCCTTGCGCCACCACTGTTCGAACAGGCCCTGCATGGCCTCGCCCATACCGGAATGGTCGAAGACGATGGATGTCCATGTGGGGCGCGTGATGACGGGATCGAGCAAGGCGATGAGGCCTTGGGCGCCGTCGAAAGTGGCCATTTTCATGGGCAGATTCGAGATGAGACGGACTTGCACACCGAAGGTGGCGTACTCATCCAGACGCTGCCGGTGTTCCTCGTCGAGCGCCTCGGGCTCGAGCAGAATACGGCAGGCGACGCCGCGCGCGGCGGCCTGCTTCACCAGTTGCTCATCGAGCGGGTCCACGGCGTAGGGCGGACGCGAGAATTCGAGGAACTCGCGCTCCACAACGCCGAGCATCGAGCGGTAATGCACGGCGATCTGGGCGGGATCGTTGACAATGCGCAGATAATCGAGCGTTCCGCGACCGACCTGCCCTTCGGCGTAAGCGCTGCGCAGGTCCTGCACGAGGCTCTGGGCATGGCGCTTCTGCTCGTTGAGCAGGCGTTCCTGATCTTCCTTCTGACGCTGCAGGTAGGCCGGGATGGCGAGCGCGGGTTCCACGGCGCTGAAGAGTTTAGTTTTCTCCTGCACGACCTGCGCGAAGCCCTTTTCCACCAGACTGTCGAGGACCTCGTAGATTTTCTGGCGGGGGACTTGCGCGCGAGCGGCGAGTTCGAGGGCCTTGAAGCGCGGGTGACCGACCAGGACCAGATAGGAGCGCGCCTCATAGGCGTTGAGGCCGATCTGCTGCAGCCGACGCCAGAACTTCTCGTACTCGACATCCGGCAGATCTCTGATCGTTTGCATCATGAGTCCAGGGGCACTCTATCACAGGCGATTCAAGATTGGGATGCAACCAGGAGTCAACCAGGAGTCAGCCAGGGGGTAGCCGGACGGGCGCGCGCGGTGGAAGGCCGCCGGCAGATTCGCGGCATAGAATTGAGGGGTGGTACTCGCCAGCGCGGTGTGCTTGGTTGCGGCAATCGCGACAGGACCGGCCACGGGCGCGAAGGTCCCGGAGTTTTCGTTGCCCGATCAGACCGGCCAGAGCCGCGCGTTCGCCGATCTAAGAGGGCCGAGCGGGCTGGTGCTGGTGTTCTACCGCTCGGCCGACTGGTGACCCTTCTGCAAAGCGCAGCTCGTGGAGCTGCAGGCGCATCAGGAGGAATTCAGGAAGCGCGGGCTGAACGTTGCGGCCATCAGCTACGACAGCGTCGAGGTGCTCAGGGACTTCGCGACGCGGCGCGGGATCGCATTTCCGCTGCTCTCGGACAAAGACTCGCAGGTGATTCGCGCCTTCGGCATTCTCAACGAGAATGCGCCGCGGGATTCCTTCGTCTACGGCGTGCCGAACCCCGGCACATACGTCCTGGATGCCACGGGCGCGGTGACCGCGAAGTACTTCGAGGAGGACTACACGGAGCGCGTCACGGCGTCCGACATTCTGGCGCGGCAGTTTGGCGCGAATCCTTCGGCCGGGCCGGGTGTCGAGGAAACCAAGCACCTGCGGCTGACCGCGGCCAGTAGCGCGAACGCGGCGCGGGGCGGACAAAAGATCGCGTTGGTCCTGAACATCGAGCTGAAACCCGGGATGCACGTTTACGCGCCCGGAGTGCGCGGATACAAGCCGGTGGATTGGGAAATGGTGACTGCCGCGGCCAAGCCGGAAGGCGAGGCCCAGACGGCGGGCGGGCCGGAGCAGGTCCGCTTACCGGGGCGACTGTTCACCGAGGTCACATGGCCCGCGCCAAGGATGCTCCATCTGAAGGCTATCGGCGAAACCGTTCCGGTCTACGAGAAAAAGCTGCGCCTGGTGCGCGAGGTCACGATCCCGAGCGACAAGCTGTTACGCGAAGTGACTTCCCCGTCGGGCGTGTTGACGCTCGAAGGCGTCTTTCGCTACCAAGCCTGCGATGCGAAGACGTGCTATAACCCGGTGTCGCTGCCGCTGGTGTTCTCCATACAAATTCTGAAACACGATACCGAGCGGGTCCCGGTGGAACTGCGGCGTCAGGCCAACCAACGATGATGCGACAAAGGCACGCAGCGGGTGCGGACCGACTCGCTCACGATCGCGCTCAGAAACGGGGGATACAGCTCAGCAGCAAATACAGAAATATCCGCTTCCTTACGGTCGCGGCTCTGAAACACGCGGCTCTGAAACACGCGGCTCTGCAGGCGTTGCGGAACCGAGTGCGCAAGCAAGTGGTTTCATGCGCCAACTTCTGCAACTGAGTACCACGCGCGCGCGGGGGCAAGTTACAGGCGCACCGAATCTACGCGCAGGGAATCGAATCGAGTCGTGCCGAGGTTTCGATCCGCGGCCAGACGGAGGTAGACGAGTGTGCGCTCGTCCAGGCCCCACCAGGCTTGTGCGGCGTAAGCGTCCACGGCAACGGGGTCCGTGCTGGCGATCACAGTTTCTTTGAGCGACACATCGTTGAGGCTGCCGCCGGTCGGACCGTTGCGCATGAGCACGCGGTAGGCGTCGAGAATAGTCAGAGTGGGGCGGAGGAACGCCAGGAGGTCAGCAAGGCTTTCGTTAATCCGCTGATGGAGCCGCTGCCGCTGGCCGCCGAGAATGCCATACCAGTTTTTCACGCCCAGGGTCGCGCCGGTCAGGCTGTGATGCTTGGCGATGGGCACGTTGATCACTTTGTCGGCCGTGAGAAACGGCTCCAGCACGGGCCACACGCCCAGGACCTCGCCGCGCAGGTCCACGTCGCGGAACAGGCGCGCCTCCGGCAATACGAGTTCCGCGCCGGCTGAGCGCGCGGCCGCGGCGATCCCGCTGCGCTCGAAGGCGCTGCGCGCGTCGTTGACGCTGACGTCGGTGACGATCGCCTTCCTGGCGCCTGCGTCCAGGCATAGCCGGACGAGCGCTGCTACGACCTCCGGGTTGGTGGTGGCGGCCTGTTCCGGAGTGCGATCCCAGGCGATGTTGGGCTTGATGACGACCACGTCGCCGCGCGAAACGAAGCGCCGCATGCCGCCGATTCGCTCCACGGCCACGCGAACCAGCGCGGCTGGATCAGCGCCTTGCGCCACGACCATCGCGGGCCACTGCGGGTCGGCGGCGACGGAGAGATTGCGCTGCGCCATGGCCACGGCGGCCTGCTGAGGACGCCGGCTGCGCGCGCTCAACCACAGTCCCGCGCCCACCGCGGCGGCGCCGAGACCGCCGGCGCGCAGGAGCCGCAGGAGCGCGGCACGCCGTTCAGGTTGAGCCAAATCGAGGTCCATAAGCGGCGGGGCGTTTGACTCGCGCCCGCTACCAGTCTAATCGTGTTGATGTGAGGCAATCGCTGGTTCTGATCGGTTTCACGGCCGTGATCGCGCAGATCGTGCTGATGCGCGAGCTGATCGTGGTCTCCTCGGGCAACGAGATTTCACTCGGCCTGATGCTGGCCGCGTGGCTATTCTGGACGGCCGCGGGCAGCGCGCTGGCGCCGCGAAAAACCGATGCGGCGAAGCAGATGGCGGTGCTGCAGATTCTGATCGCAGGCGCGCTGCCGCTGTCGATTGCATGCGCGCGTGCGAGCAGAATCGCATTTCACGCCAGCCCGGGCGAGATCCTCGGGCCAGGCGCGGTACTGCTGACTGCGTTGTTCACACTGAGCGTGATTTGCGTGCTGTGCGGAGCGCTATTTTCCAGCGGCGTGCGATTGTACGCGTCAGCGACGGCGGGAGAGACGGCGCACGCGGCAGGATCGGTTTACCTGCTGGAGACGCTGGGCGCGGGCCTGGGCGGCCTCTGCGCCACGCTCATTTTTCTAGGGCCAGCCAGCTCGATGCAGGTGGCGTTCCTGGTGGCCTGGCTCAATCTGATGGGAGCGGGATTGCTCCTAAGGCCGGGCTGGTTCCGACGACCCGCGGTGGCGGCCGGCCTGATGCTGCTGCCGCTGGCGGCCTACCCGCTGTTCTCCTTACTGGAGACCCGATCGCTCGAACGGCTGTGGCAGGGTTTCCAAGTGGTGGCGGTTCGCAATTCACGCTACGGCAACCTGGTGGTGGTGAAAACGGAAGAGACGCAAACGCTGTATGAGAACGGGCTTCCGTCCTTCAATGTCCCCGACGCGGCCGCGGCGGAGGAGGCGGTGCACTACGCGCTGCTCGAACACGCGTCGCCGCGCAGCCTGCTGTTGATCGGTGGTGGCATCAACGGTTCGTTGGCACAGGCGTTTCAGCATCCCACGCTGGAGCGGGCCGACTATGTGGAACTCGATCCGGCCATTCTGGAACTCGCGCGCGTGCACTTTCCCAAAGAGTGGCAAGCCATCGCCGGCGACGCGCGCATTCGCATCCACCCCACGGACGGCCGACTGTTTCTGAGAAGCAGCGGCCTGACGTACGACGTGATTATCGTGAATCTGGCCGATCCGCAAAGCGCCCAGTTGAACCGCTTCTATACCGAGGAGTTTTTCCGCGAGGCCGCGAGCCGGCTGAATCCAGGCGGCGTCCTGTCGTTCCACTTGACGGCCGCAGAAGACTACATCAGCCCTGAACTGGCCGCCTTCCTGCGCTGCATAAAAGCGACGCTGGGCGAGGTTTTCCCCGAAGTTGTGGCGATGCCGGGCCCGAGCGTTCACTTCTTCGCGACGCGGACGCCGGGCGCGCTCACGGTGGACCCGCAGGCACTGATCGCGCGGCTGCAGGCGCGGCATCTGCAGACCAAATATGTGCGGGAGTATTATCTCCCGTTCCGGTTGAGCGCGGACCGCCGGGCCGATCTCGCATCGCAACTCCGGGCACGGCCGGGCACGCCCATCAATCACGACTTCGCTCCGATCGCCTACTTTTTCGACGTCGCGCTGTGGGGCTCGCGGTTTCATTCCGTCTACCTGCGCCTGTTCGAAGCCGCGGCGGACACCAGCTTTCGGTTGCTCGCCGGCATCACGCTGCTGGTTGCCGCGGGGCTGGCCGCAGCAGGCTACCGCCGCCGGGCGACGGCCGGGACGTGCGTGGCCAGCATGGGCTTCACGATGATCGGGCTGGAGATTCTGCTGCTACTGGGATTCCAGGCGGTCTACGGGTACGTGTACCAGCAACTCGCGCTGGTAACGGCGAGCTTCATGGCGGGCATGGCCATGGGAAGCTGGTTGGCGCTGCGCGTGCGGCGCGGCCCGGGTCTCGCGACGCTGCAGTGTCTGGCGGCCGCGTTGCCCACTCTGATGTGCCTCGCGATGCCGCACACTCCGCCACTCCTTTTCACGCTGCTGTCCTTGCTCTCGGGAGCGCTGGGCGGTTACCAATTCCCAGTGGCGAGCCGCGTATCGAAGGTTCGCGCGCCCGGCACGCTGTATGCTCTCGACCTGGCGGGAGGGTGCGTCGGCGCGATTCTATTCAGCGCATGGCTGATCCCGGTGTTCGGCTTCTTTCGCACCTCGCTGTTGATTGCCGTGGTGGACTTGCCGCCGGCTATTGCCGCCTGGCGCGATCGCCGAAGACCAGCGCCGTGAAGGTGAAGATGTCGGACGCCGGATCGCGCCACGCATCGAGCGGCAGGTCCGCCTTCAAACAGAGTTGCTCCAGGAATGTTTTACGATCCCAGTGCTCGTCCGAGGCGACCTGAGGCAACAATATCCCCTCTTTGTCGCCTCTGACGATCAGCAAACCGTGCTTCCCGATTTCGACCTGCTTCGAATCCTGGAGCCGGCGCAGCGGAGACAGGACCGAGATCTCGTACTCCAACTCGCCCAACTCGGTCGTCACCACCGGGCGGAAGCGGTGATCCTCGAGCGCCGCATAGGCCGCCACATCGCGCACCACCAGCGGCAGGGGCTTGATGGGCGCCGTGTAGCCGATGCACCCGCGCAGTACGCCGTGTTCCTTCAGCGTGACGAAAGCGCCGCGCTCCTGCGTGAGCGAGCTCGATCCGTCGACGGTGTACTCATAGAGCTTGCGTTCCTTCACGGCGGTCTCGACACTGCGGCGCGCCAGGCTGAGCAGTTCCTCCTTCTCCTTGTCATTCAAAGTGAACTCCGCACGGGCCGAGGCCGCGCCGGCCGGCGCCTTAGAAAAGGCCACCGCGCCGTAACCGACCACGCGGGTCTTGTCGCCCGTGATGTCGCCGGAGTTGGCGTACTTGAGGACCGTCGCCTCGGTGGCGCCGAGCCGTTCCGCCGCAATCATGGCGGCCACGATGGGCGCGCCGCCGCAGGCTTCCCAGATGTTGCGCTCGAAGTTCCGCGAAAGGCTCAGGTAGTCCCACTCCTCGATGGCGCGCAGCGTCTTGTGGTCCACCTTCTCCGCATAGTCGTAGGGATGATAGTGCGACATGTCCGAACTGGCCACGATCAGCGTGTCCGTTCCGGCGATGAGCTTGGCGAGCTTGACGCCCAACTCGCGGCTGGCCCCATAATCCTGGCGGCCCATCACGACGGGCACGAGCTCGAACTGGCCCAGCACGCGTTGCAGGAAGGGCAACTGATCTTCGAGCGCGTGCTCGTGCTTGTCCGCGGTGACAGTGTGCCCGTGGCCCGACAAGCGGATGGAGCCGCCGCCGGAGGCCAGTTTCGCCGCAAAAGCGCGGTCCACGGGGACCGTGCCGAGCGGCGTCTTGTAGGCGCTGCCGTCAAACACCGCGGTGAAGTCGAACGCGTCGTAGTGCGTGGGCGCGATCACGACTACGCGAGAAAACTTGCGCCCCTTGAGCAACGCATAGGAATACGCCGCGACCTGTCCGGAGTAGACATAGCCGGCGTGCGGCGACACCAGCGCCACGACGTCCTTGATCGGCGGCGGTTGCGCTTTGGCGAGGAAGCCGTCGACCATCGCGGCCAGTTCTTTGGCGTCGGCCGGATAAAACGAGCCGGCGACCGCCGGCTCGCGCACAGCCTGCGGCCGGGCGCACGAGGCCGCGCTGAAGAGCAAGGCCGCCACGAGCAGAACACGCTTCATATCAGGCCCCCCACACGCCCGCGATCGGCTGATGGCAGTACTCGCAGCGGCCGTGGCGGATGTGATCGTTCTTGATTGTGAACCCTTCGCGCTCGAGCACCGTCTTGCCGCATTTCGGGCAGAGGGTGTTCTCGCCGGGATGGCCCGGCACATTGCCCACATAGACGTAGTGCAGCCCCTCGGCGTCGGCGATCGCCTTGGCGCGTTCCAGCGTCGAGACCGGCGTCGGAGGCAGGTTTTTCAGCAGGTATTCCGGGTGGAAGCGCGTGAAGTGCAGCGGGACGTCCGGCCCCAACTCCGTCTTGACCCAGGTGGAGAGTCCGCGGAACTCACTCTCCGAATCGTTTAACGTCGGGATGACGAGATAGACGATTTCGGTCCACATGCCGAGCTTCTTCATGCTCACCAGGGCATCGAGCACGGGTTTCAAATCGCCGTGCACCACATCCGCGTAGAACTTCTGCGAGTAGCCTTTCAGGTCGACCTTGATCGCGTCGACGTGTTTGCACAGCTCCTTCAGCGGATCGGCCTGAATGAAGCCGCCCGTCACGACGACGCTTTTCACGCCGGCGGCGCGCGCCGCCGCGGCAACGTCGGTCATGTACTCGTAAAAAATCACCGGCTCGCTATAGGTGAAGGCGATGACCGGCGATGCGGAGTCCCGCGCCTGGCGCACGACTTCCTGCGGCGGCCAGTAGACGTTCCGCACCTGCTCCGGCCGCGACTGCGAGATGTCCCAGTTCTGGCACATCTTGCAGTTCACGTTGCAGCCGGCGGTGGCGATCGAAAAGGCCTGTGAGCCGGGATGAAAATGGAACAGCGGCTTTTTCTCGATCGGATCGATGTGCGCCGCGCAGACGCGTGAATGGACCAGAGAGTAGTAGACGCCGCCGCGATTCTCGCGCACGCCGCAATAGCCGCGCTCGCGGTCGTCGATGACGCATTCGCGCGGACAGAGCTTGCATTTGGTTTTCTTGTAGGCCAGCTTCTCGTAGAATTTCGCCTCGACGATGAACTTCGCGTCGGGGTCTATGGCGGCGTACGATCCGCCCGCCAGGCAGGGCAGCGCCGCAACTCGCAGGAACTCGCGCCGCTGCACGTCACACCTCCACGCGGCGGATGAGGCGCGCGTCGTTGGTGCCCAGGCGGTGTTGCGCGTCGGCCGCGGTGGCGATGTAGCTCGGCGCGCGCTTGGCGGCCTGAAGGCTCGGGAG
>Ga0187875_10001435_pt1 | contig 18394 bp, 29 predicted proteins | sample June2016WEW_17_1_2_FD_132978 | JGI IMG/M metagenome (GOLD analysis project Ga0187875, IMG submission 132978) | Peatland microbial communities from SPRUCE experiment site at the Marcell Experimental Forest, Minnesota, USA - June2016WEW_17_10 | ecosystem: Environmental > Terrestrial > Soil >... | reverse complement strand
GCATTGATGTTCTGGTGATCGATGACTGGGCCATGGCGCCGCTGAATGAAAACGAGCGCCGCGAAGTCTGGGAGATCTGCGAAGATCGCTACCAGACCCGTTCCACCGTCCTTACGTCCCAACTGCCGCTCTCGCGCTGGCACGAGCAGATCGCGATCCCACCATCGCCGATGGCATCCTCGACCCTATGGTTCACAACGCCCACCGCATCGAAATGCGCGGCGAGTCCATGCGCAAGAAACGCAATCCGCCACAGGACGAGAAGAAGGAATGAACCAAAACCAGTTTCGGTAAGATGTCTGAGTTATGGCCCCAACTTCCCAGAACCGGATTCGGGACAACTTCCGGAGCCAGCTTCCCGTGTTTGCCAGGCACGCAAGCCGTCTGCGCGTTCACCGGGCCAGTGGCGTAGGAAGCTAGTATGGAATCGACGATTGCCTGACGGAGATGGAAGAGCGGCGCATGCGTGCGCTATGATCGCTATCCCCCTGCTGCGTCGGCCTGCTCGTTCCATCGTTGAACGTCCACCCCCATCACAAGGAGCCACAGGCACAGCGCTACTTCTGCGATCGCGGTAGGTGTGAAATAAGGGAAGATCCGGGCTTGTAGCGCAGGCGCGATGAAGAGCGAGAAGCTGTTGATGAGATACCCCAAGCCCTCGATCGCCAGCAGCACGCCGATCAATCCGGGCAAGAACTTCGAATGGACGATCAGGTATGCCATCGTGAGGCAATCGAATCCGAAAAATACCAGGCAGATGGCAAAGCCGTGTTCGAACAACTGAACCGATAAATATGCCGCAGCCTGTAACTGTTCTGCTGTAAATGCTGTCAGGTAGTGCCCGCCCCCCAAAAGAAGCAAAGGCGCGAAATGAGCGAGCAAATTGACGCTTTCAATGGCGTCCACGACGAATGCGAAAAAGACCATCATCAAAGCGACGTTCTTGTTGACCACCTTGAACAAGTTGTACAAGATGAGGATCAAGGGTACATTGAACACGCAATAAAAGACTTCGACCACAAAGCCCAACCGATAGAGCAGTTCGTGCGCCTGGATGTGTGTGCCGTGGCCGCTGCGTCCCCGTGGACAACGAGACGACCACGAACGAAGATCTCGGCGAATATGCCACCGACGATGACGATCAAGTACAAGGCACCGGCGATTCTGGCGTAGAGTCGCGGCCAGGCTTGCGTGACCCGATCCGTCATCACACTTGTGCTCATTCCGGAATCTCTCTTTCTTTCAAAAATGGCGCTGATGTTACCCCATCCCACTGTTCGCCGACGGTGTTGTCAAGGGCGGTTGCTTTTGCCGCGTGATTCGCTCGCCGCTCGACGGACCTCGCCGAGATTACTTCCTCGTAAGTTGATGCTCACGAAAGAATGCCCACATCTGCCTCGTCGCGTCGATGCTCCAGCTATACCGCCCGACCAGCCATTTCGCCACTATCGGCTTGCCGCCGGGCCACTGATGGCCTTCTCCCTTGACCGTGTACAACACCACGCCCGCGTTGTCGGCGCAGTCCGTGTATCGGAGGCGCGTCACATCCGTAGTGATCGCAGATTCGATGGGATTCGGTCCGCACTGGTTTCGCCGAGACCAACTCGCCATAAAGCCCGGAACGTTCGGAAATGTGCCGCCGCCAAGCTTTGACGGGCCGCCGTTGTACGGACAGATAGGATCGGCGGTTCCGTGAAACGCAATCACCGGCACCGGTCGATGATCTGTGCACCAATTCCACTTCGGGTCGAGCCCAGCCGAAACCATTCCGACCGCCGCGATCCGATCCGACATCGTGCAAGACAGCACGAACGCCATGCCTCCGCCGTTCGACATCCCGTTGGCGTAGATCCGCGTCTTGTCGATGTTGTAGGACGCCTCCAGCTTGTCGATCAACTCCGAGATGAAGATGACATCGGGCATACGCGATGGCGTTTCGCTTCCTGTCATTTCCCATGACTTGGGACCGAAACCGGTTCCCTCGGGATAGGCGACGATGAACCCGTTCTCGTCGGCCACCAGGTTCCATTGGCTGATGGCCATTGAGGAGCTCGGCCACGACATCGAGGTGTGCAGGCTGATGACGAGCGGCGTCGGCTTCGCTCGGTCGTAGCTCTTTGGGACGTACAGCAGGTACTCTCGCTTTCCGCCGGAGGAAACGATGGTGCCGGTGGTGGCGCTGGTCCAATTCGGGAAGTAGAAAACGGAGTAGAAAAATCCGAAAGCGAGCAAGACCAGCACGATGGGCAGGCCAATGAGAACCAGCACTGCGCGGATAACGATCTTCCTGCTATTCATGGCGGTCTTTTAACGTGCAGGCGGTCTCTACCGGTCTCGATGAGCCGCAGAGCGACGCGCCACCGCAACACTCTCAACTTACGGCATTATCACCGGCGGAGGTCTAACACAAGCCAGAGGTGAGAGCCATCCGTGTGCGCAATTATAGGCTGCGCAGCACTTTGCAGAGGGCTGTGAGGATTCTGGACGTGTCGTCGGCAGACCTTCCCTTACCGGATTACGGAAGGGTTGCCCGTGAGAACGAAGCCGCTGGCGCGGCGGACGCTACCGCGTGCCCGACGCAGGCGGCCTCGGAGATGCCAGACCGAAAATCGAACGCTTAAACCTTGAAGAATGGTAGGTCCTCGCGTTAGGATGAGGCGATCGCGAACCCCGGGCACAGTGCTTAAATCGATGCGCATCGAAAACTACCTTTTTTCTGGTTCCCGCTTCTGGCAAGGGTTTCCGGGCGAAACTCGATTGAAATACCATAGATAGGCCCGCGTCCACCGCAAACGCCAGCGGCTTCCTTCTGACGACTTTTTCGAACGCGACGCCCCATCTTTTTCCGCCGCAAGCGCTCATCCCGACGTCGCATCCGAAAAAGTACTAGCGTTAATCAGAACTTGTGCGCACTCCAAGAAAGTTCGCGGTAAGTCACCGAGAAGATATAATTCCCGCGTGCGACAACCTATGCGGCATGTAATGGCGCTTCGCGTTTCCAAAGCGGTTCTCGTTTTTGCAATCGCACTTTTCTACACGATTCTGATCCTAAACAACATCACAGATTACGGCTCCAACTACGAGTTTGTCCGCCACGTCCTGATGATGGACTCAACCTTTCCGAGGAACCACGGCATGTGGCGCGCCGTCAATTCGCCGCTAGTACATACGGTCTTCTACATCGGCATCATCGCCTGGGAATCGGTCACTATGCTTCTATGCTGGTGGGCTGGTGTTCGGTTGCTGAAATCGTATCGTGCGGACAGGGCGCAATTCGCCGCTGCGCTGAACGTCGCCGTGATTGCGCTGACGACGAGCCTGCTGATGTGGTTGGTGGCATTCCTCGATGTCGGGGGCGAATGGTTTCTGATGTGGCAGTCGAAAATATGGAATGGGCAGGAAGAGGCATTCCGAATGTTTACCATTGTCGGTGTGGTGTTTTTGGTTGTGGTGCAACGCGAGCCAACTCCCGATTAGTCGGCAACTCTTACCTTAGGAATTACGGGGAATAATTGGTATGCGGTCGTGCTGGTGAGTGACTAACTGACTACGAAGGGCAGAAGAAATGGATTGAATGGTGGATTGAAGACCGCGAAGCACGGCATCGACTGGAATACGTTCGAGGCTTCAAAGGGGATAAGAATGAAGCGGAAGCAGCATGTGTCGAACTCAACAAAGTGCAGGAAGAATAGAAGAATACGGCCGTCTGTGCGAAACACTTGAGTATTAAACTCAAAAAAACTAGTTTCGGTCCCGCTTGACGACTCGGCCAGGCTTCGCGCCTGTGTGCTCTCCGTTGTGAACTACCTCCACGCCGTTGACGAAAACTTCCGAGACTCCGGTCGCCAATTGGCGGGGCTTCTCAAAAGTGGCGTGGTCCTGGATGGTGTTTGGATCGAAGACCGCAATGTCCGCAAAGTATCCCTGTCGCAGCAGACCGCGATGGGCAATGCCGACGTTGGATGCAGGGAGACTGGTCATCTTGCGAACGGCTTCCGCCACGGTCATGAGTTTTTCATCGCGGACATAACGGGCATAGACGCGAGCAAAATTTCCGAACGTCCGCGGATGCGCGCTGAATTTTAGGAAGACCCCATCGACGCCCTCGGGGTCAGCGTCCGCACCAAAACTCACCCAGGGAAGCGCGATCTGTTTGCGGATATTATCCTCGCTCATCAGGAAATAAACCGTCTCGACGCGTGAATCGTCCTCGATCACCAGATCCATCGCGGCATCTTCCGGGGTTGAGTGGCGCATGCTGGCGACTTCGGCCAGCGTCTTGCCGGTCAATGGCTTAAGTTTTTCGCTCTTGAATCCGATCAGGAGCACGTTGTCCGGCGATCCCGCCGCGCCCAATAGGTTGTCATACTTGTCGCTCGACAACATCTCCTGCTTCACTCGTTTCCGGATGGCTGGATCTTGCAGCCGCTTGCACCACGCTTCAAGGCCACCTTCCTGGACCCACGGCGGCATGGCTGCATCGAGGCCGGTCGCTCCCGCAGTGTACGTATACATGTCCGCTGTGATCGTAAGGCCCTCGACGCGGGCTGCCTCGACCTTCTGAATTACTTCCGGAAGATGGCTCCAGTTTTTCGCGCCGGCAACTTTCAGGTGGTAAATCTCGGCTGGCACTCGCGCCTGGCGGGCGATGCTGATTAATTCATCGACAGTATCCAGTTCATGATCGCCTTCGTTGCGCATGTGCGAAATGTAGATGCCCTTATGTTTGGCGACGACTTCAGCGAGCGCCACCAGTTCATCAGTTTTGGCATAGTTACCGGGCGCATAAATCAGAGCCGAGGCAACGCCGAGCGCGCCTTCCTGCATTGCCTGGTCCGTCAACGCGCGCATCTGGTCGAGTTCGGCGGGCGTGGGCGCCCGTTTGGCGCGGCCGAGCACGTACACCCGTGGCGTTGCGGCGCCGATGAAGGATGCGACATTGGGCGAGATGCCGTGCCGCTCCAGAGCCTGGAGCCCCTCGTTGAGCGTGTGCCAGTTGATGTCGTACTTGATGTCGCGCTGCTCCCGCAGCTGCTCGGCCCGCATGTCGTCGTTGAGAGGTCCCATGGACTCGCCTTCGCCGAAGATCTCGAGCGTGACGCCCTGCAGCAGATCGCTCAGGCCGCGGCCGTCGGCAAAGAGTCCGTCCGGCCCTGACATGAGGTTGATAAATCCGGGGGCAATGATCTGGCCGTGGACATCGATATCGATGCGCCCGCGATCCGCGGAAACATCGCCGGTTTTAGCGATCTTGTCGTCGCTGATGGCGACACCCCCGCTGGTACAAGGGGAGCCCGTACCGTCGCAGATAAGACCGTTCCTTACGACGGCATCAAAGTCCGGCTTACGGGAGCAGGAAATCAGTGGTAGAGAGATTGCCATCAGGAGAAGAATTCGGCGCATAGTTTGAAATGGTACCTCAAGTGCGATGGTGCGGTTCATGAGAGTTCTCCTGAATTTTAATTCTTGAAGTCAAAGATCGAGTGTCCCCCACACTTGCATGAGTGGCGCAGCACATCAGGCGATTCTGGGCAGGTGGTCGGCAAACCTTACCTTATCGGATTAGGTAAGAGTAGCCCGTGACTCGGGACAAGCAGACACTCACTTAAGGCGCGGCTGTGGTTGTGTCTTTGGGGAACCACGACACTGCGTATCCGGGAAGGCTTTTGCCGCGCCGGGCCTCCACGTGTGCCGACGCGATTCCGGATGGATTGTCGGTCGCGGTAGGGATGCGGATCTGCGAACTGAAAGCTGTTGGAATGATTGTCTGAAGGAGGAAAAGGCAAAACACTATCAGACCGTGCGTACCATCGGACGTAGCCTGCGAGGTAGGAGCGGGGCGGCAACAAACCGTTCGAAGCCCTCGGACAATGTACCCACAAGTGCGAACTTGGCACCAGAACCGCGAGGCGACGGTGTAACTGCGAGCATAACGCGGAGAAGGGGCTAGGCTTGGTGGCATCGGTGAGAATACACAAATGCTTGCAAGCGTCGGCCTCGAAGAGGCTAACATGCTGCGGGGCTCTTGCAGTGGGTACGGGGGTTCTGCTTCCCCCGTCATGGGTAACCACACTGCCGGCGACTCTCACCTTGTTCCATCGACCAACCTTCGTTTCCTGCACGATACGCACCTCCTTGCAACGTCTGCTCACCTGCTCGTATAGCGGCAAGGTTCTCGCCGTTCGACGAGTGACGGAAAATAATGGCAATAAAACCGCCGGTGTACCGCATTATCTGGGATACACCAGAGGAAAAAACAAAAGCAGTACATGACCTCAAACGCAGAGGCTATCAACCTCTGCCCTTACGACGTGTTTACATTCCGAAAAAGTCGGACAGGAAAATGAAACGTCCCTTAGGAATTCCCACCATGTTCGATCGAGCACAGCAAGCCTTGCATCTGCTCGCACTCGATCCCGTTGTGGAAACCACTGCTGATAAAAACTCCTACGGGTTTCGTCAGCAAAGGTCCTGCGCCGATGCGCTTGGACAGTGCTTCAACGCGCTGTCTCACGCACCAAACACGCAGTGGATTCTGGAAGCCGACGTTAAAAACTGTTTTGACAAGATTTCCCACGATTGGCTTCTGACGCACGTCCCTATGGACTGCGCCATTCTCCAAAAATGGTTGAAATCCGGATATATGGACAAACACGTCCTTCACGAAACGACGGATGGAACTCCACAAGGCGGAATTATCTCCCCAGCGCTCGCCAATTGCGCGTTGGATGGGCTGGAGCGACTCCTGCAGGAAAAATTCCCGCAAGAGAAACGTCTTAAGTCTCTTGGGGGTAAATCCTCCTCTGTGAACTTCATCCGTTATGCGGATGACTTCGTCATCACCAGTAAATCGAAAGAGCTACTGGAAGGAGAGGTCCAGCCCGTCGTTGAACAATTTCTGCAACAACGAAGACTCGAACCGGTGATGGCATGCTTGCGAGCCTCCGCTAACAGTTCCCGCCGAGCTTGCTGACGTAGCTTTTGCAGCATGTCCAGTTGCTCATAGAGTCGTTCGGCTCGACGCCGCACCCCGGCTTCCCGAATCTTATCCAGCCACTGAGCCCGATGCCGACGATAATAGACATCTCTTCCCGCACAAGGAATCGCCCAGCTGCGATCCACCGCTTTCAGCCGATTCATGACCCGCGACAGGTCTTTGACGATGGTCAGATAACTCCGGGACAGTTCCCGCAGCATGCGCACGACCATCTCGCCGTGGTAAACCGGTTTGAGCTGATTGCCGCGTAACAACTCCGCCAGCTTGCGGACATCGATGCGATCACTCTTGTTCCCATCCTTCAGTAGCGCATTCTTCCGCGGATCGCACACCACCAGCTTGTCGACGTGGGGATTGAGCAGATCGTACAGCCACGCCGACCAGGTTCCTTCCTCGAAGGTCACCGACAAAGTTCCGCGCAATCCCGCAAAGAACTGAAGAATGGTCGCCGCTTCGGTCTCGAGGATTGACTCCATGATTAACTTACCGCTGGAATCCGTGACCGCGACCACGATGGTTGCTTGATGAACGTCGAGCCCATATACTTTTCACTGTTCATAAGAGTGCTCCTTTTCGTAGGTGATTCGAACAATCACAACCTACTCCAAGAGGGGCGCCCTTTTATAATGCGGTTACAACAGCAAGGTCTCGCCATCCAGTCGGCTGCCGAAGGCTATTGAGGCCGATGGCGCTAGTGACGGTCTCTCTCCGCCAAAAAGCGGTTTTGGCATTCCTTGGCTTGTGCGAGCACAGCCGGGTATTCCGGCGCTTTGCGAAACGCCGTCAATATCGGATCGAGTTGCAAGCTGTCGTACCCACAGAATCCACCTTCGATCGCGGATTTCAGCAGACGGGCGGTGAAAGTATTTCCCAAACAAGGGTTGTACATCCCTGCCTGGGTGAATTTTGGCTCCGGGTCGCGGTAGGCGAAGATCTCCTTTTCGTATTGCTCCAGGATTTGTTGGGATCCCGGAGGCCTGGGCGTTTCATAACAAGCCTCGAGCGCGCGCACGTGGAAGAATGGGCTTTCCGGCATTTTGCGCAATCGCTCAACAGCCTCGCTCGTTTTCCCCTGGCGCAGCAGCAGGCCTATCTCCACGTTATTGGACCACTCCGATCCTGCATCCAGGTTCAAGAAATCCCTCGCCTGCTCGAACTGTCCGGTGGAGAAGAAGACGCTCGCACACGATCGAAACTGGAAGTTGCCCGGATCGAGCCGCACCGCCGTCTCACACTCCTGCGCAGCTTCTGTGGACAAACCCGCGTACCTCAGCACATAAGACAAAGTGAAGTGCGCGAAGCCGCTCTGCGGGCGGTTCTCCACCATCGTCTTCGCCTCCCGGTAGGCCTGGACCAGCTTGCCGTCATCCGTATCCAGACTGACAATCTGCTGCGCAGCATCCTCCAGGTTTGGATCCAGAGTAAGCGCACGCCGCAGCGCGGGCTCAGTGCGCGACATGGTGCCGGTGGCGCCCACCCCGTATTCCTCTTCGTAGTAATAGCGCTTTCCCAATGCGGACCAGGCCGGGGCGAATGCCGGATCCAGTCCTACAGAGCGCTCCAGCATTCGGACTGCCTCGCGATTCTGTTCGCCATCATGGGCCAGCGCGACGCTGCGCAAGTACAAGTCGTAGGCCTCTTCGTTCGCGGGCCGCGTTGCTTTGTCATTCGCTTCAGTTGTCGCACCCAGCGCCGGGATCAGGCCTTGCCGCACCTTCGAGGTAATCTGTTCCCTCGTCGCCACAAGGTCTTCAGCGGGCAGGTTCATCGTCTCTTGCCACAGTACGCGATCATCACCCACATCGACAGCCTCCAGGGTCAGCTGCAGCTTGTCGCGAACCCTCTGATAATGTTCGGTCACGACCCGGCCGACGTGCATGTCTTTTCCAGCCTGTTGCAAGTCCACGTTTGCCCCGGCATATTTTCCCGTGGTCGCGAATGGGCGAATCGATAAAGTCCGCACCGAACTCAAAGTCGTCGCAACTTCATCAGGCAAAGCCATGCGCAAGAAATCTTCTTCCTTATCTGCGCCGAGATTTTGAAAGGGCAAAACGGCAATCGTCACCGGACCAGCCGACGCTCTCCCGCCTGCGGGAGCCGATGTCTCACGCCAGTGCCATATCAACCATCCAACCAGTACGACGAGCACCGCAGCACTCAGACCTCAGATCCACCGACTCTTCGGCATTGGCTGCGTCGCTGGAACAACCATGCTCCCCGACGAGGCAGAGCCTGTATCCCTGCGCGCTCGCATGAGATCGGCTCTCATCTCCGAGGCGTGCTGGTACCGCACTTCGCGGTCCTTCTCCAGAGCCTTCTGGATCACCCTCTCGAGTTCTGATGGAACTTGTGGATTTAACCGTCCAGGCGCCGCGGGAAAGCCATGCAGTACCGCGTCAATAATCGCTCCAGAAGTGTCGCCTGCGAACGGGAGCCTACCCGTCGCCATCTCATAGAGAACGATGCCGAACGAAAACAGATCCGTTCGGGCATCGAGCGGTTTGCCCAGCACCTGCTCGGGCGACATATACGACATCGTGCCCAAAGTCGACCCCGGGCTCGTGAGATGCCCGTCTTCTGAGAGGGTGTTCTCCGCGGCGATGCGGCTGGCCGAGGCATTTCGCTCCGCCACTTTCGCCAGTCCGAAGTCCAGAATCTTGGCGCGCCCGCGTTTGGTCACGAAGATATTCGCCGGCTTGATGTCGCGATGCACGATGCCTTCGGTGTGCGCCGCATCCAGCGCGTCGGCGATCTCGACGCCCAGCGACAGGCTCGCTTCCAGTTCCATCGCGCGTCCGCCGATCAAGTGTTTGAGCGTGGCGCCGTCAAGGAACTCCATCGCCAAGAAGGTGCGGCCGTTCTCTTCTCCGATGTCGTAGATAGTGCAGATATTGGGATGATTGAGCGCCGACGCCGCCTGCGCTTCACGCTGAAACCGTGCCAGGGCCTGAGGGTCGCGGGCCAGATCATCGGGCAAGAACTTAAGCGCTACAAAACGATGCAACCGCATGTCTTCGGCTTTGTAGACGACTCCCATCCCCCCTCCGCCGAGCTTCTCGACGATGCGGTAGTGCGAGATGGTCTGGCCGATCATGGAGCAGAATCCTACGTCTGCGAAACGGTCAAGTCAATCAAAGCCGGGGAAGTTGGTATGTGCTTCGAAAGGATGGTTGGGGCACAAGCGCTCATTGAAGTTCGCCCCCTTCCTGGTCTCAAAGAGTGTACAGGCCTGATTACATCAACTAATGTTCAGTTTAAAGTACGGCGCGTTTGGGCATAGAGTGTTGCACATGGAAAACGCCGAGACTGTTCAGATTCGGCTTCTCGAAGAAAGCGATCCTCCGAGCATCGCTGCCGCGTTCAAGAACATGGGGTGGAACAAGCCTGAAACCCAGTACCGGCGCTACTTGCACGAGCAGGTTGCGGGAACTCGAACGTGCTTCGTCGCTATCTTTGACGGGCAGTTCGCCGGGTACGTGACGGTAAACTGGCGACCTACCTACGCCGGATTTGCTGACCTGAACATTCCTGAGATTCAAGACCTCAATGTGCTCACAACATACCGCAGAAAAGGTATCGCAAGTCGCTTACTTGACCGCGCAGAAGGTGAAGCAGCCCGCCGTTCAGGGGTTGTAGGCATCGCAGTCGGACTGCATCCGGGGTACAACGCCGCTCAGCGGCTCTATGCGAAGCGGGGCTACATCCCAGATGCTCGCGGCATTACGTACCCAAATCGCCTCGTGGAAGAGGGCGCAAGCGTAGTGCTCGACGATGACCTCGAAATGCATTTAACGAAGCAGTTATCAGCGGGGTGATGATGATCCGCTGCGTGACTGGTGAAAAATCAATTGTACTCAATGACCAGCGGTCAAAACGTGTAATCGCCTGATCATCAACTACGTTCCGAGTTGCTATAGAATTTTCGATCAGTGACAGACAACGTCCAATCGGCTGACTCGTCGCAGCATCAAAATTTAGTTCGGAGACATTTGCAGAAACGGAGGATTCGTTATGATCCGAGAATGTGCCCTTAAGGTTCTCTTGGTTTTATCGGGATTAGCTTGCTTGGCTGGCCTTTACCCGCTCACGGGCGCGCTCCGTGACGGCGCGGCAACGACGATCAACAGGCAGGACCAGATGATCCTCGGTATTTACATCTCGCTCGGCGTCTTCCTGCTGATCGCCGCCCGCAACCCGCGTCAGCATCGCACCCTCATCCTTTTCGCTGGCTGGTCCACGCTTGCTCATGACGGCGTCATGATTGTGCAAGGCATCCAATACCACGATCTACGCAACGATCTGCTCGGCTTCGCCTTTATCGCTGTCATCGGTCTCGCTCTCATCGCCTTGACTCCAGCAAAGCAGGCGCGAGCATCCGATGCTGGCGCTTATTAGCACCGTTACCTTGAACCGTCTCGAGTAAATCAATGACGCTCACTGACCTCGATCGAATGTCCAGCGCGTCGCAGTCTTCGGGAAGCTCTTTTCTATAAAGGCCGAATACGCGGCTCGGGCGCACACGGTAGAGGGGCCCAGAGCCGTCACCGCCGCTCATTCCATATTTGCTGAGCGATGTTGGTTCTAACTTCCTCCCAATGGCTGGGTCTGTCATCAATTCGGCGACACCTTCCAGAATCACCGCTTCAGCAGCATTCTGAGTGCCCACAATGCAGTTTGGATTTTTCGCCAAGTTGCGTGCCTTTTGGGTCTTGCTCCCTGTGCCGAACCAAAACGCACCGTCGAACCACAGGCCCCAAATGATCATGGCATGGGGTCGACCATCGGGACGCACCGTGACGATCCAGTACTCGCGAGACTCCGTGAGAGTCTTCACGGCCCATTTCCATGGCAACATCCCGGTTTGCCTCCTAGGCTGTCATGTTGCGGTTGGCACCCTGGGCGGCGTTTCCTTGCGCGACGAACCGGACGAAACCTTAGGGGCAGGTAAGTTGTGCAGTTGCGGAGAAAACGCATCCCTCACCGCAGGGGTTGGTCGACGGACAGCTATAGACACCAGTGTCGGGTAGCGGATCGTTGGCCCAGATCACGTATGTGCCGACCGCTCCGATGCCACACTGAGCCACTCCCGTGCTGTTGATGGATATCTCAGTTGTAAGCGAGGATTGATAGCAAGCACCCCACTTTGCCGGGAGTAGAGCAACCGTCAAAGGCGCAGTGTTGTAGTAGCCGGTGACGACGAACTGCACCTGCCCGTCGGGATACTGCTGTGCGTCCGCGCTGCGCGGGGGACAGGGTGATCGATTGGAGTTGGTGCTGTGAACTCGACCCACACGACAAGATAGCGGCGCCAGCCCCGGCCAGACCGAAGGAGCAAAGAACAAGCCGGAGTGCGCTCATAACGGCCCTCCTCGCAGATGCGCACGCGAAGCAAGCGGAAGCAGCTCGCATAAACTATATTACATTACGCCAACCTCGGTTGCGAATTGTAAAGGTCCGTTGACGCAATATCTCGGGACTGTTGAAATATGTTTGGTCCGCGCGGTCAAGAGTTACTGTCCTGCATGCGCGGAGCGGAGGAATTCGTTGGGGGTGACCATTCTCCATTGGCGGGTGCCCAATACAGAACTCTGACTGCCAAGCTGACGTCCGCCGTTTCCGGGCGATCATTGAAGAGGAAAACGGCGGTACATCAGTTGTCCCGAACGCACGAATGTGCTCTGAGCCCTCCTGCTTTACGTCTCGAACACTTTTTCGATCTGTCCGACCTTTTTCTCAACTTTGCCGGTGTTTTTTTCTGCGTTGCCTTCGGCTTGTAAGTTAGGATTGTTCGTGACTTTGCCGGCCGTCTCTTTGACTTTGCCTTTCACTTCGTGAACGGTGCCTTTAATCTCATCCTTCGTACTGGGGTTCATCAGTTTTCTCCTTGTCGTTGAGTAACATAGCTCGCTTCACCCTCATGTCCAGGTCCTTAGCTGTACCCGCGTATTCGTGCTTACAGTGTCAGTAGTCTGTCAAAAAAGGAACGGTAGCGCTGTAGGACAACCCGCAGATCCTTAGTGGACACGTTGTCACCGCTGTCCCACTGCTTTTCCAATCCCGACCGCTCATTGGCAAAACCGTCCGCGAGTCGCTGCATCACTGCAGCTACCAGCTTGTCTGCACCTTCGACCGTCCGGCGCGGCTCGTCCACGAATGCGGTCTGTAGCTTGCTCCACTGCGATCGAAAATCTCCCATCTCCGGTTCAGAAAACAAGACCATTGGCTCTGAGACAGCGGCCTCTCTATCCAGCGTTTCCGCCTCTTGGCCCTTCACCAGCTTGGGTCCTTCGGGTTGTTTTGGCGGAATGCCGTAGGTCGCCAACCCGGTCGCCGGAAACCCTTCGTCTATCCTCCTTAGTTCAGCCATTGCCCACCTCTTTCCTTTCCACACAGTCGCTCGTACTTGTGAATCGCCAGTATGGGAGTTTGGAGCCGGGAAAACTGGTCAGAATTGATCGTCTGGTAAATCAGTGCCGTGGCATTTAGGGGAATGTGCATGGCAGAAGCGCGGGGGAGCGAGAATAGCTCACTCACAAGCAGGTATCAGAACAGGTTGGTCCTTAGAAGATCGATGACTTCCGCGTCTTGTGCGATTGGGCACATGATTTACCAAACGAAACGATGAGTACTCACGGCTGGTATGGCGGGCAGCGGTTTTACCCTGAACGCGACCGGTGGCGGTATGGAGCGCTGCATATTAAGGAGAGCGCGCCGTGGCGGTAGTACGCGAACCCGTGGCGTTCGGCACGTCCCGGCGAGAGCGGTAAGACGGGATCGAGACGATCCAAGGCTGGAATGGCGGTCTTCTCATCGACACAGAACACGGCGGCGTGCTGCGGCGGGTGCAGATAGAGGCCGAAGATGTCGGCAGCTTTGCTTTCGAATTCAGGATCGTCGCTGGCCATGTAGCGTTCGAGACGGTGCGGCTTCAAGCCGGCTTCTTCCAAACGCGATGCACTGCGTCTTTGCTGACGCGTAGCGCAGAGGCTAGTTGCGGCAACTCCAGTGCGTGGACCCGTCGCTAGCTGTTCTCCGCGTCGCCATAGGATGCGGGCGCGCAGAGCGGGAGTCAGCACACTGGGTTTTGGCCGGGATGATAGGTGTCCAGTCCTTCCAGTCCGTGGCCTGGAGCTGTCGCTTGATTCCCCTGCCCGTCATCCGAATGAGTCGAGCTCTGCGTTGTTATCCGGACTTGTGGCCGAATCGATATATCCTCGAATCGGAATTCTTGGTTCCTGAAATCAGGCAGGAATAATGGCGCTCGCGATGGTTGCAAACGTAATGCCGTTGCCGCCATATCCCAGAGCGAATTGCGCGCCTGGGAAGTTTTTATGCGGTCCGATATAAAGGGAGGCCGTCCTTGGACTCCGCAAGAGTCCCGGTTTAAGCGCTGGCCAATTTCCAGGAAAGGTGGGGGAACATTTTGCGGATTTTCTTTCCCAGGGTTTTGGTTTTGCGTGCCAGCAACTCATCCCGTTTCGCCGCATCGACGAAATCAACATCTTCCCCACCTGCCACGATTCTGCCATCCACTGTAGAGCGCATATAAACTTTTATCCTGTGAAATCTAACGCAGCAGCTTGCTATATTCGGCAAGTCGGCAATTCGGCAGTTCGGCAGCTTGACAACGATGACGCACAAGCTTAGCATCGTAAGTGAGCGAGCTTCCTCTTCTTACTCTTTCAGGTTCCCTGAACTAAGTCAGCCCATCTGAAGTTTTATTTCTTAGCAACCCCAACCTAAGGAGGTTGCCCATGTTTGCACGCAATGTATCGATTCATCTGAAATCCAATATGCTTTCTGATTACAGCCGGACCTTTGAGAACGACGTTCTTCCTTTACTTCGCAAGCAGAAGGGGTTCAAGGACGAAATCACATTGTCAAATCCCAGCAGCCTAGATGTGGTCGCAATCAGTCTGTGGGAGAGCAAAGCCTATGCAGAAGCTTACAACACCAATACTTACCCAGAAGTATTGAAAACCTTTGCAAGAATGATCGATGGAGTGCCCATGGTTCAGACGTTTGAGTCCGTCACCTCGACCTTCCATAACGTTGCCGTAGCGGCGTAAAAGTTTGTAAGTATGTCGCACGGGAAGGCGGGTAACTCCGCCTTCCCAAGTTTACAAAGCACGCGCATTTATCTTGGAACGGAGGTTCCTGCCATGAGAACTCTTTTATGGGCCGTTCTCTCTCTGTGCTTTTGCCTGAGCGTCGTCGTCGCTCTCTCGCAGGACGCGCCCAATCCGATACCGAAGACTCTGGTGGACAGAGGGGCTCGGCTGACAACCATCATGGGTGTAGTTCAGGAAGATGGCGAGAAATTGAGCTTCGTAACCGAGCAAAGAGCCTGGAAGGTGGACAATCCGGAAACCCTTAAGGGTCACGAAGGACACTACGTGCACGCGGAAGGTTACGTCTACCCGGACAAGGATTTAATTCACATCACAGAAGTGACGATACCGACCGCACGTGAGACCAGGGAAGCTGACATCAAGTAAGCGCGTGGTGCTCTATCGTGGCCGCCCACGGCTCTGGTAAGGTTGGCGTCCGCTCAAGGACTCCCACTCTGGCTGTTCAAGCTTCACGCCCTCACACCACTGGAGGATTTCATGGAATACTTTAGCCTTGACCATCCACCGGATCGACTGATTCTTTGTCATCGTTCGAACTGCAAAGGGATCGCCGACTATCTAGAAGTCAGCGAACAGGGCGGCGAAGACTTCGTCTGCGCGGCCCACACGAGTAGCCTAAGGCATGCTTCAGTTCTGCCGAAGGCAATACCGAGTGCCGAACCGTAGCCGACCCGCTGCCTAACCCTGTTCTGCATCCCTGCATCATTACTCTATGGGAGGAAAAGTTAGGCCTTGAATCGCGTCTACTCTGGCATCTTGGCTAGGCCGCCTCGTTTGTGTGGGCTTTCTTCTCAGAGTTCGTCTTTGTAGACGATCCATCAATCGCGCATCTTCCTCGATCAGCTCTGGGCTTCTTTGTCTCCCACCACTTTGGATTTCAAGTAGCCTTTGCATCAACTCGGCGAAGTTTTCCATAATTCTCCTTCAAGGCCGGCAAGGCTGGTTGGCTGAAATGATAGGTGGCAGCCAAGGCAGAAAGCTGATCAAAAGTGAACGGTTTTATGGCATTCCTTGACGCAAGGTCTTTCCCTCGCTCCCTGCTCTTAGGTCCGGCCCACCCACTACTGAAAGAGACGAGCCTGAGTCTGGGCGAGTTCCACGGGTGCGGAGCATTCTTCGTCGTCGTCCACCACGTGATTGATGCGCGTGCTTACGGGATAGCACCGCATCATTCGCGCATCGTGGGGCTTCAACAGGTCGGACGCCGCACCCACGTCCCTAATGCCCGGATCAAGCCAGAGGTCGTAGCTGTCGGGGTCAAGGATGACTGGCATGCGCTCGTGGACGGCTGCGGTCACCGCGTTTGGGGTCGTGGTCAAAATCGAACAGGATTTGACCCACTGCCCGCTTGGGTCTTTCGAGCGATCCCACAGCCCCGCGAACGCGAACAACTTCCCGGCATTGACTTCAACAGCAGTACGGCTGCTTCGCTTTGCCCGTCCGCTGCCACTCGTAAAATCCGTCTGCCGGAATCAGGCACCTGCGAAATCTCAATGCATCGCGGAGCGCGGCCTTCCTCGCCGCCGTTTCCGATCTGGCGTTAATCATCTTGGCCGCACCGGACGGGTCTTTTGCCCACCAGGGAATGAGTAATCAAGGGGTCTGTCCTCATCTCAGAATCTCAATCTCCAACTTTAACCTGTGCCGCAGATTGTCGAAACTGACTTCCACGCGGCTGAGTGGAAAAGATTCTGCAACACTTGTGGGAGACACCAGCAGAGTCACGTAAAACTGATCGCAGTTCACCACAACGGTGCCCTCCACCCATCGCTGCTCGTCGACTCCCACACGCCACGGTGTTCGCTCGATGACAGTGATTTTCTTGTCCTTCCAAGCGAGGATTAGGGCGGTTTTGCTGTTTCGTTGTGCTATTAGTTCTGTCCGTGGGCTTCCCTGCGGCCCGCGAATTGAGGCGAGCTAAGCGACCCCGCTGAGAGTTCAAAGGCGGTGAACATCCGCGATAGCTAGGCAGCCTTTTTCTGCTGCGCCTTCACCTTCGCCCAGCGTGCTTTTTGGGCAGCAGAAATTTTCGCTCGGGCTGATGCTGACATGCGTCGTTTAGCTGGTGCAGCCTTAGACCCGCTCATTTGCGGACTCCCGTTCAGTGCTGATAGGGCGTTCGTGACTCTCTGAAGCTGACTTTCCAGCCTCGCCATCCCGATAGCCAGACCCTTTACGACTTGCTTGAGTTTCTTGAGTTTCATTTCCCCTCCGTTCGAGGTTACGGTCACCTGCTGTTAGGCCAAGCGAAAGGACTCAGCCTACCCTCAGGCCACTCACTCATGTTTGCTGCGTTGCCGAAATCGGACAATGGCAGCGGATACTCATAACCCCTTCAATGCTCCGGGTGGCGACGGAGGAAGGCTGTGCAAGCTAAACTTTAGAGTTGCGCTCACACGGGTGTTTAGCACAATCGTGATTGGCGAAGTCGGTCTCAATATCCTTTGGCAGATTACCCCCGGATTCTACTAGGCGGGGAATAGGCTTGGCCCACCCGCACGCTGTGCAGGCCCATCCTGTAAACTGCGCACTTTTGTGGAATTCAAGCTTTCTAGCCGATGTCATAGCCACAGTTTCCCACAGGCCGGAGCCGATTGCTAGCCACTGGAAATTAAAACTGCACCACGATCCGAACACGTCATCAATTTTCCGCATGATCGCTTCTGCTCTTGAACCGAAGCTGCTCCCTGCCGCGTCTTCCCGGAACCGGAGACACAAACAGTGGGGCTGTCCCGGGCAGGGAAAATTCTCAATGCGTGATATCGCCTGGCTTCGCCAGTTATGGCTCCGGTCTCCGTCCTGATGCAGAAGAAAAGGCCGCCCAGACATCGGGCGGCTGGCTGTTTGTTGCGACGTGATGCGTGAGATCAGCCGGGCTACTTCGTGCTGCTCAGCTTCGACAACTCGCCAATGGTTGCCTTGTCATCATAGACCCCGGCCGCCGCCGCGTACGGCGTTCCTCTGGCGCCCAGGAGGTAAGTGACGTTACGGGAGCCTTCCTTCTCACCGGGCTTCGCCCACGAATACTCGACCCACACCCCGGAAGATTTCCTTGCCGCCGCGCAAATACTCTTGTTTGCGGCGGTATTTCTACCCGGCAAGAGCATGAATGAATTCGTGGACGATGATTACTTCCTTCTTGCCCTGAGTTGGCAATTTGGATCGGCGCCGTAGGAGCGGCGCCACAGGCCATCGCTGATCACCGTAACCGGCGCGAAACCGAGCGCAAAGTCCTGGGAACCAAACAATCTTCCAATTTGGGGGG
>Ga0187875_10001429_pt1 | contig 18454 bp, 15 predicted proteins | sample June2016WEW_17_1_2_FD_132978 | JGI IMG/M metagenome (GOLD analysis project Ga0187875, IMG submission 132978) | Peatland microbial communities from SPRUCE experiment site at the Marcell Experimental Forest, Minnesota, USA - June2016WEW_17_10 | ecosystem: Environmental > Terrestrial > Soil >... | reverse complement strand
GGCGCGTGTACGTGGCCGTGTGTGAGCGCGGCGACCTCATCAAGGTTCCTTCAGGCACGCGGCATTGGTTCGACATGGGGCCGGAGCCGAGCTTCGTGGCCATCCGCGTGTTCACGAATCCCGCAGGCTGGGTCGCCGAGTATTCCGGCGACGCGATCGCACGACGTTTTCCACGCTTGGAATCGGGTGGCCTCCCTGTCGGCTGAGCAGGGCACGACGCGTGCGGTGGTGCTCGATCTCGAGGGAACGATCACGCCCATCACTTTCGTGAAAGACGTGCTGTTTCCCTACGCCCGCGAACGGCTCCCGGCATTCGTTCGCTCGCATCTGCAAGAACCCCGGGTGCAGCAACTGCTTGCAGACGTCAGGGAGCGAACGATGCGAACGCAGCAGGATGTCGATGCGGCAATTTGTCAGCTTCTCGCATGGAGTGATGCGGACGAGAAAATTCCGCCGCTCAAATCCCTGCAAGGCATGATCTGGGCGGATGGCTTTGCGCGCGGCACGTTTTGCTCCCCGTTGTATCCGGATGTCGCTCCGGCGCTGCATGCGTGGCGGGATCGTGGCATCGATCTCTACGTCTACTCCTCGGGCTCGGTAGAAGCGCAGAAATTGCTGCTCCGGCACACGAACGCGGGGAATCTGGGCTATTTGTTCCGTGACCACTTCGATGCCACGATCGGATCGAAAGTAAACGCAGGGTCGTATCGGGCCATCCGAGAGTTGATGGGATTCGAGTCATCCGAAATTCTCTTTCTGTCCGACAATCCATCTGAAATCCGCGCTGCGCGCGAGGCGGGCTGGCGGGCCGTGCTCATCGAGCGCGACGGACCCGTCGAAGAGCGAGAGCCACCGGCCGCAGCGAGCTTTGCCGGCGTGGAGCTACGAACGATCTGAATGCTACAACTGAAACTAGAGTTTCCCGCTTCCGAAATCGCAGCGTAAGCGCGCTTCGGGAACATAGCTGCCGAGATTGGGAACGAACTAGGTGAAGGTGGCAATCATGCGGACATCCGATGGGCTCTTGAAACATCGCATCCCTGCGGTCGCGGCGACCCTCTTCATTGCAGGCTGCCTGGCGGCGGTAACGTCGCTTGCGGCTGCACAAGACACTCCTGCAAATGTTGCGACTGCCCAGCGTGAAACGCTGCTGCAGACTCACGACTCTAAAGGTGACGCTCGCGGCGCATACCTCGCTCCGATGGCACTACCATCCCATGCCGAGTGCGGTATACGTCCTCTCCGGAACTCTGACACTGCACGATCGGGCGAGTGGTAAGACTTTGGTCGTTCATCAGGGGCAAGCCGTTGGGGAATCCGTCGACGATGTGCATCGAGGAGAGGCGGGCGATGAGCCGGCTGTGCTGCTGATTACTTACGCCGGCGCGCCGGGCGTTCCAACCTCGGTGCCCGCGAAAGGTGAAAAGGCGGAGTATTGATCCTCGGGCTATTCGGAGATCGTGTAACCGTAAGGAATTTTAACGACCTCGTCTCCCGTATAGACCACGCCGTTGAACGTGTCGATGTAAATGACACCGGAGATCAACTTGCCGACCGCGCGCTGAAGCGGTTGCTGCCGCTCATGCGCGCAGCATGGTCGGCGTGGGAGGCTGATGTATCCGACATAATCTGCCTCTCGGGGCGAACTGACGAGCCCATCACGATCGCCGCGGGCCTCTTTAACTAAAGTCCATGCCGGCCCAGGGAACCACAGGGAGTTGACCCATGTCACGCCTCACTCATTCGGCGTTAGCCGGCTCGGTTCTGTTCACGATGGCTCTTCCCGCATTCGCCGGGAACATCTACTGCACCGTCGTCGGTGCCAAGCAAGGAAAAATCACCGGCGATACGGTACGCGGTGTCCCCGCGGGCATTGCGGTGTACGCGCTCACCGAGGAGATCAAGGTGCCCTACGATGCGTCGAGCGGGCAGGGCAGCGCACGGCCGCAGAACTCGCCCGTCACCATCGTCAAGGAGCTCGATGCTTCCTCGCCGCAGCTCTTCGAAGCGGCCGTGACGAATGAACGGCTGACCTCGGTGGCCTGCACCTTTTATCGCGCCACAGCCGGGGAAGGAATGCACGCGTACTACAGAATCACCCTGACGAATGCGCTCGTCGTACAAGTCAAAGACAGCGGTGACGGAGTCAGTGGTTCGGCCCCTGGTGATGAGCTCGAGCGCGTCTCATTCACCTACCAGAAGATCGAGCTGCAAGATCTCGACTCGAACACGAGCGTCATCGACGACTGGACGCTGCCCGGGTAATGAAAATCGCCCGTCTCGCAATCGGCGCGGTGCTCCTGATTCTTCTGTCCGGGTGCGTGACGGGACGGCGCGAATTGACCCTGACGGTTCCGGCCAACGCAGCGGCCGGCCCCGCCACGGGGCGCGTTTTCCTCGCTGCGGTCAGCGACGATCGGCAATTCCTGAACAAACCCGACGATCCGTCCACGCCGTCCATCGATGGCGACGTCTCCAATCTGCCCCCTGAAGCCAAGGACCGGATGGTGGGTCGTCAACGCAACGGCTTCGGACATGCCATGGGGGATGTCTCGTTGGCGGCCAATGAGTCGGTGACCAAGCAGGTCCGGTCGCTGATCGAGCAGGGCTTGAAGGGCAAAGGCTTTCAACTCACGAAGGATCCCGCCGCGCCCAATGTGATGACGGTTTCCACCCAGGAATTTTGGTCATGGATGACCCCGGGTCTCGTCGCCTTGACGTTCGAGGCAAAAATCCGCTGCACCATCACCGTCACCAATGCGACGGGTTCGCATACCTTGGTGGTCAAGGGCTACGGCCTGAATCACGGGCAATTCGCCAAGGACGTCAATTTCGTCGAGGCCTTCGATCCGGCCTACGCCGATTTTCTCGACAACTTTGCCAACAATGCCGCCGCCCTCGCGCTACGTCGTGATGCGACGGTCAACGCGCTCCGCTGAAGCGCGGCGATCAGCCGAGCGCGGCGCCGGCAACTTCCGTCGCGAACGTTTCGGCAATCGCGAGAACGGCCGCATGAATCGGCCCCGACGTAATGCTCGGAATCACCGATGCGTCGACCACATAGAGGCCCTCGAATCCCTCGAGCTTCAAGTCGGCGTCCACGACGCTCCCCATGCCGCAAGTTCCCACCGGATGGTGGTGGGTCATCACGGCACGCTCGAGGAAGGCATCGAGCTCGGCATCGCTCCGGCAATCGATGCCGGGGTAGATTTCCTCCTCCCGCCACTCATCGAGGGCCGGGAGGCGGCCGATCATGCGCGCCGTCTCGAGCGCGCGCCGCGCGAGCAGGCGATCGTGCTCGGTGCTGAGATACGCGGGATCGATGCGGGGTGGATCGTCGACACCGGGCCCCATGAGAGTGAGCCGTCCGCGGCTGGTCGGGTGGGTGACGCCCGATAGAAGTGTGTATGCGGACCCGGCCGCGGGGCGATCGAAGCACTCGGTCACGGTGGGGGCCGCGACGCAGCCGACGACAATATCGGGCAGGCCGTCCGGGCAGGTGAGGTCACTCGAATCCAGATAGGTCAGGGATTCAGAGTGCTGCAGCCGCGACGGCGGCACGGGCCGTTTGGCCCGGTACACATTGCCCGCCGTGAGCAAATGATCGTGCAAGTTATCGCCGATGCCGGGGTGGTCGGCGATGCACTCGACACCGGCATGCGCGAGGTCCTCGGCGGGACCGATGCCGGAACGCATCAGAAGCAGGGGAGTGCCGACGGCGCCGGCACAGAGGAGGGTCATTCCGGCGCTGAACGTCGTGTACTTCCCGTCGACCTCGCCGCGCACGCCGGTCACTCGATTGCCCGAAACCTCGAGCGCGTGCACCTTCGCTCTGGCGAGAACGGTGAGATTGGAACGGCCGCGCACAGGGTCGAGATACGCGTCGGCGGCCGAGACGCGCCGGCCGGCACGGATGGTGAGTGAGTTCGGCGCGATCCCGAGGAGGTTGCCAAGGTTGTGATTGCCGCGCCAGGGAATCCCCGCCGCCATTCCGGCCGCCATGTACGCGCGCACCACCGGGCTCAGCTCGGCGTCGGGCAGCATCACGGCTAGCGGACCGCCGCACGAGCTCTCCATCTTGCGAAACGCCGGGAGCAGCCCCTCATAGGACCAGCGCGCCGATCCGCTGGCCTCGGACCAGAGGCGGAAATCCTCTTTCGCCCCGTGCACGTGGGCCATGGCATGCAGGCAGCTCGAGCCGCCGATCAGGCGTCCGCGCGGCCAGTCATGCGCTCGACCGGCCGTTCTCGCCTGCGGCGTGGTGCGATAACGCCAGTCGTACTCGCGTCCGGCGAGCAGCGGCCACTTCTGCGGAATGGCGATGTCCGGGTCGGTGGCGTGGCCGCCGGCCTCGAGCACGCAGACTCGAACGGCAGGGTTCTCGCTAAGCCGCGCCGCCAGCACGCAACCTGCGGATCCCGCCCCTATGATGAGTACGTCGGCGCTCGTTTCCATCGTTCCTCCCAATCTCGATCCACCGGTGCGCGTCGCGCGCGCGCCGGCGATTGCTGTTAGTGCTACCCCGAACCAATTGGCCGCCGTGCGACTACAATCTGGTTGTCACGACCCCATGCATAGTGCCACTATTGAACCAATGGGAGAATTTGGTTCGCGGCACCGCGTGCCAAAGTTTTGGCGAGCAGGACAATCAAGGGGATGAATCAATGCACCGTATCGTGATGCACAGGGTATCGTGGATTGCCAGCGCAATCGTCTTCTTCCCGGTCGCTGGGGCGGTCGCGGCCGACTCGCCGGACGAGCTCGAAAGCATCGTCGTCGTCGGCCAGAAGGAGAACGAGTCCCTGCAGAAGGCGCCGGAGGCCATCACCGCCATCTCGACGCAGCAGCTGCGAGAGAACTACATCCGTGCTCCCGAGGACCTGAACAGCCAGGTCCCGAGCCTCGTGATCGGCCAGACCGACGGCTACAACCACGTCGTGTCGATCCGCGGCATCGGCCTGAATTCTCCCCAGGACGACGGCTCGCCGGCCTCGGTCTCGTTCCATCAGAACGGCATTTTCGTCCCCGATCCCATCTCCCTGGCCACGAACTTCCTCGACGTGGATCACATCGAAGTGCTGCGCGGCCCGCAGGGCACCGTGTTCGGGCAGAACTCGGTGGGCGGCACCGTCAACGTCATCACGGTCCAGCCGAAACTCAATGACTTCAGCGGCTACACCCGCCTCGAGTTCGGCTCGTACGATTTGCAGCACGCCACGGCGGCGGTCAATCTGCCGGTCGCGAGCACCTTCGCGCTGCGTCTCGCCGGCGATTTCATCCAGCAGCAAGGCTATGCGACCGCGACCGAGGTTCCCGGCACGGATTTCCAGCTCGACAACAATCACAACTATCACGTGCGCGTCTCGGCGCTGTTCCAGCCCATCGACGCCTTCTCGCTGTTCGGCACCCTGGAGTACGCGAAGACCGACCAGCACGAGATCGAGAGCAAGAACATCCTCGATCCCAATCCGAGTCCTTATGACGAAACCAGCGACTGGCCCGGCTTGTTCTTGTACAACCAGACGCTCGCCGGCCTCACGGCGACGTACAACTTCGACAACAACCTGGCGCTGAAATCGCTGACCGGCCTGGAATACACCAATCAAACTGGGTCGAATTCGGAGAGCGGCCTGACCATCGCCCTCGCGACCCCCATCTACGGCGGCGAGAACGTCCAATACTGGCTGCACGACATCTATTCGGTGACCCAGGAATTTGACTTGAGCGGGAAAAACGGCCCGGTCGATTGGGTGGTCGGCGCCTTCTATCTGCACAGCCGCACCACGGACGGATACGATCAGTATCTGCGCAACGCGCAGGAACCCGGTACGCCCAACATCCTGAATAACGAGCAAGAGAGCCTGGTGGCGCCTGAAATCGCGGCTGGTACGCTCTACTTCGAAACCTCGAACGCCTTCAGGCGCGAGTCGGTCTCGGGCTTCGGCCAGGGCGTTTACCACTTCACGGATGAGCTCCGGGGCACGCTCGGCTTCCGCTACACGGACGACCGGAATTCTTCTTTCCTCGACAACTATTTCGGCGATCCGAACCTCGGCGGCGGCTTCGTTCATCTGCACCAATCGTCCAACAAGCTCACCTGGAAGGCCGGCCTCGACTATCAGCTCACACCCGAGAATTTCGTCTACGGCAGCGTCTCCACCGGCTTCAAGCCCGGCGGCGGTAATCCGGGAACCGCGCCCGCGGTGGTCCCTGCGAACTACAAGCCGGAGACCATCACCTCGTTCGAGGTGGGCTCCAAGAACACCGCCTTCGAAAACAGGTTGATCGCGAACGTGGCCGCGTTCTACTACATCGACAAGGACATGCAGTATCACGCCGAGGACCTCATCAATTTCGACGGCGGCGTCGACAACATTCCGGAGGTGCATATCTACGGCATCGAAGGCGAGTTGACCGCGTTGCTCCCCTATCATTTCAAGATCAGCGGCAACGCCACCGCGGAGAAGGGCAAGATCGTCACGCACATCCAGACGATCGACAATCTGGCGGGCAACGCCGCCAACACCGAGTTCGCGAATCTGTACGGCTATCCCGCCTTCCTCGATGCCGAATTCGGCGTAGAGCCCCCGGGGCTGCCAAACGGCGTCCAGCTATTGAGTGCCCTACGGGCGAAGGGCTATCGCGATGTGTACGGCAATCCGCCCCCGAACCTGCCGACCTACACGGCGACCGTCGCTTTGTCGCAGACCTCCACCTTCGCGGACGGCTCGAGCCTCTTGTCGCGTCTGCAAGGCAACTACCGGGATCATTATTCGAACACGGTGTTCACCAACCCGCTCTACACGACGCCGAGCTATGTGCTGTTGAATCTCTTGTTCGATTACACGTTTGCCAATAGCCACTTCGACATGACGTTTGCCATCAACAACCTGGCGGATCGCGCCGAGGTGAGTTACCGCTTCACCAACCAGTACGGCGGCGAGACGACGCAGACCTGGTTTCCGCCGCGCGAGTACATCGTCGGCTTCAATTACAGGTTCTAGCGCCGCGGATCAGGTCGGCCGCCTTCTCCGCAATCATCAACACCGCGGCGTTGATGTTGCCGCTCGGAAGATCCGGCATGACCGAGGCGTCGACCACCCGCAGCGCTTCGCTGCCGCGCACCTTGAGCTCGGTATCCACGACCGCGAGCTCGTCGGAGTCCGGGCCCATCCTGCAGGTCCCGGCCGGATGATGAACGGTGATGGAGGTGTTGCGGATATGCGCGTCGATATCCGCGGCGGAGCGTTTGTCGTCGCCCGGGAAGAACTCCCGCGCGATGTAGGGTTGCATCGAGGGCTGCGCCGCGAGCTCACGGGCCAGCGCGACGCCGGCGCGCAGCGCGCGCCAATCCGAGTCCGTCGCCATGAAACGCTGCAGGATGCGCGGATGCGACTTGGGATCCGTCGATTGCAGAGTCACGCGGCCGCGGCTCTCGGGATGCAGCATCACGATGCGGCTCGCGAAGCCGTCTTTGAACGGCGCCTTGAAAGGCTTCAAGTACGGCCAGGCGCCCAGGGGCGCGGCCGTCAGTAGCAACTGTATGTCCGGCAGCTCGAGGTCGCTCCGGCTCTTGAGAAAGGCGACCCCGCCGCCGGGCACGTCGGCGGCGAAACCGGTTCCCAGAAAATACGCCTTGGCGAGCTCACGGCCGATGCGGTCGTAACGCATCATCCGCAAAAACGGCCCCGGCTCGCGGCGGTGATACATGAGGATCACCGACACGTGGTCCTGCAAATTGCGGCCGACGCCGCGCAGCGCGACGTTCACGGCGATGCCGTGCTGCTCGAGCTCCTCGCTGTCGCCGAGCCCTGAGAGCATCAGAAGCTGTGGCGTGTTGATGACCCCACCGCAGAGAAGCACTTCCCGCGCCGCCCGCGCCGTGCGCGTGACGCCGCCCTGCTCGTACTCGATGCCGGTCGCGCGGCGGCCATCCATCAGGATGCGCCGCGCGCGGGCGCGCACTTCCACCCGAAGGTTCGAGCGCGTGAGCGCCGGCCGCAGGTACGCCGTCGCCGAGCTCGAGCGCCTTCCTGCGCCGATGGTCATCTGCAGCCGCGCGAAGCCGAGTTGGCTCTCGCCGTTGTAGTCATCGGTCCAAGGGTGGCCGGCCGATCGGCCCGCTTCGGCGAACGCGCCGATCAGAGGGTCCTGGTAGCGGCACGCCTGCACGGACATGGGCCCGTCGCCGCCGCGGTAAGCATTCGCGCCGCCTTCCCATCGTTCGGACTTGCGGAAATACGGAAGCACGTCCCGGTAGCTCCAGCCCGGCGCGCCGTGGGCGGCCCAGCGATCGTAATCGCCCCGATTGCCGCGCACGTACGCCATCGCGTTGGTAGAGGAGCAACCGCCGATCACTTTGCCGCGCGCGCACTCCAGCCGGCGGCCGCCGACGTTCTCTTCGGGCTCGCAGAAATAGTCCCAGTCATGCAGCCGCTTCTGCAGGATCTTGCCCCAGCCGAGGGGTATATGGATCCAGGGATCGCGGTCCCAGCCGCCGGCCTCGAGCAACAGGACCGTTGCATCGCGGTCCGCGCTCAGGCGGTTAGCCAGGACGCAGCCGGCCGAGCCCGCGCCCACGATGATGTAATCGAACGCGGGGATCTTCGTCATGACATTGGTTCGCAAGGAGGAGGCGTTCAGTATAGACGCGCGCGCACGTGCGAACCAATCCTCGATGGGCCCGCGCGCGTGCAGCCCGCGGGCTTTATTGCTGAGCGTCCGCCCGCGGGAACGCCTGGGCGTAGATGTATTGCTGCACGTCGCTCAAGTGACGCTGCATTTGCAGATACGCTTCCTGGCCGTTGCGATCGGAAATGGCGGCGGCAATCGATTCGTGAAAGTTGGCATACACGGTCTGACGCTTGTAGCAGTGGGCGTTTTCACCCAGGCGCCGCCAGCCGATATCGCGCTGGCTGATGCGCATGGTGTCGAAGAACGCGAGAAACAGCGTGTTCCTCGACGCTTCGGCGATGGTGCGGTGGAACAGTGAATCGGCGCGCTCATAGGCCTCGGCGTCGCTCGCCGTGCGCGTCTTGCCGGCGAGGGTCGTCAAACGCTTGATCTCGGCGGGGGATGCCCGCAGGGCCGCGAGGCGCGCCATCACCGGCTCGTTCGCGAGCCGCACTTCAATGACTTCCAAGGGATTCGTGTAGTCGAGAACGTTCTCGAGCGCCGCACTCAAGGCGGGCCGGGGACCGCCGGCAGCGGTGGTACTCGGAGGCGCCAGGCTTCCCGTCGCCCGGATGTCGACGAAGGTGCCGCGCCCCTGATGGCGGTGTATCCGGCCCTCTTGCTCGAGTACATCGAGCGCCCGCCGTACCGAGCGGCGGCCCACGCCGAGTTCCGAGGCCAAAGTTCTTTCCGGAGGGATGCGCCCGTCGAGCGCGATGTTCTGCCGCTCGATAAATTCACGCACTTTGCTCAAGGCTTGATCGTTTTGATCCATAAATCAGCCACGCCCTTTCCGCCATACGATATCACAGGCGCGCCGTCACGCACCTTCCGCGGGCGTTGCGCCGGTTGACGAGGCGGGGGGTTAGATGCAGACTCCGGCTGCCCCGGCGGACCACTTTCGAACTTGGTTCGCTGCATCGCCGGCGGCGGAATCAGAGAGTTACATGAACCTGGAAGAATACGCCTCGTACGACGCCCTGGGGCTTGCGGATCTGGTCCGCCGCCGCCAAGTCGCGGCGGCGGAGCTCCGCGACCTCGGCATGCGCGCGATCGAGCTCTTGAATCCGACCCTCAACGCCGTGGTCGCGACCATGCCGGGAGAAGCCGAGGCGGCGCTTGCGCGCATGACCGCGGGCGCGCCGTTTGCCGGCGTGCCCTTTCTCATCAAGGACATCGGCGCCGCGTACGAGGGCGTGCCGAGCGAGGCGGGCTGCCGGCTGATGAAGGGCCACATCTCCGCGCATGACTCCGAGCTCGCCAAGCGCTACAAGCGCGCGGGCCTCATCGCCATCGGCCGGACCACGACCCCGGAGATCGGCAACAATGTGTCCACCGAATCCCTTGCGACGGGACCGACCCGCAATCCTTGGAACATCGCCAAGAGCGCCGGCGGCTCGAGCGGTGGCTCGGCGGCGGCCGTGGCCGCGGGCATCGCACCCATGGGCCACGCCGCCGACGGCGCCGGTTCGATTCGCGTGCCCGCAGCGAACTGCGGGCTCTTTGGCCTGAAGCCTACGCGCGGACGCAATCCCACGGGTCCCGACCTGCACGAGATTCTGTTCGGCCTCGTCAACGATCATGTGGTCACCCGCTCGGTGCGCGACAGCGCCGCGCTGCTCGATGCGACCGCCGGCAGTGAGATCGGCGGGCGCTTGTTGCTGCCGCCGCCGTCCGGCACTTTCCTCGCCGCCGCGCAGCGCGATCCGCAGCGCCTGCGCATCGCGTTCTCGGCAACGCCCGGCCGCGGCGGCGGCCGCGCTCATGCGGACTGCAGCGCCATGACCCGCGATGTCGCGGCGCTCTGCGAGAGTCTGGGTCACGAGGTTCGCGAGGCGGCGCCGGACATCGATGTCGCCGAGGTCACCCAGGTTTTCCTCGAGTTCGCGGCGGCCGCGGTGCGGCAGATGGTCGCCGCCGCGCGCGCCGAAACCGGCCGCCCCGTCAATCACGCCACCCTCGAGGCCACGACGCTCAAGATTCTCGAGTACGGCGAGTCGCGCAGCGCCGCGCAATTCGTCGAGACCTTCGACATCATGCATCGCACATCGCGGATCCTCGGCGAGTTCTTCACGACCTGCGATGTATGGCTGAGTCCGATCATGGCATTCCCGCCGCCCGTGCTCGGGCTCCTGAACGCCGACGATCCCAACTTGTCGGCGTTCGAGTGGATGCTGAAAGTCGTCACGGCGTGCCCGTATGTGGCGATGTTCAATCAAAGCGGCCAGCCGGCTCTGTCCATCCCGCTCTACTGGAACGCGGAGGGACTGCCCATCGGCACGCAGCTTGCGGGACATCTCGGCGCCGAGGAGACTTTGTTCAGTCTGTCGGGACAGCTCGAGCGGGCACGGCCCTGGGCGCAGCGGCGTCCGGCGGTGCATGTCGCGGGCCAAGGAGCACACCGTGCGATATGAAGCGACGGCCCCGCCCGTCATCACTCTGGCCACGGGACCGGTGGATGCATACAGCCAGGTCCTGCGCGCGCTGGGGCGTCCGGTTCTCTACGACTACGACCCGGCGTTTCTCGGCTTTTACGAGAGGGTGGTGGAGAAGCTGCGCTCGGCGCTGCGCACTCGGCACCCGCCGGTCATTCTTCACGGCGAGCCGGTGCTCGCTCTGGAGGCGGGCGCGGCGTCCCTGATCGGCTCGGACGACGTCGTGCTCAATCTCGTCTCCGGCGTGTATGGGGCGGGGTTCGGTTTCTGGGCCAAGCGCTATTGCAAGGAGCTGCTCGAGATCCGCGTGCCCTACGATGAGGTCATCGATCCCGCGAGCGTCGCCGAGATGCTGAAGTCCCGCCCGGACATCACGATCGTCTCGGTGTGCCATCACGACACGCCCTCGGGCACCATCAATCCGGTGGCGGAGATCGGCCGGCTCACCGCGGCCCACGGCGCGTATCTGCTGGTCGATGCGGTGTCTTCGTTCGGCGGAATGGATGTCGATCCGGATAGCTGCCACGCGGATCTTTTCGTGACCGGACCGAACAAATGCCTGGGCTGCCCACCGGGGCTATCTCTCGTCGGCGTGACGCCGCGCGCCTGGGACAAGATGAAACAGAATCCGAGCGCCCCGCGCGACTCCATCTTGAGTTATCTCGACTGGGAGCACGCCGCGCGCCGCGATCGGCCGTTCCCCTTCACGCCGTCGGTCGCCGAGGTCAACGGCCTCGACGCCGCGCTCGATGTCTATCTCTCGGAAGGCCCGGAGCACGTGTGGGAACGCCATGCGCTCACCGCGAAGGCCTGTCGCGCGGGCGCGCTCGCCATGGGCTTGCGCCTCTGGCCGGCCGACGAGCGCACGGCTTCGCCCACGACCACCGCCGTCCGCATTCCCGCTGGCATCGAGGATGCCGCGCTCCGCGCGGCCGTGCGCGCGCACTACGGCGTCGTCTTTTCAGCAGGCCGGGGCGAGACCTTGGGCAAGCTCTTGCGCATCGGCCACATGGGTCCGACCGCGCAGCCGATCTATGCCCTCGTCGCCGTCGCGGCACTCGGCGGCGCGCTGCGGAGCCTCGGTGCGCGCATCGAGGTGGGCGCCGGCGTCGACGCGGCCATCGGGGTGATCAATGCGTCGCCGGCCGGCCGCGCTGCGCATCGCTGATCGAGCCCCGTCGGACTCGCAGGCGTGGACATGAACTCTCGCCCATCTTCGCCCGTCCTCAAAACGACGATCGCGTTGTTCGGCGCGTACACGGCGGCGAACCTGAGCTGGTTCACGCAGCCCTTTCAGTTCACGGTGTTCTCCACTCAGTCGGGATTCGGCAGCATTGCGACGGGCTGGATCCTCTCGAGCGAGATCGGTCTTGCTGCCCTGGTCAGCATCGCCATGGGCTATTTCAGCCGCGCGCGCACCTCGCGCAACGCGCTCGCCGCGGGAACCTTGCTCTGTGTCATCGGCAGTGTGACGACCGTGCTGGTCACCTCGTTCTCGGCGATCTTGGTGAGCAGGATCGTGGCGGGTCTCGGTGAGGGCCTCTTGATCGCCGACGTCAACCGGGCCGTGGCACGGCTCGATGAGCCCGAGAAGCGCTACGGCCAGATCAACGCCTTGATGAATCTCGCCGGGTTTCTGCTCATCCTGGGCATGCCCGTTGCGCTCGCACCGCTGCACATCGATCGCGCGATTTTCGCCTTACTTGCGGCCGCCACCCTGATCTGCCTCGCCGCCGTGACGTGGTACCCGGTGACTCCGGTCAATGCCGCGGCGAACGCCGTCGCGGGGGTCCCGCGCGGCATCGGTGGCTGGCGCGGCTGGACGGTGTGCGCGGCGGTGTTGCTGACATCGACCGGCGTGAGCTCGTTTTATCCCGTGACGGAATCGCTCGGCCGGGCGTCGGGCATTTCCGAGGGCGCACTCGATTCTGCCCTGTCCATGGCCTACATCGGCGCCATCATCGGCTCCTCTGCGGGAGCGTGGATCGACGCGCGTCTCGGCCGTCGCGGCGCGGCGCTTTGGGTCGGCATCGGTCTCGCGGGCGCGGTGAGCCTGCTGGTGCATGCGCACAGCGGCTGGGAATTCGGCGCCGGTATGTTCCTTTTCGGACTTTTCTGGTTCCACGGACTCGTGACGTGTCTCGGCCTCGCGGCCGAGGTGGATCCGGTCGGCGGCTGCGCCGCCGCATGCGGCGGCGCGATCCTACTGGGCGGCGGCATCGGCCCGGTGCTGGGTGGCTACGAGCTCGACTGGAGCGGCGGAAACACCGGACTCTTTGCCTGGTCCGTGGGTTTTCTCATGGCCGTTTACGTCTTTTGCCTGTGGCTCGTCGACAAGCGCGGCGTGCACCTCGCGCGCGCGACTTGATGCTTTTTTTCACCCGCGTCGCCGGTTGACGGCACCGTTGGTTTCACGTCAGACTGCGTTTGTCTCACAGAGTGAACCACTTAATAACTTGGTTCGGGAAGGTACGTGATGGGGGCAAAAGAAAAGATCGCAGTGTCCGATTCGCTCCAGTCCGCCCTGGACGAGCTGCACCGGGACGTGTACGCCAACAACATGGCGCCCTACTGGGTGGTCGACCGCAAGGTCGCCCACGATGAGGATCGCCAGGTCATGCAAGGTCGTAAGGCCGTGCCCTTTATCTGGAAGTACAAAGCTCAGATCGAGCCGTTACTGCACCGCTCGGCGGATCTCATCAAGACCGAGACCTCGGAGCGCCGCTCGCTGGTGCTGGTGAACCCCGGCCTCGCGCCGCAACGGGCCACTGCGACGACTCTGTACGTCGCCTACCGCGTGAACGATCCGGTCGAGATCATGCCGCCGCACCGCCACTCGCCGAATGCCATTCGCTTGGGGCTCACTGGCTCGATGAACTTCACGGGCGTCGAAGGGGAGAACATCGTCTTCGGACCCGGTGATCTCGTGCTCACGCCGCACGATACCTGGCACAACCACGGCAACCAGAGCCAGGAGCCCGCCATCAACTTGAGCGTTCTCGATCTGCCCCTGGTCGAGACCTTGAACTCGATGTATTTCGAGCACGACTACACCGAGGAAGAAGAGGGTAAGCGCGTCCGTAGGGCCATGCAGACCGAGCGCTTCCCGCCCGACTACTCGCATCGCGTCTACGGCTCCGGCGGCTTTCTGCCGCGCTTCGTGTCGCATCATCGCGGTGCGGGCAATGCCTCGCCGATGTACGTCTACCGCTACGACATGATGCGCGAGCTCCTCGAGAAGTTCCGCGACTGGGAGGGCAACCCTCACGAGGCGTTGATGGTCGAGTACGTCGATCCCACGACCGGTCAACCCGTCTACAAGACCATGACGTTCTTCATGCAGATGCTGCGCCCGGGCGAGCGCACGCTTCCCTTGAAGCAAAGCGCGAGTCTCGTGTGCTCGCCTTTCGAAGGCCACGGCTACAGCGTCATCGGCGGTCAACGCGTGGACTGGGAGCGGTTCGATACCTTCGTGGTTCCCGGCGGCACGTGGTGCGAGCACGTCAATGCGTCCGCGACCGAGCCGGCGATTCTGTTCGTGGGAAGCGACGAGCCCACGCTCAAGGCGCTCGCCCTCTATCAGAAGCACGGCAAGAACCAGAACGGCGCCATCGTCCGGCTGTACTGAGATCCATGGCACGCTCCAAGAACACGCGCCTCGTGGCGCACATCGACTGCCCCGGCGGCGGCCAGGTGTGGGTGGACGGCAAGACGCTCTACATCGGCCACATGCGCGAGCCCACCGGCACGACCATCGTCGACATCGCGGATCCGGCCCACCCCGTCGTGCTCACCCGCGTCGAGGTGCCACCCGGCTGGCATTCGCACAAGGTGCGCGTGGCTAACGGCCTCATGGTCGTCAATCACGAGCGCCAGGGTCAGGGCGGCGACCCGAATTTCGGCGGCGGTCTCGGCATCTACGATGTGTCGACGCCCTCCCGGCCCGAGCTTCTCTGCAAGTGGCGCACTTATGGCAAGGGCGTGCACCGCTATGATTTCGACGGGCGTTACGCCTACATCTCGCCCACCGCCGAGGGCTACATCGGCAACATCATGATGATCCTGGACCTCAAGGATCCGAGGCATCCCGACGAAGTGGGGCGCTGGTGGATACCGGGGCAGTGGCAGGCGGGCGGCGAGGCGAATCCCTGGACGGAAGGTCCGGCGCCGCGCTGCCATCACCCGATGCGCATGGGCGACCGGCTTTACGTAAGCTACTGGCATCACGGCTATCACATTCTCGACATCTCCGACATGTCGAAGCCGAAGCGCATCGCGAGCGGTAACACCTCGCCCGCCTTTCCGCATCCGACGCATACCTGTCTGCCGATTCCGCAGACGCTCAAGGGCCGCAAGGTCATGGTGGTCGCGGACGAGGACGTCGCCAAGCTCTGGCCGTCGGCGCCGGCGTTCGCGTGGATCTACGACATCACCAACGAGCATTGCCCCGTGCCGATATCGACCTTCCAGGTCGAAGGTCTGGATCCGGACGGCGCGCCGCAGCCGCCCTTCATGGGCTGCCATCAGCCCTCCGAACGATTCAAGGGGACCATCATTCCGTTCGCGTGGTTCGCGAAGGGCTTGCGCATCCTCGACATCGCGGATCCCTTCGCGCCGCGCGAGGTGGGCTTCTACGAGACGGATCCGCCGCAAGGGTTCAGCCTCGCCTCATCGAACGATGTGACCATCGACGATCGCGGTCTCTGCTACCTCATCGACCGCCAGCGCGGCGTCGACGTCATCGAAACCTCGGTACTTTGACAACAAGGATGCGGCCCTGCACGTGAACGACAAGATCATCCCCATCGGCAAGCGCAATCCGAATCTGCCCTTTCACCCGGCCGTGCGCGCGGGCGACTTCATCTATGTGTCGGGCCAGGTTCCCAAGGACGAGAACGGCAACATGTGCTGCGGCAACATCGAGGAGGAAACTCGCTGGACCCTCGAAGCCCTTCGCCGCATCTTGAACATGGACGGCGCCGACTTGAGCGACGTGGTCAAGGTGACGGTGTACCTCGCCGATGCCCGCAATTTTGGGCGCTACAACAAGATCTTCGGCGAGTACTTCCCGGACGGGCGCATTTCGCGCACCACGGTCGAGGCTCGCGCGGTGATCGAATGCAAGATCGAGATGGATGCGGTGGCCTACAAGCCGCGCAGTTGAATTCGTGAAACGCTTGAGCCGCGGTACGGGGAGAACACCATGTTGAGGATTTTGGGTCGAGGCACATCCGGGAACGTGCAGAAGGTCGTCTGGCTGCTGGAAGAATTGCGAGAGCCGTACCAGCGAGAGGATTACGGCCGTCAATTCAACAATACCCAGACGGAGGAATACTTGCGTCTCAACCCGAACGGCAAGGTGCCGACGCTGGTGGACGGCGAGGCGGTCGTCTGGGAGTCGAACACCATACTGCGCTATCTCTGCAACAAGCTCACCGCCGGCGCGGCGCTGTATCCGCGCGACCCCGCGGCGCGCAGCCAGGTCGAGCGCTGGATGGACTGGCAACTGGCTTCGCTGAACGCGCCTTATCTCGGCGTGTTCCGCGAAGCGAAGAAGAAAGAGGAGGAGCGCGCGGCAAGCTTCGCGGCCGACGCGAAGGAACTCTCGGCGCAGCTCGAGCTCCTGGAAAAGGGTACGGCCGGACGCCCGTGGATTGCCGGAGCAAATTTCTCCATCGCCGATATTTGCCTGGGACCGGTCATCGATCGTGCGCTCGCCTTCCCGGTCTCGCTGCCGGCGCTACCGGGTGTGCGCGCCTGGCGCGACCGTATCGTGTCCCGCGAGGCGTACAAGAAGTCGAAGGGCTGAGCCGTGAAACGGGCGGCAGTCATCGGGCTCGGCACCATGGGGCCGGGCATTGCCGCGACCCTGGCGCGTGCCGGATTGAAGGTCGCGACGTTCGACTCCGACCCGGACAAGCGCAACAAGGCGGCTCCCGCCTTTGCCGGTGCCGCCACGGTGCTTACGGCCCTGTCCGTGCCGGATCGTACCGCTCATGTCATCTCCGTCGACGACAGCCTCCCGGCCTGCGTCGCCGGCGCCGACCTGGTCATCGAGACGGTGCCTGAGAACCTCGATCTCAAGATCAAGGTGTTTCGTGCCATCGAGGCGCATGTCCCCGACGATTGCATTCTGGCCTCCGATACTTCCGGAATTCCGATCACCCAGATTCAGGCGGGCACGCGAGTACCGAGCCGCGTGATCGGCATGCATTGGTCGAATCCGCCGCACATCATTCCCATGATCGAAGTGATCTGGGGGGAGCGGACCGCGCCCGCGACGGCGGAGGCGCTGGTGGCGCTGGTCAGGCGCTGCGGTCATTTGCCCATCACCATCCGCAAGGACGTTCCGGGATTTGTCGAGAATCGCGTACTCTATGCCGTCATGCGGGAGTGCCTCGATCTGGTGGAGCAGGGCGTCATCGATCCCAAGGATCTCGATGCCTGCGTTTCCTGGGGCATCGGCTACAAGCTCGCCGTGGTCGGACCCATGGCATTGCTCGACATGGCGGGGCTCGATATCTACTCAGCCGTCGCAAGCTATCTCAACAAGGAGCTGTCGAATCGCGCCGACGTCGCCGGCTACGTCACGGAGCGCATCTCGCAGCACAAGCTCGGGATCAAGACCGGCGGCGGCATCTACGGCTACACGCCGGAAAGGATCGCCGAGCTTCAGAGCCAGCGCGCCTCGAGGCTGGTCGCCGTGCGCAAGGCGCTCGAGGGATGAGGCTGTCCGGCCGGCCGATCGCGGCACTGCTGCTCGCGGGATTGGCGGCCGTGAGCGCCCCCTGCGCGCAGGCGGTCGAGGTCAAGTCGCTCGCACTCATGCTGCCGGAAGAGCCCACCGACTTCGGCTGGAATCAGCAGGCCTTCAACGCCGCGAAGATCGTGTGTGCGAAATACGGCTTGAAGTTCATGCCCGCGACGGGCCTCGGCTACGGCGATGTGCATGCGCAGCTGCGCGAGCTGGTCGATGACGGGGCGAGCCTCATCATTGCCCATGCGAGCGGCTACAACACGGCGGCGCCGGAGATCGGCGCGGAGGCCCACGTGCCGGTGGCGATCGTCGATCGCCCGCAGGACTCGAGGCCGGGAGCCGTCGCCGATTACACCGTGAGCGGCCACGAGGGCGCATACCTCGCGGGCGTCATGGCGGTGAAGATGACCAAGACTCGCGTGGTTGCCATCGTCGTCGCGGCCGAGTCGCCGCCCTGGAACAGTCAATCCGCGGCGTTCGCGCAAGGCGTCAAGGCCACCGACCCCGGCGTCAAGGTGCTGTACGCCGTCGTCGGCGCGGCGGCGTATTCGGACGTCGCCGGCGGCCGACGGGTCACTGAATCGGTGAT
>Ga0187875_10001426_pt1 | contig 18470 bp, 19 predicted proteins | sample June2016WEW_17_1_2_FD_132978 | JGI IMG/M metagenome (GOLD analysis project Ga0187875, IMG submission 132978) | Peatland microbial communities from SPRUCE experiment site at the Marcell Experimental Forest, Minnesota, USA - June2016WEW_17_10 | ecosystem: Environmental > Terrestrial > Soil >... | reverse complement strand
GGCCCACGACGGACGAGGCGACGATGAAGACGGTGACGATAGCCAGCTGCCAGCGGTAAGGGCTGAACAGCCGTCCGATCCGGCGCAGTGAGACCTCGTGGGCCTGCGCCTTTTCCGCAGCGGTGATGGTCTGCGAGCCACGAGTCCGGCCCGCGTTTCTGATATTTCGATCCATGTGTGGTGCGGCCAAGAAAGTCTCGATTCTGCCTGGGGCTCGCGCTCGGGTGCGCGGGCCAGGGAAAGCCATGTGCTGAGGTAACCTCAATATGAGGCTACAACAGAAAAGCCTGGTACGCTATTCCTTGTGGTCCAGAAGCCCGTGTCGACGGACCGGCGCGAACCAGCCGGTGAAGAACCGCTGTCCGAAGCCTTCTGGGCGGTCGCTCGCCGGCTCCGCGAGACGTCCCAGGAGACCCTGGCTCCGTGGGAAATCAGCCCCTCGCACCTGCGGGCGCTGCGCACCTTGAAACGGCACGGGACCATGCGGCTGTCGGAACTGTCGGAGCGCCTGCACATCGCGCCGAGGTCGGCCACCGAAGTTGTCGACGGGCTCGAATCGCGCGGTCTGGTGCAGCGGCAGCCCGATCCCGGTGACCGGCGGGCCACCCTGGTCGAGGTGACCGCGGCCGGCGCCGGCATGCTGGAGGCGATCCGCGCCGCCCGCGGGACCGAGGCCGAACGGGTGTTCCGCCAGCTCAGCCCGGCCGACCGCGCTGACCTCGCCCGTATCCTCCGCAAGCTCCAGGATTGACCCACGATGACCGGGCCCGCAAACGCGACCGCGGTACCTAGATTTGGGCCGGGCTGGCCAGGCCGAGCCGCCTGGCCTGCGACACGGCAGCGGTGCGGGTGGGCACGCCCAGCTTGGCGCCCTCGCGCGCTTCCTGTGCGTACGGGGCCCGCTCAGCTAGCGGCGACTGCCGCTCCAGCAGGTCCATGTGGCCAGTTTCGGTTAGCTGGTCCCGTAGCGCCAGCCATCTGGCCAGGCGCCAGCCATCTGGCCAGGCAAACCGTCCAGGCCGGGAATCAGGGAGCGGTCAGGGTCGATGCGCCGCGTTTGAAAGCGGTCTGGGCCGCCGGGCTGTCTTCGATGCGCCAGTTCTGGTGGTAGAGGCCGTTGTGCTGGGTGATGTCGAACCACACCACCCCGAGCAGGTCGTACTGGCGGACGCCAGCGAACAGGTCGGCGATCTTGGCCGCCTGGCCGGCTTCGGGTTCGACTGCGGTTTCCGACACCAGCACGGGCTTCGTCGTCAACATCCGGACCTGGGCGATCGTCTTGCCGAAAATGCTGAAGAAGGTGTCGGAGCGGCGGTAGTAGTAGCCGTCGATCCCGACCCAGGTGACATACTGCGCCCCCGGCCACCAGGACGCGATCGGTCCTGTTCCCGCCTCGTCCGCCTGTAGGGTCCAGAGCCACGTCACGTTGGTGACGCCCTGACGCTGGAACAGCGTCACGATGTGCCGCCAGGCTGCGACGAACTCCGACGGCGCCGCGTGCCCGTAGGCCCACGAGTACCAGTAGCCGTTCATCTCGTGGCCGAAGCCGATGACCACGGGCTGGCCGAACGCGCGCACGCTGCGGGCGAACGAGCGCAGATAGGGGTCGTACTTTCCCGCGGCGATCGACGAGACCGACGCCCAGCTGGGGTCCATCTGAAGGATGGTGATGGCGCCATGCTGGTGAACCGTCTCCGCGAAGGACGTCTTGAACGGTTCACCCCAGCCGCTGTAGTAGCCGACGAGGTTCGGCTGCTTGGCGATCCGCTCCGCGAAGGTCGTCACCGGCTGGTACGTAGCGGGTGGTCCCTTTTCGTAGACGCCCAGGTAAGAGGCCGGCGCCGTCGCCAGGGACGAACCGCCCCGGGCTGAGAAGACCACGAGCGAGCCGATCAAGACGATCGCCAGGGCAGCAGCGGCCACGACGCCCGTTCCAGATACCCGCCGAGATCTCAACTCAACTGCCCCCCTGCCCGGTGTGAGTCGTGCCCGCGAGGGCTGGCTTGCCAGACGGCCTGCCGGCTATTGCCGACCGCCTGGGCATAGATCCATGACGTTTTGCATTTCATTAGATATCGGCAAATGCCCGAAGCTAAGTGTATTAGTCGCCTGCCACGGTAGCAGAGACCGGGATGCAGGTGGGGCCCATCCGCTGAATGATGGCGGGAGCCGCTGGAACACCGGCCAGCTTTGGCTACCAGCTTACCGTCCTCGTGAAACTGATGACCGGTGAATACGCCTGGATGGCCCCTTTTCGTAGACCGTGTGATGAGATTTCATACTAATGACTTTCATGATAGGAATCGGTAATAGTCCGAATAGGTATTAGCCAACCAAAACTCTCGGGGATTTTGTCAGCCTGCTAGGGCACTTCGGAATGCGGTTATTGCCGTCGGATTACCTTCGATTCGCCAGTTCTGTTCTTTGTAAAGCCCGCCATAGCTGTGCTGATCGAACCAGACGAGCCCGACGTAATCGAGCCCGAGGGAATTTTGTACACGCATTCCGGTAAACAAGTCGTTGATGCCACGTGACTGCCCAGCCTGCGGGCCCACAGCAGTCTCTGCAATTAGCAAAGGGTCGTGGGTAAATTGCCGAATAGCCGTAACTACGGGACTGAAAATATTGTAGAAATTGTCACCAGGCAGGTAATAGTAGCCACTAACGCCGACCCAGGTGACGTATTGAGCTCCAGGCCACCAGTCGCGAACTGGTCCCGTCTCAGCGCTAGCAGAATTTACCTGCCATAGCCAAACGACGTTCGTAGCACCTTGATCGCGAAAAAGAGTGACAATATGCTGCCATGCTGCAACAAAGGTGGCGGGCGGAGTATGGTGATAGCCCCACGTCTCCCAGTACCCGTTCATCTCATGACCAAAGCTTATAACTACTCTATGTTTGAAAGCAGTCACCTGTCTGGCAAATGAAATCAGATATGAATCATAGGCTCCGGCGGCTATATTCGCCATTGAAATATTGGTCGGATCCACCTCCACTATTGTGGTCGCGCCATGACTCGCAGCGGACTCCGCAAACGCGGTTTCGAAATTTTCTCCCCAGCCGGCATAATAAGAGACAAGGTTCGGCTGCCTTCCGACAGCATTCGCGAACTGCTCTACGCCAGAGTAAGAGCCGGGTGCGCCGGGCTCGTATACACCCAGATAACGTATCGGTTCCGACTGTTCTGGCGTGGACGGCGCAGGTGAATTTGAGAAGACGCCTGAAATTCTTATGCCGGCGATCGCCACCACCACGGCAATGAAGATTGTGACGCAGGCGATTAGGCCGACATGTCTACGGATCGGTGCTACTGTCCGGTGGCCGCTCGACTGGATGTCATAGGCAGGTTCCCTCCGTGTCATGTAGTTTCCCTCGCACGGTCTTGCCGCGTCACCCATTGCTGCTGGCGCGGTCGGGTCTACGGTCACCAGCTCATCAGCCTACGCATCATGACCGCTTCGCGCGTTCATGTTCACGGGAGTGGTGTATGGGGTAGCTGATCCAGTTGTGACTGGCTTGCCGTAATCCGTGACGGTGGGAGTGAGATACCCGGGCCGGGGCGATCGAGCTGGCCATCCCGAAGCTGCGGCAGGGCAGTTATTACCCGAAGTGGCTGATGGAGCGGCGCCGTCGCGCCCGGCGGGCGCTGGCGTCCGTGGTGGCGGCCGGCTGCCTGCTGGGCGTGTCCAGCAGGCGGGTGGAGAAGCTGGCCGAGTCGCTGGGGCTGACGAAGCTGAGCAAGTCGCAGGTCAGCGTGATGGCGGCGGAGCTGGATGAGCTGGTGGCCAGCTTCCGGTCCCGGCCGCTGGACGCTGGGCCGTATCCGTTCGTGTGGCTGGATGCCCTGCCTCAGGATGATCCTTCGCGTGTCCGGGTGACCGGGCCGCTGGCAGCGTTCGCAGAGGGTTTCGCGGTGGAGCCAGCCTGGCTGGGTTACAAGCCGAACGCGGCGGCCGATCAGTTGCGGGTGATGGCGCACTGAGCCGGGCTGCGCGCTGGGGAGGTCGCCGGGCTGCGCGCTGGGGAGGTCGCCGGGCTGCGCGCTGGGGAGGTCGCCGCGCTGACGCTGGACGACATCGGCTGGGGCGCTGGGGGGGATCACGATCGCTGGCAAGGGCAGTCCCCGGGAGCGGCGGCTGCTGCCCGCCGACGTCGGCGAGACGGTCGCCGGTTACCTGCACCGTGGCCGTCCTGATCCGTTCGAGGGCGCCCGGCGGGTGTTCCTGCAGGCCCGCGCGCCGCATCGCGGGCTGACGACGGCCGGGGTACCCCCAGGCGGTATGCGCCAGGGTCAGCGCGCTGAGACCGGCCATGTCCGGGCACACCGGCTGCCGCATTCCGCAGCCACCGGCATGCTGGGCGCAGCCGCCCAGCTGACCGAGATCGGGCCCGTTCACACCCGAGCTGCCGACTCACTGCTCAAGGGCACGCCGCCCGATCGACCGGCAACCGCGGGCTCATACCCACGTTTTGCCTGTTCGCCGGACATACGCGCACAACGGCTGATAACGTCACAAGCTGCACGTAGTGTACACGTCAACGCGATTGATGAGTACTAAGGATGATATGCCAGTCGAGTTGCGCTTCTATATAGCTAGACGTAAAGGCACACCCACCAGGGATCAGGCGTGTTCGCGATATCTACGCACAATTCTGCAAGAAGAACGAAGACGTGCCGACATAGTAATAGATGATATTGGTTCGCCGGAAGCATTGATCTCTGCGGCGGCTAAGTGCCGTGCCATCGCCACGGGAAGCTATCACGCAGCCCTGTTTGGGCTCGCCCAGGGCGTGCCCACCGTTTGCTTGACCAAGTCCGGATATTACGACGCTAAGTTTGGTGGGCTCCAAGCATTGTTCCCACAGACCTGTTTCGTTGCCCCACTTAATGCGCCAGACCTTCCCTCACGCCTGCGGACTACGCTCCAGCAGGCATGGAGTCTGTCCGCTTCCGCGCGTGCAACGGCGGCACACACAGCATCTCGACTGCGTGACGATGGTCGCGACGCGTACGCGCAGTTCCGGATTGCGGCTGATGGCGAGCTAACAAAGGTCACCGCGGCCGGCCGAGAGGGTGGGGTATGAGCGTTCCGGCAGGCCTGCTGCATTCTCGAAGGATGCTAACGCACAACGAAAGTGAACCGTTCACTCCGGTGCGGATGCTTGACATTGAGCTCGCAAGGCCATTGCCAACCGTGACTTTTGATGGGCGGCATCGGAGGCTGTGCGTGCTTGGGCGGCTGCATACGGAGGCGGTTGGCGTGTGTATCGTCAACATAAGCCAGGAAGGGCTAACCTCCGATCAGCTTGCTGCGGCGCTATGGCCCGAATTCCGCGAGTCGGTCTCAAAGCGCTATACCGCAGCGAGGCTTTCCGTGCCTGGAGTCCTCATGGGTGATGGTCTAAAAGCCGACCCAGCGGCGTGGCCGTTCGTGCGGCGCCGCCTAGCGACCCTTGCCACAGCTCCCTTTATCAGTGTGATTATTTGTACTCGCGATCGCCCGGATAGCGCAAGGAACTGTTTGCGCCACCTCGCGCGCCAGAATTATCCTGGGTTCGAGATCATACTTGTAGACAATGCTCCCACCAGTAATGCTGTCCACGCTTTTGTGGATGGCTGGCATGACGAGAGACCTTTGCGTTATATTCTTGAACCGCGCCCCGGCCTGTCCTGGGCTCGCAATGCCGGTATTGCGGCTTCATCCGGTGAAATAGTCGCCTTCCTCGACGATGATGAGGAACCGGACAGCCAATGGCTGCTCGGGCTCGCTTGCGGTTTCGCGCAAGGCACCGATATTGCCTGTGTTTCTGGCATGGTCCTTCCTGCACGACTTGACACTGAGGCACAGGAGTTGTTTGAGCAGTTCGGAGGGCATTGCCAGGGCCGCAGCTTTACGCCGGTTATCTTCTCCGCGCAGGGCCCGCAAAGCCCACTATTCCCCCTTCCTCCATTTGGTGTTGGCGCTAATATGGCTTTTCGGCGAGAAGCGCTTGCTGAAATAGGAGGTTTTGACGTCGCCCTCGGAGCGGGAACGCCCACCCGGGCAGGAGAAGACACACTTGCTCTAACACTTATTTTGCTAGCCGGATACCGCATAGCCTACGAGCCCACGGCTTTGACGCGGCATCACCATCGCGACGACCTCGACGGTCTCAGCAGCCAGCTGCTTGGATACAGCGTCGGCCTAACCGCTTTTTATACCGCCCTGCTGCGACGCCGGCCAAGCGTGTTGCCTCAATTGCTAAGGCTTATTCCCGTTGCGCTCAGCTATTTGCGGAGTGCTAAGACTACATACACTTCAACGGCGGTAAATCCCCTAGCGCAACTTGAACGGCGGCAACGCATATGGATGCTGAAGGGACCCGCTGCCTATCTCAAAAGCTGGCGCATCCAGGCTCGAACGGGCCCAGCTCAGCGCCGCGCCATTCCGAGAGCACGGCATTCATCGTCCGTTTAGGGAGCCAGGCGCAGATCTTATGTTGGCAAGGTGTAGGTGAGCGAAACGGTAATAGATGAGCGAAGCAGTCACCAGCGCGTTGACTCGCACCCCTCCGATGAGGCACCCCGCAGGACTGGCAAGCACGCGGCCACAAACCGCTCGCATGTGCCGCTGAGCCTTATAGCACTTAGCGCTGCACTGGGCGTTCTAGCTGTTGCCGCAGTATATACGGCCGGACGGCACGGCTACGCCAGTTCGGCATGGGCGGATGGTGTGTATTGGCTGGGCCAAGCATTGATTGTCGTACCAGTAGCAATACGCCTGCTCAGGCGGCATGTTCTAACTACGCGCGAAGTTGTCCTTCTTATAACAGTACTGTCGGTCGCCGAATATTTCGTTACTGTTTGTTACAGCCCGACTTCCTTTACTTTCGCCGACGAACTCGCTCATTGGCGAACCAGCGTCAATATTCTGCAAACCGGCAAACTGTTCACTGCTAATTATCAGCTGCCGATTAGTCCTCATTATCCGGGCTTGGAAGAAGCTACTTCAGCACTTGTATCCGTCACGGGTCTTCCGATCTTTGAATCTGGCCTCATAATTGCCGGCGTAGCGCACATATTGTTTGTCTATGTTCTATACATTTTTTTCCGCAGGATTACTTGCTCTTACCGGGTTGCTAGCGTTGCCATCCTGTGCTATGCCAGTAGTCCTCATTTTGTGTCTTTCGATTCAATGTTCATCTATCAGACTCTTGCGCTCCCCTTTCTCGGGCTTACGTTGCTGGCCGTCTGGCACCTGAGTTCTGTGCGGGAAACCGGAGCACACGCCAGTTGGCTGTTTCTGGCCCTGTTGATGTCGGCGGCAACCGTAGTAACCCATCACGTAACTAGTTACGTGCTCGTCGCGGCCTTGGTCATCATCAGTCTTAGCGCGCTATTTATAGGCAAGCGGCCCATGGCAGCACGGACCGGCCTCGTAGCTCTGTTGTCAGCCGCGGCGGCTGTCGCATGGATGCGATTCACCGCTGCAGGTACGTTGACCTACCTAAGGCCATTCGCGGACGAGACTGTGCAGGGGCTTAGAGCTCTTGTGGCAGGAGGACAAACGCGAGCGCCACCGACATCAGCAGGACCACTAGGGGATCAGGCATTGTCCGCAGCGACCGTCCTGACGATATCTGTACTCCTGCCGATTGGCTGGTGGCGGATCTGGCGATCTCACCGCAATCAGCCCTGGCCCGTGGCCATGGCTATCGTCGCTGCTAGCTGGTACGTCATTGTCGCGGCCCGGCTTGCAGTCGCGGACGGCAGCGAGTTGGCCGGGCGGGCAGCGACCTTTGTATACGTGCCAGTTGCCTACACTGTTGCTCTGGCTGTGGGTTATCTTGCCGGCCTGGCGCCACGAAACCTTGCTGATTCGAGTTGGCGATGGCAGAAGCGTGCTGTAGCTGTGGCAGCGCTTACAGTAATGCCGGTCCTTATATTTGACGGGCTGGCCAACGGTTGGCCACCGTATTGGGAGCGGCTGCCAGGGCCGTACCTCGTCGCTGGGTCGGAACGGTCAGTTGGGCCGGAGGAGATCGCTACAGCTCGCTGGGTACTAGCAGCCCTGGGACCTGGTAATCGCTTCGCTGCCGATGCTGGCAATTCTCCTGTTCTCGGTACCTACGGTGACCAGAATCCTGTGCTTGCCGACGGCTTTCTGTACACTTCGGCGGCATACACGCCGTCCGACATAGCCCAGGTGCAGGCGCTAGCGATCCACTACGTCCTCGTTGATCTGCGCCTTGCCACGTCATTGCCCGCTTCAGGTCAATACTTCCCGGTCGATCCGAACGCCGATCGTTATGCTCATCCTCTGCCCTTGAGGGACCTTACGAAGTTCAACCAAGCACCCGGGGTCCAGCGCATTTATGACGACGGCAACATTGTCGTTTATAACCTAGCCGGAGAAGGCGGAGTCGATGCGCCGTAGCTACGTCGGTGCCGGGACGTCCGCCGTGGCAGCGGTCTTGTCTTGCGTTGCTATAGTAGCGCGAGCGCCGGTTGCTATTACCGCCATCCTGGGTATCCTGCTTTTTGCCAGCGTCGGGTACGTATGGGCTAAGGTGCTTTTTGAGCGCCGCCCAGCAGGCCTGGAACGCGTTGCTGTAGCGACCGGGTTGGCGTTGTCGGTACCCGTTATTGGAGGCTTGGGGCTGCAGGCGGCCGGAGTTCCACTTCATCGCGCGGCTTGGGTGTACCTACTCGCAGGCGTGACTCTTGTTGGTGACGCAGTACTGATTACACGGAGACCGGCCCTGCATGCCAAGGCCATCGAAAAGAGGCCACGATTCCGCTTTCGGCTTGGCTGGCAAGCAGTCACCTACGGCGCTGCGATTGTGGTTGCTGGCGGTGCAGTGGCGCTAGCGAGCGCAGGCGCAATGACGCAGCATTATCCTGGGTTTACTCAGTTCTGGCTTTATACCCACGGGAATGCGGGCGTGGCAAACCTTGGTGTCGATAATCAGCAAGGTGAGACTAAGCAGTACCGGCTTATTCTATTGCGTAAGGGGCAGCCTAGTGGTTCATGGGATATCACTCTTTCGAATGGGCAGGTATGGAGACGGAATTTCGCAGTCTCAGAGACCGAAGTCACTGCAGCAAATCTTTACATGCTGCCGGACCTTACTCACCCTTACCGGCATGTCTCCATTTGATCCTGGCGAGGCGTCCGCATGGTGAATAATGTACGGGTGAAGTCTAGGCCGCCTGGGATGCCGTCAAATTCAATCCAGAGTACCGGTGCAGGAGAGCGGCTGGTGAGACGGCCCTTTATGGGCTTTTGGCAGAATAACCAGGACATCTTGGCGAACGCCTCTTCCCTAGCCGCAAGCACGGCTGTCACGTCAGTGCTCGGCTTCGCGTTCTGGGCATACGCCGCTCATTTGTTCAGTCAGCGGGCAGTAGGCTTCGGTTCAGCTGCGGTATCGGCTATGACGGTCCTCGGCACGATTGGCATGTTCGGCCTTAATACTCTTCTTATAGGCGAATTGCCGAGGCGAGAGTCTCGCGCTGGCTTGATCTCAGCCGCACTGGCGGCCGCGGGCTTGGGGTGCATGCTGCTCGGCGCTGGATTCGCTTTTGTAACCCCTTTCTTCAGCAGTCGGTTCGTAGAAATTATTGGTTCACCTGAGCCGGCATTTATCTTTATAGCTGGGGCCGTTCTCATTGGGGTAAGCCTCGTTTTCGATCAAGCTACGATCGGTCTTCTGCGTGGCAAATTGCAGCTATGGCGAAACGCCATATTCGCAGCGGCCAAGCTGTTGATTCTACCCGCCGTTACAGTAGTTTTTCATGCACAATTGGGCCTCGGTATCACTTTTTCCTGGGTGGTCGGCGCGGCAGTGTCCCTAGCAATCATCGCGCTATATCTTCGGCTGCACGGGGATCCGGTATTGCCCCGTCCAGACTGGGGCCTGTTGCGGGGACTTGGTCGCCTGACAATGATTCATAACTGGTTGAACCTTGCTATAACTGTTCCATGGATGCTCCTTCCGGTCCTAGTGACCGTCACCGTTTCACCGGCAGCAAATGCGGCCTTCTACGCTGCCTGGACGCTGAGCGGCTTTCTTCGGGTAGTGCCCACCCACCTAGCGACAGTCCTATTTGCAATAGCAGCAGCTGATCCTCAGGCGGTAGCGGGGAAGTTGCGGTTCAGCTTGAGAATATCTCTAATCATTGGGATCCCGGGGATAGCGATCCTAGGGCTAGGCTCACATATCATACTTAACTTGTTCGGACCTAACTATGCTAATGAGGCCACCGTAACGCTATGGCTTCTTTGTCTGGGCTACATTCCAACTATTCCTAAGGTTCACTATATCGCGGTTTGCCGTGCTACAGGACATATTAAACGGGCGGCTGTAGTCTTGACTTCGACCGCCACCATGGAAGTAGCAGCTGCGGTAGTAGGAGCAATGCTCGGTGGGCTGAATGGACTTTCGGCGGCATTGCTTTTTGGTTTCATTGTAGAGGGACTAATTACCACCCCTCGCGTGTGGAGAGCCGCCAGTGGCCGTGGGCGTCACAGGCCGAGTCGAGGCGGTGGCCGTCACAGGCTAGAAGGTCAAGGCCGAGGTTTCTCCGGCCGCAGAACGCTACAGCCAGCAGTCCTGGCACGGGATCGGGTATCGCACGCGCGGGCCGGCTGATGACGGGGTCGCTGTGAATCTAACGGAAGCCATGGCCTGGCTAAATCACCCGGTGTTGGTCATCACCCGGTGTTGGTCGCAATTTTCGTGTGTGGCACTGACAGCAAGCTCACTATAGCCCTCAAGCTCTCAAGCAGGACCGCAGTACTCCGCTAGCCCTGGCTATTCGCGCGGGCTTGGTGGCTGAGCGGCGCGCCGATGCGGGCTTGGTGGCTGAGCGGCGTGCCGATATAGCGAAGTGCTCCTGAACTGGGACGCCGAAGACGGCCGGGGCTACCGCCTGCGGGTCGCCAGCCTGCCCGAGCGTACCCACGGCTGGCGCGGCCGGGCCGCCTGCATGGACGCCGCCCACCGGATCCACGCGCGGGTGGAGCGCGCGGGTGGAAGGACGCCATCCGCACCGCGAAAGACACCGGGACCTGCAAGTTCCCCAGCCACCTGTTCACCCTCAACCAGGCCTGGCCGGCCGCCGGGCTGATCGCCGCCACCCTGGCGGCGTGGCTGCGAGTGCTCGCCCTCGACGGCCACCCGGAACGCCAGCCGGGCCCAGCCGAACATCACCATATTGCGGGCAGGAACCACCACAAGCAGCACCCATCATCAGGCCGCGCCGCCGGAGTCGCCTCACTACTTGACCGGCGCACTAGGCATTGACCAGGCAATACGTCACCTACAAAGGTGCGCTGGCGCTCCGCAGAGGCCCGCAGTGGATCACTTCCGTCACAAAATGCGCAAACAGCCCTCATCGCGCGCCATCTGGCAGTACCTTTTCGTCAGGTACATACCTGTGAAGGCGATTCACCACGACTTGTGATGTTGCTGCCGCACTACGTGCATGGCAGAGAACGCCACATCCGGGCACGGGCACAGATGGGGCCGCATATGGACGGCGGAACGGCAACTGCATCAGCGCTTCTGGTCGCGGGTGAACCCCTCGCTGGCGACGCACGGCCGGAAAGCAATGCACGGCTGAGGCGACACGGAACGAAAGCTGAAGCTACCTCGATCTTAAGCAAAGGGGGGGACGTATATGAAGATGCCTTTGGTTTCTGTCATAATTCCAGCGCTCAATGAAGCTCTCAATATTCCACACGTATTTGCTCAAATTCCAGCTGATGTTCACGAAGTCATTCTGGTTGACGGCTTCTCGGTTGATGACACCGTGGCAATCGCGCGTCAGTTGCGGCCGGACGTGCGCATAGTGGTACAGACACGTCGCGGAAAAGGAAATGCGCTGGCCTGTGGATTCGCTGCAGCAACGGGTGAAATCATCGCAATGGTCGACGCTGATGGCTCTGCCGATCCAGGAGAGATACCCGGCTATGTGAAAGCGCTTGTTCGCGGCGCTGACTTCGCCAAAGGAACGCGGTTCGTTAAAGACGGCGGCAGTAGCGATATCACACGTATGCGTGCGCTCGGTAATTATATCCTCACGTCTTTCTTTAACGTCTGCTATGACAGAAGTTATACAGACCTCTGTTATGGCTTCAACGTCTTCTGGCGGCGACACTTGCCAAGCCTGCGTCTGGACGCTACTTCTCCTGCTCGCCTTAGTAGGGATGGCAAGATGTGGGGCGATGGGTTCGAGATAGAGACTCTTATCCATGTTCGCGTCGCCAAAGCAGGGCTGATTGTCGCTGAGATTCCGAGCTTCGAGCACAAGAGAATCCATGGAGTCAGCAACCTGCATGCATTCCGAGATGGCAGGCGGGTGCTGTGGACCATTCTTAGTGAGCGCCTCCGGGCTGGTCGCCAGCAGCCAGCAGCCAAGCCTGCCGTTACGCCCGCACAAGGAGAGTCTCAAATACGCACCGAGGATCGAGCGCCACTTTCCGCCCTAGAAGGTGTGGGTAGAGCAGAAATGGTCGATTGAGCGTGAATCCAGTAGACGCCGGCGGTCCGCCTTCAGTTTCTGTCATCATTGCCGCATACTCAATGAAACGTTGGCACGACTTGCGAGAAGCGGTTTCCTCTGTCCATGCGCAGACCGCACCTGCCCTGGAGACCATTGTCGTTATAGATCATCACTCAGAGCTGCTCGCACGTGCGCGTCGCGAATTGCCGAACGTCACCGTGATCGCAAACCGCGGCGCTAAGGGTGCTTCTTCGGCCCGAAATACGGGTGTCGGCTCGTCTCGTGGGGAAATGATCGCATTTCTTGACGACGATGCCGTCGCCTCGCCGCACTGGTTGGAGGCTCTGCTAACTCATTTCACAGATAGTAGCGTAGTCGGTGTCGGGGGACGCCTTGATCCAATGTGGGCGGCTTCGCGGCCTCGGTGGTTCCCGCCAGAGTTTGACTGGGCCGTGGGCGCGTCGTACGCGGGAATGCCCATGACGGCCAGAGCTGTTCGGAACGTCTGGAGCAGCAATATGGTCATCCGGCGACAGGTCTTTGCGCTCATTGGGGGGTTCAGCGATGACATTGCAAAGGTGGGCGTACGGTCACGCCCGGAGGATACGGACTTGTGTCTGCGTGCGGCCACTAAGTACGAGGCAGGCATTTGGATGTACGAGCCAATGGCAGTTGCAGGCCATCGGGTGCCGGCCGAACGCGCCACAGTGCGTTATTTTGCTTATCGATGCTTTAATGAAGGTTGGGGGAAAGCCACGTTGGCGGCACTAAATGGATTGAGTAAAAGTATCTCAACCGAGCGGAACTACACCAGGCGTGTGCTGCCAGCGGCATTTGCGCGAGGCCTGCGGGAAGCATGTGCAGGCGATATATACGGAGCCTGGCGAAGCTTTGCCATAATAGTTGGGCTCAATATAGTAATTATGGGCTTTTTGGCTGGCCGAATAGCGGGTCATCAGCTCGGCAAAGTTTAGAAAAGCTCAAAATGGCCTAGTGTCATGCCGCTTGTCGTCATGGGTGCGCCGAGCGGTCAACCTGGGCCGCAGCGGCAGTACCGGCGCCGTCCGGTCGAGGGTCTGCGCCTGGGACTTTTATCCACGCTGACTACCACTGCGCCATCCGGCGGTGCCAGGGCACGGGGCCCACGATATCGCGGCTCTTGGCTTCCAGTTCCGTGTCGGTGCTGAACCTAAAGGTCTCGATCAGCCAATCACTGTCGGCCACGGCTCCCGGTCAGGTCGTTCGAAGCGGCGATCCGGGCCGAGGTGATCATGCCGCGGTCGCCTTCCATGGCCATCTGCTCCAGCCCGAACTTATCCCGCACTACGGTCACGATGTCGAAGGCGGCCGGGTCGCCGGTGCTGCCGGGGAAGACCCGCACCGCCACCGGTCGGCCCTCAGGATCGGTGAGCAGCCTGTATTCGATCTGGGCCCTACCTTTCTTGCCGTCCCGGGAGTAGCCGCGTTCGGCCAGCGGGCAGCACCGGCCCTCCACCCATGTGGAGGACAGATCAAACCGCCCCACCCGCTGCGGGTTGGCTTCCGGCGCCAGATGCCGGGCCGTCAGCCTGGCCTCGATCGCATCCTGGCGGGCCGACCTTACACGGGGCGGTCAGTTCTGTCCGATCGTTCCTGGCGCAGCTTTGCGGTATGCCTCAGCGCCTCGACGGAACGCCTCAAAAGCCGCAGGGCTGTTTAGGCGCCAGTCCACGACACCGGTGGAGTCAAACCACACAGAACCGAGCAACCCGTACAGCCGGAGACCTGCGAACAAGTCGGCGATCTTCGCTGGCTGTCCCGCTGCGGGCGAGGAGGCGGTCTCGGCTACGAGTATCGGCTTCCGGGTCAATGTCCGTACGGCAGCGATGGTCGGCCCAAATACTGAGGAAAAAACGTCGGCTGGGCTTACGTAGTAGCCATCGATTCCGACCCAGGTCACGTAGGAACTGCCGGGCCACCAGGGATTTGGCGAGGGCACCCGGGTTTCGGCATGAATGGTGTTGATTGTCCACAGCCAGGTGACGTTGCGCACTTCGAGCGACCGAAAGAGCTTGACGATGTGCTGCCATGCGGCGACGAAAGTGGCCGGAGATGTGTGGGTGTATCCCCAGGAATACCAATAGCCGTTCATCTCGTGGCCAAAGCTGAGGATAACCGGGTGATGATAGGCGCGGACAGCCAAGGCATACTTCTTTAGGTAACCGTCGTATTGTCCATCGGAGATGGCTGAGATGTTGATGCCTGCCGGGTTTATTTGTACGAGCGGCACCTGGCCGTTGTCAGCTGCGGTGGCTGCGAATTTGGTCTGGAAAGGCTCTTCCCAGCCGCTGTAGTAGAGAATTACGTCCGGTTTCACATGAGTCGCCGTCGAGAACGCTCTTACATTTGCGTACGACTGGGGGATTCCATGCATATAGACTCCGATGTAGGAGTCAGGAGCAGCAGGAAGAGTATATTGGTTCCGATGCGAGGACGTCGGTGCATTTAGGGTCGGTAGCGCAATACTGTGCACTACAAACACGGCCGCGACTATCACTGCCATCCCCGCAGCGGAAATGATGACTATCAGACTCGTTCGGCGTTGACGGGCCGGTGCGCGGGCTTTATCTTGCGGGGACTGGCGGTGCCGTCCTAGGCGCTGAGTATCAGCCAAACCGAATACCCTCCCTGTTGCCGTATTTCGCTTAGCGTCCCGCTAGTGCCGGACGCAATGACCCAGTACTACGTAGGTCTGTGGTAAGTGCTGGCGCCCTTGCGGAACGCGGCGATAGCCGCGGGCCCGTCAAGCCCGAAGGCCTGACCGATGTTATTGGTGTTGTCGTAATACACGAATCCGAGCAGCCCGTACGTCTGGATGCCTTGGAAGAGATCAGAGATCTTACCGGGCTGACCGGCGGTGGTAGTAGCGCCGGTCTCGGCGATGAGTATCGGGTCACCGGTGAATTGGCGCACGGCCGTAATGGTCGGGCCGAACAGGGGTGCAAATTGCCAGTTCGGTTTGAGGTAGTAGCCGTCGATGCCGACCCAGTTCACGTACGCGCTGCCCGGCCACCATGGTTCCGGGTTTGGTATCTGACCGGTGCTGGTTTTGGCGTCGTTGATGATGTTCACGGTCCAGAGCCAGGTCACGTTGTCGGCACCGAGGGTCCGGAAGAGCGTAACGATGTGCCGCCAGGCCGCCACGAAGTCTGTGGGCGACAATTTCCCGTAAGACCAGGGATACCAGGTGCCGTTCATCTCGTGCCCGAAGCTCATGATCACCGGATGGTGGTATGCCCGGACGGCCTCCGCATAGGCACTGAGGTAGCCGTCGTATTTGCCGGAGGCGATCTCGGCAATCTCGGCGGGCTTGAGTTGGTCGGGGTTCATCTGGACGAGCGGTACCGCCCCGTTGCTGGCCGCGGTGTCGGCGAACTTCACCGGGAAGGGCACGTACCACCCGCTGTAGTACATGACCAGATCCGGGCTGGTCCCGGTGGTGCCCGTGAAGGACGTCACGCCCGCGTAGGACGCGGGAACGCCTTTCATGTTCACGCCGAGATAGGAGCCGGCCGCAGCCGGCAGATGGACCGGCAGCGGGCCGGCGGACTTCGTGGATCTCTTGTACACCACGACGCCAGCGGCGACCGCGACCACAGCGACGATTGCGACGGCGATCGTCAAGGTCCGCCTGGGACGGCGTTGTCTTCCCCGGCTCTGGCGGCGCCTTGCCGACCGAGTCCCTGGTTCAGTCTGGACGCCGTTACGGCCGGGTTCAGGCATCATCCCGGGGTGTGTCATGCTGCAACCTCCTTCGAAGTGCGTCGCCAGACGCCTTTGCTCGGCGCTATCAAAGGCGCCATCATGTAGAGCTGCACCGCGGCCAGGACCTCCGTGGCCCAGTAGGGGCGCCAGCCGTATTGGTGGACCCGCAGCGCCAGGCCCGACCAGAGCAGCAACTGGACAACCACGATCCAGCTGCAGAGAATGCGGTTGACCATCACCGGGACCTGGCCCGTGGCGGGTGACGCGCCGGTCGGCACCCACTCGGCGACACGGTCGTGGATCGCGTACCACACCGAGTACAGGTGAGAGCAGGAGTTGATGACGCAAACCCGGTAGATGGTCGGCCGCCAGCCGCGGCTCAGCATCGGGAACGCGAACAGGGTCGCGGCGAGCGCGGGCAGCAGCGGCAGATAGTTATGCGGGTAGATGTGCCCGGGGTAGAACCAGATCATGGTCAGCGTCGGGAATGGCCCGGTGAGCAGCAGGGCCGCCGACGACATGTAGTAAAGAAACGCGGCCCAGAACGCGGTGCGCTGCTGCCAGCTGAACGGCGCCTCGACGAAGTGCTTGTCGAGCATCAGCAGCATCGACGAACGGCACCAGCGGGCCTGCTGATTCGCCAGCGACGGGAAGTCGGTCGGCGCCACCCCCTTGGCCAGGCACAGGGGCAGGTAGCGGGTCTCCTGCCCGGCCCACCACAGTTTCACGCCCGAGTGGACATCTTCGCCGATCGGCACCTGCGCGAAGCCGCCCGCCGCGACGACCGACGCACGGCGGTAGACCAGGTTCGTCCCGGCGCAGATCGCCGCCCGGTAGCGATCCCTGGCCGGCTCGATGAAGTGGAAGAAGATTTCCTGCAGGGTGCCGGCGTAGCGCTGAATGTAGGAGAAAGATGGGTCGCTGACGTCGTAATACTGAGCGGTCTGGACGATGCCCATGTCGGGGTCGGAGAAGTAGGGCATCGTCTCGTAGAGAAATTCCGGGCGAATCGCGAAATCGGCGTCGACGACTACGATGAAGTCCCCGCTGCTGATGCTCAGCGCATGCGTCAGGTTGCCGGCCTTCTTCATCTCGCCGGGATTCGGGCGTACGACGTACCGGAAGCCGTACCGGTCGGCCAGGTCGCGGACTTCGGGCCGGGCAGAATCATCGAGCACGTAGACGGTCTTGACCCCGCCCCAGTTCATTTCGCTGACGTACCGCAGCGTGTTGTCGAGCAGCGGCAGCGGTTCACCGGCGCTGGGCAGGAACACGTCGACCGTCTCCCCGGATTCCCGGTAGCCGGCCACGGTGGCCTGATGTTCGGCCAGGGTCAGCCGGGGCCGCCCGATTCGCAGCCAGAAGTTGACCACGACCGGCGGCACCATGACCATGAGCAGCAGCCACATAAACGGTGACACCAGCCAGGCCCGCGCAGCTACGTGCACATACCCGTAAAGAACCCCGGCGGACGCAATCAGCAGCCACGCGAACACCAGCCGATGCGGCGGGCCGAAGTACCGGTACTTTTCCGTGTCATCGGGTGGCCGCGGCAGATAGAGCTCCGGCGACCGCTCGAGCTCGAGGGAGTCAGTGGCGGACACGATCCTCCCCGGCTGGCCGCACGGCCCAGATAGTGAACCGCCCGGCGTGGGTCAGGATGTAGTAGCCGCCGGTCTGGTACATGTCGATGATGATCTGGGCGTCCGTCGCCGCGGTATCGCCGGAGTCGAGAATGACGAGCGAGAAGTAGTGCTGCCCGATCGCTGCGCGGTAGGACGGCGCACCCGGCAGCGCCCCTCGGTACCTGAAGTAATAGGTGCTCGACCAGCGCGGCCAGGGAACTTCGGCGCGCAGGTAGTAGGCCTCGACGTCATCGTCTTCCGCGAGGTAGTTGCCGGGGTGAGAATGAGTGGCCGTGCGCAGGACATTGACCAAAGCCGTAGCGTCCGGCCAGTCCGTGTGCAGGAAGCTCGCCTGCCCCATCGAGCTGAACAGCGTGGATGCGGCGATGGGCAGCGCCATGACCACGGCCCAGCCGTGCCCGGGATCGACTCTGCTCAGCCGGGCCATGGCATAGCCGGCGGCGATCGCAGCGAACCAGGCGCCGAAAACCACATGCTTCTGCAGGCTGACCGTGGTGTGCAGCCGGGCCTGCTCGGCCGGGGCCAGGAGCGCGGCCGCGGCCAGAACGGCAGGCAGGAACCGCCCGCGTTCCTTCCTGCGGATGGACAGC
>Ga0187875_10001418_pt1 | contig 18509 bp, 24 predicted proteins | sample June2016WEW_17_1_2_FD_132978 | JGI IMG/M metagenome (GOLD analysis project Ga0187875, IMG submission 132978) | Peatland microbial communities from SPRUCE experiment site at the Marcell Experimental Forest, Minnesota, USA - June2016WEW_17_10 | ecosystem: Environmental > Terrestrial > Soil >... | reverse complement strand
GCTGACCTCATCAGCACGTTCCCGCGGTTTCCTCCCTCGAGGATTGCCCAACCCCTGCCCATCAGCCTCGATGAGGCTGGATGCTTGCGCGCACGCGGGCAGGAGTCGGACAATCCTTAACGTGAGCCGTCTCTCCACGCCCACAGTGTCCGCAGCCGGCGGCTCCCGGCCAAAACCAGGCGGTGACCGTACCCATATGTCTGCCTCGAACCGGACATTCGCGGCGATGCCGACTCGCTAACATGCACCAGAAAGGGTTTTCTACCTTCTTCTTGGAACCAGACGTAACTGGACCTTAGTCCATAGCGGTTCGCCAGGTGAGAGACCGAAGATTGGGACCCGACGTCGGGAAGTGCTATCCGGAGGCGCGTAATGCGCTGGGGCGGCAAAGAGGAACTCAACAGCACTGAGCGTAGCTCATTAGGCCTTTGTGACGGAGTGAATGATGCGAAGAAATTCAACGCGGATGTTCTTTGCGGTGGCGCTTGTGTTTAGTAGTCTCACAGCGCCCCTGATGGCACAGATCACGCCCAGCGGTGCAGTTGTGCCGGTCACTGTGCAGAACTTTAACCGCGCAGAGACCGACACGTACTTTTCAAATTTTATGAAGCAAGGAGCTTTTGGCAAGTTCTATCACAACAGAGACGTGGCCCCCATCGAGAAGCAGGACGTGATTCGCATGAACCGCGACACGTTGTACTCGGCGGCTGTTTTTGACCTCGACGCAGGGCCGGTCACGATCGTGCTGCCTGATGCCGGGAAGCGTTATATGGCGCTGTTGATCATCAACGAGGATGCCTACTCCCCTGCGGTGGTCTACGCACCGGGTCGCTACACTTACGAAAAGCAGAAGATCGGCACGCGGTATATGTCAGCAGTGATCCGTACTCTCGTTGACCCGCAGAACCCGCAGGATATTCAGGCTGTTCACGCCCTACAGGACGGCATAAAGATCGAGCAGGCCGCTGTCGGTAGGTTCGAGGTTCCCAATTGGGACCCGGCATCCGAGAAGAAGATACACGACGTTCTTCTGGTGCTGGCCGGTATGCAAGGGGACAACCCGCCAAGCAAGTTCGGCTGGAAGGGCGAGGTGGATCCGGTGTACCACTTGATCGGCACGGGGAGCGGCTGGGGCGGCAATCCCCCCGAGGCGGCGCAGTACATCAACGGATACCCGAAATTCAACGACGGCAAGACCATTTATAAACTCACTGTGAAGGATGTACCGGTAGACGGCTTCTGGTCGGTCAGCGTCTACAACAAGGAAGGCTACTTCGAGAAGAACGACCTCGGTGCCTACTCGGTCAACAACGTCACCGCCAAGACGAACACCGATGGCTCCGTGAGTGTCCAATTCGGCGGCTGCCAGGCAGACACACTCAATTGCCTACCCACGCCTAACGGTTGGAACTATACGACCCGCATGTACCGACCGCGCAAAGCAATTCTGGACGGCACCTGGAAGTTCCCCGATCCACAGCCGGTTCCTTAGCCGAAATCTGGTCTGACAGTCAGAGCGATCTGGCAATCGGACCGAACAATAGCGTAATACTGACTGTCGCAAAGCCGACGGTGACCATGGGCGGCTTCGGGTCGAGGCCGTGTGAAAACATAGTGCAATGATTGGTGCGTGCACACTTCGTCCATTGGCTTCGTCGGAGTGCACGATGAAGCGATTTATCGAAGGCGAAGATCGTTCTCAAAGCACCTTGTTCCCCGAGCATCTGGACGACTACATCGCCGAGGATAACCCGGTACGGGTCATCGATGTGTTCGTCGATGAGCTGGATCTATCGGGGCTCGGTTTTGAAGGCGTACAGCCTGAAGCGACCGGGCGGCCGGCGTATCATCCCGCCTCGCTGCTAAAGATCTATATCTACGGCTATTTGAACCGGATTCAGTCTAGCCGGCGCCTCGAGCGCGAGACCCAGCGCAACGTCGAGCTGATTTGGCTCACCGGAAGGCTGACGCCGGACTTCAAGACGATCGCGGATTTTCGCAAAGACAACGGCAAGGCGATCCGCAGCGTGTGCCGCGAGTTCATCGTCATGTGCCGGGATCTGAAGCTGTTCTCCGAGGCGATCGTGGCGATCGACGGGAGCAAGTTCAAAGCGGTCAACAATCGGGACAAGAACTTCACGGATCGGGATCCTGCGCTCGTGACGGAAGCTCGGGTCGAACACATTAAGCAGAAGGTCGAGACGGTCAAGAAGCAGATGCGCGAACTCAAGCAGATCGGCAGGCAAATGGCGCAGGCGCCTGACGGCCAGGTTTCCTTGACCGACCCCGACGCACGCTCGATGGCGACCAGCGGCCGTGGCACCGGCATGGTGGGCTACAACGTGCAAACGGCGGTGGATACGAAGCATCACATGATCGTCGCGCATGAGGTGACCAACGTCGGTCACGATCGCGACCAGCTCTCACCGATGGCCCGGAAGACCTGCGATGCCATTGATGAGACAGACTTGACGGTGCTTGCCGATCGAGGCTACTACAAAAGTGAGCAGATCCTCGATTGCGAGTTAGCAGGCATCAAGACATTGGTCCCGAAGTCACATACCTCCGGCAACGGGGCGGTCGGGCTGTTCGACAAAGCGGATTTTCGCTACATCCCGGCCAAGGATGAGTACCGCTGTCCCGCAGGCCAACGAGCGATCTGGCGCTTCACCACGCTCGAGCATGGATTGACGCTCAACAAGTATTGGTCTTCCGCCTGCCCGCGATGCGCGATCAAAGCGAAATGTACGACCGGCGACTATCGGCGCATCACACGTTGGGAGCACGAGGATGTCCTCGATAAAATGCAACGCCGACTGAATCGCAGCCCGCAGGTCCCACGAATACGCCGCCAAACCGCCGAGCATCCGTTTGGCACGATCAAAGCCTGGATGGGAGCAACTCACTTCCTGACCAAGACGATCCCACGCGTCAGTACCGAGATGAGTTTGCACGTACTCGCCTACAACATGAAACGCGCGATGCAGATCCTCGGAATCGCCCCGCTCGTGGCGGCAATCAGGGGCTAGATGCCCCCTGTTTTTGACTCGCCGACGTCGCTAATCCACCATCTTCTAGAATATCCATCGTCAATACAGTCGTCTCGGCCACGCATCCCTCGCGTTCTGACACGGCCTCGGTCGGGAAGCGACCTTTCGACGCAGCGCAGACTTCTTGGCTCCTTCACTGCTGGAGTCAGTCATGGAAGCAACCGAGAATAGATCCCCTGTCCGTCAGCCCTGGAGCAAGGGCAAAATCGTTGGTCAGAAAGCGCCTTTCAAGCTCAAAGAGATCTGGGCAATTCGTATTCGACTGCAGCTTGCCGTTCGGCGTCGCGAACTCGCCCTATTCAACTTAGCCATCGACAGCAAACTTCGAGCCTGTGACCTCGTAAGCTTGAGGATGCGGGACGTGTGTCATGGACAGAACGTCGCATCGCGGACCATCGTGCTGCAGCAGAAAACGCAACGGCCCGTCCAGTTCGAGATCACCGAGCCGACGCGGGAGGCCGTCGGAGCCTGGATCAGTCATGCCGGGCTCACCTCAGAAGACAGTCTATTCCCAAGCCGCGTTCGCAGCTCAGTGCACCTGTCAACTCGGCAATACGCGCGGATTGTAGATTCCTGGGTGAGACAGATCGGATTGGACAAAGCCCAATACGGGACTCACACGCTCAGGCGGACGAAGGCGACCTTAATCTACCGCCGGACGAAGAACCTACGCGCGGTCCAACTGCTGCTCGGACATACGAAGCTGGAAAGCACCGTCCGTTATCTCGGCATCGAGGTGAACGATGCCCTGGAAATGGCCGAGCAGACCGAGGTATAGCGGGAGAGCAGCGCCGGGCCGGTCGGCGTCAACGGGCGCTGACCGGCCAAACGCGGTCATTGGCCGTCCCGGATTAACCGCCCGTAGCTGACGTTCGAGGTCCGGGCGGTGTACGATTCAATCACAACAATCACGGAGAGAGTCATGCAAAAAACTCAGCTCTTTGTCCTCATGTCTGTGATTGGCTCGGCCTTGCTACTGTCGAGCTACGCGACGACTTCCCCGACTTCGGTGGCAGCCGAGACACCGCGCATCACAGTACTCTACGATGCCTTCGGCAAGGATGCGACGATGACCAAGGATTGGGGCTACGCCGCTCTCGTAGAGATCAACGGCAGGCGTATTTTGTTCGATACCGGCAATGACCCGACGATCCTCGCGAAGAACGTGAACGCCAAGGGCGTTGATCTCACCAAGCTAGACTTCGTGGTGTTGTCGCACCGCCACAGCGATCATGTCGGTGGGGTATCCTATTTGCTCCGCGCGAATCCGAAGGTCAAGATTTACGCTCCCAAGGATGGCATGTTTGGCATTTTTGGCGGCGACGTAACCAGCAAGTTTTATCGCAAGGACGAGGCACTGCCAGCTGAGATGCGCTATTACGGCGCCACGCCGCCGGAGGTCATCAAGTTCGGCACGGTCTTTCCCGGCGCCAACATTCAGTTGATCGACAAGACCACAGAGCTCGCACCGGGCATTACGTTGATTGCGCTGGTGTCAGATACGCCCGGAACAAAGGAAATGAAGGAATTGTCGTTGGCCATCAACACGGCGGATGGCATCGTGTTGGTAGTGGGCTGTTCGCATCCGGGCATTGAGAGCATCGTTGCCGAAGCCGCCAAGATCAATCCGCACATCCACTTCATCGCGGGCGGGTTTCATCTGGTTACGGCCGAGGATCCGGCTATCGAAAAGATTGCCACAACATTGCATGACACTTACAAAGTGGACTACATCGCTCCCGGTCACTGTACTGGCGAGCCTACTTTTGCTGCACTTCAAAAGACGTTTGGCGATCATTACCTTTACGCCGGCTTGGGGACGACACTCGATCTGGGCGCGAACCCGCGCACGGCATCGGATCGACGCGCAAGCGGTGTCCTGGACGAAGCCGACTTGCGCATCTACCGCACCCTACTTGCCCAAAGCGATGACCCGAGTGATGGTCGACCGGAGATCGTGCATCTCGCGCAGGTAAATTAGTGTCGTGCCTTGGAAGGCGGTCCCATGGAGTTTCAACCGAGACTTGTGAGGGAAGGTTTCGATTGTTTTTGAGTTGCAGATAGCCGACGTTCGCCACCGGCCGCAGCGGGTCGAGTTCAGTCTGTGATCATTCCTTCGGGCCCGGTGAACGGGTACGCATGGATAGTTTGGCAAAGACAATCTGATTGCCTGCAATCCTGCCCCGCGCCGCGTAGAATCAACTCCGCTGCCATCCGCAATTCCGCGGCGCTGCGTGCAGACCTGAACTGAGGGGGCGGGAATGATTTACTTCATAGCGCTGATTCCGGCGACAGCGTTGACTATCGCTGGCTATTTCGTTCTCTATCTGTCTAACCGTTCGGAAGGCACTTTCCAGAAGTTTGGGAGGTACCTCGGCTTCTGGGCGTTCACGCTGGCAGGGCTGGTCGTCTTGGGGGCGATATTCGCTGCAGCTCACGGTGGCCATCACGGTCGAATGCATGGTTTCTGTCCGCCTGGCCCTCGGGTCCCTGTACCGGGCGAAGAAACGCCTCCGCCCGGCGAGCAGAATCCCGCGGCGCCGCCGAGTCCCGCATCGCCGTCGCCGCATTAGTGGGCAAACGCGTCCGAGGTAAGGGCCGCGCGTGCTGCGAAGTGCTCCACAGTCCCTCACCATCAGTTTCGCAGTGGCTACGAGTCAACTAGTGCGCACGTGTGCTGCTGGAAATGGGATCGCGAATTGGCGCCGCAGCCAATACCGGAAGTTCGCGGCAGTAAAAACATCGCCAGTTAGCTTCGCAGGTTGCGTTAGGCTTGCGTGGAAGGCGGGTCAACAGGGAGTGGTGATGACGCAGGAAATCTATACGCGTTGAGACCGCTGGTGGTGGTATCCGCGATGTGCCGACGAGCATTGATACTATTTATGATGACTTGGAGGGGTTCAGGATAATTGTCGATGGACCAATTGATCTCATACCGTTATTCGAATCGTATCAAAGTGGGAATGTGGCTTGGTGCCGCCGCCATGATTGTATTTGTTGCCAACTCGTCGGATAGCTACATCATTCGCGTCATCCCCATTTGCATATTGGCTTTCTTCTGGGTTTTCTTTCTCCGAAGGGCTGGCATCGGCAAGCTTGCTGATGAGGTCCGAGATTGCGGCGATCGGCTGCAAATCCGCCGCGGCAAGATCAACGAGGTCGTGTGGCTGTCTCGAGTTTCGCTGGTGGAGGCGTCGACCCTGGGGACGATGAATGTAGTGAGGTTGACCTTCCTGGACGACACGTCGCTCGGTGATCAGATTGCGTTCTTGCCCAGGTATGAGCGTGGACAGGCATCTTGGTCAACCGAGGCGAGTAAACTCGCTCAGGAACTAACAGCACGGATCAACAAAGTGCGGCGTAGTTCCGCGAACTAGCACTGAAGAAGACCCCGCCATTTATCGTTTGAAGTCACAACCTGAATCTCCTGTGGCGCATAGGCGCCAGTCCTCCTTTCCGGAAAGTTTTGCGATTTCGTCGTTCGAAAGCTGCCGGCCGCATCGGTCCGCTTGGGGTCCGAACCCGGTCATACGGACAAGACTGCGTGTGAAACCACGACCAGTGCTAGCCAACGTCTACCAACGTCCCGCCGGATGTAAGCTGGAGATCAAGTTGGCTGGCATTGGCCAGCGATGGCGGAAAGTGGAGCGGGCGATGGGAATCGAACCCAAGCGCGACCACACCGGTTATCTAGCACCACCAAGTACTTAAGCGCTCCACGCGCGGCTGCGTGTGATTGGCGTGTGATCCGGGATTATGTCGAGTGCCGGCGAACCCATTGGCATGGTCGCTACTCGAGACAATTCCCCAAGGCGTCTCAGATCGGCCAACACCTCTCAGTTGTAGCATCGAACTTAGCGCCCATGAAGCGGGCATTCGCAGGGTGGTTAGAATGCAATCCTCAGCCCTAACGCGATCAACAGGGAAGACATCGGAGAGCACATTTGACGGAGTACAAGGGGAAAACAGCCGTGATAACCGGCGGCGGTCGTGGTTTTGGCAAAGCTTTTGGCGCGGCTCTTGCGCAGCAAGGCGCGGTGGTCGCGCTGGTTGATCGCGATGCGGACGCCGTACGAGACGCGGCGGACGAAATCGGCAACTCTGCCCTTGCGTTTGCGGGCGACGTCACCGATGAGGCGCAGATGAATGCGATCATGGCCAATGTAGCGCTATCCCATGGCGGGATCGACATCCTGATCAACAACGCGGGACTGCATTCGCATGAATACAGCCGCCCGCTCGCCGATATGGGCGTAGCGAAGACCCGACGGTTGTTTGAGGTGAACGTTATCGGCACCGTCATCTGCACGCTCGCTGCCAAGCCCTTCATGGCCGGGCGGCCGGGCGCGAGCATCGTAAACATCGCATCGGCAGCTGCTTTTCAGGGAGGCGGTTACGGCACCTCAAAGCTAGCCGTCATCGGCCTGACAATGACCTTTGCGCGTGAGTTGGCACCGGACGGCATCCGGGTCAACGCCATCGCACCGGGCATCATCCTGACCGATACGATTCGCAGCGAGATGGCGCCCGAGACGCTTTCCCGCATCAAGGCGATGCAATTCCTGTCGGCCGACGGTCAAGAGCAGGATATCGTCGAAGCGATGCTCTACCTCACCTCACCACGCGCGCGCTTCGTCACCGCTGAGACACTGCGTGTCACTGGCGGCTTCGCTGCCGGGATCTGACCGCTCTGGCTGAGCCCTTATCCGCATGCTGCCGCCAGTAGGGCCTTACGCCTGATTGGCCTCATAACGGAGGATTTCTGCCAGCGCTTCGGGGCGCGTGTTCATGACTTGATGCCCAGCATCGATCCGAACCAGCCGGCTCGCTTCAAGGCGCGTGGCGAACACCTCCTGCCAGCTCACCGGTAGGATGCCGTCGCGCAAGCAGATCACGTAAGCAGCGGAAATCTCAGCCGGCTTGCGAAAGTCAAAAGCAGTATTGCTGTACGTGCGCTTTGGCCAAGAGTCAGACCCAAGCTTCGTCATGAAAATAGCAGTCTCGGCATCACTCATGTCGTTACAAAACATGGCGGCATAGCGCTCCCGTATGTCGCCGATTTTCGGGTCTGATGGCCAGCCGACTTCATCCGGATTGCTGCCGTGAAGACCCGAGCCCATCATCTCGATTAGGGTCTGGCCGGGCAGAGGAATTGAACACGAGACGTATATGATCCGTCGAAACAGAGCGGGTTTCATCCGAAGCATATTGGGAATGATATTGCCCGCTTGGGAGTGGCCAACAAGGACGATGTCCCGCATTGCAGCGTTCTCAAGATCGGCGATGAGTTCGTACGCCACGTCATTAGGATCGAGAGTGTCCGTAGTTCGGTCGCGCTTTGTCCCGCAGCCGGGGATGTCGAGCGTGAACGCACGACCATATGTGCCATCTGTCTGGTGAGAAAGCGCCCCGATGGTCTCCGCCCAGACCCAACTTCCCTGGCCACCACCGTGGAGAAATGCGTACTTAACGGGTTCAGCCATGTCGAATCCTCATCTGAATCGCTGGCTGCCAGTTTGCGCCTGCCCGCGCCCGCTTAAGGTTCGCTGGCTCTGGATCAAGCACCAGAACGTGCACGCGGGATTCAGCGACCGCGATTTAACATATCCACTGCGTTTGCAGACTACGAGACACCGGCAGAGCGATTGCCGACTACCGCGCGCAAAGTCGGCGGATCATTCAATTAGCGCGTCACGCCTGATCCGGCGCTGCTGCTCCAGCCGAAAGCGCTTTACCACTGTCTCGGTATCGCTGGACGGATCTACGCTGTTACTAAACACGCGTGGACCAACAATCGCACTCGTGAGCAGCATGACGCAATAGACTTCTGCATCCACATTTTCATTGGGCATTCGGGCGGCGAAGGTTGCCGCCATACTTTCCACCAGCGCATCCCAGCACGGATAGCGGCTCCTGATGTCACCAGTTGAGATGAAGTCGTCGATCCAGAGCTTGATCAGCCCCGGATTCTCCAAGACGAAGCGGGTGATGAAATCCATGCGTTCTTGCTGGGGCGCGGCGAGTAACAACCCTTTGGCGAGTTGCTCTGAGGACCAGTGCCTAACAGCCTCGAGCAAAGCCTCTCGGCTTTCAAAGTGGTAGTAGACGGTAGTGCGGTTAATGCCCATCGCGCGAGCGATTGCCGCGATAGAAAGGGAGTCGACCCCCTTCTCTGAAATGAGCCGGACAGCGGTTTCGATCATCTCTTGATGCGTACCTTTGAAGCCCTCATTGCGTCGTTGTACGCGTGCTTCGGCTTTGAGTACGGTCATGGATGTGTGCTGGCTGCTGAGTCGGTCATTGCGGGGGTCGCTGACATTGGGTTTGAAGTGCTTACCTCGGTCAGACCCGTTGGGGCGCGAGCCCATTTTACGACGTATGTGTTGAAATTTCGACAGGTGCGTCGTAATTTATGGCATCCGAACAAATATCTATGGTGGCGAGCCGGGTTCGACCGCGTTTCAGTGGCTTAGAGCGACTTTTGTTTCGCGCTAAAGCCCAGCTCGCAGGATTTGTTGACCCGGGAGCGGTGATGAACGCAGAGCATCAATTCCAGCAGGCGGAAAGTGACGACGCGCTGGCACTCGGGACCGAGCCGATTCCCGCGGGTCCTTACTACAGGGACGACTATTTCGATCTGGAACGGGAGGCTATCTTCCGTCGCACCTGGCTGAATATCGGGCATGTATGCGAGCTGCCCGAGGCCGGCAGCTTTATCGTCCGGCAGCTCGACTTTGCGGCTGACCTCAGAAGCAAACGGCAAGCGCTCGACGTTCACCTGCCGCTACCACAGCTGGACTTTCAACAATAGTGGCGAACTGCGGGGCGCGCCGGATTTCGAGCGCTTTTATGTCGAGAAAAAGGAATGCGGCTTACCCAAAGTCTCCGTCGATGTCTGCGCGGGCTTGCTCTTCGTCAATCTCGACCCGTCACCCACGCAGACCCTGCGCGAATATCTGGGGCCGCTCGCCGAGCAGATCGAGACGCAGCCGGTCGCGAGCGCCACGACCTTCTCCGAGTATGTCTATGAAATCGATGCCAACTGGAAGTTGACGTACGACAACTTTCAGGAGAACTACCACTTGCGCTTCATCCATCCGCGCTCTGGCGGTGGGGGAGCAGTGGGGCCGGAAAATCAGTTTGGCTACCCGACGCGCTACGGCTTTTACGGTGAGCATCGAACGCAAACGATCTGGACGAACCCCGATCCCCAGCTAAGTCCGACGCAGAAGTTGGCGTTTGGCAGGCTCGTGACAGCCTTAGTAAAAAGAGGAATGATGAATAGCGCGCATGGACGAGATTACTACGCGCTGTTCCCCAACTTCTTCCTAATAGGTACACCGACCCAGCACTTCTCGCATTACGTAATGCCAATCAGTGCGCGCAAGTCGCGCGGTGTCATCCGCCTCTATTGGGTCGGCGACGATATGAATGCCAGTGAGCGCTTGGGGCGCGAGTTTTCGATGGCGATGGCCCGCGATGTCCACTCTGAAGACCGCGCAGTCATCGAGGCGGGCCAGCGTGGTTTGAACAGCGGTGCACTCAAGCACATCCATCTCCAGAGTCAGGAGGTACTCATCAGGCATCTCATGCACCACGTCAATGCGAAGGTTCAAGCCTACCAGGCGGAACTGGCTTCTGCGGGAGAAAGGAAATGTGCGCAATGGAAACGTCGCTTCCGGCGGGATTCGAAACGCTGACGTCGTTCGTGGGGTTTTGGGCTGTCGATTCGGCGGCCGGGCGAGCGCACTGCCGGGATATCAGCGATGACGCAAGTCGTGTTGCGTTTTACAACGCGGCCAAGGATCTGGTGCCTAAGGCATTGGCTTACCTCGACGCAAAGCCGCTCAGTCAATTTGATGAAAACGAGCAGCGGCTGATGAAGTTGATACTTAGCTTTGCGCACGTCTCGATGGCGGTCGAGTTGCAGCGCGAGGAAGAGCCCAAGCATGCCAGGGATCGCCCTTATCTACGAATCACAAGAGCGCCGGCTGATCAGCCGGTCGCATAAGGATGACTAAGGAACCGATGCAGGATCAGCTTCCTGATGCGAAATCCGTATCCCTGGCGCGTCCTCAAGCTATGCGGGAAGTGGAGCGGACGATGGGAATCGAACCCAAACGGACGGCCTGTCGAACACCATAAAATGCGGCATTTGATGAAGCACGGCCGGCTGCGGGCGATTGGCGCGAATTTTGCGTCATGAGCGGCAACCTAGGACTGCGAAAACCAACTACATTGGGCAGGAAGATCATTACCCCGAAGAATAGAATGCAAAAGCCAATCAGCGTCACCGCCATGGCCTCGTCCTGCAACGGATTTGACGCCAGCAGAAGTTTACGAAGGCCCAGGATGGCAGCGGCGAGGCCGCTGATGCCCAAGACCACGCCAACCGCGATGCGCATGAGGGGGGAAGCTTCGTCTTGTGTCATACGCACCCCCTCGACAATCCACCCCGCTCCTGCCCGCGGACGCGGAAAAAGTTGCAACTTAGCCGAGGTCGAAGCCTCGGGCAACGCACGTTCTCGCCTCTGTACCCCGGATGCCGCGACGAACGCACCGCAGGAGTTTGCGAGCGCGACCGAGCGGAAAGTCCGCCTCAGCAAAAGCTGCACGCCGGCTGCGATGGAGGGTTTTGCTCGACCGTAGACCAGAGACCTTCATCGACGCCAAGCAGCTGGTCGCGAGCGGCCGGTATCGGGCAGTGAACCTACTTCGGCGGCGATATTAGTTGATGCCTTCGCGCTTAAAGGAACCTCGACGCGAGGCCGAGGTATTCCACGTCAGCAGAATTGACGCAGGGTCTTCATTCAACTACTTGGGGGACTTTGCTGCGGCCTCCAGCTCATGCGCCTTGACCATCGCCTTTTTTTCGCCGCCGCCTTGGCGCAATCTTCGTCATTCGGCGCCGCATTGGGATACTGCCGAGTGATCTCCTTGCACGCAGCCATGGCCGCGTCATTGATGCGCGTTTCGAGTTCGGCAGCACCCGCGGTCGTTACGAGAGTCACCGCCGTTTCTTGGATGATTGCTTCACGCGTTGCTTGACGTCACCGAACTTGGCTTGAGCCTTGCCGAGGGTATTCTGCGACTTGCCTTTTGCCTGCAGCGTCTTGTCGCCCAGCAGCCTGCCGGCGACTTCCTTGATCTTGCCTTTCGCTTCTTTGACGCGGCCTCTAACTTGGTCCTTATTCGTGCTCATGACAGGCTCCTGATTACGCGTTTCACTAAAACTCTAGGTCAGCATATCCGTCAAAACTATACGTGGTAATACGGATGCATGATCCTTGAGCACCGATTGACCTGCAGGAACGGGTCCTCTTCGGCGGTCATGTGTGCAGGACTTTTTTGGCCTATGGTGATGTCGCTCATCTCCGACCTGATTACTTCTCCGAGAGCCCATCTTTCTGAACGGTGTGCGGGCCGGGGCGACGAGCGTATGATACGGCGTAACCGGGAATGCGTCGCGACTGCGCTTGCCAGGAAGGCCACCCAATCCACATTCACGGCCCTGACTGTGATATAGACGCTCACTCGCGCCCATTCAATGTCTCGGTCGGTTCAAGCGGGGATTGGTATACGAAAATGGATCTGACAACGTTTGCCATAGAGGCCCTGGCCGACTTCCGTACCGTTGGTGCAGTTGCTCCCAGCTCTCGTTACCTCACTCAGGCCATGCTCGGACCACTTTCGCTGGAAAGGGCGCGTGTTGTTGTTGAAGTTGGCCCCGGTACAGGGGCCATGACGCAAGCATTGCTTAACCTGATTCCATTTGACGCTACTCTGCTTGCCTTCGAAATCAATTCCCGTTTTTCCACATACCTGAAGTCACATATCTCCGATCCCCGCTTGGTTGTTATCAATGCCAGCGCAGAGACGCTCCAAGAGGAAATACACGGTCGTGGGTACGAGCGTGTCGACGCGGTAGTCTCCTCGCTGGCCTTGGGGCTTATGCCCGACCGGAAGAGACGAACCTTTCTGCATGAACTCGGGAGTCTTCTCGGCGAAGCAGGCGTCTTCACCCAATATCAGTATTTCCACCGTTTACAAATGAAGAACGGGCAGGTTAGGAAGTTCCATCTCGCGCATCTCCTGCAGGCCTATTTCAGCTCTGTGCAGCAGAGGATCATCTGGCGCAATCTGCCTCCAGCGTTTGTTTTTGCGTGCCGTGGGCCGTTGTCATTTGAAAGTGAACCCTTACTGAGCCTAACCGTTCGTCAGTGATTTGCCCGATAGTCGCCGTTCGCGACTGGCAGAAACGGGTAGATGACGGACGGATGAGACCATCGAGAATGAACTCGACCGAGGAGCCTATCGATGCATTCGATCGAAAGATCGGTCGTAGCCGGGTCGAGACTGTGGGAACTGTGCGATAACCAAAGTCGCGTCCTAAGACAACGCAGGGACACGCCTGACAACGAAAAGTGGAGCGGGCGATGGGAATCGAACCGACACGGGCGGCGCGTTCGGAGCCTGAAAACATGCGCTTTGGTGCGAATGCCGATGCCAAGTGTGATTAGCGTGTGAATTTTTGCGGTATGTGGGGCAACGTAGGGCTACTCGATAGTCAGACGGCTTTCGATAACGCTTCGGCCATCCGTGTTTGCCAGCCAGGACCGGTGGCCTTCCAGCGCGCCAATGTCTCCGGCGGCAATCGTAGCGAGATCAACGTACGCGCCCTGCCCGACTTTGGTCTTCCACGGGGCTTCAACATCTTGGCAGCAGTCCCGGCAGCGAAGATTTCCGGCAACACGTCACGAGCCTTGCGAGCGCGTGCAAAGGTTTCTTTCGTCCACTCCGGGTTTTCTCGATCGGCTTTCTGGGGTTTAGGCTTGCGCTTCATATCGTTCGACCTCGCGTTTGTTGGCCTTGCGCAGGCTGATCACATGCACCTTGTTGCCCCGCGGCGTGAATACCATCATATGCAACCGATTCTCGATCAGACCCAGCGCCTGAAACCGGCGTTCACCGTAGTCCTTTCGAAGATCTTCGACTATGAGCGCGGCGACCCACTCGAACCGGGCCGCCAATTCGAACGAGATTCCGCGCACGCGCACGTTCTTCTCGCTCTTGGCTAGGTCGAAGCTGATATCCATTTTTTATTGTATATACGTATATACGGTAATGCAAACAGCTTCCGAAGCTCCCGCTACTTTTAGCCGTCACAGGAGGTTGCGAATCCTGCGATGCGACGGAGCTTCCGGCCAAGAACCGTCATCGACTGACCCCAAATCTCCAGCTCCGAACCGGCCGCTCGCGCCTTGCGGTAGGCTAGGACTAGTGGCGGTTGCGGCCATGCGGCGGAATCCGCGTGCCGACCGGGATGAGAGGAGGAAGTTGACAGCGCTCGACACGACTATTGCGTTGGCGGCCCACAAGGCGTGCGAGGGCGCGGGTCCCGGAGCACACTTTTGAGCGCGCCGCGCAAAATGCGCGTAGGGCTCGCGTTAGGTGGCGGAGCGGCGCGTGGCTGGGCGCACGTGGGAGTTATCCGCGCGCTTGAACAGGCCGGAATACACCCAGATCTGGTTTGCGGAACCTCGGTCGGGTCGCTCGTAGGCGCCGCTTATGCGGCTGGCGAGCTGGATCGATTCGAACAATGGCTGCTCGGGATGCGAATAAAGGACGTGGTCGGGTTCATGGATGTAACCCTTGCCGGTGGGTTGCTCAAGGGTGAGCGAGTGATGGAATTCTTCCGGCGCAATTTCGTAGATCGTCCCATCGAACAATTGGCCATGCCCTTCGCGGCCGTCGCCACGGCGCTACACACTGGCGCTGAGGTGTGGCTGCGCGACGGCTCCACTGTCGAGGCCGTGCGGGCGTCCATAGCGCTGCCCGCCTTGCTTACACCGGTGCTGCGTGATGGCATCGCCCTGGTGGACGGCGGCCTTGTGAATCCGGTGCCGGTATCACTGGCGCGCGCGATGGGTGCCGATAAAGTGATTGCGGTCGATCTCAGCTCTGACAGGCTGGGCCGTCGCCTGAGCGCGAATGCTCAGGTCGAATCGCCGGAAAGTGCAATCGGCGAATGGATACGCAAGCTCCAAGAGAATCTGGGAGGACTCCTCCCCGCACATCCATCCGGCCAATACAGGCCGCCATCAATGCAGGATGTGCTGTTCTCAAGCATCGATATCATGCAGGATCGGATCAACCGCAGCCGAATGGCGGGGGAACCACCCGACTTCATTGTGTCACCCCGCCTAGCCCATTTTCACTTGCTCGATTTTCACCGCGCAAAAGAGGCCATCGAGGAAGGCAAGCGCGCCGTGGCAGCAACCCTCCACAACCTTCGTGCGCTAGGCGATCAGCCATCATGAATGCGACAACGCCGCTCAACGAGTTCGTGGCTGATTTCCTTCTTCAGCACCGGCTATTACCAGTCATATTCTGGCAAAGCATCCTAGTGGGTACCGTAGGAAACGCGGCGGAACCGAATACACAGGCCGCAATGACTCCCCCGATAGCTGACGGTCGCGAGCGCCTCAAAAGGGTCGAGGCGACGATGGCGGTACACTCGAGTAAGGACCGGGGGTAGCTGCGCCCCGTCGAGCGGGAACGGACGTAAAAAATGAAAGCCACGAAATTTGTGTTATTGGGACTGGCGTTACTTCCACATGCGGTGTTGGCCGACGCTGTTTGCGCGAATGCGCTCGAACAGTTAGAAACGCTCCAGACGCTCGCTCCCGTCTACAGGCTTAACGAAGCTCATAAACGTGAGTATTTAGATAATGCAGACCGTCCGGCGGAGGTGGAGCGTATCAAGACAATCGTTGCCGGATCGTGCAGCGCGAAGCCCAAACATCGGCGGCGCGAGGAATTTGAAGCGAAGCAACTGCATTTCGTGCGCTCGCCAGGGTGCATGCAAGATCGCGACAGACTCTCGATGATGGAAAGGAGAGATGCACGCACGCCCGAAGAGGATCTCGCAACGATGCGCAAACGAGTCCTAGCACAATGTGCCGATACCGAGCTTTCCGATGTATGGCTCATAGAATGGATTCCTCCTCCCGCGCCCAATGGGTGAGGCCAAGAGCATCGGTTTCCCATCAGTTGCCTTGCCAGGAAGCCGGCGTTCGCCAACGGCAGCTCTGGGGTCGAGTCCAGCCACCTGCGATGGATCGCTTCCGGCGGCAGCGTGGGAATTCACACAATTTATTTTTGAGAAATTCTGCGTGTGACTGTACGTGTGATTCTAAGGGCAATGGAGGGTTACATGAGGCCGTGAGACCGCTACCCCCTTGGCGTCGATTTCCCCAGACTTTCCCACAGCACGCCGCACCGTCACTTGGCCATCGTCGAGTTCGCTGATCTTCAAAGTGAATTGAGGAAGGCAACCAAGTCTTGTTTCTGCTCCTCGGTCAGATTCATTTGGAAGCGCTGATTGTAGAAATTGACGAGCTCGCGCAAATTTGCGGCTGCGCCGTTGTGAAAATAGGGCGCACGCGCGGCCAGGCCGCGGAGAATCGGGCCTTTGCCCCGATTGAAGTCGCTGCATAGTCCCGAGACGAGCGCCTTGCCGGGATCGGTGGTATAGAAGGATTCTGGCTCTCCGGTATTGAACGGATTGGGACATCCGTTAATCAGATAAACCGGCAGATCGGGCATCGAGAGTTCGGCGAGCCCGGCCGTAATCCTCGGATCAGGCTCAGTACCCGGCAGCACGGAGTGACCCGTACCGATGTCGAGCGGCAGGGGGAAGGAGTGATTGCCGATGTTGGGAGTGTCGTGGCACGTGGTGCAAGTGCCGGTGAACGTGCTCGGCTTGCCCAGCGCAGCATTGTCGTTCAAGCCACGGACGTTGGAGATCTGAACCGGGGCGCTGTTGAAGAGCTTCTCGCCCGACCCGATCGTCCGCCGTGCGGCATTTCGGGGTGCGTTGCGATAGTCGCCGTCGTCGGTGATCAAATTGAGCCAGGCCGCAAAGAGTGTCATCGATGTGGGGTTGAATGCCGCCCCCGTGGGATCGCCCCCGAGGGAATCATTGATTCCCGGAAAGTAGGGCTGACTTGCAAGGTTGACGGGGCCGCCGAGCGCGTCCTGCGCTGAGCGATCCCGCACCAGCGTCGTGTGCTTGCGCGGTAAATAGCCCGAGCTCGAAGCCGACGATGTCTGCGAGTTGCGCGGCGGTTGGAGCCTGGGCGGCCTGCGCGTGAGTCGTGATCGCATCAAGTGTTAGCGGCGGCGTAGACCCGCGTTATTTTGGCGGTGCTGCGCGGTTTTAGGGCAAGGCCACGTTTCCCGGCGACCTCGGCGGCTGTCAGAACGGCGGATCGGTGGGATTGGTGTCGGGACTGTCCTCGGTGGAGTTGTCCCGTCGTGGATAATTGCGACGTATGAGTTCAGCGGTGTAGTGACGCTCGAGCGCTTCGGTGAGGTCGTACAGGAACTCAAGAAGCGTGGCGACATCGGCATCGCAGAGCCCCAGGGGCAGACATATCAGTGGCATGTCGTTTGGTTTCATGGGGGCTACCGTGCTCGTTTCGGTTTTCGCGCGGCGCGCAGCGCCGCTTTAGCCGCGGCCTGCTCTTGAGCCTCTTTGAGGCGATAGCTGTCGCCGTCGATGGCGAGGATCTCGGAGCGATGCACGAGGCGATCAACAAGGGTGACGACGCAGGCAGCGTTGGGGAAGACCTGGTTCCATTCGCCAAAACTCTTGTTCGTGGTCAAGACCGTGGCGCGCTGCTGATAGCGGCGAGTGATGACTTCGAACAAGAGGTCCGCATACCGAGCGTCGTAGGATAGATACCCGACCTCGTCGATGCACAAGAGCGGCACGCTGGTGTAGCGGCGCAGCCGCCGCGCGAGCTGCAGGGAGCTGTCCTGAGCGGCCAGATCATGCAGCATGTCGGAGGCGACGACGAAGCGAGCGCTATACCCCTTGAGGATCGCCTGATGGAGCAGGTTCTTGGCGATCATGGTCTTGCCGACGCCGTTCGGGCCGACAAGGATGACGTTGGCAGCCTGGTCGAGGAAGTCCAGGGTGAGGAGTTCTTCGAGGAGCTCGCGATCGATCTTTTTGGGCCAGGCGTAATCGAAGTCCGCGATGGATTTGAACTTGAGGAGCCGTGCGTTGCTGAACCGGCGCTTGAGACTGCGACTTTGCCGTTCGCTCTCTTCGATCTCGAGCACGCGCGCGAGCCAGGGTTCGTTGCGGATTTGCTCGACCTGCGCCAGTAAACCGTAGAGGTTCAGGCGCTTCAGGCGCGCCCGCAGCACTTCAAGCGGGGGGATCGTCTCGGTCGGATTGGCCGAGGGCTTCAGGGAGGCGTTCATGGGAGTCCTTACGGGTGAGTTGTTCGTAGTCGGTGAGGTTGTGCGGGCGGACGTTGAGTTCGCGCACGCGCGGATCATCGGGCAGATGCACCGGGATCGGCGGGCGTGCGCCGCGCAGGGCACGATGCTGATCGACGAAGTGGCGCACGGCGGGGAGGTGCACGGAGTCCTCGGCGAGCGCGG
>Ga0187875_10001417_pt1 | contig 18519 bp, 19 predicted proteins | sample June2016WEW_17_1_2_FD_132978 | JGI IMG/M metagenome (GOLD analysis project Ga0187875, IMG submission 132978) | Peatland microbial communities from SPRUCE experiment site at the Marcell Experimental Forest, Minnesota, USA - June2016WEW_17_10 | ecosystem: Environmental > Terrestrial > Soil >... | reverse complement strand
TTCATATCAGATAACGGAATAATTCTCTTTGGCATAGGCATTCTCCTTTTTGGGTATACGCAAAACCTTAAAAAATGGGTGTACACCAAACTATATACCCAAAATGGGTGTACTTTGTCAAATCATAAAATACAGCATTGGACTAATGACAACAAAAAACCCGCTATTTCTAACGGGTTTTAAGATTTATTGGACTTTAAAGAATTGTTAATTGGTAGGCGGTACTGGGATTGAACCAGTGACTTCTACCGTGTGAATGTGCCAAGTGCTTATAATTACAGAAAACAAAATAAAAAATGACCAATAATTATAAGGAAAAAACTTGAATGAACTTGTATCTTGTTTTCTGGTTTTTGAGCCTGATTTTTATCAGCATGGTCACAATTTGGTCACAAAATATAAACCATGGTGAGTGAGGAGACCGAAACCGTTACCCTTACCCACTTTAAGGAACCTCTTTCCACTCAACACACAGGGGTCTAAAAATAATTTTCCTTATGTAAGGAAAAAGGAGGCATATGAAAACATCAAGACTTGATGCCCCTCAAATCATTAAAGGAGTTTCTAATATGATTGAAAAAAAAGAGAGCAAAAAACAATCCAAAGGTAAATATCTACCCACAAATCATGCGCGGCAGATTGACATAGGGGAAGCGATTCAACTGCGGCTAATCAACAGGCTTACGTTTCAGCAGATAGCGTATAAGTACGGTGTTACCAGACAATCAATACAGCAAAGAATTAAAGCATTTATAGATATATTAGGCGATCCCGAAATATCCAAGGCATATGAGGAAAACCGCGCTAAAGTAATGACGAATATTGAAAGGGTATTAGCAGGTGAAATGCTTGACAAAAAAAAACTTAAAAAGGCCACAACGGGGAATATTGCTTATGCCATAGATAAGATTCATAATGTTATTCGACTTGAACGTAATCAATCCACCGGCAATCAACAAATCATAGTCAAGGTAATACGATTCGGTGACCTGAAACCTGAACAGATAAGTGATAAAAATGCCAAAGTGGAGGGAAAATCACCGGATGATAACGATATAAAGGACAACTGACGCATTGCACTACCAATGCACTTCGCTTTCTGTGATCCTTTTCTGTAAGGGTTTCCGGTGCCGTGTAACCGTCTTGTAACTGTGTTTTGTTCTTTCATGAGAAGGCAAAGCGAAAAATCCCAGGTGGCGGTGGCACTACCATTTTGGGTTGGTTCAGAGGTTTTATGAACCTAGCCACACGGAAATAATACAGGGGTAAAAGGCTTTTATTTTGATCTTTGAAAATTAATATTGGTGCGATAACAACCAGTCCGAAGTCGGTTGTAATTCACGAGAGAAAATAAATCCCGCGAGGGAAAGGATGAAACAGCGTGTCCGCTTAAGGGGTGGTAGGAAGCCTTTTATGTTATTATTCAATTTTTATTGTTTGAACCAACATAAGGGTTACACCTTTCTTCTTAAGCATTCTTCTAACTTCGGCTATCAACGGTTCAATATATCTTGACTCAACAAAAGCTTCTGTACCATGTGCGTGGATAGAGTAATAGTATCCAATCACTGCTTTTCCGTCTTGGGTAGTTGCTGAAGCTTTTTCTACTAAAAACTTATAAGTTGTTCTATCAAGGAAGGGTTTAGTATAAAAAGTGAAACCTTTTTCCTTTCCCGCCAAGTTTAAAATAATAGTTTCCGGGAAAAGATTTTGAATAGCATCATAGGCTGCACCTAAAACATCTTGTTCGTCTGCAATTATCAATTCATAACCCGTTGTACCTGTGTTGTCACTTTTCAAAGAACTATATGTCATAGAGCATCCAACTAAGATGACAGTAAACATTAACCAAATGACTTTTAATGGGACGGTTGTTCTATAATTCATAAGGGCTATTTCTTTAGTTTCTTCTCTTGCTTCTCATGCTTGGATAACGCCTCATCCAAAAGATGCCGGATTGCATCAGAGCGGCGCGGGATTCGGCCCTCAGAGACACGGCGATAATCATCAATTCGCTTTAATAGTTCCTCATCAACCGGGAAAGATATTATTGGTTTTTTAGTTGGCATGGAAGTTACTACCTTTTATTAAAATAATTATCAAATATTTTGTTTTACTTACTTGACAAACTGACCATAATAAGTTTATTAATTATTAACTTATTATCCAAACTATAGTCCACGAAAAACTTCAAACCAGATGAGGCTCCCTTTAGAGAATGTCTTCCCTTCGTAATTGCGTTCAGCAACCACAAAAAGAGCATCTACCACATACCCGTCTTTTTTCCAAACACACTGCCGTTCTCTCACATTCGTAGCTCTTTCGTAATTCTCTTTAACCGGAACTCCGAGAACACGCCTGAATCCGGCTTCGTCTGTGTAACCTGTAAGACCGAAAACGATTTGTTGCTTTGATATTATAGGGTCATACGAAGCGCTTGCGTAAATTGCACTTGCTTCACCCGCAAAATTAAATTTCATTACTAGGTTCTCCCTATTGAACCATATGGTCACGCCTGATTCTGGGTATTCTTCTAATTCAGTTGTTATGCGACTAGCGTTTCCAAGCACTCTGTGAACCTCTTCTCTTCGGTCTCCAAGCTTTACCGGATACTGCCATGAACCGGATGAAACCGTATCAGAACGCGCGCTATCCCTACTCCCATCACCACACCCGACTAAAAGTCCTAATGCCAATGCTATCAAGACAAATATGAAAAACCGCGCCAAAACCTTAAACATGTTTCCCTCCAAATCCTGTGCTTACGATAATAGCACTATTAATTATTTTTAAAAGAGGGAAATGCACAGCTTCATTTAGTATAGGAAGAAGTAGTTGTGATTCTTGATACTGCAAATGTAAATTTCAGATATGCCTTCTAGAAAACGAATAAAAGTTATATAATAATATTAATTGAGGGGATAGGGTAGCTCCCGAAAACCGGAAACATCCCACCGGCTGCCCCTCCGATTAACTTTATGGGAACATTGTGAGGGAAGGCAATGAGGATTAGCAATTATGATAGAATAATGGCTATATCGCGCCATCCTATATACATTAAAGATATTGAGGAAATCCGTAAGCTTTTTAAAAAAGAAATAAATAAGACAGACCCTAAATCTATTGAAGTCTTACAAGAAAAATTATGCACGAAGTGGAGGCTCAAAAGTCCGGTTATTCCGTGTTTTGGCAAAGACAAAGATGATTTTATTAAAGTGAACAGTCAGAATCCTATTATTGAATTAAATGAAGGTGAGTGGCCGAATGCTCTTTATATGGATTACTCCGCTGCAATAGGTGAATATAAATTTGTCCGTCTACAAATAAATCTAACCAGAAGCAATAAAGAATTATTAGATGCTTTCGGTAAAATAATCAAAACATGGGGGGGTAAATTTCCAAAAGACAGGATGCAAAGAAAAACCATATACGATAAATGGTTTATTTATGACAAACATAAATCTGGCATACCCCTACTAAAAATTGCACTAGAGTTAAACAAAAAAACATACCCTAGAGACGAAAGAAGCCCCGCTTACAACGAAGAGCTATGGCCGCCATATAAACGTGTTCATAGGGCTTACAAAATAGCCGAAAAAATAATCAAGTCAGTAGGACCAGTTAATATTTCCAAATAACATCACCTATAATATCCTTAAAAGTTGACGTTTAAAGTTTCTTTTATACGTCAATATTTTTATTTTTAATAATGCATTATTTTAGAACTCAATAATGAATGTTGTTGTGTGCAACATTCTAATCATTGTTGATTTTTAATTATAATTTTCAAAGGAGAAGTAGCAAAATGGAAAATCAAAAACTTTTAACGGTTCAAGAAGTAACAGGCAAAGAATTAGTTACAATCAACGAAATGGCAGAAAAACTGAAAGTCAAACCATCATGGCTTTATTTCAGAACTATGCAAATTGGAAAAGATGCAATCCCACGAGTTAAGGTCGGAAAGTATATCCGGCTTAATCCCGATGATGTTATGAGGTGGATTGCAGAGCAATATGGTGAGACCGCAAAATGAGCGAAAAAATAATTTCCGATATTAATCGGTATGGCAAAACCGCACTAGGGAAAAAAGAACTTTTAAAATACCTTGGTGGTGGGCGGCTTACACCTAAACAGGCAATCCTGGCAAAATGTTTTGACTGCCTTGGATATTATGCTGACGGAAGGCAAGATTGCCGAATAGCAAAATGTTCTCTTTATCCATTCATGCCGTATAACGAAAACAGCGCAAAGCGAAAGACTCGGGAGGAGCGGCTTTAAATATGCCGTCTTTTGCTCTGGCGTACAGGTAAAAGGGGGCTTCTAGCAAAAGAAAATGAAAAGGTAATGGAAGGTATAGGGTAAATGGAAAAACCCCCAAAATATAGGATTAAAAATGCAATCTGGATTGAACCGGAAATATTTTATTCCAAAGCATTTGAAGCAATAAAAAGGGCAGGCTCAACAATTGTTACCTTAATGCGCTGTCTTCAGAAAAGAAAATGGGAATATCAAAAGACTCGTAGGAAAAAACAAGTTGTTTATTTAGATGACGGCTTTATCTTTCCATACGATGAAGCTGCCTTTTTAGGCATAGGGACTACGCAACATTGGAAAAACATCCATAAGCTAATTGAAGTTGGTTTTCTTGACGTAATTCACCAAGGTGGTTGGTATCAGAAGCATAACAAAGAAAAAGATTACTCTGTTTATAAATTTTCTGACCGTTGGCGTAAATATGGAACACCCGAATTTGAAAAGGTTGAAAAGCCTAAAGTGTTGCCAGAAAGCTCTTATATTAGAAAACATATGGAAAGGCAGAAATCAAAATCAACTTCACTACAGCGAAGGGAACAACTTCACGAAAGTGAAGATGATAGGCTAAAAACAGGAAATGACCGTCTTCACAAAAGTGAAGATGATAAAATGAACAGAAAAAAGCCAGAAACGCTTGCTAGCATTGCATAAAAGAACTTTTGCATGATGAGCATGACAATACCAACATCGTCTTCATTAGAGTGAAGAATAAATATCTATGCCATGTATATGTGTGTTTTATTGGGAGACTAGATAAGTGCTTAAAGACTACTTCTTACTTTTCTTATCGTATTTCTTTAAAAGCTCTTGGATTGCTTCTTCAAGCAAATTGCCTAAAGACTTATTTTCGTCAACGGCAAGATGCTTTAGCTTTCTAACTAAATCATCATCAATTCTTGTGGAAAATATCTTTTTCTCGCCCATATTTATTCTTTTACAACCAGAACAAAAACAAATCAAGAAAAAACTTGACATAATATAATGTAAGATTATAATAATGTATACATTAAATCAATAAAGAGGTGAATTGATATGGCATGTATCACAAAAAGGCGCGGACGGTATGTCATTGATTGTTATGATCAGAATGGCAAGAGATATAGAAAGACAATGAAAGTAGACGCAACAAAGGAACTTGCCCGTAAAGAATTAAGAGAGATCGAAGCAAAAATAGAAAGGCGAACTTTTATGCATGAGAAAAAAGCACCTCTATTTTCTCAGGTTAAAGCAGAATGGCTAGAACACAAGCGGCAATTCCTAAGAGAAAATACATGGGAAACTTGCGAAGCAAATTCACGGATTCATTTTGATTCGTTAGATAACCTGAGGATTAATCAAATCACAATCGCAACCATTGAAAAATTCATAGCAGAGTTACAAAACAAGCCCCGGTCAACAGCGGCAACAAGAAAGCCTAATTTTGTACCCACTGGGGAAGAAAAGAAAATCAGTTTGAACACTGTGAGAAAAATTCTTGTCACTTTAAATCAGATTATGGCCTATGCAGTGCGACACCGGCTTATTGATTTCAATCCAGTACGTGACGCTGAGAGACCGCGAAGTCAGGGGAAAGAAGGTCAGGAAAAATCAATTTCTATATTGACTCCTGAACAAATCAGGAACTTTCTCGAAGCGGTTAAGGATCAGAAACACAGAACATTATTTTTAACGGCAATAATGACAGGTGCGCGGCAAGGTGAACTGTTAGGATTGAAATGGTCAGATATTGATTTTCAGAAAAAGCAGATCAGCATAAACAGAACTTTTAACATGGGACGATTCTTTACGCCGAAAACAAAGGAATCAAAACGCAATATTGATCTTGCACCTATGCTTATAAGGGAGCTTGCCGCATGGCAGTTAATATGCAGTGGCAGAAATGATGATCTTGTTTTTCCTAATGAAGCCGGTGAACCAATGAATTATAGTAATATGGTTGACCGATACTATAAGAAGGCATTAGAAGCCGCAGGAATCCCTCAGATCAGATTTCACGACCTCAGGCATACATATGCAAGCCTTCTACTGGCACAAGGCGAAAATATTAAATATGTTCAAAATCAATTAGGCCATTCAAGCCCCACTGTCACATTGAATGTATATGCTCACCTTATGAAAAAGGAAAATCAAGAAGCCGCTTGTAGGTTAGAAAACACCATTTTTGAGGGAACTGGTCACAATTTGGTCACAAATAAAAAAGAGGGGCTAACCATAAATGGCTAACCCCTTGATATTCATGGTAGGCGGTAATGGATTTGAACCATCGACTTCTACCGTGTGAAGGTAGCACTCTCCCGCTGAGTTAACCGCCCAAGTGACGTTTGCTATAACTTAAAGTATTATCTATTTCAAGGGAAAAAGTTTCTTTTGTTCAATCACAAGCAATGATCAACTCCACATCGGCCTTTTCAATCACTGATAACGCCTTTTCTATGTTTGCCTCAGCTTTTTCGAATTCCGGTGAAAATTGGATAAAACCTGTTTTCATATGCTTTATCTCTTTTTTTTATAAATTATGCCGGGTTACATTTAAAAAGATAACGGGGCCGAATGCGGAGAACGCTTTGATATCATTTTTGATTGAAAAAAGGATTTAGCCGGTAAAATAATTTTGAGATCAATCCCCCCGCCATCCCCGTAAAGAGGATGGCAAAGGGATCGTATAGGGTTATAGCTTGACGCTAGAAGGAACAATTTGCTTAGTCAATCATTTCATAAATGCCGGCTGCGCCCATACCGCCGCCGATACACATTGATACGATACCGCGTTTTGCCTTTCGTCGTTTCAACTCATGAAGCAGCTGAGCCGTCAATTTGGCACCGGTGCATCCCAGAGGATGACCGAGGGCAATCGCGCCACCATTGGGGTTGATGTCACCCGCCCAATAACGGTCTTCGATACCAACCACGCGGCATGAATAAATCGCCTGTGACGCAAAGGCTTCGTTGATTTCAAAAACATCAATGTCTTTGGTCGTCAAACCGGCCATTTTCAATACTTTCGGAATTGCGTAAGCAGGACCGACACCCATTTCTTCCGCCTTACAGCCGGCAACCGCAAAATGTGTCATTTTGGCGAGGGGTTTCAGCTTTAAGGCCTTCGCCTTTTCTGCCGACATCAGCATAGAGAAAGCAGCGCCGTCGGTCATCTGTGAAGAGTTCGCGGCGGTACAATTTCCTCCCAGCCTGAATGGTGATTTCAATTTTGCCATATTTTCAAGAGCGACTGGCCAACGGACACCGTCATCTATATCAAAAGTAACCGTTTCACGAATACGTTTGCCGTTTTTAATCTTGTATTTGAAAGCCTGAATGGGAATAATCTCATCCTTAAACTTTCCAGCCTTGATGGCTTCATAAGCGCGACGATTGCTTTCCATACCCATTTTATCCATATCTTCACGGGAAATATTATAATCTGCGGCCACATTTTCCGCCGTATTGCCCATGTTGATCCAAAGATTGGGCATGCTGCCGTCAAATTTCCAATCCGGATTCGGACGCATGGCGGTACCACCCATAGGAATATGTGACTGGGTTTCGCAACCGCCGGCAATAATGATTTCCGACCAGCCGGCACGGATTTTAGCTGTGGCATCGGCAATGGCCTGAATACCGGCCGAACAAAAACGGTTTACAGTCATACCGGAGCATGAAACGGGCAAACCTGCTCCCATAGCCAGAGTTCGCCCCAGGATCATGCCCTGCTCGGCTTCCGGAAACGCACAGCCAACAATCAAATCATCAACTTCCGCAGGATCTACTTCCGGAACTCTCGCCATCAGACCTTTGACTACCTGGCTACCATAGTTATCCGATCTTGTTTGTGCAAGGGCACCTTTTTTATAACGGCCGCCTGGACTTCTTACGGCTTCAATAATAACAGCTTCACTCATAATATCATTCCTCCTTACAGGATTTTGTTATGTTAAATGCCGGAGGCTTAAGGTTTCAGACCGGAAACCTCCGGGCATATCCTTTATTTTAGTTACGCAGGGGCTTGCCAGTGCTCAGCATAGCCGATATCCTGTCGACCGTCTTCTGTTGACCGCAGAGGCTCATGAAAGCTTCTCTTTCCAGATCCAGAATATCCTGTTCCGTCACATAGGTGCCTTCGGGACAGTCGCCGCCGGAGAGAACATGGGCTATCTTTCGCGACACAAACAAATCGTAATCGGAAATGTATTTACCGTAATACATATTCATGATGATGCCTTCAACCAGGCCGCGGAAATTCTCACCCATAACCGGAATCAAAGCGGGCTTAGGCGGTTTGTAGAACTTGGACAGACCCAGAACGATTTGTTTGGCTTCGTAAATCTGCATATCTCTGCTCATGTTAATAGCGCATGTCTTGCGGATGTAACCTAATTCCTGGGCTTCCTGCGCGCTTGTGGCAACTTTCGCCGTAGCGATATTTTCAAAAGCTTTGCCTATGTGATACTGCAAATTCATACCGCCTTCCACGCAACCGGCAGGAATGCCTTCGGTCAGACGAACCAGAAGTTCCTTGCAGCCGCCGCCGGCAGGCAGAACACCGACACCAACTTCGACCAGACCCATATAAGTCTCACCGTTGGCCAGACAATAATCGCCGTGCATTGCGATTTCGCAACCACCGCCCAGAGCCATACCGGCCGGAGCCGTGACAACAGGCTTGGGCAGATATTTCATCTTCATTAAGGCGTTCTGCAATCCGGCGACCATTTTCTCCAAGTCATCCCACTGTTTTTCACTGATGGCGCACAAGACACCGAAAATGTCGGCGCCGGCAGAGAACATACGCGGATCATGATTGGCGACAACCATTCCCGTAAAGTCCTTATTAACGATATCGCAACTCTCCGATATCATCTGAACCATATCGGCACTAATAGAATTCATCTTGGTATGGAATTCCAGACAGGCAACACCGTCACCAATGTCGACAAGTGTAGCGGCCGCATTTTCTTTAACAATTTTCTTTCTTTCTTTGAGCTCGGGCAGAATAATGATCTTGGGATTCTCTTTCAGTTTTACATATCCCTTCTTCTCAAAATCATAGTAGGATTTGCTGCCGTCTTTTTCTTTCTTGTAGAAGGATGTGCATTTCTTGGCCAGCATTTCCTCGATCTTGGCGGGAACCTTCTTGCCGAGTTTCTTCATGACTTCGACGGCTTCCTTAACACCGACTGCATCCCATGATTCAAATGGACCAAGCTGCTGGTTGTAGCCCCACTTCATGGCATTGTCTATCTCAACGATGGTATCGCATATTTCGGGAATCCGGTTGGCGGAGTAAATAAAGTTGTTACAGAGGTACTCGCGTACATATTCACCCGCTTTATCGTCGCCATTGAAGGCGATCTTCATCATAGCGGCCACACCGTCATCGGCCTTCTTTTTGGCTGCGGAGATGGATGCGAATTTCGGCTTCTCGGCAGGATGATACTCAAGAGTCTTCCAGTCGATGGCCATTTTGACGTTCTTGCCTTTCTCATCCTTCACCTTCTTGTAGTAGCCGCCTTTGGTCTTGTTGCCCAGCCATTTGTTGGCAATCATCTTGTCCAAAAAATCCGCGGATTTAAAAATATCGCGACATTCGTCATTAGGTACTGCAGCATAAAGGTTCTTGCTGACATGGAGACCAATATCAAGACCTACCAGATCCATGGTGCCGAAGATGGCAGTGCCGGGACGGCCGAGTGCCAGGCCGACGATGGCGTCGACTTCTTCAACCTTCATATCCTTATCCATCATTACGCGGACAGCGTTGCTCAGATCATATACACCGACACGATTGCCAATGAAGTTGGGAACGTCCTTGCATACAACAACACCCTTGCCGAGAACTTCCTCGCTGAACTTTGTCATGTAAGCAACGATTTCCTTGTCCGTATCCGCACCGGGAATGATTTCCATTAACTTCATGTACCGGGGGGGATTAAAGAAATGGGTCCCCAGAAAACGTTTTTTCAAATCTTTACCGAATTTGGCGGAGATATCTTTAATAGGAAGACCGGAAGTGTTCGTGGTAACGATACACGTCGGTTTAACAACCTTCTCAACCTTGGCAAAAAGCTCCTGTTTGATTTTCAGGTTTTCGACAACCACTTCGCATACCCAGTCGCAATCGGCTAATAATTTTAAATCGTCTTCAAAGTTACCGATTTTGATCATTGACGCATTTTTCTTGGAATAAAAACTCGCCGGCTTCGATTTAGTGGCTCCGGCTAACCCGTTTGCAGCAAACCGATTTCGCCAGGCCGGACTCTTCTCCGTTAGTCCTTTCTTCTTATCATCATCAGTAAGTTCGAAAGGGATGATATCCAGCAAATAACACTCAATGCCGGCATTAGTTAAATGGGCTGCGATATTCGCACCCATAACTCCCGCGCCTAAAACAGCAGCTTTTTTAATCTCAAATGACATGACTTTCCTCCTTTGCCTTTTTTTGCTTTAAACTATTGGCTGACTATAAAAATTCATAAATACTCATCATACTTTTTTTAAGCCCTTGATGAATACCTCCAATGCTAATTTGATTGTGGAATAAATTCTTTCCCTTCGTTTCATCTGCGCCCCTGAAAAAATATACAGAGAGATTATTCCATTGAGCAAGCCCCAGATTGCGTTCTGATTCTGTTTCAAATTAATATCAGCGGGAAATTCTTTTGATAATATCCCCAACTGTAATATTTTACCAATTGAATTAATTGATCTGATATTTGCGCCCAGAATTTGAGAATTAAGTTTATCAGTTAAATTCATTTTAGCCGGTTGCAACATGTAGGTCATTAGTATTCTAAACAATTCACTATCATTGAGAAAAAAATCAACATAGATGCAGGAAAATTCTACCAGCAAACCGGCTGCCGTATTTTTTTTGTCAAATAACACGGAAACTTGCTTATTGAAATTATCAATATCATTTAGCAGAATCTGGGCATAAATTTCTTCTTTACTATTAAAATAAAGATAAATTGACCCTTTTCCCAACTCGGAGCATTTGGCTATTTCATCAACAGTAACTTTATTAAAACTTTTTTTAAAAAATAACGTGCGCGCTGATTTGAGAATTAGTTTTTTGCGGCTATCTTTTTCTTTTCCTCTACGTTCCAGGAGTCCCACAGCATCCTTCTTCTCTCTGAAAATGTGAACACACTTTAAAACTGCGGTCAATATATGACCAACGGTCAAGACAACCTAGAACAATAAAACTTCAAAGTCAAGAAAAATAATCTCCAGAAAAGATTAACGGAATATTGCCTGCCGACAGGGAAAAAATGTCTTGTATAGAGACAATATATTTCATAATGACATTGACATATATTTATAATTTTGTTAAACTTTACACAAGATAACAGCTATTTGTTTATAAAAAATATGTTCTTTGTGTTTTAACATTTTGGCTGGAACACAATGAACAATATCTATGATCATTTCCATAAGTAAATCTATTCCATCCGGAGAGTGTTACCAGCACATGGCAATAAACAAAAATCATGTATCCTATAATCTATTTGTAACTATTATTTGTATAGCCATTTTAATACTATTAGCCATTGAATTCATATTAAATTTGACTCCTCCGATTGCCCGCGATGCTCTTATTCATCATTTAGCTATTCCCAAGCTTTGGCTTAAAAATGGTGGATTCTATGATGTTAAGTGGGCGGAATTCTCATACTTTCCAATGAACGTCGATTTGCTTTACCTCTTTCCGCTTTATTTTAATAAGGACTTCATTGCCAATTTCATCCATATGGGTTTTGGCATCGGAACAGCGTTACTCATTTATCATTACTTAAATAATAAGATAGGTCGCATCGCAGGACTTCTGGGCATTCTTGTTTTTCTAAGCACACCGATTGTATTCCGTTTGTCTACACAAGCCTATGTTGATCTTGGTTTGGCTTTTTTTACAACAGCCAGCATTCTGGCGTTTATTCGCTATCGTGACGTCGAGTATAAAGAATTTAAATGGCTTTTTCTTTCATCTTTTGCCATGGGACTTGCATTGGGGACAAAATATAATGCTTTGATTACCTGGTATTTTCTATCGCTGACTATCGTTTATGTCTATTCCAGAGATACAGGACGGCAAGGGAAAGCTATTACTCGTGGGATAATCTTCTTTCTTATTTCTCTTTTTGTATTTTCTCCATGGTTGATTAAAAACATCGTTCTCACAGGCAATCCCATGTATCCATTATTTAAAGGCATCTTCAACACAAGTAGCGCCACCATTGAAAGAGGCGCCCTCTCCATGGTTTCCGGAGATAATCACACAGGGTTCTTTCAGATGCGGGAAATGTTATATGGCGAGAATTTTTGGGAAACCTTATTGATTCCTATTCGAATTTTTTTTCAAGGCCATGATAATTCTACTCGCTATTTCGATGGTGTCTTGAATCCTATTTTAATCATTCTATCTCCTTTTGCATTGATGAACAAATCATTCTATCGAGATAAGCTTCTATTTATTTATTTTACGATTTTCTTTATTTTAACGGTCTTCTTTCTTGAACAAAAAGCTTTTTCTATGGAACAAATAGTACGCTATACATTGTCTGTCATCCCTGTTCTATCAATCCTGACAGTTATGGGCTTAATAAATATCTGGAACTGGACAATGAGCCTCTCCAATCGCTTCGGAAAAGTTTTAGCGGTCCTAGTCTTTTCTTTTTTTATTGTTATGATGAGCGAGAATGTCTTTTATATTAAAAATTATTATCAGACTATTAGCCCCATGAATTATGTTTTGGGCAAAGAATCCAGAGATGAGTTTATTACACGTCATAACAGCAGTTATCCGGCTATTAAATATATCAATACACACACACCGGCAAATGCCAAAATCAGATTAGTTTTTCTTGCCGGGCGCGGATATTATCTGGATCGGATATATTCTGAAGGCGTCTCTTACGGAATAGGTGACGTTAGCGGCTTTGTTGAAAATTCTCACGAAGAAGGATCTTTTCAAACATATCTCCATTCCCTTGGCTTCACTCATTTGCTTGTGCGCACGGATTTATATCTTAAATACCTGCACGATAATTATCCGCTTGAAACAACAAATCGATTCCTCCAGCAAATGAGCAGGGCAACAGAAATGATTTATAATGATAACTGCTATGCTGTTTACAGGTTAATTCCTCCAAGATAATCAATTTGGCAGCGTCGAATAAAAGATCAGAATCATAGAAATGATCGACTGCTCAAAAATCAACGGGGTGTAATTCCACTATTCTTATTTTTCTTATTCATTTCCAGAGCGATTTGCAAATTTTTCTGAGAGTCTTTATAATAGGGATTAATGTGTAGGGCCTTCTCAAATTGCAAAACACCTTCCTGAATCCTTCCCTTTTTTACAAGCACAACACCTAATTCATTATACGCTTCTTTATAATCAGGTTTTATTTCAATAGCTTTTATAAAATATGGAATGGATTCGTCGAGTTTATTATCCGCCATATAAAACAACCCAATATCATAATATGCATTGGCCTGGAATTTATCAAGCCGCATAGCCTTTTCAAAGAATTTAAGAGCATCGTAACGCTTTCCCATTGCCATTAATACAATACCTTCATTAATATAGGCTCCGTAAAATCCGGGACTTAATTTTAAAGCCATGTCGTAACAATATAATGCTTTCTCATTTTCACCATTGTTAAGCATCTCATGACCTATAACCGCATAAGCCACATAGTTATTCGGATCTGTTTTCAGTGCGTGTTCAAATAAGGTGACCGTATTAGCCCATAGTTTTATTTGATTGTATGTTGCTACCGAAAGAAGCACAATTATCAAAACAGATGCAAATATGAATGATTTCTTTAAATAAATCTTTTTTGATGAAATCTGTTCTGCGCCCCAGGCAATAATTACGAATAGTCCGATGAAAGGAACGTAAGCATAACGATCAGCCATAGTATGTTCGCCAAACTTAACAATCCCGAGAACAGGAATTAATGTCCCCAGGTACCAGAACCAGCCAACCGGCAAATAAGGATATTTTTTAAAATATTTGCAGACAAGGATTGTAATAATGATCAAAAATATGGCAGATAAAAATAAATGCCAAATGGATATATTAAGATATAAATATGGAATAGAGAGATCCGTAGGCCAAAATAACTTTTTCAGATACATAGCATAAGAAAAAATTGCATTATTGATTCGCTGTATGAAAAAACTTGCTATTATTCTTTTTGATTGAGGCGCATGATCCGATTGATGAGAATAAATAGTTATACACATCAAAATAGTCGATAAAATAAATAAAGGAACTTTCTCCAAAATGAGAAAATTTAGTTTCTCTTTTCCTGCTTTTAAAGTGGCCTGAATGGTTGTCTCGTTTTGTGTATTTATCGCGGTTCGATTAAGCGGCCAGTAATCAAGAAGTAACAAAACAAAAGGCAGGACCACCAGCATTGGTTTCGACATCAATCCCAAAGCAAAACTGACGAACACCGGCAAATAACGTTTCCAGTTGGGCTGTTTTACATACCAAACATAGGATAACATCGTCAACATCCAGAAAAACGTGCTCAAAACATTTTTGCGCTCAGCTACCCACGCGACGGACTCCACATTAATCGGATGGATGGCAAACAAAGCCGCAACAAAAGCGCTGCGCCAAACAGCCCCGGTGAGATTCCTGAAAAGGAAAAATAATAAAATGGTATTAAAAACATGAATAATTACGTTTGTCCAATGATAACCACCGGCATTAAAACCAAAAAGCTGATAATCCAACATAAAAGAAAGCCACACCAGAGGGTTCCATAAACCAAAATATTGTGTGCCAAACGCCCACCGAAATCCGTCCAGTGTGATTCCGGACTGGGTGTGACTGTTCTCTGTGACATATATGTTATCGTCAAAATTGATAAATTCATAATTTTGCACTGACCAATAAACACCGAGAATTAAGATGATCAGCATCAAGACAACAAAAATCGAATTCTTCTGATATATGTTAAATTTATCAATCATAAATTTTATCCTTATCAAGGCGAAGAAAAATTTACGTAGTAAAAGCCGTCCATGTTTTCAGCGGATGATATTGGCCGTTCCGTATATATCTTCCCTATAGCGAATCGGAACTCTAATAATCTTCAGATTCATTTTGGCAGCGCTTTCGATATTATTTTTTTCATTATTTTTTATTCTTGTATGCCGGATCAATACGTATAGCCTCCTTGAAATGATAATCAGCTTCTTCAACCATGTCTTTCTGCTTCAAGACAATCGATAATTCATAATGCGCATAGGCATAATCAGGATTAATCTTTACAGCTTCTTTGAGATAACTGATGGCTGCATCCTTATTATCTAAAAGCATTAAAATCACACCTATATTACTGTAGGCGCCAGAGTCAAGAGGTCTTAATTGTATTACCCTTTTGAACTGCACAATTGCTTCGTCATAATCACCGTGCATGGCTAAAGCATTCCCGAAATTATAATGAATATCAGGATTATCCCTATTGATGTCGGCGGCCTTTCTATATTCCTGCAACGCCTCTTTGATCCTGCCCATTTGCATAAGAATCGCATAAAGGTTATCATAGGCTTGGGCGTTTCCGGGTTGAACCTGTATCGCCTGCTGCAAAGCTTCAATGGCCTTATCTTTTTCACCTCGCATACTGTATGCTCTGGCTATTCGCACCAGTGTATTGTAATGATGTGGATTTAACAACAGAGCTTTCTCACAATGAAGCATTGCTTCATTAACCTTGTTCTGCATAAGCAATTGACCGGCAACACTACTATGTGCTAAGGTATTATTCTGTGTAACATCAAGAGCGTGAGAAAATAGCGTGAATGTATTTTGCCAGTATTTAACCTGCCGGTGAGCGACAATCGTCAGACCTGTAATAATTAATAATGGAATTATTAAAATAGTTCTTGAAGAAAAATGTTTTTTTATTATAGCAAGTGCTCCCCATGTCAGCATGATAAATAATCCGACAAAAGGAACATAGGCATAGCGATCAGCCATAGCCTGATCGCCAACCTGAACAATTCCAATCACGGGAACCAGCGTACCCAAATACCAGAGCCAGCCCATGAGTAAATAAGGTGATTTACGAAAACAAACGCTCACGAAAACAGTAATGACGATTAACAATAGAGCGGGAAAAATAACCTGCCATAAAGATATATTATAATTTAATGGATAGAACACCGCTAGATCAAAAGGCCAGAACATTTTCCTGATATACAGTTCATAGGAAATGACAGCGTTACCCAGGCGGTATAATAAAGGAAAAGAATGCAGGCTTAACACGGCACCTTCATTTTTTTGAATGAACAATGTCAAATAACTGAAAAATGCAGACAAAACAATTAAAGGGATTTTTTCTATGACTAAAAAGAGTATTTTTTTCTTTTTTAGCGTAACCTCTGTGGTTTTTGTTGTTTGATCTTCATTTAGTTGTTCTATTTTCATACGACCCAGCGGCCAGTAATCAAGAAGCAACAAAGCAAACGGCAAGGTCACCAGCATGGGTTTCGACATCAAACCTAAAGCAAAACAAATCAATACAGGTAAATATCTTTTCCAATTGGGAGACTTCACATACCGGACATAAAACAACATGGTTCCTATCCAGAAAAAAGTACTCAAGACATTCTTCCGTTCCGATATCCAGGCCACAGATTCCACATTAATCGGATGAATGGCAAACAGGGCAGCAACAAAAGCGCTCCTCCATATTGCTCCGGTAAGTGTTCTTAATAGTAAAAACAATAAAACTGTATTGAATATATGAATGATTACATTCGTCCAGTGGTGGCCACCCGCATGGCTCCCATATAACTGCCAATCCAGCATATGCGATAACATGGTTAAAGGATGCCAATTCCCGAGATAATTTTTATTGAATGCCTCTAAGAAACTATTACATGTAAATCCTGCATGAACAAGATAATTTGATGTAACATACCCCTGATCGTCATAATTAATAAAATCGTAACTCTGCACCGGCCAATAAACAAAAAGGACTAATGCGACCATGACTAAAACGGCCAATATTGACGCATGCCTTTTTGTAACATGCAGGTCATAAGTTATAAAATTTATCATATTATTTTTTTCAATGGGAATTTATTGTCGAAATATCTCCAGAGTGTATTTTCTTCCCTCCGCTTGTCTTTTTCTCAGCCTTAAGTTGAATGCTAATACACATCAATTCCTGATGATGGCGGTTTCTTAACTCGTTTTATTGTTCGCCATCTTGAAACTGCTAATCAAACGCATTATACCGAAGACCAGAAAAACGGCGCCAAGAACGAAAACAAGAAAAACATAAACAAGCGATAGGCTTCCGCCATACTTTGGTATGTTACGATTAGGATTGGACAGGTCATATCTGATTTCCAGAGTATCATCTATTTTTAAAGCCTCCCATTGTTGCTGCAATAAATTACTAGTAGACGTTATTTTACCGCCCCCGGGAAGTAAAAACCAGTAGTCCAGATAATACATACTGTTACCGTCGGCAGCTTGGGAAAAATGTTTGTTTGTCACGTGGCCGGTGGAATAGCCGGCATATTCATTCACCCGCATATATTCTAAATAGGCCTCCCAGGTACCGGACAAGAAAAATATTCCAATTATTATAGTGATAAATGCAACAATAATTCCTGATTTAGAAATTTTCAATGTTTTACCTTTAAATAATGTTAAGTGGTTTTTTTCGGCCAACCTCGTCCATTTTTTTAGAATATTGTTTAACTGCCCGATGACTGTAACACATCATCATTATATTTTCATTAGTAAGTTTAATAATGCCTACACCAAATAATTACAGGATTGGAAAGTGATCGGGCATAAAAAAGGGCGCAAAAGTTTGCGCCCTTTTAAATTTTACGATTGGAAATCATCAAAAAGTGGCTGAATTCGAGATTAACATGTGGTACAAATATCGCCCGTAGGTCGCTATGATAAATAATATTAGTCCTCAGGGACAAAAACTTATCATTTATATAGTTTTGATACTGGCTATACTTGCTGTTTTTTGGCAGGTGAATCACTATGATTTTGTTAACTTCGATGATCCAGTTTACGTCATGGAAAACAGTAATATCCAGTCCGGAATCACGCTGGCCGGAATTCGCTGGGCTTTCAGCACAAGATATGCCGATTTATGGAACCCACTGGTATGGCTTTCCCTGATGTTTGATTATCAACTTCATGGCTTGAATGCAGGC
>Ga0187875_10001412_pt1 | contig 18546 bp, 16 predicted proteins | sample June2016WEW_17_1_2_FD_132978 | JGI IMG/M metagenome (GOLD analysis project Ga0187875, IMG submission 132978) | Peatland microbial communities from SPRUCE experiment site at the Marcell Experimental Forest, Minnesota, USA - June2016WEW_17_10 | ecosystem: Environmental > Terrestrial > Soil >... | reverse complement strand
TACCTCTTCGGCGGTAAACGTCAAAATCGGTGCAAGAAGAAGCGTCATAGCCTTTAGAATGGCAAACATGGCCGTCTGCCCGGAGCGGCGTTCTACTGAATTTGTTTTGGTCGTATAGAGTCTGTCCTTTAAAACATCAAGGTAGAGAGCGCTCAAATCCACAGTGCAATAATTATACAGCGTGTAGAAAACTATATGGAATTGATAGCGCTCGTAAGCTTCTGTTACGCGTTTGATGACTTCCTGCAGGCGATGTAATGCCCATTGATCCATCTCCGTCATCTGTTCATAAGCCACTTGCTCTTTATCTATGTCAAAATCATAGAGGTTGCCCAAAATGAACCGGCTGGTATTACGGATCCGCCGGTAAGCTTCCATCAGGCGTTTGAGAATTTCTGTAGAAATTCGGATATCGTCGGTATAGTCTTCCGCCGCCACCCAAAGCCTGAGAATTTCCGCGCCATATTTGTCAATCGCTTCTTCCGCGCCGATAACATTACCTACGGACTTGGACATTTTCTTGCCATCGCCGTCCACGACAAAACCATGTGTGAGAACGCTTTTGTAAGGCGCGCGCCCGCGAGTTCCCACGGATTCCAGAAGCGAAGAGTGAAACCAGCCGCGGTGCTGATCGGAACCTTCCAGATACATATCGCAAGGCGAGCTCAAGTCCTTTCTTTTTTCCAGAACAGCCGCGTGGCTCACGCCGGAATCAAACCATACATCGAGAATGTTTACTTCCTTGGTAAACTCAGAACCATTGCAGTGCGGACAGGCTGTGTGTTTCGGCATCAAATCTTGGGGTTCTTTTTCAAACCAGACATCCGCGCCGCCTTTTTCCACTAACGCCACCAGGTGATCCAGAATTTCCTTTGTCAGCACTTCATTTTTGCACTTCGCGCAATAAAAAACGGTAATCGGCACGCCCCACAGCCTCTGGCGCGAGATACACCAGTCGGGACGATTTTCCACCATACCGTAGATGCGGTCACGTCCCCATGCGGGAATCCACTGAACTTCATTGATGCAGGCCAGCGCTTTTTTTCTGAGATCGTTTTTTTCCATCGAGATAAACCACTGCTCGGTGGACCGGAAAATGATTGGTTTTTTGCAGCGCCAGCAATGTGGATATGAATGCTGCATTGGCACATGTCCCATAAGCGCGCCCACTTCGTCGAGCTTTTTAATGACATTGTCGTTGGCGTCAAACACAAACTGTCCCGCGAAATGTTCGACATCTTCTGTAAATTTCCCGGCATCGTCAACCGGCGCGTAATTGTCTAAACCGTATTCAAGACCTATTTCATAGTCTTCCTGACCATGGCCGGGTGCGATATGTACTGCGCCGGTTCCGGCTTCCAGCGTGACAAACGGAGCCAGAATCAAAAGACTGTTTCTTTTAATCAGCGGGTGAACGCATTTTTGACCCTCGAGGACGGCACCCTTGAATTCATCGAGAATCTCATATTTTTTATCACGGTATCCGAAAGCGTCCAGACAATAATCAAGCATGTCCTTAGCGACGATCAGTACCTCATTATCAATCTTCACGGCGGCGTAAATAAAATCATCCTTGACGGCAATCGCGAGATTTGCGGGAATCGTCCAGGGTGTTGTTGTCCAAATCACCATGTTGACTTTCTGTCCGGCTAACTTTGGCAGAATCTGGCCGATATCGGACGTAAAGGCAAATTTTACATAGATAGACGGCGTACGATGATCTGCATATTCCACTTCCGCTTCGGCAAGCGCCGTCTTGCAAGACGCGCACCAGTAAACAGGTTTTTTACCTTTGTAAACACTGCCGTTGAGATAGAGTTTGCCGAATTCGGCAACGGTTGTCGCCTCATAAGGATAGGCCATTGTCAGATAGGGATTATTCCATTCGCCAAAAACGCCCAGACGCTTGAACTGTTCGCGTTGAATACCAACAAATTTTTCAGCATAAACGCGGCAGGCGCGTCGCTTTTCCACCTGTGACATCGCTGCCTTCTTACCGCCCAGTTCTTTATCCACCTGATGTTCGATAGGCAGACCGTGACAGTCCCAACCCGGCACATACACACCGTCAAAACCGCTCATGTTTTTTGATTTAATCACGATATCCTTGATTATTTTATTGAGTGCTGTGCCCAGATGAATATTGCCGTTGGCGTAAGGAGGACCATCATGAAGAATATACGGTTTCTTCCCCTTTGCCATTTGTCTTATTTTTTTATAAATGTCTATTTCTTCCCATTTTTTTAACATTTCCGGTTCACGTTGCGCCAGATTCGCCTTCATCGGAAAATCCGTCTGGGGAAGATTCAAAGTATTTTTGTAATCCATCTCGTGCTCCTGTTTTTAAATTAGCGATATCATGTATAATCTTTTTACAATCTATAACCTAGCCTATTCATCAGAATACCTGGGCGGCGAGGAGGAGGCTCCACAGGCGTATTGCTAATACGTTGAGGAATCCGACGACAAAGCCAACGAAAGTAGCCGTATGAAGACGGCTTGGTTATGTTACGTCGCAGTGCACTATCACATAATAATACTACTTTCAAGTAAACTCTATAACACTTAACACTGATAATTTCTTGATAAATTTGCCTAATTTCAGGCTTTTTTTACATAAAGGCTTGACATTCGGCATCGTGACATTAAAATAGCAAAAAATAATTACAAATATATTGCTTTAATTACTGCCAAGGGCAGTTTTTAAATTCAGGAGGTTAAAAGAATGAAAAGGATTTTGTTGTTTCTGGCAACCAATATCGCTGTGCTTGTAATTTTGAGTATTGTTGCCAGCCTGCTGGGAGTCGGTAATTTTCTGGATAAAAACGGTTTGAATATGACCAGTTTGCTCGCATTCGCCGCGGTATTCGGCTTCGGCGGTTCTTTCATATCGCTTGCTATGTCAAAATGGATGGCCAAACGCTTGATGGGAGCGAAAGTTATTACTAATCCCGGAACCGCAGCAGAAATCTGGCTGGTGGAAACGGTTAAAAAACTGGCTATGGCGTCCAACGTCGGCATGCCGGAAGTCGCCATATTCGATTCTCCCTCGCCCAACGCTTTTGCCACCGGCATGAATAAAAATAATGCTCTAGTCGCCGTAAGCACAGGATTGCTAAGATCTATGAATAAAGAGGAAATAGAGGCAGTTCTTGGTCATGAAATGAGCCACGTGACCAACGGCGACATGATTACACTGACGCTGATTCAGGGCGTCGTTAATACATTCGTTATATTCCTGTCACGCGTTGTGGGATATTTTGTGGACAGGGTTATCTTAAAGAATGAAGAAGGCAGAGGTTTGGGCTTTTATATAACTACAATTGCAGCTCAAATTGTCTTCGGCGTATTGGCGAGCATTATCGTTTTTTGGTTCAGTAGAAAACGAGAATTCATAGCTGACGCCGGTGGCGCGAAACTCGCCGGAACTCAAAACATGATCGCTGCGCTGGAGAGACTAAAAGCAGGCGTCGCTGAACCCCTGCCGGATCAGATGTCCGCTTTTGGCATTAACGGGAAACCTTCCAAACATAATTTGGCACTCCTGTTTATGACCCATCCTCCGCTTGATGACCGGATCGAAGCATTAAAAAAAATGTCTAATTTTTAATGAACCATTATGATGGGCGGAGATGGAGCTCATGAGGTAAATAATGAAGGGAATTGATAGTCAGGCTTTGACGAGATATGTCCAAATATCAATTCCCCAATATTATTTATTACCCTGCTGACTATAAAATAACCGCCATGATCAGAAAGCCCTTCGATTTAACAAGGGCGTCTTGACACTCACTTCCCCTTGAAATCCGCAGCCCGCTTCTCCATGAAAGCAACGATGGCTTCTTTCAAATCATCTGTCGACAATAAGAACATGTTCTTTTGTATAGCCAAAGCCATTCCTTCACTAACACTTGTATAGCGGCTGAAGTTGAGAACCTCTTTTGTGCATAAAATGGCAAGGGGAGCATTAGCAGCTATCTCCCTGGCCAACTTTTGAGCGCCAGTCTCAAGAGCATTTTTGTCCGCGAAAACATCATTGACAAGCCCCATATTCTTAGCCTGAAGCGCGGAATAATTGCCCGCTGTATAGGCCATTTCTCTGGCAAATCCCTGGCCGACTATCAGAGGAAGCCGCTGAAGTACGCCCATATCGGCAACCAATCCGATGTTGGCCTCCTTAAGACAAAAGATTGCATCTTCCGTGCAGAGGCGAATATCACAGGCGGAAATTATGTCAAGCCCGCCGCCGACACATTTACCATGTACGGCCGCTATGACCGGTTTGGAACACTCTTCGATTGAATTACAGCAATCAAATAGTGGCTGGGATTTTTTAATGATATTGAAAGTTCCTCTGGCCGTTCCATCAAACCCACCGACGGCATCTTTCAAATCAAGGCCGGAGCAAAATATTCTGGCCTTGCTTTGCAGGATAATAGCCCTCACCTCATCCATAGCGCCTAGCGTTTTAAAAACACCGGCAATCTCCGAGGCAAATTCCAGACTCAAAGCGTTTAAGCTTTTTTCTCTGGCCATGGTTACTGTGGCGATATAATCTTTTATATCGAGTTCAATAAATTTATAAGTCATATATTTCTCCTTAAAAATTGCTAATTTGTTTGAATGTTTATTAAAATATTTTCCTATTATTTTTTGTATAAAGAATTTTTCGCGATATACTGGCGGACTTTATCCGGTGTAAGATATCTTATGGACTTACCTGCTTTTATCATTTCTTTCATATGAGATGATGAAATATCCAGAAAACTTGTATGACGGAAATAAATTGTATGTCCGGTTGGTCCCGTGAATCCGTCATTTTTTTTATCGTAAGTAAATTTTGCGGCAAATTCTTTCGGCAAAATTGCGTCCAGCTTCATGTTGTCATAGCCGGGACGGGTCATTACGGCAAAATTGCATAACAGCAGAAGTCTCTCCCAGTCTTTCCATGTTGTTATAGCCTGAAAAGCGTCCTGCCCGATAATGAAATATAATTCCAGATCCTCCATGTACTTATTAAGAATGTATTCGACCGTTTCCACGGAATAAGATTTGCCGGCGCGTAAATTCTCCACATCGGAAAAGGAAAAATTAACATTATCTTCAATTGCCAGACGAATCATTTGTTCACGATGATTAAAAGACGTTATTCGGGCTTCCAGTTTATGCGGCGGCCGTGACGAAGGAACAAAAATAATGCGGTTCAAATTGAAAATCTCCAGCATATCTTCCGCGCCACGCAAGTGTCCAAAATGAATCGGATCAAACGTTCCCCCTAAAATACCCCATTTCATGATCTCACCTGCCCGTTACCGTAAATTATAAATTTTGTTGTAGTTAATTCTTCCAGACCCATGGGACCGAAAGCGTGAAGCTTTGTCGTGGAGATACCGATTTCCGCTCCCAGTCCCAGTTCAAAACCATCACTGAAACGTGTTGAAGCATTGATCAGTACGGTCGAAGAATTGACCTCGTTCAAAAAGCGTTGAGAATTGGCATAATCATTGGTGACTATTGATTCCGTATGTAAAGAACCGTATTTCTCAATATGAGCGATAGCCTCATCCATATTCTCCACAATCTTTACAGCCAGAATCAAATCAAGATATTCCGCGTACCAATCATTTTCATCGGCTTTTTCAATATTTTTCAGGATTGACCTCGTTTTGGCACATCCCCTGATCACGACACCTGCTTTTTTTAGTTTATTCGCCGCCAACGGCAAAAATTTACCGGCAATATCCTGATGTACAAGCATTGTTTCCATTGCATTGCACACACCCGGACGTTGAGTTTTGGCGTTTAAACAAATATTAACTGCCATATCAATATCCGCTCCTGCGTCTACAAAAATATGGCATACTCCCTTGTAGTGTTTGATTACAGGTATTTTAGATTGGGCGACTACGGCGCGTATCAGATCTTCTCCACCGCGGGGAATGATCAAATCAATGTATTCATCCAATTGCAGCATTTCCGAAACAGCTTCGCGTTCTGTCATCGGAATTACCTGAATCGCGTTTGCGGGTATTGATGTTTCCCGCAATACTTTCTGCAGTATGGAAGCAATCGCCAGATTTGACCTGATTGATTCAGAGCCGCCCCGCAAAATTACTGCATTCCCCGATTTGAGACAAAGAGCGGCGGCATCAACAGTCACATTGGGACGTGATTCGTAAATAATTCCGATAACTCCCAACGGAATGCGCATCCGGCCAACCCAAAGCCCATTGGGTCTGCGCCACATGGAAATTACTTTACCGACGGGATCAGGCAGTGCGGCTACTTCCTTTAAACCTTTGGCCATCTGTTCAATTGTGGCTTGCTTTAACGTGAGACGTTCCAGCATGGCGCGGGAGATACCCGATTCTTTAGCTTTGACCACATCTTTGTAATTTTCTCCCAGAAGAAATTTACAATTTCGTTCCAGTTCATCCGCCATTTGCAAAAGGGCTCTATTTTTTTCCGTCTCCGTCACGCGGGAAAGTTTTCGCGCCGCCAGCGACGCGTCCCGGGCAATTTGTTGTATAGAATTTTTTATATCCACAATGTAATCCTAAAAAATAAATTTACTTGCATTTTCTCTAAAATTATTGCAAAAAGCTGCCCCGTTTAAAGAAATATGATATGAAGAATTTTATTGTTTTCAGCTTCTAGCAATAAGAATTACCAATGTCAATCTACAAAACAAAAGTTTACGTGTCAAGACCTTTGCCCAAGCATAAAATATTATGAGCAGAATAAGAATTAAAGCCGGCAGTAAAATTTACCCAATAATTAAAGACGGCGGATTTAACTTCGATTCTGTGTCAACTTACTTCGGACCGGCAGTAGGACCAAGGTGGCTTATTGCCAGTGGATTTGATTTGACTCTCCTGAAAGGAGGTTTATTAGGCTGTTCTAACGCCGTTCATTTGATTGGTTCTTCTGCGGGCGCTTTTCGTTTTGCCGCCTGGCTGCAGCCTGAAGCTATCGAATCTTACAATAAACTTTTAGATGCATATATAAACGTAAGATACACAAAGAGCGATACTCCGGCAACAGCGCTGGAGAAAATTACCGGCATTATCAATGAATATCTGAAAGATGACGCACTGCCTTTTGCTCTAGCTAACAAAAAATACCGTTTAGCCATAATTACCGCCCGGGCACGCGGCCTTGTCGCTTCTAGAAACATCTGGTTGCAAAAACTGGGATTAGCAACTTGTTTTGTATTTAACTATTTCAGCAGAGATAATATTTATCGTTTCGCGGATAGAGTTGTTTTTTATAATGCTTCAAAACCGCCTGCATTTTGCCTTAAATCGCAATTCCGCGGATATTACATCCAGATGAATGAGGTTAATTTCAAGTATGCCGTGCTGGCTTCAGGCGCCATTCCTCTTGTCATTGACGGTGTGCACGATATTTATGGCGCTCCTCGCGGAGTCTATCGCGATGGCGGCCTTATTGATTACCATCTCTCACACCAGTTTGCCGCTACAGAAAACGAAATAGTGCTTTTCTTTCATCATCAGGAAAGAATAACCCCCGGCTGGCTGGATAAAAAAATAAAACGCCGCTTACCGGAAGCCCATACTTTAAATAATGTTTTAATGGTTTTTCCTTCACAAAGCTTTATCGAAAATCTTCCCGGCGGGAAAGTGCCCGACCGTACTGATCTTGTTACTTTTATTAATGATCAGGAAACAAGGATCAAGAACTGGCGTGAGGCTGTGGAATTATCCGCGCCTCTGGGCGAAGATTTTTTAGAACTGGTGGAGAGCGGGAAAATCAGAGATGTAGTGGAAAAGCTTTAATACAATTCCGCATTCTTCGGCTAACTTTGTTGGCCGCCTCGTTATCCTTTTAATGCGAAATCGTATAATATAACGAAGTTTTTTTTATTTTGAGTGATCAATTAAAATGGGGTTAGAAGAAAAAGTCTTGCGATTGAAAGAAATATTAAAAGACTGCGTGCTTTGTCCGCGCAAGTGTCATGTTGACCGCACCGCTGGCGAACCGGGTTATTGCCGTTTGCCTGAAAAAATTATCATGGATTGCGCTCTGGCCCATCGCGGCGAAGAGCCGCCCCTGTCAGGAACACAAGGGGCCGGAACAATTTTTCTTTCTTCATGTAATCTGGGGTGTATCTATTGCCAGAACTATCAGATTTCCCATAACACGCAGGGACGTAACCTGACAATATTGCAACTGGCGACAGTCATGCTCGATCTGCAAAAAAGCGGCTGCCATAACGTTGAACCGGTAACGCCGACACCGCAGATGCCGCAGGTTATGGAAGCTCTACTTATGGCGCGCGCTCAGGGGCTTACCGTCCCGTTTGTTTACAACTGCGGCGGTTATGAAAATCCGGATATTATAAAATTACTCGATGGCATGGTGGATATTTATTTGCCGGACTTCAAATACGGCTTGGAAAAAGATGCTGTGGATTTTTCGTCAGCGCCTGGATATCCCCGATTTGCTCTGGATTCTATAAAAGAAATGGTGAAGCAGGTAGGCGACGGACTGGAATTAAAAAACGGCATGGCTCAAAAAGGAATCATTATCCGCCATCTGGTTTTGCCCGACAGAATAGAAAACTCCAAAGAAGTTTTAAGAACGATTAAAAAAGAAATATCCACATCGGTTCAACTTAGTCTCATGTCTCAATACACGCCGGTTGCCAAGGTACGCAATCATCCGATTCTAAAACGCAGAATTACTAAACACGAATATGAACAGGTAACTGATTACGCTCTGAAGTTAGGTTTTGATAATATTTTTGTTCAGGAAGTCAGCGACTACGAACTGACACCGGATTTTGACCAATCCAATCCCTTTGATTAAAAGAGGTGTCTCTTTTGAATGCATGACGCCAAAGCACACAGGTGGGGCGTGTGCACTCCGATCCCGTGACAATGTTATCCGGTCTTTATTTTTATATCACCTTCTACATAACGGTGAATGATACCGGAAATAAGCGTTTGGTACGGCATACCCATCTCCATAGCTTTTTTTTGAATACCGAGAAAGTCATGGTCATACAGACGAATTGTTATCCGCTTGTCTTTTTTAAGTGTGTTATTCGCCGCTTTCTTAATCGATTCTATTTCTTTTTTTGATGGCGCAGCAAGCTTCATCCTACCCTTGTCTAACGCATCTAGAATATCTTTTTCTTCTTTATCGTATTTCATTTTGATTCTCCTGTTCTTCTTTATACATCTTTGTTGCTTTCCTGCTGGGTATTATTGTTTTTAGAAAAATGTAATCCTTTTCAATGACATATGGAACGATATAAATATAACTATTGACAATAACAAAATACAGCTTTTGTCCGGGATAGTTTGACTGATCCGGATGATCATCTACTTTCCAGACATCGCCCCGGGAAAGATGAATGATTATTTGCTCGAAAGATATTTGTCTTTCTTTTTTTAACCATTCATTTTTTGCAGAATTCCACTCGTATTTCATGGTTCATTTGTACATCATTCGTATGTACACATCAAGGAATATTATCAACAAGAATGACTTCAATTTATAAAGGATAACGAAAATCAACCGGAATGTAGCGAAAGGCTGATGTTATTTATTGACTGTTACGTTTCGCATCTTGAACCCTTTATATGATTCCCACCTATAGCCCATTGCTCTATAAAAATGGTGTGCGTCCAAGCGGTCTGCTTCAGTTACAAAGATTATCTGACAACAATCATTCGTGAAAGCTATTTTTTTTAACTCCTGCATAAGGGAAACTCCAACTCTATTTCGTCGTTGGTTTTTATCTACAATAATATCCTCTATCACCATAAACGGTTTACAGTCTCCATAAAGTTCTCCACAAATTATACCCATTGCAAATCCAAACAATCGATCATTCTGCTTCGCAGCGAGGGGTATATATGCCGGATTCTTTGAGATTTTTTGAAAAGAGACTCTCATCTTTTCATGTGAGGATTCTTGACCCCAGAATTGCCCGAACAATTCCGCAAGAGCGAAAAGATCGCGTTCTGTCAGTTGCATGATACAAAGTTCTGATACCTTCGGCCAACATTTAATATACCAAGTTGGTATTTTACGAACTATTGTACAATCCTATATTAATTAAATAAAAATGAAGGAAATGTTAAATTCTGAATACTCTATCAATAGCCTTACGGCATTTCGAAAATTTGAACTCCCGCCGGCGGCCTAAACTGAAACATTTTTTGCGTAAGTCCCGTATTAATGGAAATATTGGAAAATTTCAGCGTGGTCGAATTGCCCATAACGTCATCAAAGCTTATTTGCAAAATATAAAAATTGTTTCTATCAATTGTAAGATTAACTGAATTACAGGCGGCCGTCTTTTCCCTGGGAATCAAAACAAGTAAATAATTACCGTCCTTATCCATAGCCTTGGGTTCCGCATATTTCATTATAAAATCATCTTTGAGTTTTCCGGTTCCGGCAAAAAAGTTCATTAAAAACTTCGACTGGAAAATGCTTTCCGACTTCTGCTTATAGGCAACTTTTTCTTTGGCAATGTAAAGCCACGCCGTTTGACTGTTGATCACCAGCTTTTTCCCCTGTGGTTTTATGTACTCCCAAAGCATGCTCTTGGGATTCTTAAAAAAAACTTTGCCTTCTTCCCTTTGAGTTTTTTTTATCGATTTTATGGCGGCTTCCTGAACGAAATTGGCCTTCAGGTCTTTTGTGTTCTCATAAGAGCCCTGAAGCTTTTGCGCGATATCGCCAACTGCCGGAAGTTCTTCTGAAAAAACACAAGCAGGCACAGCCAGCAGCGATAAAATAAGGAAAAGATCAATCACTATTGACGTAAATAGCTTATTTATTTTGGAAAAAATTATGATCATTTTTATAAAAAAACAACACTCTTTTTTTTGTAAAGTTTATATCTATCCTTACTGATGTGGCATAAATGGCGATGACAAAAGGCTATATCAATAAATCATTGATTATATTGAATATTTTAATTGCACAAACCTTGGGCAATTTGGTGTAAAATCGTAACTATTACGCACTTACGGAGATTATCAACAAAGTTATCAACAGCCATTTCCACAGTCTTGTGGAATACAAATCCAAGTGCCTGTATATAAGAAGAAAAATGAAAATTTACTTCTTTGGAGTCTTTTTACCGTCAAATATTTTAACGCGCCAACCGAAAGGATCATCTTTCAATCCATACTGAATTTGCAGAATTTCATTATATAGTTTTTCAGCCAGAGCTCCTGTCTTGCCGTCGTTTATTAAATATTCCTTGCCACGGAAATGAATATGACCGACCGGCGAAACTATCGCCGCCGTTCCGGAAGCAAAAGCTTCTTTCAATAAACCATTTTGCGAAGTAGTTATAACTTCATCAATAGATATCTGTCTTTCGACGACTTTAGTTCCCAGATGTTTCGCCAGGGCAATCACTGATTTTCGCGTGACACCAGGCAAAATTGATCCGCCCAGATGTGGCGTTATTAATTCATCGCCTATCTGAAAAAAGATATTGCTGGTGCCGACCTCTTCCACGTATTTTTTTTCAGCGGAATCCAACCAGAGAACCTGAGTGTACCCCATATTCGTAGCAATTTTGCTTGCATAAAGACTGGCGGCATAATTACCGGCCGCCTTAACATGACCAATTCCTCCGCGTACCGCGCGGGAATATTCCTCCGACACAAACATTTTGGTTGGAGAAAATCCCTGAGGATAGTAGGCGCCAACCGGCCCGACAACAATAAAAAACAAATATTCAGATGCCGGATGCACACCAAGGGCTGCCTCGGTCGCAATCATTGTCGGACGGATATACATAGAAGTGCCGATTCCCTTTGGGATCCACTCCTTTTCCAAAATCACCAGTTTTTTCATGGCATCCATAAAAAGATTCTCATCTATGATCGGCATGCAGAGTCTTTCGGCGGATGAATTCATTCTTTTGATGTTTTCCAGCGGGCGGAAGAGATAGATTGCTCCATCCTGGCCTCGATAGGCTTTCAATCCCTCAAAAATTTCCTGACCATAATGCAGGCACATTGCCGTTGGATCTAATTGCAAATTACGATACGGTTCAATTACCGGATCATACCAGCCCTTGCCTTCTTTATATTTTACGTTAAAAAAATGGTCTGTAAAATGTTTCCCAAAACCAAGTTTTGCTTCATCAACAGGTTTAGTCTTTCTTTTTTTAAGTGGCGCTTTCTTAATTTTAATTTCCATAATTGCCTCTTTCACCAGGCTACTGCCTCATCATAATTTTATTCTTACATATCACTAAATTAAACCTCTATCAAGGCTCCTATACTGAATTGCTTCAGCGATATGAGATGATTTAATGGCTTCATTATTTTCCAGATCGGCAATTGTACGGGAAACTTTTAATATCCGGTTTACCGCCCGGGCGCTTAATCCCAGTTTATCAATAGCCATTTCGATGAGTTTGTGGGATTCTTCATCTATCAGGCAAGAAGCCCTGATTTGTTTTTCCGTCATCCGGGCGTTACAAAGGATGCCGTTATGACCAAAACGCTTTTTTTGCAGATCACGCGCTTTGTTTACGCGCTCCGTGATCGTCGCGGAAGATTCTCCCAATTCTTTATCGGACAGGGCCCTATATTTAACTGAGGGTACTTCTATATGTAAATCTATCCGATCCAATAACGGCCCGGATATTTTAGATTGATATTGACGGATTTGCTGCGGAGTGCAATGGCAGGTGTGTATTCGATCGCCAAAATAACCGCACGGGCAGGGATTCATCGCCGCCACCAGCATAAATTTAGCGGGGAAGGCAGCTGTTACGGAGGAACGCGTAATTGTTATGGTGCCATCCTCCAGAGGCTGGCGAAGAGCTTCCAGAGCGTTTTTCTTGAACTCAGGAAGTTCATCCAGAAAAAGCACTCCCAAATGAGCGAGGCTTATTTCTCCCGGACGCGGCGTCTGGCCGCCTCCGACCAAACCGGCGTCGGATATTGTGTGGTGCGGCGAACGAAACGGACGCACGGCGATTAACATTTCATCTTTATTCAAAAATCCGGCAATGGAAAATACTTTGGTAACTTCAATTGCTTCATCAAAAGAAAGATCGGGCAAAATAGTGGGCATCCTTTTTGCGAGCATGCTTTTTCCGGAACCGGGCGGACCGATCATCAGAACATTATGACCACCGGCTGCCGCGATTTCCAATGCTCTTTTTGCCTGCTTCTGCCCTTTTATTTCATTAAAATCCAAATCATATTTACGTGTTTTCTGGAAAATTTTACTTATATCAAGGGTAAGAGGTTCGATATGACTCCGGCCGCCTAAAAATTCCACAACAGCAGGCAGTGTTTTCACCGGATAGACATTAATCCCTTCCACCATAGCCGCTTCCGCGGCGTTTTCTTCGGGAACAAAAACCGACTTGATGCCCATTTCTTTCGCCTTGAAAGCGGCGGGCAGAACTCCGTTTACACCTTTGATGCTGCCGTCAAGAGACAGTTCTCCGATAAAAAAACAATCCTGCAAGTCAGCTTCTTTAATTAATTCTTCAGCAGCCAGAATACCCACGGCAATGGGGAGGTCAAAACCTGTTCCCTCTTTTTTAATATCGGCTGGAGCCAGATTGATGGTCACATGACTGCGGGGGAAACGATAACCTGAATTTTTTATGGCGGCCTTGATCCGATCCCTGCTTTCTTTAACAGAAGCGTCAGGCAGACCGACAGTGGCAAATTGAGGCAAACCCTGGGATGTGTCCACCTCCACAAACACCGGGTATGATTCCATCCCAATGACGCTCATGCTGATTACTTTAACAAACATCACGCCTTCTTTAATGAAAATTTTTAAAATACTAGCCAATAGGAATATTTATATCAAGACATTTCATTAAAAAAATGTTTATTGTGTTTAAAAATGCTCATTTTCTCATGGAAGAACGATCTATGTGTTGCAGAAAAAAATTAATACATGATCAAAGCTCTGAAAAACGCGTGAACAAAAAAATTTTTTACGTTTCTTGACTCATTAATTGGCCTATGTTACAGTTTACAAAAATCAATTGATTCAATAACAAAATCCGACAATCATAACACCATGAAAAAGTTATCCCATATTGATAATGAAGGCGATATCCAAATGGTGGATGTCACAGCGAAGGCAAAGACGATTCGCGTAGCGAAAGCACGGGGAGTTGTAAAAATGGATGCCCATACTCTGGATGTAATAGAAAAAGGACGGATTACAAAGGGAAACGTTTTAACAACTGCAAAAATTGCCGGCATTATGGCCGCAAAGAAAACGAACGGGCTTATTCCTCTTTGTCATCCGTTGGAATTAACGGGAATTGACATAAATTTAAATATTGATCATAGAAATTCGCAAATTGTAATAGAGTCTCAGGTGCAAACTACAGGGAAAACCGGAATGGAAATGGAGGCGCTGAAAGCAGTGAGCGTCGCAGCTTTGACTATTTACGACAAGTGTAGGGCGGTAAATAAGAAAATAATTATCGGGGATATCATGCTTTTAGAAAAAAGCGGTGGTAAAAGTGGAACTTTTATCAGAAGCAATTGATATCATTCCCCAAAAACATTTTGCAATATTGGGTAACCAATCAAATCGGGAAATAAAAAAATGGAACCAGCTATTTTTAGAATTAAAAGATCTTTTCTTGTGCCTTTCATTACCATGGTTGTTCTTCTTTGTTTGTTGTTTTTATTCAGTTTATTCAGAGGACAAATCGGGGAGAAAATTGTTCTGGCTGTTTTTTTTACCGGCACCTTACTTGTTGGAATAGAAGCGACAAAAAGGGAAATTATTGTAACTAAGGATGGTTTAAAAATAAAAAAGTTTTTTCGGACAAAGGATTTTGTCTGGCCGGAAATTACACATTTAGGGATTGTTGATTTACGTAAAAAAACCTATTTTTTATTAACAACCACTAAGGGCTTTTATTTTTTTTCCAATCTTTTCGAAAACCATGCTTTACTTATTCGTTCTATTATGGATAAACTGGACAATGAAAAAGTTGAAATTGAAGTCAGAAATTATTTAGACCATCCCTCGGAACAACTTTCTTTAATAGTGATTTGCTGGGTAATTGTGTTAATTATTATTGCCTTTATAATTTTGAAATTGTTTTCATTTTAAATTTACATTAATAATGTTTTTAGAATATATACTTTTTTTAGTAAATCACGCCGGGAAGGAGTAAGATTTAAAAAAATGCGGGCGAAAAAAAAGAATGCCTCGGAAATTATAATGAATGTGAAGGCAACACCTTACGCGGCTGTTGAAGAAATAATGGAGAAAAAATTGGAGGATATTGCCACGATTTTATCTTCTTCCGGTAATCGAAAAAGTAAACTTTACGAAGAAGTTATGAATATGGTGGAAAAAGGGTTATTTAAAATAGCTTTGCGCAGATCAAATGGTGTTAAAAGTTCTGCCGCAATTTTTTTAGGCATTAACCGCAACACTTTTACTGACAAAATGGCCAAACTGGGCATTACCTGCGGGAAGAATAAATAACCGTCCGAAAAAACATTTATGACCAGAACAATTAAAAACACTGTAACTTTACCGCAAAAGGTAATTTGTCTCTTAAAAAAAGGGGTCCGGATGACGGCCCCTTTTTCTGTGGAAATCGGCGATCAAGTAAATCCGGAAAGAATTTCCGGTTCGTTAATAATTCATGGCGCGGCAAGGATTTACGGCAAGAACACATTGATCTTGCCAGATGTAAAGCTTGGATATGAAGCATCTGTTACTTTAATTGACTGCCAACTTGGTCCGGATGTTGAACTCAGGGGAGGATACTTTGCCAATTCCGTTTTTTTGAACCAGGTAATAATGGGCAGCAACGCACAAGTTCGCTCCGGGTGCCTTCTGGAAGAAGAAGCAGGAGGAAACCACTGTGTTGGTATGAAACAAACCATATTGTTCCCTTTCGTTCAATTAGGCAGCCTGGTTAATTTTTGTGATTGCCTTATGGCGGGAGGAACCAACAGGAAAAATCATAGTGAAGTGGGCAGTTCATATATTCATTTCAATTATACTCCCCAACAGGATAAAGCGACGCCTTCTTTAATCGGCGATGTGCCTCGCGGTGTAATGCTTCGAGAACCGCCTATATTCCTCGGCGGTCAGGGTGGATTAGTGGGACCGGCGCAAATTGATTATGGAACAGTTATTCCCGCAGGTATTATTTGCCGGCAGGATTGCACAGCAGGAAAAATGCCTGTTCCATTACCTGTTTCGTCTTTTCGGCCTAAAATATTCGTCACCGGCGTTTACGGCGACATTAATCGCAAAGTCAGGCACAATATAGAATATGTGGCTAATTTATTGGCCTTAAGGCAGTGGTATCGTTATGTGCGCCGCGATTTTTTTACAGGGATGAAATATGGCGACGCCTTATATTTTGCAGCCTGCGATATTTTGGATGGAGCCATTACGGAGAGACTAAAACAATTGCGCCAGTTCGCTCAGAATCTGAATAATTCCATAGTGACGGGAACATTAAAAAATAAATATCCGGATAAAGTGTTGCGTACCCAAAAACAGTTTTTGCAAGATTGGCCCAAAATGGAAGCATATCTTTCCGGCAACAATGAAGAAAAAGCAGGACTTAAGAAAAGAGACTCTTTCGTAAAAATTATGCAAAGCCTTTCCAATAAAGGCAACTCTTACCTGGAAGCGATAAAACTTTTAACGCCCACGCAGGCTCAAAGAGGCACCGGCTGGTTAAAAAATATCACTGATAACATTATTGCCGAATGCACAAATAATTCTCACACTCTAAGGTAGAAAGAAAAATAATGTTTATTTTGCGAATGTTCAATATTATAAAAAATATTTACCGGTTCTTTGCGGCTTGTCACATCTGTGTGGGCAAACATCCCTCAAATGTTTCCACTCCGGCGATAATTTTTTTCCCGGTTATGACTTCTCAATTTAACTGCGGTTTTGCCGGGTTAATGACTTTCCATTCCAATAAAAAAGCAGAAGAATTCAATGCCGACTTCACGCTGGCGGAATTGTGGAAAAAAATAAAAATTGCCGGCCTGAAAAAAACTTTGAATGGAAAAATTGCCGTAAAAGAATATTTGCACGGTCTAAAGACACTCAATTCCATGGAAAAAACGGCGTTGGAACTGAAGGAAGAGCGTTGGCAGGAATTTATTTTCTTCCAAACCGGAAGGTCTAAAAAACTTTTCAATTTAGTTAAAAATATGAAATTGTTTCTGGAGGAAGAAGAAAAGATACTGGAGGATAACGCGTCCAACTTCTCTTCCTCAGATCTGGAAATTATCAACAGCCGTATTATTCTGTTCAAAGACATACAATGGAGTTTAGAAAAAGATATTCTGGATAATTTCGCAAAAATTATCGATCTAACCGGTGCAAAAAATTCATCCGCGATCAATCCGGCGGCTTTCAAAAAGTACAGGAAAATTAACTTATTATTGAATTCGCTTAATCGTCTGGAAGTACGCGGCCGTGATTCAGCCGGACTGCAAATCACCTTTACTTTGAAGAAAGAAAAAGACATGGAAAGTATCCTGTCCCGCATACAAGAGAAAGGATTATACGAGGATTATTTAAAGCGCTCGCGGGAAGGAGATATTGTCAACGGTTCGATTTGTGTCGCTCATCCTTTGGTTAATGATCAAAAAAAGACGACAGTAACATTCACTTACAAAACCTTTTCCATAGTCGGTGAATTGGGCAGAAACGCCGACGATATAAAACGAACTATAAGAAAAGACAAAATATTTCAATATTTCGCCAGGATAGACACAACCTGCGAGACAGCTTTTCTGCATACCCGATGGGCATCTGTAGGTTCTATAACAGAAGAAAACTGCCATCCGGTTAATAATTACAAGCCAAATCGAACAAATCCGACTTTTCCTTTCTATAGTGAATCGGCAGCAACCATCAATGTTATTTTAAATGGTGATATTGATAATTATTTAGCATTGTACAACGCGCTGGAATTGGACAAAGAGACGATTGACACAAGAGTTACAACCGACACAAAAATTATTCCTCTGCAGATTGAAAAATATCTCAAAGACGGTCACAGTCTCCAGGAATCTTTCCGCTTCGCTGTAAATGATTTTGAAGGGTCACATGCCATAGTCATGACCTGCAATCTGGAACCGGGTAAGTTTTTTTTAGCGCTCAAGGGCAGCGGCCAGTCTATTTATGTCGGTGTTGGTTCCGACCAGTATATGTTTTCTTCGGAACTTTATGGTCTGGTGGAAGTGATGCCTTATTTCATCAAAATGAATGGCGAGACTACTACGGATAGAGCAAACAGAACAACCGGACAAATTTTCATTTTAGATCAAAATTCCTCCGGAGGCCTGAAGGGAATCAAAGCTTGCTATTATGACGGCACCGGAATTATCCTGAAAGAGAACTCTCTGCAAAAAGCTGAAATTACAACACGCGACATTGATCGCGGTGATTATCCTCATTTTTTCCTCAAGGAAATTTCCGAATCAGCCGTTTCCATCAAGAAAACATTACGAGGCAAATACCGCATTGTAAACGGGAATTATTCTTCACCGC
>Ga0187875_10001411_pt1 | contig 18551 bp, 16 predicted proteins | sample June2016WEW_17_1_2_FD_132978 | JGI IMG/M metagenome (GOLD analysis project Ga0187875, IMG submission 132978) | Peatland microbial communities from SPRUCE experiment site at the Marcell Experimental Forest, Minnesota, USA - June2016WEW_17_10 | ecosystem: Environmental > Terrestrial > Soil >... | reverse complement strand
GCCCCATCGCGGATTCCATTTCGATGCCGCGCAACGGGAAGAACCCGATCCAGCACCGCTGGTTGCTGAGTTTGTCGATCTCGCCGCCGATGTTCTCGGCGTGGACGAGTCGTTTCGGGAACAGCTTAATGTGCATGACCTGGTAATATTCGTCCGGCGGAAACATTTCGTCCCAACCCTTGTGGTATTTGGACTTCAGCTTCTTCTCGGCCTCGGCAAACCGGGCGGGATGCCAGTTGCGAATGATGGTGTTCATCGGATGGTCCGCGCTCCCGCAGTCAAGGCCGATCCACTTAAGCTTCATGTCCAGCGCCCATTGGTGGAATCCGGGGCCGGGGCCCGGATGTTTCACGAAATAGCGCAACTCATCAGATTCCTTTTGGTCCCATGCATACCGGTGGTAGCCGGTGTTGATGATCAGAATGTCGCCCTTCTTGACGTCGACGTTCTTGGTGATTGTTTCCGGCGAATAGAGATCGTAGTCACCCACGTCCCTGGAGATATCTGCAACCACACCGGGCCCAATCCACTCGTCGATTGGCACGTGACCAATCGAGCGCCCGCTGGCGTGAAAATGAATTTCGCCGTCCATGTGCGTGCCAACATGATTGCTGGTCGTAATGATCTGGCCGTTGGCGCCCTGTCCCATGTGCGCCCCAGCGATGCGCTTAAAATATTGGATCCCCAGCGGCATGTAGCTCGGCCACGGCGGCGTATGGATACTTAGCGGCTGTGTCAGGTCGTACACCCGGACCTTGTCCATGAACTGTAAGAACTGGTTGGTATTCATCGGCTCTTTCTCATTTCTTGGTTAGATGCCTGGCAAGTCCCTCAAAAGCCTTCCTAAACGGTTCGACGGGGGCGTTCAACACGCCGGCGCCGATCTGGCCGACACCCGGCTCCTTGTGAGCGACACCCGTGTCGATGAACGGCAGAATGTTCTTCTCGACGACCTTGATTGCATCAATTCCTGTCGGCGTGCCACGGAAGTTCAGATACGGAATCTGATAGGCATTGTTTTCGCCAGCGGTGATCTCGTACATCTGCTGCGTGTATCGAATCGCGTCGTCGCTGCTGCCGCCCACAAACTGCACGATGGCTGGTGCCGCCGCGATGGCGAATCCCCCCAATCCATTCGTCTCCGTGATCGCGCTGTCGCCGATGTCGGGATTGGCATCTGCGCGTGTAAACCCCGGAAAGAACAGTGCGTCGGGCACATCGGCGGGGCCTGTGAACCATTCATCGCCGGTGCCCGAGAGTTGGATGCCGAAGTCGGTGCCGTTGCGGGCCATAACAACCAAGACGCTGCTGTTCTTAACACCCCGCGCTGCGTCCAGGGTGACTTTGGAGGCCGGCATGGAAAGATTCAAGAAAAAGTGATCGTTGTGATTGATGAACTCCAACACTTCCGCAGCAACGGTCGGATCGTCGCAGGTCGTCACGATCGCGGGCGCTATCGCTCGATAGAAAATGGAAGTGGCCGCCCGGTTGCGATTGTGAACCTCATCCCCCATGTGGAGCGCCTGGGCGATGATGTTCTTGAGATCGACTTTACCGAGTTTGGCCACCGCCTTCTTCAGGACCGGATACAGCGTCTCTTCCATCCAGCGGAGCTTTTGAATCACCGGCTCACTGTAGGCGCCGTAGCGCAGCACTTTGCCGAGGCCCTCGTTCAGCGTGCAATACGCGAAATTGCCGTGAGCCTCGTTTCTCAGCACGAACACGGGCATCGACGGCGAGATGATTCCCGCCATCGGGCCGACAGAAGCGTGCTCGTGACAGGGGGAAAAGCTGATCGCGCCAGACGCCGCAAGCTGCTCGGCCTCCTCGACCGTTTTCGCTCTCCGCTCGTACAGTAATGCACCGATCATGGCCCCACGCATTGGTCCGCACATCCGATCCCAGGTAATGGGCGGTCCCGCGTGAAGCAGCATGTCCGTCGTCATGCTTGGAACGACATCGATGGCCCGCTCCAAACCGACAAGCTGCGGCATCCCACTCAGTATGATCTTCACGACTTTGGCGTTGGCTTTCTCGATCTCGGGACGAAACATCTTCACGCGATTGGCCAGCGTGGCGTTGACCTCGATCGAAGGTTTCCAGTCAACCTGTACGGATGGCACGCCGGAGTCGTCCAGCGCCTGTCGGAAGGCTGGCAAACCGATATTGACGACCTTCAGTTCGCTACTGAACAGTTGATTGACCGACATCATTTTTTCCCCAGACATTGAACAATCCGGCCTGCCAGTTTACAGGCGGCGGCGTTCGATGGCATCACAATTGCACCGGCCCTTCGCAGAGCGGCCTCGACGTGGCCGCGGTTTTGTGGGTCCTGATTGGTGCCGGTGATCGAGCAAACGACGCAGACTGTTCGAGACGCCTGGCGAATCACGCCCGAGAGTTCAGCGCCTGGGTCAGGATGGGAGCCATAGCCAAGCACGACATCCAGCAGTATCACCGCCGTTTCCGGATCGGCCGCCTCCTCGAGGATTCGGCGATTTCGCAGTGTGTAATCGATCATCGGATGCGGACGGCCGACGGTGAATTCGTCTTCTCCCAGATCAATCACCGTATGCTTCTGGCTGACGAGAGAATCTCGAAGAAGCTTCGTGCTTCCCACGGGAGCATTGGAGTACACACCCGTAAGCATGTCCTTGAAAAGGATCTGGGCCTCGGCGCAGAATGTGCCGCCGCTGAAGAGTCCGCGTACGTATTTCTGGGCTTTCTTGCGCTTGGCCGCTTCGCGTTTCGCAATCCGGCGGATCTCTTCATCCCGTGCAGCAAGTCGCCTAGCGATTTCGTCTGAATTCTGTCCTCGCACCAGCGCCACTGCGGTCAATGCCGCTTCTTCGAGGCTGGAGGGAGAACCTTCCGTCGCGGAGGCGCCGATAAATGAGGTTACGATCGGTTTGCGGATTGTCTTCGCGAACTTCTGGATCCGCCGCAGGACGTCTTTGTGTGGCGGTTTAGAGACAAGAAGGATCAGGCGTGTTTGCTCGTCTTTGGCCAGGGCTTTCAACGCTTCCAAGAACATGATTCCGCCGACCTCTTGCTTGACGTCGCGTCCGCCGGTGCCAATCGCTTGCGAGATTCCGGCGCCTTCGTTGGAGATAATGCAACTGACTTCCTGAAGCCCTGTGCCTGCCGCAGCGACGATGCCAATGTTTCCCCGATTGACGGCGTTGGCGAAGGCGAGCGGAACACCATTGATGATGGCTGTACCGCAATCGGGCCCCATGACCAGTAGTCCAAGCTTGCGCGCCAACTTCTTCAGGGCAATTTCCTTCTCCAGCGGCACATTGTCCGAGAACAGCATGACGTGCAGACCGCTCTCGAGAGCCCGCATCGCTTCATCGCCGGCGTAGCGACCAGCGATCGAGATCAGTGCGAGATTGGCGCCGGGAATCACGGCGAGCGCACCGGTCAGATTCGCCGAATGTGATTCGCCTGCGTTCGTGGTTGTATGGACCGTCTTTTTGAGCAGGCCATCGACGGCCCCCAGCGCCGTTTGAGCGGCCGCCTCGGTTTCACCTTTTATGGCGACCAGAAGATCGGTATCGTCCGAGTTGTTGAACGTGGCGCTCAGGAGGCCGCTGGACTTAAGGATTGCCTTGTTGGACTTCGTTCCCATCACCACGGCGGCGTCGATTACGCCCGCCAGGGTGGCGATTTCCTTCCCTACGCGCATCAGCGTGACGGAATCGAAATAGGCGCCTTTGCGAATCTGGCCAATGACCGTCATGAAACCCCCATTTCCCCGCGAACCGTGAGCAGAAACCCGGTCCCCAAATCAGCGCCGGAAGTTCCGCCAATGGCCAGCAACTTTGCGGCGGACTTCCGCACGGCATCTTCGCGTTCGCGTAATAGCGCGTAGACCAGATTCTTCATGCGTCCGAAAAGCAAACCGCGTCGGGCGAGATCCAGGAAGGAGTTGGAGAAAACGTTGCCGGCTTTTGCCGCTCGAAAGATTTCATCGGCAAGCCTCTGATGGCTTCGACCGTGTAATTGCTGCAACAGGTTTAACCCAATGAGCAGCCCAGCGATAAAATCGTCGCCGCTGGGAGTGAGCCCCAGACCGCATCCTCTCAATGTTCGCACCCCATCCAGCATGTGACCGTTCATGATCCTCTGCACGCCGCGACGGATTTGATCCGTAAACGCCCGTTCGAACCCCGGTCGAAAATTCATGATCCGGTTTTCGTCGAGAAGAAACGCGAGGCTCTTCGGGGGGGATACGGCCCGAAGTTCTTTTTCGAGGACGGACAGATTAAGATCGAAGAGATATGGATCCCAGATGTCGAGAGGCACGGTCGAACAATAATAATCGTCGTCGGTAAATGGAAAGCGGTGGGACCCCAAACCCACCGTTTTCGCCTTGATCATCAAAGGCGCAGCCTCCCTCGGTATCAGTTCAACATCGAAATCACGGATCACGATGTTCTGCGGGCCGTCGCCGATTTCCTCGTCGACCAAGGAAACCAACTGGCTCCCGCACCGGAAGTTGACAGCGCGCCGGAAGCGGGAGTGGAACGGGTAGTTTCCTTCCCTAACCTGATCCCCAATACTGACCAGCGTCATGCCGGGTAAAACACCATCCCAAAATTCTTGCTGTATTCGGCCTCGCGTACGACCTCAACCTTCCCGCGGACGGCCATTCCGATTTTGGGAATGGGAACTCTCAGTTGCCCCGTCATCCGCATTCCATTTTCCAGTTCAACGATTCCCAGGCTCAGTTTCGCGACGTTGAAATCCGGGGGAAGATTGTGAACGGTGGTGAACGTCAGGAGCTTGCCATTCTTCGGGAGCGGAACCGTGTCGAACTCAAACGGCTCCTTGTTTCCGCACTTCTTGCAGACCATCCGAAAGGGATAATGAAGTTGTCCGCACTTCTTGCACTGGTACGCGTAGATATCCAAAGCCATGGTCAGTTCTCCCTCTTGAAGACGAGGCAAACGACATTGTTGCCGAAACCGCCAAAGTTGCAGGTAAAACCAATCCGCGCGTCCTTCACCTGTCGCTTGTCCGCTTCGCCGCGAAGTTGCAGGACGATTTCGTGAGCTTGTCCGACACCGGTGGCCCCGACGGGATGTCCTTTGGCTTTCAATCCACCGGAGGTGTTGATCGGGAGTTTCCCTCCCAACCGAGTCTCGCCGCGTTCCAGCGCGAGATGTCCCTGGCCCTTCTTGAAGAAACCGACCTCCTCGCTCTCGACAATCTCCAGAATCGTGAACGCATCGTGAAGCTCGGCGACATCGACGTCCGACGGACTCACACCGGCCATCTGGAACGCCTTGGCGGCGGCGCCTCGTACGGCCAACAGGTCGGTCGGCTCTGTACGTTCGTGAACGCAATGAGTGTCCGTCGCCTGGCCCACGCCAGCGAGGCGGATCAGCGGCTTGTTAAGTTTCTTTGCCACGTCCGCTGACGCCAGGATAACGGCTGCGCCGCCGTCCGAGACCGGACAGCAATCGAAGAATCGCAGCGGCTCAGCCACATACGGATTGTTGGTCATCGCCTCCGGTGAATCGAGAATTCCTTCGATGGTGATCTTCTCGTGCAGGTGCGCGAAGAAGTTCAGCAGCGCGTTGTCATGGTTTTTCACCGCGACCATGGCCAGATGCCGCTCGGTCACACCGTATTTTTGCATGTACAGGCGCGTGAACATCGCGGCCAGCGACGGCAGCGTCACGCCGTAGATGTATTCGGCTAACGGATGGGACAGCGACGCCACGACATCGGTTGCCTCGAGGTTGTTCACCTCCCGCAAGCGCTCTGCCGATGTGACAAGAACAACATCGTGAAGTCCGGAGGCGACGGCCATGAACCCTTGTTTGATTGCCGAAGCCCCGGACGCGGGCCCATTCTCGATGACTTCGGCACCGGCGGGGGTGAGGCTGAGAGTATCCACGACGGCACTGGCCAGGCCGGTCTGGTGGTTCAAGCGGGCGCTCCCCATGTTGGCCACGTACACGTGGTCCACCTTGGAAAGACCGGCGTCTTTCATGGCTTCCATCGCCGGGTAGGCGGCGATTTCGCTTAACGGGTATTCCAGCCGCGTGAAACTTGTGATCCCGATACCGACAACGTAGACCTCACGCATGATCAAGCCTTCCCTTCCTGCTTCCAGCGTTGTGACATCAGCGCGGTGCCCGTTGAGTCATACAGGGAGCGCGTCGCCGCCAGAAGATCGGCGGGCGCCTTGGGTGGATCGGTTGGCGGGAGAATGGCTGCTTGTGCCTTCTCGAGCAGGTGTTTGGGGACGGGTCGTCTGCCGACAACGAGCGTTTCCCTGGCTCGATTGAACAACTCTTTCGTCAGGGCCCACGACGGAACACCGCCAAGCTCGTGCGCAATCTGGAACCGCTTCTCCAATTCATACTCGATCATCCACCGGCGAAATCCAATCGGCGACTCGGCCACAATGAGAACTTCCTTCTGACCGATGATATCAATGTGGTATTCCATCTTGGTCGCAAACGCGTGGGCTCCCACACGCAAGCCGCGCCGAAGCGCCACGGTGTGGTACGACATGCCGATGTCCTTGCTCAACAGACGGCCATTCACGACCGCGACGAGTTCGCCATTGATTTGGGCGACCAGGACATATTCGTCCTGGACTCGATAGCGGTAGTAGGCAAGAAGCTCGCTGTACAGACGGGCGGCCACCACGTCGTAGTAATCTCTCTCTACATGAATCAGTGGTTCGACATGCTGGAGGATGTCAGGAATTTCCTCCCGAGTCACTTGACGAATGACCATCTCTTCGCCGCCGGCGAGCATCATGTACTTGGGCGGAAACGGTGGAATGGGGTTATCGATCGGGCGCAGAATCTTTTCGAGGTCAACAGCCATGATATTCTCGTTCTCCTCCGTAAATTTGGTAAATGGTTCATCCTCCTTCGAGGCAAAAAGCGATCATACTCTATTCGCGTCGCGACTCAAGTCGGAGGCTAAATGTCTTGACATCGCATTGGGTATGCCACATCAGGCCTTCGGGAACATCGTAGTTTCGTATGTGGCTAGCGTGCAATAAGATGCAGCGTAACTTGTCGGTCGTGCCGTTCATATTCGCGTTGCCATAGTGTCGGATTTTCTCCGTGAGCCTGACAACGTGTCAGAGCCGGCTGCACACTGAATTGCCGTGGCGCGGGAGCAGTTCGAGGAAGAGCCGATGGTAACCACAACTTGGGTAGGCCGGACTACACCTTCTCCATCTTCTCGTACACCACCAGTTCTCCTGAGCCGCGGAGATCGTTCGGATGGTAGCGCGGAATCGGCAACTCCAGTTGCTTGAACTGAACGGGAGCGATCTTCTTGTCCACGAGGCCGACAGCGACTGCGACACCATAGATGATGGCCTCCGGTCGAGGTGGGCAACCAGGAATGTAAAAGTTTACCGGAATGATCTTCTCCACCGGCCCGATCACGGGATAGCTGTCAAACCAGACCCCACCGCCACAGGCGCACGAGCCAATGGCGAAAACGAGCTTGGGCGCCGGCATGGCGTCATACGCTCGCTGGAGGGCTTTGGCGGTGGAACGCAGGGCGGGCCCCTGGCAGAGCATCACGTCCGCGTGTCGCGGCGAGCCGACGAGCTTGATGCCGAAGCGCTCGACGTCGTAATACGGCGTGAGGACATTGAGCACCTCGATGTCACAGCCGTTGCAGCCACCGCTGTTGGCGTGGTAGACCCACAGTGACCGACCGAACATTTTCTGACAGAGAGTGTTCAACATGGCCGCTTAGTCCAATTCGATGGTGATATCGTCCGCCACCGGGTCGCTTTCGAGGTAAGCCCGTGAGCAGAAGATCCAACGTTCGTTTTGCAAATCGTCCTGCCGATATCCCTTCATCTTCAACTGCTCCAATGCCGTCGGCTCCGTGAAACAGCGCCCGCACCGCTGGCAGGTGCTCATGAAGAGTTCCAAACGCTGCTGCATGTCGCTGATCTGATTCGTGCCGGTCTCGAAGTCCTGGCTCATGGTGATGGCCTTCTCGGGGCAGACGTCCGCGCAACGCCCGCAGTACGTGCAGCGCCGGCCAAGGTATTTCAAGATCCGAATTTCCTGACAGACATCGAACACAAGTATCTCTCGCGCCGGGCAATTATTCGCGCAACCAGCGCAGCCGGTGCACTTCGTCGCATCGAACATCGGTCGTCCCCGGAACTTCGGCGGGACCGGCTGTCCCTGCGTCGGATACGGCAATGTCACGCGCCCCGCTTTCAAGCAGACCAGCGTTTCTTTGAGCTTGCTTACAACCGACATGCATTCACCTCGTTAATAGCCATAACTTGCCAAAACCAGCGCCACGAACGCCACCGCCAGCAGGCTGGCGAAATACCGGATCGCCTGGTCAATCCGGTAACGGGCGTGCGTCGCTGCGACCAGTGTCACCAGCAGCACCAGCACGAATACTTTTGCCCAAAACACCACCCAACCCAGCGGGGACGACAGCCCCGAACCCCACGGCACAAACAGCCCCACGAAGAGCGCGCTGTAGATAATGAGCTTCGCCATTTGCGCGTACCGGAACAACGCCAGCTTAGGTCCCGAATATTCCATAAGCGGGCCGTCCATCAGTTCGGTCTCCGCTTCCGAGATGTCGAACGGCACGCGTTGCACGAACGCTTGAAACGACAGCAGAATCACGCCCAACATGATCACGCCCGACCACGAGAAACCGCTGGCCGCGTACACCGAGCCGTTCAGTACCGAGTCCAGCCGAAATGACCGGACGTGGATCGCGCCCACGACGAGGGCGATCGCGAACAACGGCTCCAACGCGATCATGCTCATCATTTCGCGGCTGATGCCGACCAGGGAGTAAGTGGAACCCGCCGCCAGCCCCGCCAGCAGCGTGCAGACACCGCACAGCGTCAGGAGATAAATGAGCAGGTACACGTCGCCCGCGCCGTTCATCGGAGCGCCAAAGCCCATCGGCACAAAACACGCTACGGTCAACACCGCCGCCAACGAGAGATACGCCGTGAACCGCTGCATCACGGGCGACTCGCCGGATTCAATGTCCTCCTTGCCCAATAGTTTGAGCAGATCAAAATACGGCTGCCAGATCGGGGGGCCTTGCCGTGATTGAATCCGCGCCGTGACCTTGCGGAGTACCCCCTGGCAGAACGGGGCCGCCGCGAGGACGAGAACAACATTCATCACCCCGCCCAGAATTGTTGAAATCACGCTGTGGCTCATGGCGATGCCTTCGGTGCGCGCGTCAGGTTCAACAACTCTCTCTGCGACCAGACCTTGACCGTGCCGGAGCGCAGATCAATTGTCTCCAGCCGGTCGGTACAGGAAAAACACGGGTCAATGCTGCCCAGCGAAATCGTCATGTCGGCGATCTGTTGGTCTTTGATCATGGCCGGCACTGCCTGAAGATTCTGATACGTCGGCGCGCGCACGCGCCAGCGGCGCGGACGATTGTTCTCACCGGTAATCACAAAGTGATGGCTCTCCCCGCGCGGCGCTTCCACCGAGGAAAGCCCCAACCTCCCGACCGGCAGCTCGTCCTTGATCGCCAACTGAAGCGGCCCGTCCTCCATTCTCTCCAGACATTGCCGGATGATTTTGATCGACTCGAACACTTCCGACATCCGCACCAACAGACGCGACCACACATCGCAGCCGTCCGCGGTAATGACGTCGAAATCCACGCGGTCATACGCCGCGTACGGATGATCGCGGCGGCAGTCGATGTCGACGCCGGCGGAACGCGCGACCGGACCGACAAGGCCGGCGTTCTTGACCAGATTCTTATCCGCCACACCGACGCCGATCGTGCGTTTCTGAATGTTCTTGTCCCCGCGTACGGCGTCCACAACGGTGCGCCACTCGGCTTCGAGCTTGTCGAGCACCTGGCGTAGTTCGACTTTCAATGGCGGTGTAATGTCCCAGCGCACCCCGCCAACGACGCAGAGTGCGTAGGTCTTGCGATTGCCGGTGATCTTCTCGGCAATCCACATCACCGGCTCGCGGATCCGGAAGCTCTGCATGAACAAGGTGTCGAAACCGACGATATGGCACGCCAACCCGACCCATAACAGATGACTGTGCAACCGTTCGAGCTCCAACATGATCGTGCGGACGTATTCCGCGCGCGGCGGCGGCTGGAGCGCCACGGCCGACTCGACTGCCTGTACGTACGCCACACTGTGCACGCAGCCGCAAATGCCGCAGATGCGCTCCGCCAGCATGGGGATATCATTGTAGCCCAGGACGGACTCCGCCATTTTCTCGATGCCCCGATGCGCCATGAACCCGCGGTACTCGCACCCGCGCACCATCTCGCCTTCGACGTACAACCGGAAATGCGACGGCTCGTCGAGCGTGGGATGGAATGGGCCGAACGGGACAACCGTGCAACCTTCCGGCGGTTCGTCGAACTTGAACTCGCGTTCGTCATCAAAGTCCTTCGGCACGTGATCCCATGAGATGTCCTTGCGCAACGGGTGCACGCCTTCCGGCCAGCCATCCGGCAACACCAGCCGCTTGAGGTAGCGGTGCCCCACCGGCTCGATCCCGACCAAATCCCGCATTTCGCGTTCCGCCCAGTTGGCCGCAGGCACGACCTCCGTGATGCTGTCGATTTGCGGATTGTCCGCCGCCACGTAGGTGAGGACGCTGCAAAGCACATGGTCTTTGTCGAACGCAAAATCGTGGGCGACGACGAACCGGCCGGAAAACGGTCGGTCATCCGCGCCGATACTGATCACATAGCGCGCATCGAGATCGCGGAAGATGTACCGGCAAATCTCCTTCACCGCGGTTGGCTCGACAAACACAAACAGCCGGTTGTCGCCCGACAAATCCGCCCGCTGGATGGCCGAGCCAAATTTCGCCCGCAACTGTTCCAGTCTGTCGCGCGCAATCATCTCAGGGTTCCTGTTTACCGGGCTGGGGGCGCGGCGCACCGCCGAGCCAGCGGAAGTAACGTTTGATTTCGCCGTAGAAATTGTGCGCGACGTAGCGATGGCAATCCGCCTCACGCGCGTAGCCGCAGAGCCACGGCGCCGCCACCCGGCGCCGCGCCCGGCCAAGTTTCGAAATCCCGCAAGCGAGGAGAAACATCAGGCCCAACACCGCCGCGAGCGCGAGGGGCGCAAACACGGCCCCTGAATTCCGTTCCTCAAGCCCCGTCAGCGGTCCACTGATCATCGGGGCTGCGGTGGCCAGTACCCCACCAAACCCCTGTCGGCTGGCGTCCATCGCGTGCTGCATCAAGCGGAACGCAATGGCCGGGGCCACGCCAAGCAGCACACACAGCAATGCGAGGACAACCTGCGGGAGTTGCATCATCCAACCGACTTCAAGCCGGCTGTTCCTCGCGGCTCGCTCGGTCACGAGAGCGCTCGTGCGCGAGAGAAAACTGACGCCAAAGAACTTGATGAACGAGGCCAGTGTCAGGGCGCTGGTCAGGATGGCGATGACGGTGCACGCGGGCAGATACCGCGCCGCGCTGCTGCCCTGGATCCCCGCCACGTAAATGCTCCACTTGCTCACGAAGCCGTTGAAGAGCGGCACGCCGGAAATCGAGAACGACGCCACCAGTGCCGTGATCGCCGTCAGCGGCATGAACTTCATCAGCCCGCCCATCTTGTTCAGGTCCTGCGTGCCGGTCGCGTGCAGCATCGAGCCGGCATTGAGAAACAGCAACCCCTTGAACAAGCCGTGATTGAGCACATGGAACAGCGCGCCGAACAGACCGATCGTCGCGAGCGCGGCCATGGTTGGCCCGGTGGCCGGCAGCAACGCCATGCACGCGCCGGTTCCGAGCAGGATGTAGCCGATCTGACCGATGCTGTGGAAGGCGAGCAGGCGCTTCGACTGTTCTTGCTTGAGGGCCTGCATCGTGCCGGTAAACAACGTGATCGTGCCGAGCACGGAGACGACCAGACCCCAGCTCGCCAGCGGATAGTCGGCCCGCGCGCTGGCCGGCACGAGCCAGAGGAAGTAGCGCATCAAGCCATACACACCCGTTTTGATCATCACGCCGGACAACATCGCGCTCACCGGCGATGGCGCGGCCGGATGCGCGTCCGGCAACCAAACTTGTCCAAACGGCCACATGCCCATCTTGATGCCAAAACCCACGAGGAACAGGGCGAACGCCAGGGTTGTTGTGCCGGGCTGGGTGCTCAATAGCAACGGCAGATTTGTGCTCACGGTGTCGAAATCGTACTTCAGGCTGGCGCTGCCTTGAGCGGCGGCACCGGTGACCGCGAGCAACTCCGCGCCGATCATCGTCGCTGCGCAGGCGATTTGCATCATGATCAGGAACTTGTTGGCGGCGCGGACGTTCCCCGGCTTCTTGTTTTCGAATCGGATGAGCGCGTAGCCGGGCAGCGTCATCATCTGCCAGAAGATGAAGAAGAACCACATCATGTCCGTCGTGCTCAGCAACCCGTACATCGCGGCGAGGAACAACAGGAAGTACGGGTAATACCGCGCCACGCCGTAGTCCCGGTAATGTTGCATGTAGGCGATGGAATAAAGCGCCGCGGGCACGGCAATGACGGCGGCCAGCAACAGGAATGTCGCCGTCAACCCATCCACATAAATACGCAACGCAAAACCAATCTCGGGCATCGCCCAAAACGCGGCCGGGTGTGGTGACGGGCCGGTCCTGAGCACCTTGACAACCGCCGACAGAATCAGAACGGCGGTACTCGCCGTGACCACAAAGCAAAGCCAGCCAGCCACGGTTTTGTTCCGCGACACCAGCAGCGTCAGCACGGCCCCAGCCATGCAGATGAGGATCGAAGCGAGGACGGCTTGTTCCGGAGTCATCATGTGCTGGCTGTGCTCCAGAGGTTGCCCAACAATTCGCCGAGAACTTCAAGCGTCGGCGCCACGATCGACGTTCCGCATCGGAGCGATGCCGGCTGGACGCCCAGCAACCACGTCCGCGTCGTTCCGTTCGCTTCCACCCGTTTCGCCAACAGGCCGAGCGAGATCTTGTGAGTTGAGATCTGCGGGAACCGGGCCGCGATTTCGTCGGCGTTCAGGAACACGACCGAGCCCGGCTCGTCGCCAAAATCTACCGCGTCCAGAAAGACAAGATGGTCAAAACCTTCCTCTGCGATACGGCTGATGAAGGCCTCGGGTGTGTTGCCGGCAACCACCACATCCGGCACGCCCGCGTGGATCAGTTCCTCCGCCAAGCGCACGCCGATGCCATCGTCTCCGTAATCTGTATTCCCAAGCCCCATGAAACACACGCGGCCGTGGAGACATTCCTGGAGTTGTTGGCGCAGGTCGCGCATCAGATGTCCTCCCCGAGCTTCTTAATCTGCTGATACGTGAACACCGGGCCGTCCACGCAGACGTAGGCCACCCCAATGCAGCAGTGGCCACATTTCCCGACGCCGCACTTCATGTAGCGTTCGAGCGTCGAAACAATGTTCTGCTCCTGAAATCCCATCGCGAGCAGGTCTTTGATCACGAATCGGAACATGATCGGCGGACCGCAGACAAACGCCATGGTGTTCTCGACCGGCACCTGCACCCCGGGCTTCTGGAACAAACTGCCGACGACACCGACGTGGCCGGCCCAGTCGTTGTCGGCGCGGTCGACGGTCAAATGGCACTCGACGCCGGGCGTCTGTTCCCACTCGTGAAGTTTGGCCACGTACATCAATTCTCTGGGCGTCTTCGCGCCGAGGAAAATCTGAATGCGTTGATACTTGTCGCGATTCTTGAGCGCGTAGACAATGCACGACCGCAACGGAATCAGCCCAATGCCGCCGGCAACAAACACAAGGTTCTTCCCGTAGTACTCTTCCATCGGGAAACCGTTGCCGTACGGGCCGCGAACGGCGAACTTGTCACCCGCTTTGAGCTGATGGAGCGCGGTCGTGCAACTGCCGACCTGGCGGACGGTAAAAAACGTTTCGTTCTCGGTGGGGCTGGGCGGCAATGAGGTCGGAAATTCGCCGACGCCAAACAGCGACACTTGGGCAAATTGACCGGGCCGGAAACGTTGGAAGTTCGTTTGCTCCGCTGGATCGTCGAATCGCCAATAAAACGTCTTCACGTCCGCGATCTCCGTGACCACTCGTTCCAGCATGGCCGTCTTCGGCAGATAAACGTTCTCAGTGGGTGACGGGTTCATGCTCCTCAACCTCCGATGTGGCCCGACGGATCATCTCCACGACGCTCGGCATCCCGATGTCGCCGTGGCAGACGGCCGCGCAGCGTCCGCAACCGACGCAGGCCATCGAGAGTTCACGCTGGATGAAGTAATGCGCCAGTTTGCGAAAGAACCGGCGATTCCGCCGGTCGTGCACCGCCCGGCGCGGATTGAAACCGCCCGCCATCCGCGTGAACCCGCTCAGCGCGCACGAGTCCCAGATGCGGACGCGTTCGATTTCGTTCGGCCCGACCGGACGGTCGCTGACCGTAAAACAAGTGCACGCCGGGCAGACGTACGTGCAGCCGCCGCATTCGAGACAGCGTTTGCCGATCTCTTCCCAGGTTTTTTCCAGGACTTTCTCCTGTGAGACATACCGCACCGTGGCGGTGAACCAACTCGTCGTCGTTTTGAAGCGCTTCCGCACCTCGCTCAAGATCGCCCGACGCCTTTCGACATGCGGTGGCGCGGCCTTCTTGAAAATCGGGTTCGCGAACAGGGCCTCGCCGGCGGGCGTGCCGGCCACCGCCATAAGCTCGTCTCCGAAATCCATGAGTTGCAGGTCAAAGTGGTCACGAGCCGCGGGGCCGGTATCGGCGCACACACAGAAACACTCATCGCCGATGTCGCGCTCGGGATCGGTGCAGACGATGTTCACGAGGAACAGGTTCTGACGACGCTTCTCGTAGTAGATGTCGCGAAAGTCGCGGCCGAGGTAGAACCGGTCGAGATGATAAATGCCGGCAACATCGCACGACCGAATGCCGAAGATGGCGCGCCTGGGATGCTCGTACGTTGGCTCAATCTGGAAGTCGCCGTTGTTCCGCTGAATCTTCAAGAGGCGCTCGATGTGCGGCAGAATGAAGCGCTTCGGCGGATAATAAGGATTGGGCAAATGTAACTGAATCTGGTCGCGGTTTTCGTCAGTCACCGTGTCGAAAAACGTGTCGCGTCCGCGTCCGTAGAATGGCGCGATGACTTCGTAGCCCTGCTGGCGCAGCAGGTCCACGATCGTGAGCGCGTCCGCGCGGTTGAGGATGCGCGCTTTCAAGCCGCCTCCTTTTCCACGCGCACCGGCACCCACGGGGCACCATCATTGGCCGATCCGCGGATCTGCCGTTGCACTTGGCGAACGAAAAACGGGACGTAGACCGTGCCTCTTCGCGCTTCGGGAATGACCCGCGCCGCGGCGACTGCTGAACCACTGACCGCACGCAGTAGAATCTTCTCGCCATCACGGATACCAAGCTGTTTCGCGTCGTCGCTGTTGATTTCCACGAAGCCATCCGGATAATCGAGCAACAGCATGCGATACTCGCGCTTGAGGGTCTCGCTGTGCTGGATCAGCACGCTCTGGTGCCAGTAATAGAGCGAGTTACCGAAGACGAGCGTGAATGGATAGTCGGTTTGCACGGCGACAGCCGGAGCGCGCCCGGCCATGGAGACGAACTTAAAGCTGCGGACCGGCATGGCGTCGGCGAAAAGAAAACGCGTGCCGAGCGGACGATCTTTCGTGCACGGCCACTGCCGACCATACTCGCGGGCCAGGTTGTCGTAGTGTGCACCGCTGTAGAACGGCACCACCGTGGCGATCTCGTCCATGACATCGGCCGCCGAGTCGTACTTCCACTGCGCGCCCAATGCCTGAGCCACCAGCATCAGTTGCTGCCAGGCCGGGATCGTCCCGCGCAGCGGCTCGATGACCTGTTCCGCCAATTGGATGCGGCGCTCGGTATTGGTGAACGTGACACGCTCTTCGCCAAAAGCGGTCGTCGGCAACACCACGTGGGCGTATCGGGCTGTATCGGTCCAAAATAGATGCTGGACCACGACAAGGTCACACTGCTGGAGCAGGTTGGCCGCATCCCCATGAAGCGCCGTGCTGACAGGATCGTAGCGGCAAAGCCAGCAGGCTCGTACGTTCGCGTGACCATCATCGGTGAACAACGAGCTCGCGGTCCGTCCGTCCGTCGCCGGCAGTCTGGCTTTCCAAATTGCTTCGATCTCTGCGCGGGCGGTGTCCTTTGCCACAGGCCGGTAGCCGGGTAAACGGTCGGGCAACATGCCCATGTCGCAGACGCCCTGCAGGTTGTTGTGCTCGGTCAACGCGAAAATGCCGGCGCTTTCCTTGCCGATCTGGCCGGCGAGCAAGGCGAGGTTCACGATGGCCTCGACTGTTTCCGCGTCGCGGGATTCGATGCCCGTCGAGTAGAGAATGGCCGCCGACCTGGCGCGCGCATACGCGAGAGCAGCCGCTTCGATGAGTGCTGCCGACACGCCGCAGGTTTCCGCGACGGCCAACAAATCGTAGTCGCGCACATTCGCCAGGAACGTCTCGTAGCCGCGGCAGCGCGCCATGATAAACGGCAGATTCATCAGGCCGTGGTCCACAATCACCTTTGCCAGCGCCCCGAGCAGCAACCTCTCGGTGCCCGGTTTGATCTGGAGAAAGAGGTCGGCGTTCTCGGCGATGCGATTCCGGCGGGTGTCGATGACCACGAGCTTCGCTCCATTGAGCCGTGCCCGGATGACGGCTCCACCAACGGTCGGCAATTGGCTGGCCAGGTCCACACCATCCACAATAATGACTTCCGTTCGAGCCAACTCACCGATGGAGTTGGTGGTGGCCGGCACGCCGATCATGTCGAGGAGGACGTTGATCGAGTTGTTGCAGTAAACGCCGGCCCCGTGATCCACGTTGTTGGTGCCGATGATGGCCCGGGCCAACTTCTGGAGAAGGTAGGCTTCCTCGTTCGAGCAGCGCGGCGAGTTGAGGAAGGCCAGCGAATCCGGTCCGTGTCGATCGCGGACTTCCCTCAAGCGTGTGGCGACGAAGCCAAGCGCCTCGTCCCACGATACTTCTTGAAACCGACCGTTCTTCCGAAGCAACGGGCTTCTCAAACGGTCGGGGGAACTCGCAACTTCGTGGACGTGCCAGCCGCGCACGCAGATTCTCCCGTGGTTTGAGGGGTGCGACATGCTGGGGTACGCGCCCACGACCTGGTTGCCGTCCGTTTCGAGGTAAAGGCCGCAGCCAACCCCGCAAAAAGTGCATGTGGTCAGTCGATGAGCCATGGGGTTATGTCACTTGTCTTCCTGCGGCCCTTTGACCTTGCCGACGGCGAGCCCCTCAACAACCTTGTCTTTCTCCAAGTGCTCCGCCACGATTTGGCGGGCTGCGGCAGGAGTGACTTTCGCGTACGTGACCCTCTCGCCGTGCTTGCCCTCGACGCGGACGACTGGCTCCTCGACGCAGAGCCCCATCTCGCCACTGACCGCAACTTCGACGTGGTCAATCCCACGCTTCTCGAGTTCATCGAGTGCGGTGGCCATGACGTTACGCGCCCCGGCAGCAATGGCTGCGGTACCCATGCTGAACACAACACGGTACTTCTTCTTCGCTCCACGCAAGGCGAGATGTCGTTGTGCCCGCTCTCTGAGTTTCTGGAGTTGCTGGATATTCATGAAGTGCCTCTTTTCAAGAAGGAAGACTCGGCTGTTGGAATAGCGGGGGGCGACTTGCGTGAATCGGGAAGATAGCGGGGACGCGGCGAGCAGTCGCAGTGCCATCTCCTAAGGAACTCTTGGGCTTCACTCGTGGTGCTCCTTGTGAACGAGGCGCGGTCGTAGTGACTTAGTGAAATTTTTCACAATCTCCGGTCTTTTGTCAATCATAATTACACTCTTACGGTGAAATGCTGGGGAATCTGCGGCCTGTCGATGTGTGCTTTGGACAAACCGAATAGATTCGGGACGAAGAAGAATTACAGGAATAAGCATTCCACCAACGGTGGAGCTACAACCGGAACCAAACACTGAAGAACGTCAGTGCCCTTTAACAGTCCACCCAACTTCTGGTCACAGATTGTACGACGATCGCTGACGGCCACCGTTGGCCTCGGAGCGGCAATACGACGCCTAGACGGTCAGGAGCCGATCCCATCGTCCCCGCTGCCAGTTGTAAACCGCCTCGAAAGTCGTATGTTGCATCGGTGCATCGAGCGAAGAGAAGCCAGGCAGTTAGGCACGGTCGCCCCTAGGAACGGCAAATGCTTCTCTGAGCCGATTTGGATATGCGCACGCCAGGACAAGGCGCAAGTCAGCCCATGGCCGACACCAAACGATGTCGGACGCTTCGCTTGGGTCGCTTATTCGATTTGTCCGAGTGTCTGGTGGGAGCGCCCAGCCGATGTCCGCATGCCTTGGAATTCGGAGACGTGCCGGTTTGTCGGCATCCCGATAGGCGTAAGTTCGAAAGGCCGCCGCAAGCGAAACCAGACTAGGACGCAATCATGGCCAACGAAGGAATCTCTCATGCAGACCCTGACCGGCTTCGGTCCAATCCTTCCACCACCGGCGGATTTGCCGGCGTCGAGCAGGGTGTCATCCTTGCCATCGATGACGACACG
>Ga0187875_10001406_pt1 | contig 18583 bp, 16 predicted proteins | sample June2016WEW_17_1_2_FD_132978 | JGI IMG/M metagenome (GOLD analysis project Ga0187875, IMG submission 132978) | Peatland microbial communities from SPRUCE experiment site at the Marcell Experimental Forest, Minnesota, USA - June2016WEW_17_10 | ecosystem: Environmental > Terrestrial > Soil >... | reverse complement strand
GTCCGACGCGCCGACGCGCCAGCTGGCCATTGACCAATGTTTGCAAATTGAAGAATTTGCACCCGATTACGCCGATGTGACCTACAATTTGGGGAAATTATACGTAGCAGCCAATCAGGTCACCAACGCACTTCCCTGCCTGCGTCGTGCCGTGGAAATCAACCCGTATAAGGTGGATTGTCGGTTGGCGCTGGCCAGCGCGTTACGCGATATTGGACACACGGAGGAAGCCATCCAGCAACTGGATTGTGCTTTGCAACTCCAACCGGATAGCACGGCGGCAGGCGCGCTTCGGCAAGATATCCTAAAGGATCATGCTCCGTGAGGATGGGAAGGTGACGACAACACTTTGACATTCCGTATCACGACCGCTAGACTGGCATAGCAACGAACCCATGAGAGTCGCGATTCCCAGAAAGACGGTCTATCGCCTGAGCGTGTATTTGCGCTGCCTGGATCGTTTTGCCGAAGACGGCGTGCAGACCGCGTCGAGCCAGGCCCTTGCGCTGGCGGCGGGCGTCAAACCCACCCAATTGCGCAAGGACCTGACCAGCTTCGGCCATTTTGGCACCCGCGGGCTGGGGTACGACGTCCTGAAGCTGCGCGACGGGATTGCCGAAGCCTTGGGCCGCAAACAACTTCAACCGGTCGTGCTCGTCGGCGTCGGCCATCTCGGCTCGGCGTTGCTGGCCTACAAGGGCTTTGAAAAGGAGAGCTTCGAGATCGTCGCGGGGTTCGATGTCGATGTGAAACGCAATCGCCGGAAGACGTACGGTCAGCCGATCCTGCCGCTCGAAAAAATGGAGGGCTTCGTTCGCGCACGCAAGATTCGCATGGGCATCATCACCGTGCCGAGCGCCGCCGCACAGGACGTGGCGAACCGGCTCGTCGCTGCGGGTGTCAACGCCATCCTCAATTTTGCGCCCAACGTGCTGCACGTGCCCAGCAATGTCGTCGTCAGTAATGTCAACCTCGCCATCGAATTGGAAAATCTCAGCTACTTCCGCTCGTTGGCGGAAAGCCGAGTGGACGACGTGGCATCTCTTCGGCGGCGGCCCCCCGCTTGAACTCACAGTGAATTGCTGGTTGAATGGGCGAGATATGAACTCGGACCAGATTCAACGAGCAGACAACCGGCTCGATGAACCCAAGCCCCGTTTGGGGCGACTGGACTGGTTGTTGGCGTTGTTCTTGGCCGCTTCCACGTTCCTGGCGTATCAGCCGGTCTGGCACGGGCGACCCCTTTGGGACGATTGGCGGCATATGACCAGTCCCGAATTGGCGTCCCTGAGTGGCTTGGAACGGATCTGGCTGGAACCAGGAATCACTCACCGCTTCGACCCGCTGGTCGATACGGCCTTCTGGATCGAGAAGAAGCTGTGGGGGACCGCGCCATTGGGCTATCACCTCATCAGCATTACCTGTCATGTCGGCGCGGCCCTGCTGCTCGTGGCTGTGCTCCGTCGCTTGCAAATCAGGGGCGCTTGGTTCGCCGCCGCGATCTTCGCCCTGCACCCGGTCCATGTCGAATCGGTGGCATGGATCAGCGAACTCAAGAACACGCTGTCAGGAGTTGTTTTTCTGGGTACGGTCCTGACTTATCTGAGATTCGCTGAGAACCGGACCCCGTCATCGTACGCCATGGCCATGGGATTGTTTGTCGCTGCGTTGCTGGGCAAGACGACAGCAGTCGTTTGGCCCATCGGGATGTTGGTGATCTTGTGGTGGAAACGCGGTATCCTCTCTTGGCGGCGCGATGTGCTGCCGCTCATCCCATTTGTGGCGGTCGCGCTTCTCGACGGATGGGTGGCCCTCGGCATCGAACGTGAGACCGTTGGCAACGCGAGCGGGGAGTTACGCTTCTCGCTGGCGCAACGGCTTGTTATTGCCGGTCATGCCTGTTGGTTCTATCTGAGGAAGCTGCTCTGGCCCGTCGGCCTGTGCCCGATTTATCCCCGTTGGCAGATCGACCACCTGACGGGCGTCGACGGTCTTTACCCGCTTGGTTTTCTGGTGTTGTTGGCCGCACTGTGGGTCCAGCGGAACCGAAGCCGTGCTCCCTTGGCCGCATTACTATTTTTTGTCGGCGCGCTTTCGCCGCTTCTCGGCATCTTCTCGTTCTCGTACCAACGGTATTCGTTTGTGGCCGATCACTTTCAATACCTCGCGAGTCTGGGAGTCATTACGCTGGTTGCGAGCGGCAGCGTGTGGCTGCAGGACAGGTGGCGGCTATTCCCTCGTTCCGCAGGTATCGGCCTATGCCTCGCGCTCTTGGCGACACTGGCGACACTTACCCGGCAACACAGTCGCGCGTTTACAGACTCGGGAACGTTTGCGCGGACCACGCTGAAGAGGAATCCGGACTCCTGGTCCGCGCGGGATCAGCTTGGCGTTGTGCTTGCATCCGAGGGGAAGCCGGCGGAGGCGATCGATCAGCTTCATCAAGCATTGCGGGCAAACCCGAAGTATGTCTTGGCGCACTACGATCTCGGTTGCGTTCTGCAATCACAGGGCCGGCGGGAAGAAGCCGCTCAGCAATTCCGCGAGGCGTTGCGACGGCAGCCCAACCTGGTTCGCCCGCGCTACAATCTCGGTTGCATTCTGGCCTCTCAGGGCAAATTCGCCGACGCCATCGAGGAGTATCAGGAAGCCCTTAGACGGGAGCCGAACGCTTCCGAGGTGCGTAACAATCTGGGAGTTGCCCTTGCCTCGTCAGGAAAACTTGACGATGCCATAGCGCAGTTTCGGCAAGCCATCGAATTGCGGCCCGATTTTGCCGAAGCTCACGTCAATCTCGGTCACGCCTTGGCGAACCGAAACCAGTTTGCCGAAGCCATTCAGCAGTATGACGAAGCCCTGCGGTTTGATCCAAAGAACGCCAGCGATCATTATGATCTGGCTACAGCGTTGGCCAACAGCGGAAACCTGGTACAAGCCACCGAACAGTTTCGTGAAGCGGCGCGCCTTAACCCGGACCTGCCGGATGTTCATGGCGCCCTGGCCAAAGTGCTCGAGCAGCAAGGGCTCCGCGACGAAGCGCAACGCGAGTCTGCCGAGGGGCAGCGACGGGCAACGACCGCTCTGAAGGAAAGCCCTGACGCAAATTCGGTATCGGCTCCCTGAGACCGTTGGGCTTCGCGTTCAAGCCCGCTTCACGCGTGTCCCGTCGTTGTCGGCCACGAGGACGTGCGTGTCACAGCGGATTTGCTGTTTCGCGAAGACATTGGCCATGGCTTCGGCGACGGCTTTTTCCTTTTGCTCCGTGATGCAGACGATGCCGGGGCCGGAGCCGCTCAACCAGCCGCCGAGCGCGCCGGCTTCGGCGCCGGCAGCGATGACATCATCCAGCATCGGGATGAGCTTCTTGCGATACGGCTGATGGAGTTTGTCGTCGAATAATCCACGCAACAGGGAGTAGTCGCCCGTGGCGAACACCGAGGTCATGAGCGCGACGCGGTTCATGTTCTCGACGGCATCGCCGATGGAGACCTGCTTCGGCAGCAACCCACGAGCTTTTTCCGTGGAAACGGCGAAATCGGGGACGCAGACGACGAATTTGAGTGACGGCGGAACGTTGAAGCGGCGGTACCGAATCGTGCCGTCGATGATGCCGGACACCACGAAGCCACCGAACAATGCCGGCGCAGCGTTGTCAGGATGATGCTCGAGTTCGGTGACGACTTCGAGCAGGGCGGTGTCGGAAAGTGGGCGGCCGTCGAGTTCGTTGAGGGCGAACACGATGCCCAGTCGCACCGTGACACTCGATCCGAGTCCGCCGATGGTCGGCACTTCACCCTTGACCTCGACTTGTGCACCGTGGGGCTTGACTTTGCTGCGGCGGAAGAACGTGTCCATCGCTTCCTGTGTCATGGCAAGCGCCCCGGGATTCCCGCGCATGGCGTCGACCCGTTCAACCGTCGGGGCGTCTATTTCGCGGATGGAAATCTGATTGTGCAGCTTCAGGGCGACGCCGAGCGTGTCGAAGCCTGGGCCGAGATTGGCGGTCGTGGCGGGCACGCGAACGGTGACGGACGGTTTTCTCACGGCGCGCGATATTGCATGGCAGTTTGGGGCAAGTCAATAGCGGGCGATGATTCATGGTTGCTGGTTGACGGGCGATGCGGCATGATGGCGGTGCCGGGCGGATTGCCGGAGAACCACGACCAGGTCTGACAGCTGCACGAACAAATGAAGTATATCATCATACTGGGCGACGGCATGTCGGATTATCCCGTCGCGCGTCTGGGTGGCAGGACACCCTTGCAGGTGGCTCGCAAACCCAACATGGATCGCATTGCCTGCGAGGGCTGTTGTGGTTTGTTCAAAACCATTGAAGAGGACATGCCCACCGGCAGTGAAGCCGCCAACCTGTCGGTGATGGGCTACGACCCGCGTCAGGTCTTGCAGGGCCGCGGTGTGCTCGAGGCCGCCAGCATGGGCGTCGACATCCGCGACGACGACATGGCGATGCGCTGCAACCTGATTTGCCTGTTTGACGACGGTCGCATCAAGAACCACTCCGCAGGGCACATCAGCTCGGCCGAGTCCGGTGAGATTCTCAAATCGCTCCAGAAGGAAATCGGCGGCCCCGGACTGAATTTCTACACCGGTGTCAGCTATCGCCACCTGTTCGTGGGCAAAGGGCTTGACGCACGGCTCGATTGTGCTCCGCCGCATGATCATCCCAATGAACCGGCGGAAGGGCTACTCATTCGCGCCAAGGTTCCGGAAGCGCAGAAAACCGCCGACCTGCTCAACAACCTGATCCGTCGTTCCTGGCCGATTCTGAAGGATCACCCCGTCAATCAACGTCGTCGGGCCGCGGGAAAGGATCCGGGCAACTCGATCTGGTTGTGGTCGCCTGGCAAACGTCCGAACATGTGGACCTTCCAGGAGCGGTTTGGGGTGAGCGGCGCGGTGATTTCGGCGGTGGACCTGATTCGCGGCATCGGGGTTTACGCCGGGCTGGAAGTTCTCAAAGTCCCCGGCGCGACCGGCCTTTTCGATACCAATTACGAAGGCAAAGCCGATGCCTGTCTGGCCGCACTGCAACGTTGCGATTTCTGCTATGTCCACGTGGAAGCGCCCGACGAAGCCGGCCACGAAGGCAACGTGGACCTGAAGATTCGCACCATCGAAGACCTCGATGCCCGGCTCATTGGACGCATTCTGGCGGGGCTGGAGCAGCAGAAAATGGAGGCCATCGTGGCCGTCTTGCCGGATCATCCGACGCCGGTGGAAAAGCGGGTCCACGTGCGCGACGCCGTCCCGTTTGCCATTCGCGATCCGCGGCGAGCACCCGACAAAGTCGAACGCTACGACGAGCAAAGTTGTGCCACCGGCGGGTTTGGTACGGTGCACGGCGACGAGTTCATTCGCGCCGTCTTTCAGAAGTAACAAGCGGTCGTCTCCGTTGCCGATCGCACGCACCGAGCTGGTCCCGGCGTTTGTGACCGTTACCATGATGTTGTTTCCCTGCAATATTGCGAACGGACTGACCGCGGGACTGGCTGTCTATCCCATCATCAAGCTGGCCTCCGGGCGTTACCGCGAGTTGAGTTGGGGCGCTGTTTCGCTCAGTTTCTTGTGCCTGATCTACTATATCTTCGGTTTGCCGCATTGATGATTCTGCCGCGGTATTTCAGCGGCTGCGTTCCTCCTTTTTGAGATTCGCCCCCCGGTCCCAGCCTTGGATTCCTTGATTTTTGGCCTCTGCAAGGGGGTTGGCATACCCACTGCTATTCAGGCTTACAGTCAGGCGTTAAACAGATAGGCGTTAGTCGAGTCAGGCGTTAGTCAAAGACAGGGACGAAGGGATGATCGAAGCCAACAAACAGGAGATTTACCAGGTGCTCATCGTGGACGAAAACGCCGCCATGCGCGAGATGTTGGCGGGGTTGCTCCGCGCGCCGAATCGGAGCGTGGAAGTGCGCGACGGTGCCCGCGCCGCGTTGGAGTTCGTCCAGCACAATCCCATCGATGTGGCGTTTATTGACGCCGCGCTCACCCATGCGTCCGCCCAACACCTGGCCGATGCCATCAAGAAACGCTGCCCGCACGCGCACGTGGTGGTTTGTGCGGGGCGTTTGTCTCAGCCGTGGGACGCCGCCGGCCGCTCCAAAAAGGGCGAAAGCGTCCTCCGACAACCACTCAATTTTGGCGAGGCTCTCCAGCTCGCCGATTCATGCACGACCGAATGAACATGAACCCGTTTAAGGCGTTGGCTCTAGGGTTGGCTATGAAGCAGGCTGCGCGGGGTGCGCAGGATATACCGTTCATGGCGGGCCAGCGCCTGTTTTGCAGCGGAGGTACCCGGGTCCCGCAACGACCCGGCCCTTCCGCGCGTCACGGGTTGAGAGTCAACTGTTCGAATCCCCCCAACGCCATCACGGTCGGCGCCTCCTCCGACCGAAGAACAGGCTGATCTCTCAACCCGCGCGCGCGGTGGTAACCCACCGCGCGCGCCAATTTCTTCTTGCCCTTGCTCCTTGCTTTCCCCAGCCCGTCCGCTATATTTACCCCGCCACACAGCGCTGCATTCTCATGGGGGCGAAATGGATTCGACTTTGTGAAGTGGGCGTGAGCGGCATGCCGAGGTGGTTCGGAGGCCTCGTTAAACACCGGACAAAAACATAACTGCGAACGAAGAGCTCGCACTCGCGGCTTAATTGACCGCGACGTCTCACCCGTGACACCTGCTGGTGGGCTGAGACGACGATAGCAGGTTAGTTCGTGGATGTCGTCTTCAGGTCCACGGGCGAAACTTTCACTGGAGACTGGCGCGGCGCGTGGCCTGTCCATCGACAGCGCGCCGGGCGAGACCCAAAGATGGAACAAGCATGTAGTCATTCACGGTTGCTTTGCTCAGGACGTGGGTTCAACTCCCACCGCCTCCACCATTTTTCGCTCGAAGCGAAAAATGGTGCCCTCCGAAGCCCCTGTCCTCCGCAGCTCCGGCGAAGGAGGGCGGGGCATCGGCATGGTGCCGAGCTACGGATGGCAGGCCATCCCCATCACAATGAAATACGTCTACATGCTCAAGAGCCTCTCGGACCCGAAACAACGCTACGTCAGCTCCGCCACCGATCTTCAGGCACGGCTGCGGCAGCACAACCAGGGACGCGTTCCCCACACGGCCACATACGTACCGTGGGAAGCTCACATCGCGATCTGTTTCAACGACGACCGCCGCGCCGCGCAAGATTTGCGTTGATTTTGACGCACGTTTCCACGAGACGTTAAGCCCTATGACAAGGGGACTGGCGTCTGTTCTTCTGGCGGTTGGCGCCGGTTGTGTCTTCGCGGTGGCCGCGCCGGGTCAAACCCCGGACCCCGTGTCGGCCATCAAGGGTTTCAGCGACTTCCAGCAGATCGATCTCAGCCGCGTCCTCAACGGCGAGGTTCTCTCCGAGCGCGGTTCGCTGATGGATTTCCCCAACGGGATCTGCGCGCAAACGTGTTATGCGATGGCGCTACCGGCCGACCAGGCCGCCAAGCATCTCCAACTCTGGGACCCATCCCCGTATCCCGAGTTGAAAGTATTCGCCTTCCACGCGGTCCACATTCCGTGTGAGCTGGATGATTTCCAATCCTTGGATTTCCATAACAGCCAAAGTCCGGTCCGATGGCTGCTGAGCAAAACCGCCGCTACTACGCCGACGCGATCGGATTTGAACCTGACTCGGGACGAAGCCAAGCAATTGTCCGAGTGCATGGCGCAACAGTCCGACGGAGCCCGGGTCACCCATTGTTGGGCGAAATTGCTTTTGGCACGGGCGACCACGTTTCAGCAAAAAGGTCTCACAGGAACGCTGCCGTATGAGGTCGCGGGGGAATCCGTCTCCCCGGCCGATCAACTTCGCGCCATGCTCCGTGAACAATTGTCCATCTCGCACGAATTTTTGCCGGTCCTCAAGGGAATCGGATTGTTGGGCAAGGACACCACGCCGTCATTGACGCCGTTTTATTACTGGACGATGTTTGACGCCGATTACCACGGCACAATCAGTTTGGGCGCGGTGTATTTGCTGGCGGTTGGCGATCATTATCAGGTTATCGACCTCGAATACTACGTGAACGCGAATTACTACACGTCGGCCACGCTCTACGAGGTCTGGCCCGTGCAAAACCATGGCCAGCCCGCCGCGCTCGTGTGGCGCGGCGATTTTTTTGCGGCCCCAACGCTGCGGTTCACCAAGGGAACCGACCGCATCGCCTACGGCGTGCTCATGCTGCAGGACATCAAGAAGGAAATCCACTGCATGCAGGAGGAGGCGAAGACCCGGCGATGAAGACCCGGTGCCTCGCGATACTCGCCGCCCTGGCGCCGGTGGCCGCGTTGGCCGCCAACCCGATGAGCGTCTCCGAGGAACTCGATGCCGTGTATAGCTACGTCGGCGACGCAAACACACGGGGCGTGGGCTTGAGCCACGGCGAGATTGATGAACAAAGTTCGGACCTCAAATACGTCGTCTCCCCGCAGGTGAACAAGGACCTGTTGTTGCGGTTCGGCGCCGAGTGGCAGCGGTTTTCCTTCGATGTGCCCGACCACGCCGCCATGCCCCGTCTCCTGCAACAGGCGAGCGGTGTCCTCGGGTTCGACTATCAGGTTGCCGATCAATGGCTGATGCGCGTCGAGTGTGAGCCGGGCATCTACGGCGATTTCGAGAACATCAACTGGCGCGATTTCAACGCCCCGCTGGTCATTGCCGGAATCTATCTGGCCGACGCCGATCTGCAATGGCTTCTCGGCATAAGGGTGGACGTGCGCTGTGAATACCCCGTTCTGCCCGTGGCGGGTGTCCGCTGGAAATTCGCCGACCAATGGACACTGAATCTCATGCTGCCCAGCCCACGCCTGGAATATGCGGTCAATGACCGGCTTACACTCTACACCGGCGGCGGGGTTGAGGCGGGGACGTTCGCCACGGGGGAAACTTTCGGCACCGAACATGGCGAACCGAAACTGGACGGGGCCATCGTGGATTTTTTCGAGTTGCGTCTCGACGCCGGTTTCTCATGGAAACTCACCCCCAGCGTCACTGTAGAGGCGGAAGTGGGCTACATGCCCTATCGATGGTTCGACTTTTCTGAGCCTGACATCGACTTTCGGAGCTACAATGCCCCGTACGGCCAGCTCGCCTGCCACGCCCGGTTCTAGACGCGTGAGCAGGAAGGGCGCGGGAACGTGCTTTTAGGAGGATGAAGCGCTGTTACGCCAGCAGCCCCTGGTAATTGCCGGGATTGACCCGATGGTTCGGGAATATCGGGTTGACGTCACGGGCGCCGAGGTGGTTCTGCGCCAGCTCGGCGAACACGTCGCGGTAATCGGTCGTCAGCATCAGGTCGCGTCCTTCAAATAATTGTTCGCGGGCCAGCCCCGGCCACCGACCGTACACCTTGCCGCCTCGCACAGGACCACCCATCACCGTAAAACAGGTTGCGTGCCCGTGATCAGTGCCGCGGTTGCCATTCTGGCGCACCGTCCGCCCAAACTCGCTCATGGTCAGAACCACCACGTCGTTCATCCGGTCGCCGAGGTCCTGATACAACGCGGCTAGGCTGTGCGAGAAATCCGTGAACCGATTGGCCAGTTGACCTTGTGCGCCACCCTGATTGGCATGCGTGTCCCAGCCGCCGACCTCGGCAAACGCGACTTCGACCCCGATGTTGGCTTTGACCATCTGGGCGATCTGCAGCAGCGCGCGCCCGAATTCGCTGTTCGGGTACGCCGCGCCATTCTGCGGTTTGTACTTCGTCGGGTCCGCGGACTGGAGCATCCCCATGGCGTCGAACGCCTCCTTGCCCGTGCCGTGAAGCAGGTCGCCGACCGCGGTTTCGTACATGCCCTCGAACCCGCTCGCCGCGCCGCTCGTTACCGGTCCCGGAGTGAATCCGCCGGCGCCCGCGCCGACGCCAAACGTTTTTAGATCCGCTATCGCCAGCGCTTCCTGGTCGCCCTGCAACGTGCGCGGCAACATCGCCGTCATCGACACGGCCCGGAACGGCGACAGCTTGGCGCGGTCCTCGGGGCATTCGAGCAACGCGCGGTTCAGCCAGCCCGTGCGCGTCGATTTATCGTCCACCACGCCGCATTCCATGAAATCCTGTGCGTCGAAATGCGACCGGCTGGCGCTCGGCGAACCGCACGCCTGGATCAGGGCGAGATGGCCGCTCTGGTACATCGGCAGCAGCGCCGCCATGTTCGGATGAAACCCGAAGAACCCGTCCAGGTCGATCACGCCCGACGGGCCGGCCTGTTGCGTCGGTTGCGCGATGGCGATGTCCGAGCGCGCTTCGTAATAGTGCCGGTCGCCGTAGGGGACGACCATGGAAAGCCCGTCGAGGGCGCCGCGCTGGAAGATGCAGATGAGGACCTTCTTGCCGTTGGTCGCGCGCGCGGGTTCGGCAGCGAACACCAGTTGCTGCAGAAACGACGGCCCCCACAGCGGCACCGTTCCGACCGAAACGAGCGCGAGTCCACCGCGTTTGAGGAATGCCCGGCGTGTGAGTGTCATGACGGTTCTCCTTGGATTAGTGCCGTTGAAATTCCGGCGAGCCGAGAACAAGGGCCGTGAGTTCGGCCGCATTCACCGTGCTGGCTTCGCCGCCGTCGGTCCCGGACACCTGTTTTTCCAACGTGGCGCGAGTGGGAGCGGTCATCTCGCCCTGAAGGAACACCTCATTCAACCGGTCGAGGACCAGGCCGGGCTTGTCGATGTCAGCGCCGCGAACCAGGTCCGATGGAGTGACGGAGACATCCACGATCTTATGTTCGGCCAGCGCCAGCGCGAAATTCATCCGCGCAATCAGCGCGCCGGTGTTGACCCACTTGCGCGAGTCTTCGGTGTACCCCGTGGGGGCCTGGTAGGCGAACAGCGGTTGGCCCATCTCGATAATTTCAATGTTCAACGATTTGCGTTTAGCCGAGGCGATTCGGTCCATGCCGCGTCCGAACGTCGCGCCCGCTTCGATGCCCAGCCGTCTGTCGATGGGCAGAAAGTCGTCACTGACCATTTTGCCGCCGGCGGCGCGAACGGCGGACACAGCGAACTCGAATGGCGATTTGATCTTCGCGCGATACGCCTGCCGTATGAAAAAATCAGGACTGTAAATGATCGCCTGATAAACCTGGCGCAGGTCGCCGCCGGTTTCGAGGAAGACGGAAGCAATGCGGTCCACCAGCGCCGGCGGCGGATCGTCAGCGACCAACCGCCGGCACAGTTTGGTGGCAATGAACCTCGCGGTCGATGGATGCGACGCCAGAATATCCAGCACCATCTCACCGTCGCGGATGCCGCCATTGGCCGGGATCGGATGTCCGAGCACCACCTTGGGGCCGTTGTCGTGGCGCCGCGGCGTGAAGACAAACTCGCCCGTTTGCTGGTTGTACGTCCAGCCGGTGAAGCAGCGCGCCACTTCTTGCACATCCTTCTGCGTGTAGCCGCCATCGACGCCCAGCGTGTGAAGCTCCATGATCTCGCGGGCGTAATTCTCATTGATGCCGCCGACCGTGCGCGACTGGTTGTCTGTCCCCGCCGGTACCGCCGGTTGCGCTGGCACGGCACTCTGTTGCATGGCTTGCTCGCGGCGGCGCAGTTCGTTGGGGGAAAGCTGACGGGGCGCGGAATTTTGGAAGTTGTCGAGGTAATGCAGCATCGCCGGACTTTTCGCGGAGGCCTCGAGCAGGTCGCGGAACCTGCCGAACACATGGGGCCGGATGACCTCGCGTTCGTCGGCGACTTTCAGCACGCGGCACGGGCCTTTGCGGACGTCGATATTGAAATGGTTGCTCCAGAAATCGACCAGCACCTCGTTGAGTTGGCGGGGGGATTCGATGGCGCTGATGATCTTGGCGTCTTGCAATTCCGCCACCGCGAGGAACGAACGACGCGGGGCTTGGCGTTGCGGTCCGGGTTTCGCCGTGGCCGCGGTGTTGCCGGCAACGGTGTTGGTTTGCATCGGGCCGGCTTTCTCGGCTTCCGCCTGTTCGCGTCGGCGTTCCTTCTCCGCCTGCTGCTCGTCGCGGAACGTCTGGTACAACTCGGTCTCGCCCATCGTCAGAATGTCGAATTTGGCAAGGTCGGACTCCAACTCCGAGTCGTCAATCCGCTCCGGATGCAACTGCTGATCGATGTACCGATCCAGCCCCATTTTCTCAACGCGCTCGACATCGCCGGGGCGCGGGCCGTAGCCGAGACGGTTGAGGACATGGATGATTTTTTGCCGGTCGGTGAGCGGCTGATCGTCAGGGGCCGGTCGAGGCACTGCCGCCAGCCCCGCTCCGAGCGGGGCCAACCCGAGGATCGCACACGAGATGACAATCGCGCCTGCCAGATAAATACTGCGACTTGTGCGCATAGCTTTCAGTTTCAACACCAAGCCCTTGGATTCGTTGCTCCGCATGCCTGTGACCGGTGGCAAGAAGCGCAAGAAATGGGCCAAAAAGAAGCCCACGGGTGCGGCAAAACAACAGTTACAGCAGTTCCATCTGCGGGCCGGCCGGACGGCGAAAGGCGGCGGTCGAAAGCTGCGGTCCGCGCTCGGGGAAGCCCGCCCGGCGACAAGCGACCGCGAACATCTTCGCGATTTGTTCGGCGACAATTCCCGTTCCCGTCATGCGCGTGCCGAAATCCGAATCGTTCAATTTCCCGCCGTGGATCGCGCGGATTTGCGCGAGCACTTTCTCTTTGCGGTCGGGCAGGTGCTGCTCCAGCCATTGCTGAAACAGGTCTTTGACCGCAAACGGGAGACGGACGGGCGTCATTCCCGCGAATCGTGCGCCCGCGTCCGCCGCCGCGTTCACGATCGCGGGTATTTCATGATCGGTGAGGCCGGGAATCACCGGTGCCACCAGTACGCCCGCCGACACGCCCGCGTTGCACAATTCTTTGATTGCGCGCAGTCGCGCGGCGGGCGGCGCCGTGCGCGGTTCCATGATCCGCGCGAGATCGGCATCGAGGGTTGTGATCGAGAGAATCACCGCCGCGGCGTTGTCACGCGCGAGGTCGGCCAGCAGATCGATGTCGCGTGTGACAAGCAGGTTTTTCGTGACGATGGCGACCGGATTGCGAAATTCGGCGAGCACTTGCAGGCATTTGCGGGTGATCTGCAACCGACGTTCGACGGGCTGATAGCAATCGGTGACGCCGCTCATGGCCAGCACCTGCGGTTTCCATTTTCGGGAAAACAATTCCCGGCGCAACAACTCCGGCGCGTTCTCTTTGACCACGATTTTCGTCTCGAAATCCAGCCCGGCGGAAAAGCCAAGATATTCGTGATACGGCCGCGCGTAACAGTAAATGCAGCCGTGCTCGCAGCCGCGGTAGGGATTGATGCTCGCCTCGAACCCGATGTCGGGACTGTCGTTGTAGGTGATGATCGAGGCGCTTGCGTCCCGATAGAACTGCGTTTTCGGCGCCGGATCGTCCGGCTCGTCCCACTCGGCATCCCGTTCGTACGCGACGTGCTCGAACCGGTTCGGCGGATTCACTGCCGCCCCGCGTCCGTGAATGGATTGCTTCACGCCCATCGACACGACCGTAGCACGCGCGCGGCGTTCGTCAACCCCGGGTACAAGCGAAATGGAAATCTAGAAAGAAAACTCAGCCCGGGTCATGATCTCGTCGAATTGATCGCGACCAAAATCGGGGTTCAACTCGCGGAAGTGCGACCAGGTATGCAGGTAGTCCAGCATCAGGGTGATCTCCCCGGGTCCGTTCCCCCTCGGGTAGTAATTGATGCCGCCCGTGGTGGTCCACAGGTCGTCGCTGGGCAACTGGTCCGGGTCGAAGTACTCATACTTGCCCACAAGTTCCAGCTTCTTTGGAATGACCTGGAAGCCGGTCACGACCCAATAGCCGTGCGCCGTGAAATCGCGGACGGTGGCCACGGCATCATGGAAACGAGTCTGGAGGTATTCCGCCTGGACCGTGAGCGGTCCACAGTTAAACATTTGGTCCACGCCGCCGGCCAGCCGTTGATCGCTCCTGGTCTGCACGTTCAACGGCGCCAGCGAACCGTCGGGTTGCGTCCAGATATTGCCGGTTTGGCTGACCAGCGTGTTGCTGGCGTCCACCGAATAATACCCGTCCACACCGAGCTTCCACGACGTGGGCTGACCGAACAGCCGGCCCTGGAACGGCTGCGCTTCCACCCGTCCCATGTACATGAAGTTGTTATTGTCGTTGACGGTGATGTTCCTCAAGTTGCCGTTGAAAACGCCAAAGTAGTAGGCGAGGAGATCCCTTTCCTCGGGCCACACATCGGCGAGAGGCTGTCCCCACACCATCACGCCGATCTGCCGTTCGGGCCGCAATCCTTCGGTCACTTCGGAACGCTCGGGTGTCAATGTCAGCATGTCGGGGATGGAGAACTGTTCCATCCCGAACGGAGTGTCGAATTGGCCGAATTTGATATTGGCCTCGGGGAGACCGTGCCAGTTGAGGTAGATGTCGGTCCCGGAAAAGGCGGTGCGCGGGCTGATGCCGTCGCTTTGACCGAAATCACCCATGAGCTTGTAGTCGAAATTCTCCCAAAAATCGCCCCACACGCCGAGGCGGGCACGGCGGAGCCTGAACCTGTCGAAGACGCGCTCGTTGTGTCCCTTGACGCCGGCCCAGGAGCCGCGATACGCATCCACGTCGCCGAACTCGGCATTACCCTGGAAATAGCCGCCCAAAACCAATTGGCCTTCCTTGCCGCCCGGAATGACCAACAGCGCCGGTTCATTTGTCTCGGCGGATGACAGGATATGCGTCAACTTCGAGGATTTCAGGTCGTTGATCTCCTGTTGGAGTTGCTGGTTCTGGCTGCTGAGTTGACGCACGGCGTCCTCCAGCTTTTGGATGCGGTTCGCATCCGTCGCGCTCGTGACATTGCTCGCGTCCTGGCCGCGGATCGGCCCGGCCACACACAATGCCACGGCCAGACCGATGGCAAGGAATGCAGCTCGATCTTGCTTTGATTTCATCGCGGGTATCTGGATGTTCGTTGGTTGGGACGCGAAAACTTGCCGACCCGGTCTTGCCTCATTCGAACACGACAAATCTTACAAAAAGGATGCGGTAATCAAAGCACGAAATTATGGCGAGGATGTGAACTCGACTCTTGTGGCGGAACTGCAAGAAAACAGTCGTGTCGGTTGCAGAGAACGGCGGAATCGGCTATTGGTGAAAGGGAACAATCGGGCGGAGGTTGAGATGAAACGCGTTCTCATGCTGTGTTGGCTGGGAGTATCGACATTGGCGATGTCTTGCGCCCTGGCCACGAAACCGGTCCTGCTCGGGGCGGTCGGGCCCGATCCTTCCGCCCGGGCCGCGTCGACGCCGATGGGGTTTCTAAGGGTTTATTCAGCGGTGAAATGCTATCCCTACGATCGTCAGTACTACTTCGCACGCACCGACTATGGGGTCTACGACACAAAGGGGAATCGCGTCAGAAGTGTCCAGAACGCAGCCCGGTTTCATGATTTGGCTCCCGCACTGGTGACATTGCCGGCGGGCACCTACGACGTTGTGGCTTGGGCCGATGGCTATGAGTTGGTCAGGGTTCCGGTCGTCATCAAAGCCGGGCAATTGACCGAGGTGAATTTGGAAACCAATCGGAACTCCCCCATCCCCGCAACGGCGGAGGGCGATGTGGTGCGCATGGACGATGGCCGTATTGTCGGGTGGTCGGCTGCCGTCGCCGGCACCCGCTGACCGCTGTTGCGAACTCTTCGGGCGTGATTGTGGCACGCATCGGTTCACGCTGGTTGCACCTGAACGCTATCAATCTCGCCGGAGCGCACGTGCACGGCGACGGTCATCGGCCGGCAGCAGACTTCGCAATCGGTGATGAACTCAGCGTCGCCTTCGCCGGGGTCGAAGGCAACCTCGAAATCCTCCCCGCAATGCAGACACGTAATCGCCAGAAAATCGCTCATTTCAATTTGATCGAGGTCCACAATTCGTCGTACCACGCGGCCCGGGGGCCGAGGTCTTTGACGAACTCCAGTTTCTTCATCACATCGGGCGGCGGATAGATGACCGGGTTCTTGCGGTCGTCGGCGTTGATGAATTCGAGCGCGGCCTGGTTGGGCGTGGCGTACTGATTGAAGTTCGAGACCTGCGCGCCGATTTTTGCGTCGAGGATGTAATTGATGAACTTTTCGGCCATGTCGCGGTGCGGGGCGCGTGCGGGCACAGCCAGGTTATCGACCCAGATCTCGCTGCCTTCGCGCGGGATGAAATAATAGGTATCCGGGTCGTCCCGCATCCCGCGGACGGCATCGCCGTTGTAGGCCATGCCGACCCGGCAGGCTTTGCCGAGCACCATGTTCTTGGCGCCGACGGCGCCTTCGAAACCGAGCGAGCGATTCCTGGCCTCGATGAGCAGGTCGCGGGCTTCCCGGAGTTGTTTCTTGTCGGTGCTGTTGAAACTGTGCCCCTTGTATTTCAGCGCGACACCGACGGCAGTGCGGGCGTCATCGATAATCAAGAACGAGCCGATTTGTTTTTTGGCATCGAAAATCAGTCCCCATGTTTCGTCGATCGTCTCGCCGGGCTGCTTGCGCACGTAGAGACCGACCGTGCCCCACTGGTAGGGAACGGTGTACATGTTGTCGGGATCATACTCGCGCCCGGCGAACCTCGGATCGAGGTTCTTGATGTTGGGAATGTTGTCGTGGCGCAATGGCGCGAGCAATTTCCGGCTGATCATCGTGTGGACGATGTAATCGGACGGGACCACGACGTCGTACAGCGACGTACCGCCGCCCTCGAGCCGGGCGAGCAGGCTTTCGTTGTCTTCATACAGATTGACGGTGACCTTGCAGTCGTACGCTTTCTCGAAACTTTGGATGACTTGCGGGTCGATGTACTCGCTCCAGATGAACAGATTCAATTTGTTCTCTTGGGCTTGTGCCGGGGCGGCGCACAACAGCAGAACGAGGATGATGAGCCATCGCTTCAACGCATCGGCCCTTTGGATACCGCGTTTGACGGATGAATAAATCGGGCTGGGCAAGATGGTTGCTCCACGTACCCGGGAAGCTTACAACAGAATTATTGAGGCTCAACGCTAAAGCGAGCATTATAGCTGCAATCTGGACGCGGCCGCTCGGCTTCCAGCGAGCCGCCCTATGTATTATGCTGCCTTGCAGCCAGTTGCGTGGCCGACTGGCTGATGTGCCGGGCCTGTGGTATGCTATAATTGACCAGCGGCGGAGATTGAGATGGACGAGAAAGTTACAGAAACCGCACAACCGAAGGATGAGACGGCAGTTGCGACGCCGCCTTCGGCCCAGGAGTCTCGGGAAGCGGCCAAGCTCGTCAAGATTGAAGAGCTTCGCCGCAAGTCCGCGGACTACCTCGACGCGGTCAGCGGCGGCAAGAAGCTCGATCCCGAAGACAAGAATTGGATCATCAAACATACGCTGGAGAATTTCGACGACTACTTCAATCGCGGCTTCCTGCACTACCGCAAGTCCGTCGCCGAAGCCGAGGATTTCGCGGCGATCGAATGGACGGGCCAGGGATCGATCATCGAGGACATCATGGGACGCAAGTTCATCGATTGCCTCGGCGGTTTCGGCGTGTACAACATGGGAATCCGTCACCCGAAAATCATCGCGGCGGTCAAGGCGCAACTGGAGCGCATGCCGCTCTCGTCGCAGGAACTCCTCGATCCCCTGCGCGGGTTTCTCGCCGAGTTGTTGGGCGAACTCACCCCCGGCGACCTGCAAGACTGTTTTTTCATCAGCAACGGCACCGATGCCGTCGAAGGCGCGCTGAAACTTGCCCGGCTGTACACCAAGAAGACCGGGTTCATTTCCACCACGGGCGCGTTTCACGGCAAGTCGATGGGGTCGCTCTCGGTGATGGGCCGCGCCGTGTACCGCAAGCCGTTCCAACCGCTGCTCTCGGACGTGCATTTTGTCGATTACGGCGACGCCAAAGACATGGAACGCGAACTCAAAAAGCTCACCGACCTCGGCGAGGACATCGCAGCGATCATCCTCGAACCTATCCAGGGCGAGGCGGGCGCCGTGGTGCCGCCGGACGATTATCTGCCTCGGGTGCGCCAACTCTGCGACGAATACGGCGTGTTGTTGATTCTCGATGAAGTCCAGACCGGCATGGGTCGCACCGGCAAGCTGTTTGCCTGCGAACACTGGAACGTGGTGCCCGATATTCTCTGCCTCGGCAAAGCGCTCGGCGGCGGCGTGATGCCGCTCAGCGCGTTCATGAGCACGCCGAAAATCTGGAAGGTGCTCGAAGATAATCCGTTCCTGCACAGTTCGACGTTCGGTGGCAACCCGCTGGCGTGCGCGGCGGGCATTGCGGCGATCAACGTGATGCTGGAAGAGGATCTCGCCGGACAGGCGGCCGAAAAAGGCGCATACCTGATGACGCGGCTCGGCGAATTGCAGGCATCGCACCCCGACATCCTCAAAGTGGTCCGCGGCAAAGGGCTGCTGATCGGCCTGGAGTTCTCGGACCGGTTCATCGGCTATCGCGTGGCGGCCGCCCTGTTCAAGCGGGGCGTGCTCGTCGCCGGCACGTTGCTCAGCGCCCGCACCCTCCGCATCGAGCCGGCGCTG
>Ga0187875_10001404_pt1 | contig 18620 bp, 21 predicted proteins | sample June2016WEW_17_1_2_FD_132978 | JGI IMG/M metagenome (GOLD analysis project Ga0187875, IMG submission 132978) | Peatland microbial communities from SPRUCE experiment site at the Marcell Experimental Forest, Minnesota, USA - June2016WEW_17_10 | ecosystem: Environmental > Terrestrial > Soil >... | reverse complement strand
CACTACCGAGAGCCAGCGCGACAAGCTGGCCGCGGCCAGCCAGATGGTGAGTCTGTTCCTGATGGATTTCGCTCCTGGCGGGACCAACATTCCGCACCACCACGATATGGAAGAAGAGATTTACTACATTCTCAGAGGCCACGGAGACATGGTGGCGGGCGGAGGCGCCGACGGGAACGAAGGGCGCTATACGGCGCGGCAGGGCGACGCCTTTTTCATCCGGCTGAACGCGACGGTGGGGTTCTACAGCGGCAGCGGGGCGGGAGAAGAGCACGACCAGGTGCTGGCGGTGCGATCGAGTTTTCCCTTTCAGAAGCGGGAGTAGCGAACACACAAGTGGGGCCGACGGCGAGCTAGATGGGGAGTGGCAGGACAGGTTGAAAAGAGGTGAATATGCGAGCACTGCTGATGGTGCTGATGGCCGCGCTGGCGGCGCAGGGGCAGAGCGCGACCAGGTCCACGGCCGAACTGCTGCCGCGCAAGGTGATCGTGGGGACGGTGATGCTGAGTCCTTCCAGGCTGTCCAAGGATCTGAAAACGCGGTTGGCAGAGCTGGGGCAGACGATGGACCGGGTGGCGGCGCAATCGCGCCAACAATACGGGCGCAACCCCGACCTGGTCGTATTGCCCGAAACCATCGTGGCTCCGGTGGACGCGCTGCCGTTCGCAGGGCCGGTGGAGACGGCGTTCGCGGCCATGGCGCGTGAATATCACAGCTACGTGGTAGTGCCGATGATGCTGGCCGAAGACGGCCGCAAGTTCAACGCGGCGATCCTGTTGGACCGGCAAGGGAAAGTGGCGGGGATCTACCGCAAGGTGCACATCGCGGTGACGACCGGATCGGACTCGCTGGAGGACGGCACGACGCCGGGGAAGACCGTTCCAGTGTTCGAGTGCGACTTTGGCAAGCTGGGCATCCAGATCTGCTTCGATATGGAATACGACTACGGGTGGCGCGAACTGGCGCGCCAAGGCGCCGACCTGGTGGTGTGGCCGAGCGCATCGCCGCAGACCGGGATGCCGGCCGCGAGGGCGCGCAGGTACGGCTACTATATCGTCTCCAGCCCGCCGCGCAACAACGCGTCAGTGTTCGAACCGACGGGAAAGATTACGGCGCAGATTCGCCCGCCGGAGAGCGTCCTGGTGCAGGAAATCGATCTGAGCTACGCCATCCTGCCGTGGAGTGAAGCACTGCAAAATGGAGCCGCGCTGAAAGCCAAGTACGGGGACAAAGTCGGATTCCGCTATTACGAAGACGAGGACCACGGTATCTTCTGGTCCAACGACCCGCAGGTCAGCATTGGCAAGATGGTGCGCGAATCGGGATTCGCGGAGGCGGCCCCGGAACTGGAGCGCATTCGCAAACTGTACCGCGCGGCGGGCGTTCCGGCGTACCAGTAAAGTCGGAGCGGCGATACTCAACAACCGCCGGGAGGGACCGCTCGATCACTTCCGGAATGTGGTCGAGTAGAATCAAACGCGATGCCTCTGAGAGTCAAGTGCCCGACGTGCAAGAAGCCAGTTGAAATGGGGACGGCCTGGTTTCCGTTCTGCAGCGAGCGCTGCCAATCGATCGACCTGGGACGCTGGGCGAACGAGGAATATCGAATCCCGGCGGTGGACCAGACGCCGGAGAGCGGGGACGAAGCTGGCGGCGCGGGCGGAGATGCCGGGGATGAAGAGCAGGAGGGCGGCACGCAGGGATGAAGCGTGCAAGCCGCCGGCGTGGGTCAGATTGAAAGCGATGAACAAGCTGGCACTGGCGATTGCGACATGGTTCGGATGCGGGTACTCGCCGTGGGCGCCGGGCACGGTGGGCTCGGCGGGCGGAGTGCTCGTAGGCTGGCTGCTGGTGCGCTACGCGGGCTGGCCGCCGTGGACGCTCGCGGTGCTGGCGGCGGTATTGACGCCGGTGGGCGTCTGGGCGGCGGGCCGGACGGCGGACCTCGTTGGTAAAAAAGATCCAGGCCTGGTAGTGGTCGACGAAGTGCTCGGGCAGTGGATCGCACTGGCGGCGCTCGCGGCGTGGTCGTGGCCGTGGGCGCTGGCGGCGTTTGCGCTGTTCCGATTGTTCGACATCGTAAAGCCCTGGCCGGTGTGGAAACTGGAGCGTCTGCCGGGCGGAACGGGGATCGTGGTGGACGACCTGGGCGCGGGCGTGTACGCCTTCGTGACTCTGCGAGTTTTGCAGTTGGCGGCCGGATGGTTCAATCTGAAATAGGAAGCCGGTCGCAGCCTTATTTCGCATGCCCTTCACAAAAAACGGCGCACAACGCCCCATCATCGAGAATCTGAGTCCCGCCGCGGCAATTCCGGGCGGGGACATCCACATCCACGGGAAAGGATTCGCGGGCGCGCCGCGGGCGCAGGTTTCCATAGGCGGGATGGACGCACAACTGGTGGTGAGCTCGGATCGATTCGTGGTGGCGCGGGTGCCCGAGACCGAGGGCGCAGGGCGGCTGACGGTGAGCAACGGCACGGCGGCGAGCGAACCGGAGGAGATCGCGGTGGGGGCGCTGCTGAGTGGCAGTCTGCACCCGGTGGCCAGCCCGGCGGTGGACCGCGAAGGCAACATCTACACGACGTTCAGCGGATCGCGGGGCCAAAAGACGGCGGTGGCGGTTTACAAGATCGACACCGAGGGCGTGCTGAGCCCGTTCGTGACCGAACTGATGAACGCGACAGGGCTGGCGTTCAACCGCGGCGGCGTGCTGCACGTGTCGTCGCGCTTCGACGGCGTGGTGTACCAGGTGAGCGCGGGCGGCGAAGTGTCGGTGTACGTGGAAGGCATGGGCGTGGCCACGGGTATCGCCTTCGACAGCAAGGAAAACCTGTACGTCGGCGACCGCTCGGGGACGATATTCAAGATCAGTCCGGAACGCCAGATCTACGTCTTCGCGACACTCGAGGCGTCGATCTCGGCGTATCACCTGTGCTTCGGGCCAGAGGATATGCTGTTCGTCACCGGACCGACCACGTCGAGCTACGACGCGGTGCAGCGGATCACGCCGGCGGGCGAGGTGGACGTGTTCTACCGCGGGCTGGGACGGCCGCAGGGAATGGACTTCGACCAACAGGGCAACCTGTACGTCGCCGGATCGCTAGGCGGGCGCAGGGGCATCGTGCGCATCACGCCGGAGCGCGAGGCGTCGCTCGTTTTAAGCGGGCCGAACATCGTGGGGCTGGTGTTCGCACCGGGCGCCAAGATGATCGTGGTGACGACCAGTTCGGCGTTCCGCGTGGCGGCCGGGATCGAAGGGCTGAAGCACGTCTGAATCGGATTCAAAAGCACCATGAATGCCGAGATCATCGCCGCCGGCAGTGAGCTGCTGACGCCGGCGCGCAGCGACACGAACTCATTGTGGCTGACGGCGCGGTTAAACGAACTGGGCGTCGAAGTCACGCAGAAAACGATTGTCGGCGACGACCGCGACCGGCTGGCGGCGGCGATGCGCAGCGCGCTGGGGCGCGTGGAGATCGTGATTGTCACGGGCGGGCTGGGGCCGACCGAGGACGATGTCACGAGGGAAGCGGTGGCCGAGGCGCTCAGGCGGCGGCTGGTGTTTTCGGAAGAGATCCGCGGTTGGATCGAGCAGCGCTTCGCGCGCTTCGGCCGGCGGATGGCCGAGATCAACCGGCGGCAGGCGTTTCTGATCGAAGGCGCGGAGCAACTGGAGAATCCGAACGGCACGGCGCCGGGGCAGTGGATCGAGGACGGCGAGAAGTTGATTCTACTGCTACCCGGACCGCCGAACGAGATGCAGCCGATGTTCGAGAACTTCGGCCTGGCGCGACTGCGGGAGCGAGTGCCGCCGCAGAGCATTCGCACGCGTTTCTACCGCGTGGCCGGCATGGGCGAGTCGGATCTGGACCAGTTGATCGCGCCGCTGTACAAGCCGTACGCGAACCCGGTGACGACGATTCTGGCGGCGGCCGGGGACATCCAGATCCACTTGCGGGCGCGTGGGACAACGGAGGAGCAGGCCGAAGCGCTGGCGGCCGAGTTGGGCGCGAAAATCGAGGCCGCGCTGGGCGAGCGGATTTATTCGAACGACGGGTCGCCGCTCGAAAAGGTCGTCGGCGAGCGGTTGAAAAGCCGCGGCGAGACGGTGGCGGTGGCGGAGAGTTGCACGGCGGGGTTGCTGGGCGCGCGGATCACCGAAGTGGCGGGCGCGTCGGCGTGGTTCGTGGGCGGATTTCAGGTTTACGAGACCGCGATGAAGACGCGTCTGCTAGGCATTGACCCAGGGCTGATCGAAGCGCAGGGCGTGGTGAGCGAAGCCGTGGCGCGGGCGCTGGCGGAAAGCGCGCGCGAGCGGACGGGCGCCACGTGGGCGCTGGCGGTGACAGGCGCGGCGGGGCCCGAGGCGGCGGGCGCGGCGGCGCCGGGAACGGTGTGGATCGGCGTGGCGAGCGCGGACGGGGCGGAGGCGAAGATGTTCCGCTTCCCGGGCGGCCGCGAGCGCGTGCGCATGTTCGCGGTGCAGAGCGCGCTCAACGTGCTGCGGCTGAAGTTGAGCGGGCGCACGGGTTAAGCGTGCGATGTTGTGCTGGTCTCGCGCAGCCGCTTTCTTTGGTCACGGCTTGGTTTCGATTGTGCAACCGAACGGCAACCGCTCCTTGACAGTCGCGGCTCGGGAACGAGCGCGGCTCGGTAACACTCGCAGAGCGGCAATAGTGAATTCGAGACAGGGCGCTAGGAGCGGGTGAGGCGGCGCAGCGAGAAGATGGCGTGGGAGAGGGTGGAGGACTCGAGACGGCGCCAGTCGTCGGAGATGTGGATCAGCTTGCCGCTGATGTGATTGGAACGGCTGGAGACGAGAAACAAAGCGAGCTGAATCTGTTTGTCGGGGGCCGTGCCGCCGGTGGTGCGCACCTGGAGCGCTTCGGCGCGGTCGTGGTCGGAGACGCCGGGGGCGCGCAGAATCTCGTCGGTCAGGCTGGTGTAGGCCGGGCCGGGGTTAAAACAATTGACCTGAATGTTGTCCTCGCGCACCTCTTCGGCCAACGACTCGGCCAGGCGCACCAGGGCGGCCTTGCTGGCGGCGTAGGCGGAGAAGAAGGGCCGGCCGATCTCGGCGCCGGTGTCGGCCAGCAGCAGCAGCTTGCCCGAGCGCTGCTCGCGCATCCCGGGCAAGATCGCGCGGCAGGCGTGGAAGGCGCCGACGAGATTCGTATCCACGGCTTCGCGCCAGGCGGCTGGGCTGGCCTGGGCGAGGGCGCCGATGGGCCCCAACACGCCGGCGGCGCAGACCAGCACCTGTGGGGGGCCGAAACGGATGGTCATGCGCTGCACCGCGGCGAGCACCTGTTCATAATCGCGCACGTCGGCGCGCAGGCTCATACTGATGCCGCCGCTATGTTCAATCTCGAGTTGGGCCAGGTCGAGTTCGGCTTGTGTGCGGGCGAGAAGCCCGACGCGGGCTCCGGCCTGGGCGAAGCCGAGCGCGAGGCGCTTGCCGATGCCTCGGCCGGCGCCCGTGATTAGGACGCATTTGTCGTTTAGATCACGGACAGGCAAGTCACGCACGAAGCGACCCTGCTCAGGATGACAACGAGGAGGGAACGGTGTCAACCGGGCGAGGGGCGCGGGGCGGGCATCACGCGACCGCGTTGGGCAGTTTCCGCTGGGTCGAGTGCTTGCGCGCCTTGAGCGCCAGATCCGCGCGCTGGAGCACCGATGCGGCGCTTTCGCCGAGTTTCCATTCGGAGAGTCCGACCGAGGCCTGTACGTGGATCTGCGAAGTCTTACCCGCGCTTAAGTCATAGCTGGCGCATAACTGCTGGTTCAGATGGCGGGCCAGGCTCATGCCGGCGGGTAGGTCGCCCTCGAGGAGCACGATGAATTCGTCGCCGCCCCAGCGGGCCGCGACGGCGGCGGGGTCGAGCGCGGCCTGGATGCGGGCGGCGATCTGGCGCAGCAGTTCATCGCCGGCCAGATAGCCGTAGCGGTCGTTGACCGATTTGAAGCGGTCGATGTCGAGCAGAATCAGGCAGCGAAGAGTAGGGCGTCCTTCGAATTCGTGGAACAGTTCCTCGAGCGCGCGGCGGTTGATCATTCCGGTCAGGACGTCGCGGCGGGCCTCATCGCGGGCGCTATTGAGACCGGCGCTGAGGGCGACCACCTGCTGGCGGAACTGATCCGCCACGGTCAGGCTATGGCGCTGGGTTTCATCGGCCAGGCGGGACAGTTCAATGGACTGGTGGCGCACCAGGATGCGCAACAGCGCCACATTGTCGGACTCACAGGCGATTTTCAGACGCCCGGCGACGCCGCGCATGGCCGCCTCCTGCTGCGTGCCGGTGTTGAGGATCATTTGGATGGAGGCATTGAGCGCGTCGAGCACGTCGCGCAGATCGCTCGCCGAACAACCGTTCTGGCGCAACCGCTGGCCATAGGAGCGCAACTGCTGCTCGATGGCGCGGCCGACCGACTCGAGCACGGGCAGGCTGTCGGCCGGAGAGAGGCCGGGGCGGGTGAGGGCGTCGCGCTGGGGCGCGAAATCGACGCCCGGGATTTTGAATTTTTCCGCCGCCGGGCGGCAGACGTGTTCCTCAAAATGACGCAGGGTCTCAGCATAGGCGGCGAGCGAGCGCCGCAGTAGTGAGTCGATCTGATCCCAGGCATCGAGGCTCGCCTTGAGCGAGACCATTGCGTCCAACACAGATACTCCTGACGTCTGTATCGACCGGACTGGGAGTCACCTTGAGCACTGCTTGCGGGAATCTGGTGATAGCGGGCGAGTGCGCGAGTGGTCGGCGGCGCATGGGTAGCGGGGGACACACCTACGGCGCCCGCGGCGGACGCCTTGGTGTCGCCCTCGGGAGAAGGCTGGGTGGTCGTGCTCGGAGACGAGTGGGCCTCGGTGTCCCCCGCGCGTGAGGCATCTCGCGTGTCCGATCGGTACGGGAAAGCGCGGGAAAGTGCCGGGCTAGGCTATACTGAGGCTGGGTTGGCGAGAGTGATCGCCGGGCGTTGAAAACTGCCAGTGCGGGAGGAAGATGAGCAAGGAAGATTGCATTGAGATGACCGGGACGGTGGTGGAGAAGTTCCCCAGCGGTCTATTCAGCGTCCAATTGGACCAGGAGCGCACGGTGCTGGCCCACCTGGCCGGGAAGTTGCGCCGGAACCGGATCCGAGTGCTGGCCGGAGACCGGGTTACGATCGAGATGTCGCCCTACGACCTCACCAAAGGGCGCATCACTTATCGACACAAGTAGCCGGGAGCCGCGCGGCGGGAGTCTCACGCTCGAGCCGCAAAGCGAGTGCGTGCCGGCGGCGCGGGGCGCCGCAAACGGCGCGGGCGCGGTGGGCGATGACACGGGTTGGGCCGCATTTGAGCGAGCCACGCCGGAGCGGCTCGACTGCCCACCTAATCCATTCATTCTAAAACGATTAAACTAGATTAACAAAGCCATCGCGGAGCCTATGGCGAGGCTGGAGCGCGGGGAGATTGCTTGCGCATGGCCCTATAATCCAGGCGAGGTAATTCACCATGGCCCTGGAACCACTGCCATCGATCCGCCCGCTGCGCGCGGCGCGCGAGACGGCGTTCGCGCCGGACCTGAGCAGCACATTGAAAACAGCCATCCTGGGCCAGGAGGAGGCGCTGGAGACGATTGTGCCGTACGTCGAGATGTTCGAGGCGGGACTCGCGCCGGAGGGCCGCCCGGGGGGCGTGTTCCTGCTGCTGGGCCCGACCGGAACGGGCAAGACGCGGACGGTGGAAGTACTGGCGAAGGCGTTGCACGGCAGCGAACGGCAGGTGCTGAGAGTCGACTGCGGCGAGTTCCAGATGGAACACGAGGTGGCGAAGCTGATCGGCGCGCCGCCGGGCTACCTGGGGCATCGCGAGACGCACCCGATGTTGTCGCAACAGAAGCTGAACGCGGTGGCCAGCGAGCGCTCGCCGCTGAGCCTGGTGCTGTTCGACGAAATCGAGAAAGCGGCGCCCTCGTTCGCGCGGATCCTGCTGGGGGTGCTGGACCGGGCGCGGCTGAAGCTGGGCGACAACACGGAGGTGAACTTCGAGAACAGCCTGATCTTCCTCACTTCGAACCTGGGCACGCGCGGCATGATGGACGAACTGGGGGGTGGGTTCGGCTTTGCGGGGGATGGGAAGAAGCCGCCGAAGGAGCGGCAGACGAAGCTGAGCCGGATCGCGATGAACGAGGTGCGGCGCCGGTTCTCGCCGGAGTTCGTGAACCGGATCGACGAAATCGTCACGTACCGGCCGCTGAGCCACGCGGCGCTGGAGGGGATTCTGGATCTGCAACTGGGGCTGATCCGCGCGCACATCCGGGCGCGGCTGGGACCGGCGAGCTTCGACCTGGAGGTATCGGCGCGGGCGCGGAAGTTTCTGCTGGCGGAAGGCACCAGCTTGGAGTACGGCGCGCGCGAATTGAAACGCGCGATCCACCGCCGGCTGATGCAGCCGCTGGGGAAGCTGATCATCGGCAACGAGATTCCGTCGGGCGGCGTGGTGCGGGTGGATCTGGACGGGCGGCGCGCGACGCTGGAGCTCACGGCGCTGAGGAAGGCGGCGTGATGGCGATGCGGATCAACGCCGGGAGCCGGAAAGGCGGGCGAGATCGATGAACTCGTTGAGAGCGACGATGAAGTTGAGGAAGCCCAGGCCGCTGAGGGCGCCGCGGAATTGATGGCTTAGCAGGAACGGGCGCCACTCGGGGCGCAGAAACAGCAGCCAGTTATGTTCGTAGAGATCGAGCCACGGCGCGAGCACGAGCAGCACGCCAAGTTCAATGCAGAACAACGCGAAGACGACGGGCCCGGCGTAGTGATACCAGCGCAGAGGCGGCAGCGGCGCGTTAACAGGCGGCTGGACGGGCGCGATTTCAGGCGACTGGGCGCTGGGGGGAGACTGGGCTTTGTTGGGCGGCTGCGCCAGCGGGGGCGTTCCGTTGCCATTCATAAAGCCGCCTGAGCGAGCGCCTGCCAGGCCTCGGCCACGGGGGCGTAGGAGCGGCGGTGCTGGGCCGAGGGCCCGAGCAGAAGCAGCGCCTGGCGGTGTTCCGCAGTCGGGTAGCCTTTATGACGCGCGAGTCCGTAACCGGGGCATTGGCGGTCCCACTCGACGAGGCAGGCGTCGCGGCTAGTTTTGGCCAGGATGGAGGCGGCGGCGATGGAACGCACCTGGGCGTCGCCCTTGATAATGCCGCGCTGGGGGCCGGGCCAGTCGATGGTGAGAGCGTCGATGAGCAGGTAATCGGGGGCGGGATGCAGGCCCGCGACGGCGCGCCGCATGGCCAGCCGGGAAGCCTGGTAGATGTTAATACAGTCGATCTCGGCGGCGTCGGCAACGCCAATCGCCCAGGCCACGGCGGTTGCTTGAATCTGGGCCGCCAATTGGGTGCGGCGGGCCGGCGCGAGCGTTTTCGAATCTGCCAAACCTTGCACTGGACGGCGCGGATCGAGAATCACCGCGGCGGCGTAGACCGGCCCGAAGAGCGAGCCGCGGCCGGCTTCATCGAGGCCGGCAATGAGCGTGAATCCCTCGCTACGGGCGGCTTCTTCAAACTGATCGGTGCAGCGCATGTGCAGCAAAGTGCGGGCCCACTCAAGTCTTATCCTGAAACGGCATTGTGACGGGCGGCCAGGCGCGGAGGACGAGGGAGAGAACTCCCCGCGTGCAGCGAGGCGACCACCGGGCGGCGGTTTCCGATAGCGTGTTCGGCCTCCTCGGCAACGCGGTTCTCCCCATGCGGGCCGCTCCCGGGAACGGGATCGCGCGCACTCCCCTATTCGCGAGCGCGCTCGCGCAAACGGGCCGATTTGCCTTTGAGGCCACGCAGGTAGTAGAGCTTGGAGCGACGGGCGCGGCCGGTGCGCACGATGTCGATATGGTCGATCACCGGGGCGTGCAGCGGGAAGATGCGCTCGACGCCGGTGCCGAAGCTGGTCTTGCGGACGGTAATGGTCTCGCCCATGCCGGTGTTGTTGCGGCAGATCGCGACGCCCTCGAAGGCCTGCAGACGTTCCTTGTCGCCTTCCCTGATCTTCACGTGGACGCGGATGGTATCGCCGATCCGGAACTCCGGAAGGTCCACTCGCTTGTTCTTATTCAGGATCTTCTGCAGATAGGGGTTGATCATGGCTTGACTCCGTTTCTTTCAAATCCAACTCTCCGGCAGCGCGATCCGCGGCCGCGGTGGCCAGCAGATCCGGTCGCAGCCGGCTCATTTTCCCGAGCGCCGCCTGCAGGCGCCACTTGCGGATCTCCTCATGGTGACCGCTCAGCAGCACTTCCGGCACGCTCCAACTGCGAAACACGGCGGGCCGCGTGTAGTGGGGACAATCCAGAACCAGGTCGCCCGCGGCACCGCAATCGCTGAACGATTCGTGCAGCGCGGAGTCCTGGTTGCCGAGCACGCCCGGAATGAGCCGGGCGACGGCATCCACCACCACGGCGGCGCCCAATTCTCCGCCGCTCAAAACGTAATTACCGATCGAGAGCTCCTCGTCGGCCAGATGCTCGCCTACCCGCTCGTCCACGCCTTCATAGCGGCCGCAGATCAGGAGCACCTCTTCTAACTCTAGCAGCCGCCGGGCCGTCCGCTGATCGAACAGCGGGCCATGCGCCGACATCAGGACCACCCGCTGCCGCGCCGTATCGCGCTGGGGCAGGATGGTTTCGACCGCTTCGAACAGCGGCTGCGGCTTCAGCACCATGCCTTCTCCGCCCCCGAACGGCCGGTCGTCCACGGTTTTGTGAAAATCCGACGTCCAGTCGCGCAGGTTGTGGATTTTGATCTCCACCAGGCCTGCCGCCACACCCCGGGCCACCACGCCGTGATCCAACGGTCCGCGGAAAAATTCCGGGAAAATCGTGAGCAGGTGAAACTTCATTCCTGCTCCGCCGCGATTGGGCCGGCGGGACTCATATCATCCTGACCGGTTTCCGCCAATCCGCTTCCAACCAAATCCTCGCCCGTCGGCCGGTCCGGGACCGGCGATTCTTTCGCTTTGCCGCCGGCCGAAGCCGGAGCGGCGTTCAATTCCAACAGCCCCTCGGGCGGGTCGATGCGGATCCGCCGCGCCGCCAGGTCCACCTCGATGCAGATGGCCCGCACGTAGGGCACGAGCGCCGGCGGGCCGCCGTGATGGGGAGTTATCTCCAAGGTCACGGCGGGACCTGCGAAATCCTGCCAACCCGTCACGCGGCCGACTTCCCGTCCGGTTCGAACCTCTTCCACCCGGCAGCCGACCAGGTCGGATAACCAGATCTCCCCGTCCGGTGCGGGCGGGCGGGCTGCGCGGTTCAGAAAAACCGTGCCATTCACTAGCGGCCGAGCTGCTTCGGCCGTCTCAATCCCCTCAAATCGTAAAGCCAATCGCCCCGAGTACAAACGCGCTTCGGCGATTTTCAGGTCGGCCGCCGCTTCATCGGGCGGCGAGCCGAACCAGTTTCCACCGGCCAGCCGGATTCGGACCGCGGGCAGCGCGGTGTACCATTCCGGGAGCTGCGATCCGACGGCGAAGATTTCGCCGTGCAGACCGCGCATGCGGCCCAGGCTGGCGATTTCGAGCCACGAGCCGGTATCCACGTCCCGCACTGAGACCTCTCCGCGCCGCCTGCGTGCGGCCTATTCCACGATCTCGAGCGAGAAGCGGCGATTCAGCTTGGTGCCCACGGCCAGCAGCAGCGTGCGGATGGACCGCGCCGTGCGTCCCTGCTTGCCGATCACCTTGCCGATGTCCTCGGGGGCGACCTTGAGCTCGTAGACCGTCGCCTGCTCACCCTTCAGCTCGCGGACCGCGACGCTGTCGGGGGCATCCACGAGAGCCCGGGCGATCTCCTCGATCAGTTCCTTCATCTCGGCCATCTGCAGCACCTCCCTCGCCTGCGCCCGATTCGTCTAGGCCAGCCGCCCGGACCGCGCGTGCCGGCGCGGCCGCCGGCGATGCGCGCCCAGAGTCGAGGCTCAGGCCACGGGCTGCGCGACCACCGCGGGAAACTTCTTCAGCAACTTCGAAACCGTGGCCGACTGGCGGGCGCCCTGCTTGTTCCAGTGCTCGATCCGCTCGTAGTTCAGGTCGGCGACGGCCGGTTCGGAGCACGGGTTATAGTGCCCAACGACTTCCAATGCGCGGCTATCGCGCGCGCGTTCCTTATCGATCACCACCACACGGTAGGTCGGCTTTTTCTTGGCGCCGAATCGCGCCAGTCTGATCATCAGCATCTTCTTTATTCTCTGCTCACTCAGCGTTTGAAATATCCGCAAACCGCAATCCGGCTCAGCGCCCCAAAAGGCTGCCGAGGTCGCCCGGAAACGGCATCTTAAACTTGCCCATCTTCCTGCCCAGCAACCCGCCGGACATCGACTTCATCATTCTACGGGCCTGGCCGTATTGTTTCAGCAGATTGTTCACTTCGTTGACCGACGTCCCGCTGCCGCGGGCGATGCGGCGACGGCGCGCGCCATTGATAATCATGTGGTTAGCGCGTTCCTTGGGCGTCATCGAGTCGATGATGGCGACCGTGCGGGAGATCTCTTTCGGATCCACCTTGGCGTTTTTCAGCTCTTTCAGCGCGCCCAGGCCCGGCACCATGCCCAGCAGCGACTCGAGCGGTCCAAGCTTGCTGATCTGCTTCAACTGATCGCGGAAATCGGCCAGCGTGAAGTCGTCCTCAAGCAGCTTGCGCTGCATCTGCTCGGCCTGCTTGGTGTCGACGGCCTGCTCCACCTTTTCGATGAGACTGAGCATGTCGCCCATGCCCAGGATGCGCGAGGCCACGCGATCGGGATGGAAGGGCTCGAAGGCGTCGACCTTTTCACCGGTTCCGACGAACTTGAGCGGCTGGCCGGTAATATGGCGGATGGAGAGCGCCGCGCCGCCGCGGGCATCGCCGTCCATTTTGGTGAGGATCACGCCGGTGATCCCCAGCCGCTTATGAAACTCTTCGGCGCTTTTGACCGCGTCCTGGCCGGTCATGGCGTCGGCGACGAACAACAACTCGGTGGGATTCAAGGCCGCTTTCAACTGTTCCAGCTCGACCATTAGATCGTCGTCGATGTGCAGCCGGCCGGCGGTGTCGATGAGCACCACGTCGCGGCCGGTCAGTTCGGCTTCGCGGCGTGCGCCTTTGGCCAGGTCCAAGGGACTCTGACCGGCCTCGCCGACCCAATTCGGCACGGCGGCGACGCGGGCCACGACGGCCAGTTGCTCGCGCGCGGCGGGACGGTAGACGTCGACGGAGACCACCATCGGCCGGTGGCCGTTCTGCGAGAGGTAGCGCGCCAGTTTGCCAGTGGATGTGGTCTTGCCCGAGCCTTGCAGCCCGACGATCAGCATGACCGTGGGCGGCGTATTGGAGGTGCGGATGCGGCTGGTGTGCTGGCCCAGAACGTTGATCAGTTCGTCGCGGACGATTTTGACGACCTGCTGCGAGGGGTTGAAGGCGTTGAGCACTTCCTGCCCCATGGCCTTCTGTTTCACACCCTCGATAAACGCTTTCACGACCTTGAAATGGACGTCGGCCTCGAGGAGCGCGACGCGGATCTCCTTGAGGGCGGCCTCCATGTTCTCGGCCGTCAATTTGCCTTCGCCGCGCAGGTTCTTGAACACCCGCTGCAGCTTATCGCTCAATGAATCAAACATTTGAGTGAGGGTGCGAGTCCAACCTTCCCGAAGGACTGCTGGAGGGACACACGACTGCTAGGGCAGCATGAATAAGTATAGCAGGGTGGAACGGAGACTCAGGCGGAACGGGCGCCGGGACCCGAAGCACGGGCGCGCCCTAAAACGAACAAACCACCAGGTGCGCCCGTCCCAGGGGTATGGAAAAGCATGAACCGCCGGTGGAGCCCCCCAACCCTTAGGCAGCCCCACCGGCGGATCCCTCTCCGATGGAAGAACGCCGCAAGCGGCGTCCAAAAACTAGGCCCCGCGCCGCCTGCCCAGCAGCCCGAGACCCAGCAACCCGGTGCCGAACAGGGCGTAAGTGGCCGGCTCGGGTAATGTTCTTGACTCAACCTCCGAGAGCGCGATGAACTCCTGCGAGGCGCCGAGCCCCTGCGGGTTCAACGTCGGATCAGGAGTAAAGAAGACGACCTGCGAGTAATCGAATGTGCCGGCCGCCACGACGCTCGCGGCGGCGGCGACGATGCCCGCGATCTCCGTGTTGGATGTGAGAGCGAATTGCCCGTTATACAGGCTGCTATTGCTGAACAGCCACCACACCGCCGCGTTGCCCTCGGCGGAGTTCGTGCCGCCGGGGGTTCCATCGGCCACGACGCCGCTGCCGGTGGCGCCCTGGTAGAAGATGATGGCCGCTTCCTCGTAGGCCGTCAACGCCTGCGCGGGAGTCGCAAACTCCGAGTACCACTTCATGGAGGTCAGGTCGGTGGGGATGTAGTGCACGTTGGCCCACCACTGGGTACCGGGGCTCACGTCCGTTTGTGCGTCATCGCACATCCCGGGCACGGCGCTGAGGTAATACGGGAAGGCATAGACGTCCAGGCTGCCGCCGCTGGCCAGAGGCAGATTGACCGTGGCCCCGCCGGGCCCGGTGTAGGTGAGCAGGATGGCGCCCGCCGATGCGGGCAGGGAGAAAAGAAGGCAGCCGAGGATAGCGACTGCAGGAATTCCAAGCAGTTTTTTCATGTGTATTTGCACCCGTCCGTTCCTAGGATCGGAGCGGGAATGGGCTGCCGGAATGGGCTAAATGGCTTGGTACTAAATGGCTTACATGAGCCAGAGGAAGAGCAGAAGTCGAAACAGCGCTATTAGTCCTGGTAAATAGGGCCAATGATGGCCTCAGTTCGGCTCCACGCGGGCAGGGCTATAGAACCAGGGGCATTTTTTGTTCTAGTACAAAACCAGGCGAGAATCCCGCAATCCGCGCGGACGGGCGCCGTCTCGCGGCCGGGGATCACGCCCTTGGACTGGGCGAAGCGGCCATTGCACAAGCGTCCCGGACCGTTTCTGAGGCATCCTGGAGGGTGAAAGAGAACTGCAGATCATGCTGAATTTTACTTATCAGAATCCGACCAAAGTTCTTTTCGGCAAGGGCCAGATTGCGAACATCGCGGCCGAGATTCCGGCGGACGCGAGAGTGCTGCTGACCTACGGCGGCGGCAGCATCCACCGCAACGGCGTGTACGAGCAGACCCGGCAGGCGCTGGCCGGACGCACGGTGGTCGAGTTCGGCGGCATCGAGCCGAACCCGGAGTACAGGACGCTGATGCGGGCGGTGGAGCTGGGGCGGGCGGAGAAAGTGGACCTGCTGCTGGCGGTGGGCGGAGGCTCGGTGGCCGACGGGACGAAGTTCATCGGCGCGGCGATTCCTTTCGCAGGCGAACCGTGGGCGATCCTCGACCAACACGCGCCGGTGACCGCGACCGTGCCCCTGGCGGTGATTCTGACGCTGCCGGCGACGGGGTCGGAGTCGAATTCGTTTGCCGTGATCAGCCGCGCGGAAACGGGCCAGAAGCTGGCCTTCTCGTCGTCGTTCGGCTACCCACGCTTCGCCGTGCTCGATCCGGAGACCACCTTTTCTCTACCGCCGCGGCAGGTAGCCAACGGCGTCGTGGACGCGTTCGTGCACACCCTGGAGCAGTATCTGACCTACCCGGTGAACGCGCCACTGCAAGACCGCTTCGCCGAATCGATTCTGCAAACGCTGATCGAGGTCGGACCGCGGACGCTGGCTGCGCCGGCCGACTATGACCTGCGGGCGAGCTTCGTGTGGTGCGCGACCATGGCGCTGAACGGCCTGATCGGCGTGGGCGTGCCGCAGGATTGGGCGACGCACATGATCGGCCACGAACTGACGGCGCTGTACGGCATCGATCACGCGCGGACGTTGGCCGCGGTGATCCCGCACCTGTTGCGGGTGCAGGGCGGGCCGAAGGCCGACAAACTGGCGCAGTACGCCACGCGGGTGTGGGGCATTGGGGAGGGCTCGCGGGAACAGCGAATCGAGGCCGCCATCCGGGCCACGGAACGCTTCTTTGAATCGCTGGGCGTGCCGACGCGGCTCAAGGCCTACGCGCAGGTGCAACCCGGCACGCCGGCCGCAGTCGCGCGGCGGCTGGAAAAGAACGGCATGGCGCGGCTGGGCGAGCGCCAGGAGGTGACGCCGCAGCGGGTGGAGAGAATCCTGGAGCTGAGCCTGGCTGGCTGAGGCGCCGCGCGTCGATCAGGCGGGCGCGCCGCAAAGAACAGGCTGAGTCTGCCGGCCGTTGAGGCAACGGCCTCCACCCCAGCCGCAGCCGGCGGGAATCAGACGATCAGCATGCAGTCGCCGTAGCTGAAGAAGCGGTACTTTTCCGCGGACGCGTGACGGTAGGCCTCCAGAATCAGTTCCCTTCCGGCGAAGGCGCAAACCAGCATCAGCAGGCTCGACTTCGGCAGATGGAAGTTGGTCAGCAGGACATCGGTGGCCTGAAACTCGAAGCCTGGGTAGATGAACAGATCCGTCTCTCCGGAACCGGCGCGCAGGCCGCCGTTGCGGATGGCGGTTTCCAGCGTGCGGACGCTGGTGGTGCCGACGGCCACGCGGCGCTTAGCGTGGGCCAGGATCTCAGCGGCCGCCGCGGGAATCTCCCAGGTTTCCTGATGCAAGTGGTTCTGTTCGACGGTTTCGTCGATCAACGGCTGGAAGGTGCCCAGCCCGACGTTCAGCGCCACGCGCGCAAACTCGGCGCCCGCGTCCTGGCAGGCCTGCATCACCTCGGGCGTAAAATGCAGACCGGCGGTGGGAGCGGCCACCGACCCCGGCTTGTCGGCATAAACCGTCTGATACCGGTCGCGGTCGGCCGGCACATCGGGCCGGTGGATATACGGCGGCAGCGGGACGTGGCCGATGCGCAGGAGCAGCTCGTCCAGGTCGCCCGTGCATTCCAGGCGGACCCGGCGTTCCCCGCGGACGCCGGTTTCGAGGATCTCGGCGCTCAAACCGGGCACAATTTCAACATGGGCTCCAGAGTGCAAGTGGCGGCCCGGCCGCACCAGCGCGCTCCAGTAACGCCGCTCGGCATCGAGCGGACGGACTAGAAAGATCTCGACCTCGCGCGCGTAGCCCGGCTTGCGGCCGAACAGGCGCGAGGGGAAAACTTTGGAATCGTTAATCACCACGGCGTCGCCGGGGCGAAGGAAAGAGGGCAGATCGCGGAACAGGCGATCCGACCAGGTTTTTGTAGCGCGGTCGATCACCAGCATGCGCGAGGCAGCGCGATCGGCCAGGGGTTCCTGAGCGACGAGGTCGCCCGGAAGGTCATAATCAAAATCAGAGAGCTTCATTAACCCGTCTCTCGAAAATAATTTCTAGTGGTCCTCAATGCCGGCCAACTGCATACTCGGATTGGAAACCTCGTGTGATGAAACTGCCGCGGCTATCGTCAGAGCAGACAAAGTTATCCTCTCGAGTGCCGTATCTTCACAAATTGATACACACGCCAAGTACGGTGGCGTGGTTCCGGAACTCGCCTCCCGCGAACACCTGCGGGCCATTATCCCGGTCGTGCGCGAATCGCTGGATCGAGCCGGTGTCGGATGGGAGTCGATTTGTGCTGTGGCTGCTACCATCGGCCCCGGCTTGGTCGGCTCGCTCCTGGTCGGTCTGACCTATGCGAAGTCTATTAGCATTGTACGTGGAATTCCACTAATTGGTGTTAACCATATCGAAGGGCACATTAAGGCGGTCATCGTGGAGGCCGAGTTCGCGGGCGCCGGGCTGGGCTATCCGGTGGTGGCCTTGGTGGCCAGCGGCGGCCATACGCACCTTTTTGAGATGCCCGGGCCGGGCCGCTACCGGCTGATGGGGAAAACACGGGACGACGCAGCGGGCGAGGCCTACGACAAAGTGGCGAAACTGCTGGGCTTCGGATACCCGGGTGGGCCGGTGCTGGACTCTCTGGCGCCGTTCGGAGAGCCGGAAGGACTCCGGCTGACGATGGCCAAGATGAAGGGCAACGCGCTCGATTTCAGCTTCAGCGGGGTGAAGACGGCGATGCTCAGGTGGGTGCAGTCGAAGGAACTCGAAGGCGAAATCGTGGCCCGCAGGGCGCTCGTGAAACTGCATCCGCGTCCTAGTGTGGAGCAATGGCTGAGCGTCACGCCGCAGACGACATTGGACGCGATCGCGTCGTTCCAGCAGTTGGTCATCAACGAGTTGTTGAAACGGCTGGGAGAGGCGGTGCGGGAGACGTGCGCGGTGGCCGCCGTGATCGCCGGCGGGGTGGCCTGCAACGCGGGATTGCGCCGCGCGGCGACGGTGTCGCGGGTGGGCTGCCCGGTATGGTTCACGACGCCGGGCCTGTCGACGGACAATGCGGCGATGATCGCCGCCGCGGCGTGGCCCAAGTTTGAGCGCGGCGAGTGGGACGACCTGGGGCTGCGGGCCCAGGCCAATCTGAAGCTGGCCTGACCGAGGCAGATTGCGCGCGGGAGCGGCGTCAGGTTGTACAGCGCGGGAGGACATCGCAGGCAGTTTCAGGTCGGGCCAGGGCGACGGAGCAAGACAGTAAGGGGTTACATGTCTGTCCGGTTGAGGCTCGGACGCGCTGGTCGGCATGGGCAATTCCGGGTCCGGCCGCGGACAAGCCGCTACGGTGTAGCGGGGGTGCTCTAATTGGCTGTTTATAATCAATAACTT
>Ga0187875_10001402_pt1 | contig 18642 bp, 16 predicted proteins | sample June2016WEW_17_1_2_FD_132978 | JGI IMG/M metagenome (GOLD analysis project Ga0187875, IMG submission 132978) | Peatland microbial communities from SPRUCE experiment site at the Marcell Experimental Forest, Minnesota, USA - June2016WEW_17_10 | ecosystem: Environmental > Terrestrial > Soil >... | reverse complement strand
GTGACCGGGATCGACCTGGTGAAGGCGCAACTGCGGATTGCCGCGGGCGAGAAGCTTTCCAGTATCATCACCGCTCCGGTGGTGGTGACAGGGCACGCGATCGAGTGCCGCATCAACGCCGAGCATCCGGAGAAATTTACGCCCTCGGCGGGGAAGATTACGACTTTCAATCCGCCGGGCGGGACGGGGGTGCGCATCGATACGGCCGCCTATGCTGAAGGCACGATTCCTCCTTATTATGATTCGCTGATTGCGAAGCTAATCGTGCGCGGGAAAGACCGAGACGAAGCGATCTCGCGCATGAGCCGGGCGCTAGAGATGTTTATTGTTGAGGGTATTTACACGACGATCCCGCTGCACCGACGGATTTTGGCCGATCCTGAATTTCGCGCGGGCAATTTCGATACGGGGTTTATCGAGAGATTTCTGGCGAAGGGGAAGTAAGTTATTGGTGAAACGGCGATCCTACGCCAGTTGATGAATGCCGCAGCCTCTCCCCGCGATGGTTGTCTCATGCGGCTATACTTTCCAGCTAAGGCATCCTCCGGTATGATTTCTCGGCATGGCAGACGCAGATTCTGAACGAGAACTGGTGACGATCCAGAGCTTCCGCGAGCTCCCCGAAGCCATGCTTGCGAAGGGCATGCTAAATTCGGCCGGCATCGAATGTTTCCTGGCGGACGATAACACAGGCCGTTTGCTCGGGTTCATTTCAAACGTAATTGGCGGTATTAGGATTAAGGTAAATAGGGCGGATGCCGAGGCGGCGATAGCACTCCTTGAGCAGCAAATTCCGGAGGGTGTTGGCCCCTCAGATCAGGGAAACGAGCAGCCAACTCGCTGTCCAAAGTGCTACTCCGCGGATATTGCCTTCCGCGAAATCGACCAACCTATGTCTACTGGTGCGTGGCTCAGCGCACCTCTTTCTGTTCACGAGAAAATATGTGAATGCAAGTCGTGCGGTTATCGGTGGGATGACGAGGACAACGCTCTAGACGGTTGTTGAAACCAGCGATCACATCAATTACCTCAGTTCCTCTTATATGTTCCTTCCTCGCCTATATCCCATTCTCGACGCCGCCTGTTTCCCCAACGCTGCTGCCTTGTTTGCCGCGGCCGAGGAGTTTGCCGCTGCGGGCTGCACGCTGCTGCAGTATCGCAACAAGTCTGGAAGTGCCCGCCACATGCTTGATGAAGCTCGGGAACTCAGGGCGCGTCTCAGACCGAACGTAATTCTCATCATGAACGACCGGGCCGACCTGTGCCTGGCGGCGGGCTTCGACGGGCTGCATGTTGGGCAGGATGATCTCTCTCCCGAGGCGGCTCGGTTGATCATTGGATCAGCTCGCTGGCTCGGAGTATCCACGCACAATCCTGAACAACTCGCCGAAGCCGACAAGACTTCCGCCAACTACCTTGCCATTGGCCCTGTCTTTACGACTGCCAGCAAGGCCAATCCGGATCCGGTTGTAGGACTCGAAGGCGTTCGCCGGGCGAGGGAACTGACGCGCAAGCCGCTGGTTGCGATTGGCGGGATTACTCGTTCAAATGCGCGGTCGGTGATCGAGGCGGGAGCCGACGCGGTGGCAGTGATATCTGACTTGATACGGGATCCACGCAAATCAGCAGAGGAATTCTTGCGGATATTGGGATAAAGTTGGAAAGCTTGATACCGTCAGGCGGGCGAGGCGCCCGCCCCACATAATCCCAGGAGCTTCGTGAGAACTGACGTTCAACATCCTCCACAACCATCCGGCGCCAGCGATTGGGAGCGGCACACTCATCAGGATACAGAGCTAGTCAAAGGTCTCGGCCTGACCAGTGCAACCATGCTGGTGATGGGCTCGATGATTGGTTCAGGCATCTTTATTGTCTCGGCGGAAATCTCCCGCGAGGTGCAATCGCCGGCGCTGCTGATCGGTGCGTGGCTGATTACGGGCTTTCTGACCATCGTCGGCGCGCTCAGCTATGGAGAACTGGCGGCGATGATGCCGCGGGCGGGCGGGCAGTATGTTTATCTGCGCGAGTCGCTCGGGCCGCTCTGGGGATTTCTTTACGGCTGGACATTATTTCTCGTGATTCAGACGGGGACGATTGCCGCCGTGGGCGTGGCGTTCGGCAAGTTTCTCGGAATATTCTGGCCGTCCATTTCCTCCGGCAACTGGATTTTGCACCTGTGGAAGGTGCCGAAATTTGCGATTGGCCCGATGATGCTCGGCGGGATGGACGTTGGGCTGAACACACAAAATCTGGTGGCGATCCTGGTGGTGATCGTGCTCTCCGTCATCAACATTTTTGGCGTGAAGACTGGCGCCCTGATTCAGAACATTTTCACGACCGCCAAAGTTTCGGCGCTGCTGGGACTGGTGCTGTTCGGAATTTTTCTGGGACGCAACGCGCAGGCGGTGGCTGCGAATTTTAGCGCGAACTTCTGGAACAACGCTGGCCTCGGGACTCTGCACGATGTTGGCGGAGGAGTTCTGGTTTCGACGCTTACGGCGCTGGCGATCGCGCAAGTCGGGTCGCTGTTTTCCGCCGATGCCTGGAACAACGTGACGTTCACCGCTGGCGAGGTAAAAAATCCCAACCGGAATTTGCCCTTGTCATTGGCGCTGGGAACCGGCGTCGTGATCGCTCTCTACATCGGATGCAACTTCATTTATCTGGGAGCGTTGCCGCTGGTGGGCAGTCCGGCGGGAACAAGCCTGTTCGCGCGCGGAATTCAATACGCCCGCGAAGACCGTGTAGCCACCGCCGTCATGACGCAAATGTTCGGGTCGGCCGGCGGAGGATTGATGGCGATTGCCATCATGATCTCGGGCTTCGGGTGCTGCAACGGTTTGATTCTCTCCGGCGCTCGCGTTTACTACGCGATGGCGAAGGATGGACTGTTCTTCGGCAGCGTGGCGCGGCTGCATCCGGAATACAAAACTCCGGTCGTCTCGCTGATGGTGCAGATGGTGTGGACGTGCGTGCTCTGCATCTCGGGCAGTTACGGTCAGCTTCTCGACTACATTATTTTTGCGGTGCTGGTGTTTTATATCCTCACGATTTTCGGATTGTTTGTGCTGCGTCGAACGCATCCGGATGCCGAGCGGCCGTACAGGGCCGTTGGATACCCAGTGCTCCCCGTGATTTATATCGTGATGGCTTTGTTTATCGATGTTGTACTGTTACGCTACAAGCCACAATACACATGGCCCGGATTGTTCATCGTGTTGCTGGGAATTCCGGTGTACTACCTCTGGTCGCTGCGCGCGAAGAGCACTTCAGTTGAACCCTAGGAGAAACGCAATTCATGACTGACCTTTTAGCGAAGAAGCCACTTGCGCAACTACTGGCGGAAGCGGGCGAGACGGGCGAACACAGCCTGAAACGAACGCTGGGCGTTTTTCAGCTCACGGCGTTGGGCGTAGGTGCGGTCATTGGCGCGGGTATCTTTGTGCTCTCCGGGTTGGGTGCTCATTACGCGGGGCCGGGGTTGATGCTTTCTTTCGTGCTCTCGGGATTGGGGTGTGCATTTGCGGCGCTTTGCTACGCCGAATTTGCGGCCATGATTCCGCTGGCGGGCAGCGCTTACACCTATGCGTACGCCACGCTGGGCGAGATTTTTGCATGGATCATCGGCTGGGACCTGACGCTCGAATATGCGATGGGCGCAAGCACGGTGTCGTCGGGCTGGTCGAACCACTTCATCGAACTGCTGGATATCCTGCACATCAAGATGCCGTTGTGGCTGGCGTACGATCACTGGACTGGGCTTAATGAAGCGGAAAAGATTGTTGCGCGGCAAATGACGATCGCGTCGGATTCGACACTCGTGCCGGGCACGCAGGCTTATCTGGCCAGGCTGACTGACATCATGGCGGCACAATCGCCGGAGTTGATCCGGAGAGGCCACGACCTGCTCGCTGCGCCTCATTTGTTTGGCTATGAGATTGGAGTCAACGTGCCCGCGTTTGTGATCGCGCTGGTGATTACGGCGATTCTGGCTATCGGCATCAAAGAGAGCGCGCGCTTCAACGCCACCATCGTGACCATCAAAGTTGCGGTCGTCATTTTTGTAATTGGACTGGGCTTCCGCTACGTGACTGCCAGTAACTGGGGAACCGACTGGCACAGCTTCGCGCCGTTTGGATTTTCAGGAATCGGGGCTGGAGCGGCCTACATCTTTTTTGCATACATCGGATTTGACGCCGTATCGACCACGGCGCAAGAGGCAAAGAACCCGCAGCGCGATCTGCCGATTGGAATTATCGCTTCGCTGCTGGTCTGCACGGTTTTGTATATCGCGGTAGCGGCGGTTTTGACGGGCATGGTGCCCTGGCGCGAAGTGAACATTGAGGCGCCGATTGCGCGCGCCTTCCTGGATCGAGGCCTGACCGGGGCTTCGCACATTATCACTCTTGGAGCATTGGCAGGCCTTACCAGCGTGATGCTGGTGATGTTGCTGGGGCAGACACGTGTTCTTTATTCCATGGCAAACGACGGGCTCCTGCCCAAGAAATTCTTTGCCGACATACATCCACGTTTCCGGACGCCCTGGAAGAACACAATTCTCGTCGGATTGCTGGCTGCGATTGTCGGCAGCCTGACGCCCATTGACGACATCGGGAAAATGGTCAACATCGGAACGCTGCTGGCATTCGTGATCGTCTGTATCGCGGTCATGGTGCTGCGAAATACGAATCCGGGACAGGCTCGTCCATTCCGCACGCCGTGGGTTCCGTTCGTGCCCGTCATGGGAATTTTGTTTAACGGCTACATGATGTACAAGCTTGGATGGATCAACTGGGCGCGATTGTTTATCTGGCTGATTATCGGCTTGTTTGTTTATTTCTTCTATGGGCGGCACCACAGCCGCGTGCAAGCAGCGCTAAAAGGACACGAGACAACATAGATCAGGGGAGAGGCGAAAATGCGAAATTGTCGAGTGGCTCTTGTGCCGGGCGTGGCGATGTTTGTGTTGGCCGCGGCGTCCGCTATTTCAAACGCTGAGACCAAGGCTCAAGCTTCAGAAGACGAACAGGCGGTCTGGCGTCTTGAGCGCTCCTATTGGGGCTACGTTCAGGATAATGATTTGACCGCTTATCGTGGCCTGTGGCACAAGGACTTTCTGGGTTGGCCTTCGGTCAGCGCGTCGCCCGTCGGCAAAGATCACATCACGGACTGGATCACCTCACAAACATCGAAGGGTCTGGTTTTCAGGTCCATGGAATTCAAGCCTGCCGGGATTCATTTCACCGGCAATATGGCGGTAGCGTATTACCGGATCACGACGAAGTGGCAGGACAAGGATGGCAAGGGAGACGCGCGCACACTCCGCATCACGCATACCTGGCTCAAGGACGGGAAGGACTGGCGCATCATCGGCGGGATGTCGATGGCGGAACCCGCGCCTCAGAACTGATGAGGCGTTAAAGGCCGAGTAGTGTCGGCCGCTTCATACTTATCATTCTTCCTGAATTTTTCTCGCGATGGCTGTTGCGAGCCGGCGCGGTGAGATGCGCACGGACTGCGCGACCAGCCAGTTTTTGAATCCCGAAATCACGACCGGCTTTCCTGCCATCAACGCGCGATAACCATCTTCGGCTACGGTGTGCGCGTCCATCGATCCCATCTTGAGAAGGCGCTGGCCGGTTGCTTTGGCGCGCTTGTGGAATTCGGTGGTCGTGGCTCCGGGACAAAGGCAGGTCACGGTGACGCCGGTGCCGTCGAGTTCGTTGGACAAGGCTTCCGAGAAATGCAGCACGTACGCTTTGGTGGCGAAGTAGACGGCCATGAGGGGTCCCGGCAGAAATGCGGCGGTGGAAGCAACATTCAGGATGCGACCGGGCGTTTTCTCGGTCCTGGCTCGCTCGATCATATCGGGCAGGTAAAGACGCGTGAGGTGAGTGAGTGTCGTGACATTGAGCTGGATCTGGCGGAGACATTCTTCGAGATCGTTATCAGCAAAGAAACCATATTGGCCGAATCCGGCATTGTTGACCAGAATATCGACCGCGATTTGAGCGCGGGTGGTTTGGTCAAGGACATAGGCAGCGGCTCCGGGATCGGAAAGGTCGGTTGCCAACACGAGGGAGCGAGTGCTGTGGTTTTTCTGGAGTTCCGAAGCCAACTGGCGAAGTTTGTCGGCGGTGCGCGCGACGAGGACCAAGTTGTGACCTTCACGGGCAAAGATGCGGGCCAGTTCGAGTCCGATGCCGAAGGAGGCGCCCGTGATGAGGGCGGTTTTGCGATCAGGCATGGCGTTTCCAGTTTATGACAAAAGAAAGGCGGGTCCGAGGACCCGCCTAAACGAAAAGGTCAGAACGACTAGACGTGCGCCAGCGCCGGCTCGATGCCGTAGATCGAATGCCACGAGGTGGCGGCTTTCAGTTTGCTGTTGACGTTGTTGATGTTCTTCACGCCTTCGGTTTCAAGCCATTTGCGGAAGGCATCGGCGCCGTGTTTCGCGTAGATGGGAATACCGTCTTTCCATGTCGCGCGTCCGCAGAGCACGCCGTTGAACTTGACTCCAGACTCGCCGGCCAGTTCGAGCGTCTCGCTGAATTCGGCGTTGCTGACTCCGGCCGAAAGATAGATGAACGGCTTGGTGGCTACGTTAGCGGCTTTGTGAAAGAGGTCGATGGCTTCTTTCTTTGTGTACGCCTTCTCTCCCCCAAACGACTTCGTGCCTTCCACGCACTTCATGTTCACAGGCACTTCGACCTTGAGGACGTCCACGCCATAGCGGTCTTTGCTGAACTCGCGCATGCTCTCGGTGACGATGTGCGGTTTTTTCTGCGCGTATTCGATGCCCTTTTCGTCAGCGCCTTCTTCGTAGCCGACGAATTCGAGGAAGAACGGAATATCGTTGGCGCGGCATTCGTCGCCGATGCGCTCCACCCAGGCGTGCTTCCGCTCGTTGACGTCTTTGGGATCGTAGGGAGTGTAGTAGAGAAGAATCTTGACGCAATCGGCGCCGGCTTCTTTCAAACGGCGGGCGGACCAGTGGTCGAGCAGGTCGGGCAGGCGGCCGGGACCGGTCTTGTCATAGCCGGTCTTTTCGTAGGCCAGCAGCAGGCCGGCATTCTTGGCGCGCTTCCTGGAAGCAGGCAGTCCCCACTCGGGGTCGAGAAGAATCGCGCTGGCGTGCGGCGTGAGAACCTCAGTGACGAGCGTTTTGAACTCTTCCATCATCGCGTCGGAAACCGAAGAGCCTTTTTCTTTCGCGAGAGACTTCTGCAGAGAGCCGCGCTGGTCCATGGCGGCGGCGGCGATAACTCCATGCGCATTCGATACTGCTTTCAGACCGGCCAGTTTGCCGGGGGTCAGCTTCATAAAACCTCCCATCGCTAGTTGGTATGTTTAAAAATCCAGTACAGCAAAGGAAATGATTCGCCCATCCGGACGCATCTTTGGAAAATGATACGCCATCGTGTGATGTACGTCACCAGACGCGGGCTCGAAGCACTTTACACTGAAATTGGGAACATCGATATCCAAGACCTCGATTTCATTCGACAGGAGAAGCAATCATGCCATTAGTTTCGATGAGGCAACTGCTGGACGAAGCGGCCAAAGGTGGCTACGGCGTTGGAGCATTCAACGTCAACAATATGGAGCAGATTCAGGCGATCATGGAAGCGGCCAAGGAGACGAGTTCGCCGGTCATCATTCAGGCCAGCCGCGGAGCGCGCTCTTATTCGCAGGACAAATATCTCTATCACCTGATGCTGGCCGCGGCGGAACTGTATCCCGAGATTCCGCTGGTGATGCACCTTGACCATGGCAACAGCGTGGAGACGTGCAAATCGGCGATTGACCTTGGTTTTACAAGCGTAATGATGGATGGCTCGCTGATGCCGGATGGCAAGACTCCTTCCTCGTTCGATTACAACGTGCGCGTGACGAGCGAAGTGGTTGAGTACGCGCATCCGAAGGGCGTGACGGTGGAGGGCGAAATCGGCGTGCTCGGCGGAATCGAAGACGGACACGGGGCGGGCGGCACCGGTCTCGAGCATGTCACCGATCCGGACCAGGCAGTCGAGTTTGTTGAAAAGACCGGCCTCGATGCCCTCGCCATCGCGATCGGCACCAGTCACGGGGCTTACAAATTTTCGAAGAAACCGGATGGCTCGGTGCTCAAGATGGACGTGCTGATCCAGATTCACAAGCGCCTGCCGAAGACGCACCTGGTGATGCACGGATCGTCGAGCGTGCCCAAAGAGCTGCAGGACATCATCAACGAGTACGGGGGCAAACTGAAGCCGACCTGGGGCGTGCCGGTGGAAGAGATTCAGCTCGGTATCCGCAACGGCGTGCGCAAGATCAACGTGGATACCGATAATCGGCTGGCGATCACGGGAGCGATCCGCAAAGTGTTTAGTGATACGCCGGAGAAATTCGATCCGCGCGACTATTTGAAACCGGCACGCGAAGCGATGAAGAAAGTCGTAGCCCAGCGCATGACTCAATTCGGACAGGCCGGACATGCGGGCGATTACAAGCCGATTCCGCTGGCGGAAGTGGCGAAGCAGTATAAGTAGCCCGCCTAAAGGGCAGGCAAGTGTGGGGACGGGCATTTCCGCTCGTCCCCACAACCAGAAACCCCTTCTGCACGAGTCTTCACTACAGCGCGCTACTTCTCACGCTATTTCTCGGCGTTGACTTCCCGCTCCCCGTCTCCATACCATTGCCGGTTGGAGACTCGCGCTCCAGGGGGATTCAAATTCAAATTCATAGAAAGTTCCTCGTCCCTGCATTTTCGGCGCTCTTGATAGCGGCTGCCGCAAAGCCGCTGCTTTCTCAGAGCGTGCCCTCCGTCACCGTCAATTGGAGCAAGAAAACTCCCAATCACACGACGGCGACGATGCAGGCCGTCGTGAATCCCATGCTGCGCCGCGGATCGCCGATCCACGATGCCGCATTTGCCGATCTGCGCCAGCTTGATGCCGACTATGCCCGGTATGCTTTCTGGTTTCCGTATCCCAAGCTGTCGGTTGCCGAGTTGCGGCCGCCCGATAAGAACCAGACCTTCTGGGATTTTCAATATATGGATCCACTGGTCGAGGATTTTCTCGCCGCCACCGACGGGCACTCCGCTGTCTGGAGCTTCAGCACCAATCCGCAATGGATGTATACGACTCCAAAGCCCATTGTGTATCCTGACGATCCGAATCAAGTCTTCTGGGATTACACGCAAGGCAATCAGTTACACGACGTAAAGGAACTTGCTGACTACTACGGTCGCCTCGCGAGTTGGTATATGCAGGGCGGTTTCACCGACGAACTGGGTAAGTTTCATTCCTCGGGGCATCATTACGATCTGCGTTATTGGGAGGTATTCAACGAGATCGACTCGGAGCATGAGCCCACGCCTGAACAATACGCAGAACGTTACGACGCGATCGTTGAAGCCGTGCGCAAAGTCGCACCGCAGATGAAGTTTGTGGGCCTTTCGCTCTCTTATCCCGCGGGCGGCCAGACAATGTTTGAATACTTCTTGAACCCGGCCCATCATAAGGCGGGCATTCCGCTGGACTACATTTCATTCCATGTTTACGCGGCTCCGGGTGCCGATCAGACACTCGACAACTGGCAGTTCACGTTTTCCGACCGCGCAAGCGAGTTTCTCGCGGAGACGCGCTACATCCTGCAGATTCGCGACCGCCTGTCGCCCTCGACCAAGATCATGGTGAACGAAGCCGGGTCTATTCTGTCGGGAGATATGGTGCAGGGCGAGCCCGGCCACGTCGAGGCGCCCATCCCGCCCGCCTATTGGAACCTGAGCGGCACTCTTTACGCCTACCTTTATGTGGAACTGGCAAAGATGGGAGTCGATGTCGTCGGAGAATCGCAGTTGGTCGGTTTTCCCAGCCAGTTTCCCAGTGTCAGCATGGTCGATTGGACTACGGGCAAGCCGAATGCGCGTTACACAGTGCTCGAACTGGTGAAGAACAATCTCGGTCCCGGCAGCGAATTTGCCGACGTGGACGTGAAGCCGAATGGCAAGCCCGCCGATGCCGATGCGATCAACGTGACTGCCTTTCTAGCAGGGAAGCAGCGGAAATTTATTTTGATCAATCCGCGGAACCGCGAAATTTCGGTCGAGTTGCCGCAAGAATGCGCAGGGGCATCCGCGCAGACGATCGGCGGCGCATCGCCGGATGTCGTGAAAAAGCAGATTCCGGAGGCAAAATTCCGCATGCCGCCATTCTCTGTGACTATCCTCACGCTAAAGGACTAGCGGCAGGCAAAGCGGACGACTTGTTTCAACCACAAGAACTCAGTGCCTCAAAGTCAGCGATCCGAGCACAGCCTGTTGCTTGGCGATCAGCGACTGGATTCCCTGGCGGGCCAACGACATCATTTTGGCGAGTTGGGCGTCGTCGAAGACTTGATGCTCGGCGGTCGCTTGCAACTCGACGATCTTATTGCCGGCAGTCATGACGACGTTCATGTCCACGTCGGCTCGGGAATCTTCCTCGTAATTGAGATCGAGCACTGGCTCGCCATCCACAATGCCGACGCTGATGGCGGCTACGAAATCTTTGATCGGCGCGGCAGTCAGGGTACCGGCATCGATCAGGCGCTGAAGTGCCAGGCCGAGTGCGACAAAGGCTCCGGTGATGGACGCGGTGCGCGTGCCGCCGTCGGCTTGAATCACGTCGCAGTCAATCCAGATGGTGCGCTCGCCGAGGCGCTTCAGATCTGCGATGGCGCGCAGGGATCGTCCGATCAGGCGTTGGATTTCCTGAGTGCGCCCGCTCTGCTTGCCTTTGGCAGCTTCACGTGCGGTGCGAGTGAGTGTGGAACGGGGAAGCATGCCGTATTCGCCAGAGATCCATCCTTTGCCGGTGTTGCGGAGAAATACGGGAACGGTTTCCTCGACCGAAGCAGTGCAGATGACTCGGGTGTTGCCCATTTCGATCAGGGCGGAGCCTTCGGCGGTTGAAATGAAGTCGGCTGTGATGTTGACGGGACGGAGTTGGTCGGGAGTGCGGTTATCGCTGCGAAAGATCATCGGTCTGGATTTTAAATGATTGCGCGAGGGGACAGCTCTTTGCTTTAGGAAACTTGTCAGCCCCTTGAAAGCGAACGGCGAACGCCAACCCAAGGCACTCGCCACTAATCACTGTTTTTCCGTTCACATCTTTTTCAGTTCACATCGATAGCCTATTGCCCATTCAGGACTTGCGCTACAGCCTGAACATCAAAGAAGTCAGTCAGGTCGGCGTGTCCGGCTAAAGTCTCGCGCGTTTTGCCGTCAATCAGAATGCGAACACGCTGAACCGTGGGCACGTTTACGGCCAGTGTTTCAACCAGCGAGTTCACGGTAAGTTGTTCGCTGAGGATTCCGGAGCGATGCTCGTCGGCGAAGGCGGCATTGAGGTCGATGACGGCGATGCCGGGATTCACCAGATAAACGCTGCGAATATCGGAGGCCGGTGAAAGAGGATGGGCGGCGCCCGGTTGCTGGTAGACGCGTAAAAGCGCACGCAACAATTCTTCGGCGCGCTGCTGGCGGTCGCTGGGCAGTGGGATTTTCGCTGACTGGGCTCGGAGGGTTCCGGCGGCGTCATCGGCGACGTACAACGTGACGGTTTCGGTTGGACCGGAAGGCGGAGGAGCGACCGGAAGCGCACTGGTTGCGGGCAACGCGACTTCATGCGCCTGGCGCCGCATACGGCGCGCGTAAATTCCCATTGCGATAACCAGAATCAGCATGACGGCGACGCTGATCACGAGAACACGAGGAATCAATGGCTGGTCTTTCATGGCCGGGAGCTTCACGATCCGGAGTTTCATGGTTGGGGCTCCAGACGATCGCGGAATGAGGCGATGGCCGTGGCAATCGCGGCCGCGGCTTGCTGCTGGTAGTTGGCGGAGATCAGGTCGGAAATCCCGTTGGGGCCGGGCGCGAGTTCAACGGCGACGGCCGGCATCATCAGGTTATTCAGTGGACGAAGCGACGCCGCCGAAGAGTGCGACGGGAATTGCTTCTTCTCCAGTTCGGCAACAATCGTCGCTGAGATATTCACGCTCACCGGCAGGGCGGGGGCCTGGGCCGAATTCCAGGCGCGGAATACGCCCTTGCTGGGATCCTCTCTCGGTAGCAACGACGTGTAGACACGCGCGCCAGCGCCCTGGGAGATGGCATGGAGGCTGACGTAGATTCCGGCGTGCGCTGTGTTGGCAGAGTTGGCGCGCTGGTCCAAGCTGATGGCGGTATCGGAATCGCGCAGCATAAGAACAGCAAATCCTCGCTGTTCCAGTTCATGGCGCAGCAGGCGGGCAAAACCAAGGGTCACGTCTTTTTCGGCCAGCATTTCGGTGAGAGCCGCTCCTCGCTCGTCGCCGCCATGCGCTGCATCGACGACGGCCAGAGGCCGGCGCATAGGAGGCGCGAGTGACGGCTGCTGCTGGGAGGGATTCGGAGTTCCGGGTCCGGGTGCGGCGTTCGTAACGGTTGGCGCGGATGCCACGACGATGGTCCGGCCGTTATTGGCGAAGCTGGCCATCAGCGGGAGGTTGCCGGCGACATCGAGTTCGGCGATACCGTTGTTCTCAGAGTAGGTAGCCTGCGTAAATACTTTGCTGTCAAAAGAGATGGATTGGCTGCCGGGAGACAAGATCGGGTCGCGCTTGAAGATCATGCGCAGACGGCCGGGTTCAGTTGCGATGGTCGGATTGACGGGAGCGTTGAAATTCAGAACCAGCCGCGACGGAGGGCCCGACTCAAGCTGAAAACTGGGCTGGATGCCGACTTCTCCGATGAAGAGGCGACGGGCGCTCTCGCGGAAGTTGACTGCGGATCCGAGGAAGCGCGGCAAAAGAGCTGCAAGCGAGGCGAGCGGCACCAATCCACGGGCATTTTCGATGAGAAATGGCGCGGTGAGATCGAAATCGCGGCCATGAATCTTGCAGCGCCTTTTTCCGGCGACAAACTCGCCATCGATCGCGTTGAAGCGAATGGCCCAATGGGAGCCGGATGTCTGGCTGCTGACGCGGCCTAACGGATCCAGCAATTCGAGCAGGCCGACATATTCATGACCCGAGCGATCGAGAACAAGCAGTGTGTAAGTGGCGACCGGGGCGTAGACAGAGAGTTGCTTTTCGTCCGCGGACATGGCCGCGGACAAAAGCGTAACGGTGGCCAGAAGGAGCGCCAACGTTTTGCGTATCATCGGAGAGTACGCCTTCTAGTCCAGCGCATAGATCGTGAGGCCGCTGAGGAGCTTGGGGTAGAAATCGGTGGACTTCTGAGGCAGGACCTCGCCCGCGAAGGCGATATCGCGCACCTGCTCCATGCGGACCGGATTCATCAGGAATGCAATCTGGGCTTTTCCGTCGCGCACCTGGGCCAGCGCTTCACCGGCCTCGCGGAAGTAAGAGACATTCTGCTGGTTGCGAATGGCTTCCTCGGAGATATGTAGCGAGCCCTCAAGCAGGCATTTATGCAGCTGCACGACATCGAGCGTCTGCTGGCGCAAGGAGAGATCGCCGAAGAAAGCGGTGCCGATTGTCTTCGGCGTGTGCATCAAAAACGCCCGGTCGCGGGTGACAGCCAGCAGCGCGGTACCCGCGTGTCGGGCCTGACGTAAAATGCCGGTTGCTCGAGCTGCGTCGACCGCGGGGTCCACTTCCTCAACATTGAAAAACCTGCGGACCGCGGTGGGGAACTGCTCCAGGGTCGAAGTTGGCAGTCCAAAAACTACGCGGTGCGTAGGCAGGATGACCAGACCCGGCCGATCCATGTCGACGAAGGTCATCATGACCCAGTCGCAGGGAGCCGGGCTCGCGCCACTCGCGTTGCCCGCCCTATTTACTTCGTTGCGGTAGGCTAATGCCGTCTCGTAGCGATGGTGGCCGTCGGCGATGATCAGGTTTCGATCGCGCATCTGCTGCTGCACGGCGCTGACGACGGCTGGGTCGGAAACCTTCCAGACGCGATGGATGACGTCGTATTCGTCAGTGACCTCAATCTCGGGAGCAGTTCCGCCGGCGCTTGAAGGGGCTGGATCGAGCAGTGCGTCGATTTTGCCGCCTCCGCTATACAGCATAAAAATCTGGCCGAAGTGGGCGCGGGTCGAGCGCAGAAGCTCGAGGCGGTCAGCTTTGGGCTTGGATAAAGTCTGCTCATGGCGAAAAACCACGCCGGCCGAATAGTCTTCGGTCCGGCCGAGGGCGATAAAGGCCCGGCGCTCGGCGAGAGACTCGCTCCCCGGGACCTTGAAGGTCTGGGAATAGCGGTAGAGGGATGGCTCGGGGTCCTGGCGCAAAACGCCCGTTTGCCGCCAATCACGGAAAGACGACGCGGCCCGGGTATAGACGTTGTCGAACTCGCTATCCGACGGAAAACGCTGGCCCAGAATGATTCGAACGAGGTTATATGGGCTTGCCTGGTAATAACTTTGCTGCATGGCCGGGCTGATCTTGTCGTAGGGCTGGGTCACGACTTGGCGGATTGGAACGCCCTCATTAGCGTAACGCAGGGCTCGAAATGGAGAAATTGTGGCCATTGGGGTGAACGCAGAATTGTAGCAGGGAGCGGCATCCGGATTCGGAAGCGAAAAAAGATGCACAGCTGACAATACAACTATCCGTGGGGGCAGAGAATCTTAGGGCTGGGCGGGCGAAAAAGCCGTCAGCACTTTTTCGAGACTGTGCTAGTATCCGGCTTATAAGGTTATCGGGATCGCCTTTGTGTGGGGGCGAGTCGGATTCCGGACGGCGAATTCCGATGGTTGGCAGGGCCTATGCTGTGCGGCAAACGGTTCTCGGCTCGGTTGTTTTTTCTGTTACTTCTGATGGCGGCTGTCTGCGGTAGTCGCCTCCTCGTCGCGCAGAATTCCACGGAAGACGTTCACATTCGGCCGCGGGTTGCGCCGGAACCTCCAAAAGAGCCCGAGGGCGATCCCTCGCTGCGGACTCATACCAAGCCCGTCAAGGTCGATGTCAATCTGGTGCTCGTGCCCGTCACAATTACCGATCCGATGAACCGCCTTGTCACGGGTCTTGACCGGGACAACTTCAACCTTTTTGAAGGCAAGGACAAGCAGGACATTCGCACGTTTTCGAGCGAAGATGCCCCGGTTTCGCTGGGTGTAATCTTCGACATGAGCGGGAGCATGAGCAGCAAGATCGAGCGTGCCCGCGAGGCCGTGATCGAGTTCTTCAAGACCGCGAATCCGCAGGATGAATTTTTCATGATTACGTTTGCTGATAAGCCCGAGGAGATTTCCGACTTCACCAGTTCGGTGGACGATATTCAGGGCAAGCTGGTCTACACGATTCCGAAGGGACGAACGGCGCTGCTGGATGCGATTTACCTGGGTGTGAGCAAGATGAGGCAGGCCAAGTATCCCAAGAAAGCGCTGCTGATTATCTCCGACGGTGGTGACAACCACAGCCGCTACACCGAAGGCGAGATTAAGTCGATGGTCAAAGAGGCCGACATCCTTGTTTATGCGATCGGCATCTACGATCATAATTTTTCAAGCGACGAAGAACGGCTGGGGCCCACCTTGCTGAGCGAGATTACGGAACTGACAGGTGGAAGGGCGTTTACGATTGACAATCCGAACGATCTGGCGGATGTTTCTACAAAAATCGGCATCGAGCTGCGCAACCAATATGTGCTTGGCTACCGTCCAAAGAACCCAGTCCGGGATGGCAAATGGCGTAAGATCAAGGTGAAATTGATCCCGCCAAAAGGGTTGCCGCCATTACGGGTGTATGCGAAGACTGGTTACTATGCTCCGACCGAATAACGCCGCACTGCTGATTGTCCTCCTGACAACTGTTTCGCTCGCGTTCTCTCAAACGGGAGGAGCGGTTCCGGCGCCCACGACGGTCGCGCCGTCGCAGCCTGTAACACAACCGCAGCCCAGTCAAGTGACGCCTCCGTCGCAGAAGCCTGCAGCAGCGGATACCCGGTCGACTGCAAGTTCACAATCGCCCGTTACCAGCACGGGGCAGAGTGGATCGATGCCGCTCCCTGCTCCTGCCGATCAACAGCCCCCAGTAGCCGGGTCGCAGAACCCCGACTCCGGCGATAACGGCGTTTTCGTTTTCAAGAAAGAAGTGGAAGAGGTGGTCCTGCACGCCACCGTCATCGACAACAAGCAGCACATCGTGACCAATCTGGCTAAGAGCAGCTTCACCGTTTACGAAAGTGGCCGGCCGCAGACGATCACTTCGTTTCGCCACGAGGACATTCCGGTCGCCATGTGCATTGTGGTCGATAATTCGGGATCCATGCGCGAGAAGCGAGAAAAGGTGAATGCAGCCGCGCTGAATCTGGTGCGGGCGTCCAATCCCAATGATGAGGTCTGCATCGTCAACTTCAACGACGAATACTATCTGGACCAGGATTTCACCTCAAACATCAACAAGCTGAAAGAGGGATTGGAAAAAATCGAGACGCGCGGAGGGACCGCGCTCTACGACGCGGTGGTGGCGACGGCGGTCCATCTGAAGGAAAACGCCAAGCTCGAAAAGAAGGTGATTTTCGTCGTCACCGATGGAGACGATAACGAGAGTTCCGAAACGCTGGAGCAGGCGGTACGTCGGCTGCAAACCGAAAACGGGCCAACCGTCTATGCCATCGGCATTCTGGAAGGCGAAGATCACGTCCGGCACGCCAAACGCGCGCTTCAGGTCATGTGCGAAAGGACCGGCGGAATTGCATTTTTGCCAAAGACCCTGGACGAGGTCGACGCGATCAGCCGCAGCGTCGCGCACGACATCCGGAGCCAGTACACCATCGGCTATAAGCCTTCGACGCCGAAGAATCAGGGCGGATATCGCGAAGTCAGGGTGGATGCGAAGTCTGACAAGCACGACAAACTGACAGTCCGCACTAGAAGCGGCTACTACGCCGGGCCCGAGCCCACTTCGGGCGCGCAATAAGGTTCAATCTGGTGACTGGGTACTTTTGTAATCTCGCTTTGCCCGGTTACCAGAATGCAACGTTACAAAATCCCCGCATTGACGCTTCGCCTTTACCTTCCTTACTCTGATAACGTGCCTCCGATGACTGAAACCTCGCGCCTGCGCGTCAGCGACGACATCACCAAGCTCGTTGGCGAAACCCCGATGCTGCAACTGAAAAAGCTGGCTCCTGCCGGGGCGGCTGATATTTTTGCCAAGCTCGAATACCTGAATCCGGGCGGCAGCGTGAAAGACCGCGCCGCCATCGGACTGATTGCGCGCGCCGAAAAAGAGGGAAAGCTGAAGCCCGGCGGCACGATCATCGAAGCTACGGCGGGCAATACCGGCATCGGTCTTGCGCTGATCGGCGTAAATCGCGGATACAAGGTGCGGCTGTTTGTGCCGGAAAAGTTTTCGGAAGAAAAAGTCATCATCATGCGGGCCCTCGGCGCCGAGGTGACTCGCACTCCGGAGGCCGAGGGCATGCAAGGCGCAATCAATCGGGCCAAGGATCTGCTGGCTACAGACTCGATGGCCTTTATGGCCGCGCAATTTGAGAACCCCGCCAACCCCGATTACCACTACGAAACCACCGCTCGCGAAATTTTCGAACAAATGGATGGCCGGATTGACGTCTTAACCGTAGGCAGCGGCACCGCGGGCACTTTCACCGGAATTGCTCGGTTCATGAAAGAGCGTCTGCCACGTGTGCATACCGTTGTAGTCGAGACCCAGGGTTCAGTGCTGGGCGGAGGCCAACCCGGTCCGCATAAGGTGGAAGGAATTGGCTCGAGTTTCATCCCGAAGAATTTCGATCGCACGGTTTGCGATGAAGTGTTGATGGTGACCGACGAGCATGCTTTTGACATGGTCAAGAAGTTGGCGGCCATCGAAGGCGTTCTGGGCGGCTCCAGCGCCGGAGCCAACGTTTACGCGGCAGTAGAAATCGCCAAGCGCCTCGGAGCAGGGAAGCGCGTGGTCACGCTGATTCCCGACTCCGCCGAGCGCTATCTCTCAAAGAAAATTTTTGAAGGCGGAATCTAGAGCACACTCGACGGTAGCGCCGGCATCTCGCCGGCAATCCAGCAAGACCGGCGCATCGTGCGCCGAGCCGAGTCCCAAAACCACCCAAGATTCAGAACTACTTGCGAGTCAATGAGCGCTATTGCGACGTTTCGCCAATTAGCCGTGAGGCACTATCGCAGAGGAGTGGTAGACCCTCTCCTTGCCAGCAATCGATGGCACTGAAAAACCACCAAGACGCAGGGCCGAATGACCATAGACACGCTTCCATCCAGTTGGGGATTTGTATTCGAGACGGAAGGAATGATTTAGCAAGCCACGTTTCTGGACGATCCGGGTTTGATGGCGAACCAGTTTCTCGATGGTCTCAATGAAAGCGGCATCCAGTTTTTCCATGGAATTGCGAAATTCTGCATCCTGAAAGGGCCTGCACCAGAAATAGTTGCGCTGTTGGGTATCCAGATGCCGAAGCAGCCTCGCGTGAATCTGTCTTTCCGGTTGGAACGTCAGTATAAATTGATATTCCGCCTCCGGGGGCGCGGGCAGCTCCACTCTCACCGAGCGCACGTCGCCCAAATGCGTTTTGACTATCGGCGCGAAACCGATACCGGGCAAGCTCCGGTTAAGGGCGGCAACCATTCGCTCGTCCACAAACTCGCTCAAGTTCATTGCCCCCAAATGCTACGCCACATCACCGAC
>Ga0187875_10001396_pt1 | contig 18692 bp, 16 predicted proteins | sample June2016WEW_17_1_2_FD_132978 | JGI IMG/M metagenome (GOLD analysis project Ga0187875, IMG submission 132978) | Peatland microbial communities from SPRUCE experiment site at the Marcell Experimental Forest, Minnesota, USA - June2016WEW_17_10 | ecosystem: Environmental > Terrestrial > Soil >... | reverse complement strand
TGTTGGCCATCGTGGCAATGATTTATGTTGGGCATTATCTTTTTCATATCCTGTTCCCCATCGAGCGAGCCGCGATGTATTTCTTCCCGCTGTTCGTGCTGCAACTGGCCCATCTCGCTGATGGTACTGCTGTCCGCTGGCTTCGGCGGGGGTTGTCGGTCTTGTTGTTGGCGTATACTGTGACGGCGGCGTGGGGTCTGAACCGGACTCACATGTGCATTAGCACGGTTATGGCCGATATCCCCGCACTGATTCAGGACTTGACCCGTATCCATCAAAAAAACAGTCAACCAGTCGAGCTGTGCATGAGCGACGGCACGAAATGGCAGGTGTGGTATTACGCGGAACTGGCGACCCAGGTGCCGGAGAGCGAGCGGCTGCAAGACCACGAGTGTTTCGCCCGGATTGATTGGCTGTATGTCTACGAGGCGCACTGTGGACTACCGGCCGAAAAGGGTCGGTTGTTCACTGCCACGACCACGCATCTGTTCCTCTCGAGCGACGACTATCCGCCGACCTGGTTTCTGCACGATACGGCGCTCGTGCGGGAATATCCGGTGTCCCATTGGCGGCTGTATTCCAGGACCGAGGAGACCGTCGCACGCGATGAGGACATCCTGCGGATGAAACCCGACTTCGCCGATGGGCACTACAGTCTGGGAGACGCCTTGATGCGGGAGGGAAAGAACGAGGAAGCCATCGCCCAATTCGAGCAGGCACTGCGGATCAAACCTGATTTCGCCGAGGCGCACTCCGATCTGGGGGTGGTTTTGGCGCAAACCGGTAAGATCGAGGAAGCCATCGCCCAATTCGAGCAGGCGCTGCGGATCAAACCCGATTACGCCGTGGCGCACTACAATCTGGGGTTCGCCCTGGCGCAAACCGGTAAGATCGAGGAAGCCATCACACACTACCAGCAGGCGCTACGAACCGAGCCGGATGACGCCGACGTGCACTACAATCTGGCAAATGCTTTGTCTAAACTGGGCCAGACGGCGGAGGCTGTCGCGCAATTCCAAGAGACACTGCGGATCAATCCCGATTACGCCGAAGCACACTACAATCTGGGAAACGCTCTCGCGCAGTCGGGCCGGGCGCCGGAGGCGAAGGTACAGTACGAGCAGGCCCTGCGGATCAAGCCCGATTTCACCGCGGCAGCCGATGCGCTGGCGCGACTGCAAGCTCGCCAGTAAATGGCTTTCCCCTTCCCGCTGTCCGCGTTTGCGGCTATGCTTCCCGCATGTTCGTCAATAAGGTCAGAATCCGCGTCAAGGCGGGGGGACGGCATTGACTAATTGCGAGCCATATCCATCGGAGACAAAAACGTACGGAGGGAAAGTGCGATGGATGCAGCGCGGAGTCCTCGCCGCCGTGTGCGCGCTGGTCATCGGGGTTTATTTGTACACCGCTCATTCTGGCCTTTTGGTATCGGCAAGTTTGAACGCTGCTGACGATTACTACAATCTGCTGGTGCAGGGTTTTCGCGCTGGCCAGCTCAATCTGAAAAGAGAGGTGCCGCCCGGGTTCGCGCAACTCGCCGACCCCTACGATCGGACGGCCAATAGCCCCTACGGGCTGCTCGACCTGAGTTATTACAAGGGGAAGTTCTACCTCTATTTTGGAGTTTCGCCCGCCGTGGTGTTGTTCTGGCCCTACGCGGCGCTGACCGGCCGCTATCTGTCTCAAAAAGACGCCGGGGTGATTTTCTGCGTGGTGGGTTTCCTGGCCAGCGTGGGTCTGTTGTGCGCGCTCTGGCGGCGATACTTTGCCGGAGTCAGTGTTGCGGTGGTGGCGGCCGGCACGCTCGCACTCGGTTTGACCACGCTCACGCCGTTGCTGTTGGCGCGGTGTGATGTGTACGAGGTATCCATCAGTTGTGGGTATGCGTTGACGATGCTGGCCGTGGCGGCAATTTGGAAGGCATTGCACGAGCCGGAGCGGAGGGGTTGGTGGCTGGCTGCGGCGGGTGCGGCGTACGGGCTGGCGGTGGGGGCGCGGCCAAACTTGTTGTTCGGCGCGGTCATCCTGTTGGCACCGGTGGCCCAAGCGTGGTGTGAGCGCCGGAAGATTTTGGCTTTGCTGATGGCGGCGACCGGGCCGATCATACTGATCGGGTTGGGGCTGATGCTCTACAACGCCCTGCGCTTCGATAATCCATTCGAGTTCGGCTGGCGCTACCAGTTGGGCGGAGGCCGGCAGGTCGCAGTTCAACAGTTCAGTCTGCGCTATCTCTGGTTCAATTTCCGGATCTATTTTCTGGAGCCGGCGCGCTGGAGCGCTCAGTTTCCCTTTGTACATGACATCACCGCGCCACCCTTGCCTGTGGGCCAGGGGTGGGTTGAGCATCCCTTTGGCGTCTTGACCAACATCCCGCTGGTGTGGCTGGCACTGGCTGTGCCGTTGGCGTGGCGTGATCGGTCGGCTGAGGCTGGTTCAATTTTGCGCTGGTTCGTGACGGCAGCGGCCCTGCTCTTCGGGATGGGGGCCTTGACGATAGCCCTCTATTATTATGCCGCCCCTCGTTATGAAGTGGATTTCCTTCCCGCGGTGGTGCTGCTGGCAGTAATCGGCATCTTGAGTTTGGAGCGCGCACTGAGCCCGACCCCGACCTCGAAGTCGGGGCAAGCCTCGGAGCCGGGGCAGGTTTGCCGGCCGGTCTGGCGGCGTGCGGTGTGTTGGGGCTGGAGTCTCCTGCTGTGTTTCTCGGTGGCGTTTAACTTGTTAGCGAGCGTCGAGTATTGCGCCGAGGCGCACAGCAATCTGGGGAAGGCGTTGGTCCGTTCGGGCAGAGTCCAGGAAGCAATTGCGCACTATGAGGAGGCGCTACGGCTCAACCCCGATTATGCTGAGGCACACAACAATCTGGGATTGGCCCTGATGTCATTGGGTCGGGCGCCGGAGGCCCAGGAGCATTATGAACAGGCACTGCGGATCAACCCCGATTACGCCGTGGCGCACAACAATCTGGGAAACGTCTTCTTGCAGGAGGGCAGGGTCAGCGACGCCATCGGACATTATGAACAGGCGCTACGGATCGACCCCGATTTCGCCGACGCGCACAACAATCTGGGGATGGCCTTAGAGCAGGCCGGCAAGCTTCCCGAGGCGATGGCGCACTACGAACAGGCGTTGCGGATCCAACCGGATTGCATTGAGGCGCACATCAATCTGGGGGTTGCTCTGCTGCAAGCGGGCAAGGCGACCGAGGCGATCGCGCGGTACGAGCAGGCGTTGCGGATCCAACCGGATTACCCCGAGACTCACTACAACCTGGGGAATGCCCTGCTCCAGTTGGGCAGGACGACCGAGGCGATCGCGCAGTACGAGCAGGCGTTGCGGATCAAACCCGATTACGCCGTGGTGCACAACAACCTCGGGAGCGCTCTGCTGCAAGCGGGTAACATCGAGGAAGCCATCGCCCAATTCGAGCAGACCCTGCGGATCGAGCCGGATAACGCTGACGTGCACTACAATCTGGGGACCGCCTTGGGGAGGGCGGGCCGGGTGCCGGAGGCGAAGGTACAGTACGAGCAGGCCCTGCGGATCAAGCCCGATTTCACCGCGGCAGCCGATGCGCTGGCGCGACTGCAAGTTCGCCAGTAAGCAGCTTTCCCCTTCCCGCCTTCTCGTTTTGCGGCTATGCTTCCCGCATGTTCGTCGATAAGGTCAAAATCCGCGTCAAGGCGGGGGACGGCGTTGACTAATAACGAGCCACATCGAACGGAGACAGAAACGTGCGCGGAGGGAAACTTCAATGGATGCAGCACGGAGTCTTGGCCGCCGCGTGCGCGCTGGTCATCGGGGTTTATGCGTACACCGCCCACTCGGGCTATCTAACATCGACCCGGTTGACCGCTGCTGAGAATTACTACAATCTGTTGGTGCAGGGTTTTCGTGCCGGCCAGCTCAATCTGAAAAAAGAGGTGCCGCCCGGACTTACACAGCTCGCCGACCCGTATAATCCGACGGCCAATGAACGCTATCGGCATGGCGCTGCCGGGGTACACGACCTGAGCTACTACAAGGGGCGGCTCTACCTCTACTTCGGGGTGACACCGGCGTTGATATTGTTTTGGCCGTTTGTCGCGCTGACCGGCCACTACCTTTCTCACCAACTGGCCGTGTTGGTATTTTGCACGATCGGCTTTCTCGCCAGCGTGGGCATACTGGTTGCGGCGTGGAGGCGATACTTTTCCGAAGTGAGCGTGTGGGTGGTGGCGGCGGGCGCGCTGGCGCTCGGCTTGGCGACGGTCGTGCCGGTGATGCTGCCGCGATCCGCTTATAACGAAGTGGCAATCAGTTGCGGGTACATGCTGACGATGCTCGCCGTGGGGGCGATTTGGGGCGCGTTGCACAAGCCGGAGCGACGGGGCTGGTGGCTGGCGGCGGCGAGTGTGGCGTACGGGCTGGCGGTCGGGGCGCGACCGACCTTGCTGTTTGGCGCCATCATCCTGTTGGTGCCGGTCATTCACGCGTGGCGCGAGGGGCGGGGTGTTTGGACGCTGTTGGTCGCGGCCATCACCCCCATGGCGCTCATCGGATCGGGGTTGATGCTCTACAATACCCTGCGGTTCGACAATCCATTCGAATTTGGGCAGCATTACCAGTTGGTACGGGAGCGGCAACTTACGCTGCAAATGTTCGGGTTGCGTCATCTATGGTTCAATTTCCGGGTGTATTTTCTCGAGCCGGCGCACTGGAGCCGCCGGTTTCCCTTCATACACGACATCACCGTGCCACCCTTGCCTGTGGGCCAGGCGGGGGTTGAGCATCCCTTTGGCCTCTTGACCAACGTCCCGCTGGTGTGGCTGGCACTGGCTGTGCCACTGGCGTGGCGGCACCGGCCAAGGCGGGAGGCATCGACGTTGCGCTGGTTTGCAGCGGCGGTGGCCTGGTTGTTTACAGCTTGCGCGTTGCCACCGGGGTTCTACTTGAGCGCAATCGTCCGCTACGAGGTGGACTTCGCGCCCGCATTACTACTGCTCGCGGTGGTTGGTTTGCTCGGATTGGAGCGCGCGCTGGCCCCGACCCCGACCTCGAAGTTGGGGCAAGCCTCGGAGTCGGGGCTGGCTAACCGGCCGGTCTGGCGGTGCGCCGCGCGCTGTGGTTGGAGCGTGCTCTTGTGTCTCTCGGTGGCATTCAACCTATTGGCGGGCGTTCAGTATTATGCTGAGGCGCACAACAATCTCGGAAACGACTTGGTTCGATTGGGCAAGCTGCCGGAAGCCATCGCCCACTACGAGCAGGCCCTGCGGATCGAACCCGATTACGCCAAGGCGCACTACAATCTGGGAAATGCTCTGTTTAAACTGGGCCAGACGACGGAGGCTGTCGCGCAATACCAAGAGGCGCTACGGATCAACCCCGAGTTCGCCGATGCGCACGCCAATTGGGGAGTCGCTTTGGCGCAATCGGGGAAGACCGAGGAAGCTATCACCCACTACGAGCAGGCCTTGCGGATCAATCCCGATCTCCCCGAAGCACACTACAATCTGGGAAACGCTCTCGCGCAGTCGGGCCGGGCGCCGGAGGCGATTGTACAGTACGAACAGGCCCTGCGGATCAAGCCCGATTTCACCGCGGCAGCCGATGCGTTGGCGCGACTGCAAGCTCGCCAGTAAATGGCTTTCCCCTTCCCGCTGTCCGCTTTTGCGGCTATGCTTCCCGCATGTTCGTCGATAAGGTCAAAATCCGCGTCAAGGCGGGGGATGGCGGGAACGGATGCGTGTCGTTTCGGCGGGAGAAATATGTCGATCGGGGTGGGCCGGATGGCGGCGACGGCGGCACGGGCGGCGACGTGGTGGTGGTCGCGGACAAAAACATCACCGATCTCTCCGATTATTATTATCAGCCCCGCCTGATGGCCAAGCACGGCGTCCATGGGCGCGGGAAGAATTGTTTTGGCCGGAGCGCGCGGGACGTCATCGCCAAGGTGCCCATCGGCACGCAGGTTTTCCGGCTGACCGCGCCGGTGAAACAGCGCGCGCCGTCGAATTATCATCCGGCGGCGGCGACGGAGGAATTCGACCCGCGAGTAACCGTCGGCATGCCGTTCACGCCGGGCCGGGCGAAGCAACTGGTGGAGGCCTCGCGAGCTGAAACGACCGTCAGCGCCCCGGTTGTCGAAGTGGTGGAAGCTCCGCCTGTCGAGACCGGCCGCGAACTGATTGCCGATCTTGTGGAGGACGGGCAACGGTTCGTGCTGGCGAAGGGCGGACGCGGCGGACGCGGCAACGCGGCGTTCAAAAGTTCGATACACCAGGCGCCGCGCGAGTTCGAGTACGGCGAGCCGGGCGAGCAACTCGAAGTCGAACTGGAACTGAAGACGCTGGCGGACGCGGGGCTGATCGGGTTTCCGAACGCGGGCAAATCGACGCTGATCTCGAAGATCACCAACGCCCACCCGAAAGTCGCGCCGTATCCGTTCACGACGTTGACCCCGAACGTGGGAATCCTCGACTACGGCAATTACGAGCGCATCCGCATCGCCGACATTCCCGGGCTGATCGAAGGCGCGCATCGGGGCAAGGGGCTGGGGCACGATTTCCTGCGGCACATCGAGCGTTGCCAACTGCTGGTGGTGCTGCTGGACATGGCGGGGGTCGATGGCCGCAAGCCGCAGGATGATTACCAGCAATTGCTCGACGAGCTGAAGCTGTACAATCCCGAAATTCTGGAGAAGAAACGGCTCGTCGTGGCCAACAAAATGGATCTGCCCGACGCGAAGAAGAACCTGGCCGCGTTCAAACGCAAGTTGGCGGGACGACCGTCCCGCGCGCCGAAGAAACAGCCGACAGGGACCCGTTCGGCAGGCTCAGGGCAGGCACCCGCTCGTCAAAAGATATTGGAAATATCCGCGCTGGCGGGAGAGGGACTGGAGAAATTAAAGCTGGAGTTGCGCAAGGCGCTGGCGTAGCGTGACGGCCAAGTCCCCAACTTTGGAGTTGGCGCTGAACCCGGGGAGCGAGGAGCCCAATGTTCAAGATTATCGGTGGTGATGGCCGGCCCTACGGCCCGGTCAGTGCAGACCAGATACGCCAATGGATCGCCGAAGGCCGCGCCAACGCGCAGACTTTGGCCCAGGCCGAAGGCAGCGTCGAGTGGAAGCCGCTCGGCCAATACCCGGAGTTTTTCCCGGCGGGAACTCCGCCCGTGATGCCGTCAGCGCCGCCATCGGCATCGCCCACGCCGGCGTTTCAGCTGCAACAACACGTACCGAGTTATCTCGTGCCCGCCATCTTCAGCACGATCTGTTGCTGCCTGCCGGTAGGCATTGTGGCGATCATTTTCGCGGCACAAGTGAACACCAGGCTCCAGGCGGGCGACATGCCGGGCGCGCTCGAGGCATCCCGAAAAGCACAGACATGGTTTTGGGTGGCGGTCGTGCTGGGGCTCCTCTCGACGCTCCTCTGTGTGCCGCTGATGCGCTTTCATATGTTTCGGATGCACCGGGTATGGTGATTCGACTAAAAACAATCCTTCTCGGCCTGGCGTTTGGGGCCGTGGCCACGGCCGTGTTCGCTTTTGACCCGGAGCGCACGCGGATTTATCCCGTGTGCGCCTTTCACCAACTGACCGGTCTGTGGTGTCCGGGTTGCGGGACGACCCGCGCGCTGCACCAGTTGTTGCATGGAAACCTGGCCGCGGCGTTTCGATTCAACGCGTTATCGATGTGCCTGCTGCCGGTGGCCGGCTACCTGTTCGTGCGCGGCGACGCCAGCACGTTGAAGCCGACCTGGATCTGGGTGTTGCTGGTGGTGATTGTCGCGTTCGGCGTGCTGCGGAATATTCCCGCATACCCGTTCACGCTGCTGGCGCCGTGATGCTGGAACGACAACGATTCGACGGAGGTTGACATGTACAAAGTTATTGGAGCCGACGGCCAGGAGTACGGTCCGGTCACAAACGACCAACTGCGGCAATGGATCACCGAGGGCCGCGCCAATGCCCGAACGAAGATACAGCCCGGCGGGACCACGGAATGGAAGACCCTTGCCGAATTCCCCGAGTTCGCCGATGCGCTCCGCATCGCGGGCGGAGGTTCGACCGTGCCGCCGTTGGTGGGCGCGGTCGATCCGGAAGCGCTGGCCGCGCAGATTCTGGCGCGCGGCTACCAAATTGATATTGGACGATGCATCGGCCGCGGCTGGGAACTCGTCAAGAAGGACTTCTGGTTGTTGGTGGGTGGCACATTTCTCGTGCTTCTCGTGATGGGGGGCGTGGGCGCCATCCCGATCCTTGGGTTGATCGCGGGATTTATCATTGACGGCGCATTGCTGGGCGGGCTGTACCTGCTGTTTCTCAAACGAATCCGCGGGCAGGCTGCGACCATCGGTGACGCGTTTGCCGGCTTCTCGCTGGCGTTTGTGCAATTGATGCTGGCGCAGATCGTTCTGGGTTTGTTGTCCGGGCTCGGGTTCCTGCTGTGCATCCTGCCCGGGATTTATCTGGTGATCGCCTGGACGTTTACCCTGCCGCTCGTGATCGACAAGAAACTCGAATTCTGGCCGGCGATGGAATTGAGCCGGAAAGTTGTCACCCATCACTGGTGGACCATGTTCGGCCTGATGATCGTGGCCGGGCTGGTCGCCATTGCCGGTGTTCTGGGTTGTCTCGTCGGCATCTTTGTGACCATGCCGATCTGCATCGCGGCGATCATGTACGCCTACGAGGATATCTTTGCAGCCCCGAGTCCCGCCCAGGATCACTGAGGCGACCGGCCACGGCCTGACGCGGCAGGCCGCCTGGGGTTGCGTGGTGAGCAACCTCGTGCTGCCGGGACTGGGCACATTCCTGGCGCATCGGCGCGTGGTTGGGATCATTCAGCTTGTCGTCTCGCAAACCGGGTTCGCGCTGTCCCTGCTCTGGGCGATCCTGTTCCTGCGCGATTGGGTTCAACAGGGAAGCCTGCCGGACGATGTCACGCCGCATCTGGCGCTGGGGCTGATCGGGTGCGCGATTTTTCTCCTCGCGTGGGTCTGGTCGCTGGCCAGCAGCGTGAACATCCTGCGCGTCTCCCGAAAGACCGGTTTGTAATCACGGTCGGCTCCGAATAGGATTCGTCCGCGCATGGAAACACCCGTACCCATACTTCACCCCGGCCAGCGGCTCGAACTCGACATCACGACCGTTGCGTTTGGCGGCGACGGCATCGGGCGCGTGGACAATTTCGTGGTGTTTGTGCCGTTCGTTATCGAGGGCGAACGGGCCGAGGTCGAGATCGTCGAGGTCAAACGCCGGTACGCGACGGCGGACCTCGTGCGAGTGATTACGGCGTCGCCGCGGCGGGTGGAACCGCGGTGTCCATACTATGCGAAGTGCGCGGGCTGCCAGTACCAGCATATCGAGTACGCGCATCAATTGGAGTTGAAGCGGTGCCAGATTCGCGATGTGTTCGAGCGCATCGGCAAGCTGGCTGATCCGCCCATCGAGCCGGTCGTCGGTTCGCCGCGCGAGTACCATTACCGCAACAAGATCGTCGTCCACGGTCCCGGCAAGCCCGGTTTCTGGAGTGTGCGCGGGCGGTCGATCATCGGCATCGAGCAATGCCCGATTGCCGGCGAAGAGGTCAACGCGAAACTGGCGGAGGTCGCCCAGCAATCGCTCGAGAACGTGCACCTGACCATTCGCTCCAACTCCGAGCGGCGGGTGTGGACGTATATGGAAACCCGGCGATCCACGGTGGACCCGCTCGATGCCGACGAATCGGCGGAACCGGCGGTTGTCGAAACAATCACCGAAACCATTCTCGGCAAAACGCTGCAGGTGCCGCTCGGCTCGTTTTTCCAGGTCAATCGCGAGGTTATCGAGTTGGCGCTGGAGCACGCGCGCGGGATTTTTGCGGCCAGCGGGTGCAAGACACTTGTGGATGCCTACTGCGGGGTCGGTTTGTTTGCGTTGATGCTGGCCGATCTCGCCGGGCACGTGTACGGCATCGAGGAGGACGCGAAGGCCATTCAGTCGGCGAACGAGAATGCCAAGCGGCTCGGTCTGAAGAGTTACGATTTTTATCCGGGTAAGACGGAGCGGTTGCTGTTCTATACGTTGCGCCAGTGTAAACTAGAGGAGACATGCCTGATTCTCGACCCGCCGCGGTCGGGATGCGCCCCGGTAGTGCTCAAGACGTTGCGGGAACACAAGCCGCGCAAGATCATCTACGTATCGTGCGCGCCGCCGATGCTGGCGCGCGACATCAAGCAGTTGGCCGCGCACGGGTATCGGCTGGAGCGCGTCACGCCGTTCGACATGTTTCCCCAGACCGCCCACTGCGAGGCCGTGGCGGAACTGACGCGTAAGTAACGGCGGACGGATTCCCTCGCGGCATTTCTCGAGCCGAACTCCGTGGTATTAGTATTGCGTTTTCTTTCGACGCAGCTTAACCTTATAGAGTTCGACTGCATCGCACGAGCCATGAACTACGCGACCATTATCTTGCTATGCGCCGTTGCGTTGTTCTTACCGCTTGTGTTCACCGTCGTTGTTCCGCGCTACCGGATGGAGCGCCGAGCACGCGCGCTCCTCGCGCAATATCCTGGCGCCGAGCGGACATCGGTTTATCTGTCGTTGCATTCGACATGGCCCGCCGGGAAGCAGCGAGAGATGGATGCCAAGATTGCCGAGATGAAGGCGCGCGGCCTGACTTTCTTGCGGGCGACGGAGGCCAATCCGTTGCGCACGATTCATTCCTGGGGCGGCGGCCTGACATTGCATTTTATTCAGACGCGTGATTCAGAGTCGAGCCACGCAGCCGCCCGCCCAACATCACCCCTCTGAAAAGCGTGCGGCTCTTCCTCGCCAAGGCGATGAACACCGTTTGGGTCACGTCTTCTACCGCCCGTGCATCCCCGCCGACCAAGCGGAGCGCCACCGAATAGACAAAGTTGATATGGCGCGGGGACATCAAGCAGTTGGTTGCGCATGGGTAGGGGTCCCATTCCGGCTCGCGAGTTCGCCGTGATTTTGGTATGATGCGGGCATGATAGGGTGGTTCGTGGATCGAGGGGGTTGTGGGGTTGGCGTGAAAACCGGGCCCACAAAGGGGGGGTAGCCCCCCAAAGGCAAAATTGCGAAACGAACCCAATTTCATGCAAGCCGGTGTGGAAAAAGTGATTTTAGAAAGCCAAAAACGAACCCAAATTTAGCCCCGAAATCGGCCTTGTAAGGCGGCCTAAGGGGTGAGTTTAAGGCCTTGTGGGAAGCAGTTGAATGACCGCGGCAGACGAACCATTGCAGACCGTTGAAGGCACGCTGGAGCATGTCATTTACTCCAACGAGGAGAACCATTACACCGTGGCGCAACTTCTGCCGGAGGGCGGCGCGCGGCGGACCGAGCCGATCACCATCGTGGGCAATCTCGCGGCGCTGAACGTCGGCGAGAGCGTCCGCGCCCAGGGTCATTGGGTGAACCACAAGCAATGGGGGCGACAGTTCGCGGTCGAACGGTTCGAGTCCGTGTTGCCGCGGACGGTGGTGGGCCTGAAGAAGTATCTCGGCAGCGGCCTGATCAAGGGCATCGGCGACACGTTTGCCGACCGGATTGTCGAGAAATTCGGCGAGCGGACGCTGGAGGTGATCGACACGTTTTCGGCGCGGTTGCGGGAAGTGGAGGGGATCGGTCCCGAGCGGGCGAAGCGGATCAAGGAAGCGTGGACGGCGCAGAAGAGCGTGCGGGACATCATGATTTTCCTGCAGGGGTACGGCATTGGCAGCTCGCACGCGGCGAAGATTTACAAGCAATACGGCGAGAACGCGATGGCGGTCGTGAAGGAGAACCCGTACCGGCTCGCCAAGGACATTTCCGGGATCGGCTTCCGCACGGCGGACGGGATCGCGTCGAAGATGGGGATCGAGCGGGACTCGATTCATCGATTGAAGGCGGGGGTGGTGCACGCGCTCGACCGGGCGACCGACGACGGGAATACGTGCCTGCCGCGGGAGCGAGTGATCGACGACGCGCGCGAACTGCTGGAGGTTGAGATCGCGCCCATCGAGAACGCGATCAACCAATTGTCGGCGAGCGGCGACGTGGTGATCGAGGACGACTATGTTTACCTGGCGAGGTTGTACAAGTCGGAGCGCGGTGTGGCGACGAAGATTCACGAATTGCGCGATGCGCCGTTGACGCTTCCATCGATTGATTTTGAGAAGGCGCTGGTCTGGGTGCAGCAGAAGACGAGCGTGGCATTGGCCGCGGCGCAACGGAACGCCGTTCAGACCGCGCTCACGTCGAAGATTTCGGTGATTACCGGCGGTCCCGGCGTCGGCAAAACGACCATCGTCAACAGCATCGTCAAGATCCTGCGGGCCAAGCACGGCAAGGTGTTGCTGGCCGCGCCGACGGGACGCGCGGCCAAACGGATGAGCGAGGCGACGGGTGCGCCTGCGCAAACGATCCACCGCCTGTTAAAATTCGAGCCACGCGAAGGCGGGTTCACGCACAACGAGCGGCGTCCGCTCGACGGCGACATGATCATCATCGACGAGACATCGATGCTCGACATTCCCCTCGCCTATCACCTGTTGAAAGCGGTGCCGTTGACGGCGTCGGTCGTGTTCGTCGGCGACGTGGACCAGTTGCCGTCGGTGGGGCCGGGCAATTTCCTGCGGGACGTGATTGATTCCGACCGGGTGCCCGTGGTGCGATTGACCGAGATTTTCCGACAGGCCAAGAACAGCTTTATCATCACCAATGCCCACCTCGTGAATGAAGGCAAGATGCCGGTGTTGGACGCGCGGGAAGAAGGCGACTTTTTCTTCATCGCCGAGGAACAGCCGGAAAAGGTGCTGGCAACGATCAAGACGCTGTGCGGCGAGCGCGTGCCGAAGAAATTCGGGTTCGACCCGATGCGCGACGTGCAGGTGCTGACGCCGATGCACAAGGGATTGTGCGGCTCGGAGAATTTGAACCGCGAACTGCAATCGACGTTGAACCCGCGCGGGCCGAACGTGCAGCGCTGGGGGCGCACGTACCGGGTCGGCGACCGCGTGATGCAGATCCGCAACAATTACGACAAGGACGTGTTCAACGGCGATTTGGGCCGGGTGAAAAGGATCGATCTGGTCGAGCAGCAGGTCATCGTCGAGGTCGATGACCGGGAGATTCCGTACGAGTTCACGGACATGGACGAATTGCTGCCGGCGTACGCCATCAGCGTCCACAAATCGCAGGGCAACGAGTACCCGTGCGTGATCGTGCCGCTGTTGACGCAGCATTTCGTGCTGTTGCAGCGGAACCTGCTGTACACGGCGATCACGCGCGGCAAGAAACTCGTGATCCTGATCGGCTCGAAAAAGGCGCTGGCGATCGCCGTCCGCAACAACAAGACCGCAGCGAGGTATAGCCGGCTACAGGAGCGATTGCGCGGTCTGATCCAATGAGCGGACTAATTCCCGCCGGGCTGACCTTTGGGGGCGCTCTCGTGGTGCCCCTGGTCGGAGCGAGGTTGGGATTCCTGTTTGGCGGGCCGTTCCTCGCGCGGCGGCTGGCCCTGCGGGGTCGCCTCCCGGGCATGCTGGCGGGGTTGGACGGAATCGGGCGCGGCGGGCGAATACGGCGACGAGCCGCGCGCGCCGAAATTCTGATACGTACTCGGCGGGGGACGTTCCGGTTTTTCGACCGTTGGCCTGTAGACGGTCGGCAGGGGCGCGACGTGTTGGTTTCCGGACTGCTTGTAGTCGTAGACTCCCTGACCGGCCCCACCCCGAATGACTTCGGGTTCGCCTTTATTGGCTTTCTCGGCTCTTGCGGGTCCCGGGCCCGGCTCGGTGGCGTTTGGTTTGGCGACTTGTGGCGCCGTTCCTACGGATCGGAGCCCGCGCGGCGGCGCCTCGGTCAATTTGCGGGCGCTGAACTTCTGAATTTCGTCGACTCTCGGGCCGTTGTTGACGACGACATTATTGACGCGGCTGATGCGGGTGATGTTGACGGTTTTGTTGATGATGGTGGTGTTGTTGACGATCACGTTGCGTCGATGGATGGGTTCGGAGAATTGACCGAGTTGGACGAAGACAAAGAACCGGTCCGGAACGGGACCATTGCGGTAGATGATCTGGCCCCCGGGCCCAAACACCGCGCCCGGCGGGAGCGGCGCCCAACCACAGTATCCGCCGCCTTCACGCCAACAGACCCAAGAGGGACCCCATTCGGTGTCCGGCACCCAGACCCAGCCGTAGTACGGGTCGTTTGCCCAGCGGCCGTAACGGTATGTGGCCCAGGCCCACGGTTCGCTGCTGACCCAGTACCATCCGCAGTTCGTCCACATCCAATACCCCTCGCAGTATGGGTACCAATTGGACGAGACATAGCCCGGGTACCAGCAACGTCCATATTCCGGCCGGCTGACCCAGTGACCGCAGGCTCCGAGCGGGCCGTCGAAAATGCTGACCGACCAACTAACGCCTGCGCTCGACTCGCTGGCCGCCAAAGCCAGCAGTACCAACGCCGCACCCAAGGAAATCAAAGATTTTGTCTTCATAACCGACAGCCCTCCTCCGTTCCCGTGAACGGGACGATCTGGCCCTGGCTGATATGTGAGGTCGACAACCAACGCCCGTGCCTGTTCCCGCCGCAACGTCCGTCCGGCACAGGAAATTTCACGCACGTGGGATGAAAACGCAATCGCAAAAATCAAAATTGACTTGGCGCGGCCCAGCTAGCATCATGCGGGCCACATCGCGGTAGCGGTCACGGAGAATGCGGAATGGCTAAATTGCACATCCTGTCGGGACAATTGGAGGGGAAGGTTTTCGATCTGCTGGAAGAACGCGTGAGTGTCGGGCGCGCGTTGGACAACACGATCCGGCTGGAGGACACCACCGTCTCGCATCACCATGCGATGTTCGTGCTCGATGGCGTGAGTTACAAGCTCCGCGATCTCAATTCGACCAATGGCACGCGCGTCAACACCATGCGCATCAACGAGACGAAGCTGACCAACGGTGACCAGGTCCGCATGGGCTCCGTCGAGATGCGCTTCGAATCCGACCTCAAGAAGACCAGCCAGCCGTTGCCGCCGTCGCAGGCGGGCGTGGACATTGCCGAGTTGGGCAAGGGCGACGGGCCTCCTCCCGCGTTCGGTTCGGCCTCGCCGTTTGGACGGAAGAAGCACGGCGGCGGCAGCGCGAAGGGAGCGGTGTGGGCGGTGGTTGGCCTCGGGCTTGTCGCCGTGCTCGTGCTCGCCTGGTTCGTATACAGCTTCTTCCTGTTGAAGTAGGCGGCGCGCTGGCGCAGGGTCACGTTGTCAACGTCCAGAAGCCAGAGCCAACCGGCCGCGCCGGGTTCAACGTTATAGAGTTGGCGGCCACCGGAACCTGCGCACATCGCACCAGTTGGCTTCGTCGTGCGCCCTACGCGACTCGCATCGCCTGCTCGATTGAATCCCGAATCGCGTGATACCTGGCCAGTGTTGCCGACACGTTACCGAGTTCGGCTTTGACGGCCAGAACCACGGGGCCGCCGGACGTCTGCAGATATATACGCGTGACACGCAAGAGCGACAGGAGAATGACAATCGCCGTGGGAATCACCATCGGGGCCAAGAGAGACACGCCCGAAAGCCCAAGCGTCCGGACAATCGGCACGAAAAAATAATAAATCGGGACCATGGGAATCAGCAGGAGCAAAGGAAACCACTTGCCGGGTCGAACCGTAGCGACGCTGACGGCCGTAACCGAGTTCGTGCAGATGGTCAGTCGCTTCGTTCGGATTTCTGACGCTGTGACACGCAACGCTTCATCTTCGTAGTAAACATCGGCTTGCATGTGAAACTTCCCCATCTTCCCGGAGGGTGCATACTACATCAATCAACGCGCTGAGGGAATCCCAAATTTTGCAGATGGCGATTGCAGGTCGTGGGCTAACGGATTGTTGCTTCCAATAATTGGGCAACGGCATGCTCCTGTGATTGTCCTGCGGATCCTTCAGTTCATGATGTCGTTGACCTTCTTGTTGCCTTGTTCGCTGCCGTAGTTCGCATCGGTGAGTTCCATCAAGCGCGCGATATTTTCCGAGTCGGGCTTTCAAAATGACGCCGAATCCCTATAATGCGCGCATGGTTTCGTGGAAATACAATGTCGTCATTGTGGGGGCGGGGTCGGCAGGCATTCCGGCGGCCATCGCGTTGGCGAAAGCGGACATCCCGGTGCTGGTCATCGAGGCCCGGCTGGAGTTGTATTGTAGCGGACGTGCTGACAGTCAGTCCGCGGGGGTGACGAGCCCCGGCAACCCCCAAGCCGACCTGTGACATCACTCATGCTCAGCGACGATAAGACGGTCAAACCATGAGCGAGCGGTCGGTCACACCTCGACGTGATGCCGCCCGGCATTCCCCAGGGTCGCACGCGCGGTTTGTCTATTGGTTGATTGCCCTGGCGACATTTCTCGCTGTCTGTTTCCTGCACTTCTGGAAACTGGGCACGGCCCCTCGGGGGTTCTATGTGGATGAGGCGTCCATCGCCTACAATGCCTATTGCATTGCGCATACCGGTGCGGACGAATACGGGGTGAGGTACCCGGTTTTCTTCCGGTGCTTCGACACGTACACCGATCCCGTTGATGTGTATTCAGCCGTGCTGCCAATTCAGTTGTTCGGACTCGATCAATGGTCGGCTCGTCTTCCGTCTGCCGTTTTCTATCTGCTGGCATGCGTTGCCTTCTTCGTCCTGTTGCGCGCGTGGCGGTTTGGAGCATGGTTTGCTTTGGCAGGCGGCTTTGCGTTGTCAATAATCCCCTGGGTTTTTCCCCTGGCACGGAATGGCGCCTTTGCCGGTCACACCGCTGCCCTTCTGGGGCTTCTGATGGGGTTGATCATCACCGATTTCGCCTTACGCCGGCGATCAAACTGGCTGGCCGCGTTTGCGGGTGTCGCTTGGGCGTTCGCGTTCTACGCTCATCAAAGCGTCCGTCCGGTTCTCGCATTGCTCGCGCTTGGCTGCGGCGTTGCACTCGGGCGTCCACTCCGACGGCGGTGGCGGGTCATTTTGGTGATCATGGGGACTGCGTTCGTCATCCTCCTGCCAATGATCATCAGCATCGTGCGGTCACCCACCGCATTTGCGGCACGATTTCAGGAGGTTGGCGTTTTTCACAAAGCGGCCTCGTTCACGGATGCGGCCGCCGATGTGGCGGGTCGCTACCTGGAGTATTTCAGTCCGCGGTTTTTGTTTCTCTCCGGCGACACGGAACGGCGCCACCACACGGGACACGGCGGGGAATTGTACTGGGCGCTCGCGCCGCTGATTCTCGTGGGGCTGTATACCGCGATACGGTATTGGCGACTTCAGCCACGGTACCGGGTGATTCTGCTGGGCCTTCTCGCTTCGCCGGTGCCCGCGGCTCTGGCCGTGGACAGGATGCACAGCACGCGTAGCTTGTACGGTGTGGTTTTTTGGCTGCTCTTGGGCATGCTGGGCGCACGGACGCTGTGGCGCCACAGACCGATGGGGCGGAAACTGGTGGCTGTCATTGGCCTCGCGGTGCTTGTCGAAGGCTGCCTGTATTTCGCCGATTATTTTGGGCCGTATCAAACGCGGAGCCAGGCGGCGTTTCATACAGCTCTCACGGACTCACTGAAATATTGCTTCGACCGAATTCACAGCAACGAAACCCTCTACGTTTCCGGTTCCATCGGCGCATCCGGCAGCGCAAGGCCGCTGGACACGGACTTCAAGCCTTTCCAGTACGCCTTCCTTCTTTTCTACGGGAAAATCGATCCGTCGACCTACCAACACAGTGGCTTCTCCAACACGGTGGTGCGGCCGTATCTGGAGCAGGTCGATCAACCCGGGCTTTTGCTGCGGTGCACCTACACGCCCACCTATTCTTTCACTTTGGAGGGCCCGCAATACAAGCCCATTCCAAACTTTGAGTCGATTCCCGACGCCGCGAAGCTCCTGGCCACGTTTCAGAACGGCTCGCTTGTATGTCAGGTGTGGGAGGTCAGAACTGCGCCGCAGGTTGGCGTGACGCACAACAATCCCGAGATTGCCGTGAAGCGTGCGGGCACCTTCGGGTACCGGCATTCCGCCGAGGCTCAGTACAATCTGGGTCTCGCCTCGGTGCTGACGGGTAAGACCGAGGATGCCATCACGCACTTCGAGCAGGCCCTGCGGATCGAGCCCGATTACGCCGAGGCGCACGACAGCCTCGGGATCGCGTTGGCACGGACGGGTAAGATTGAGGAGGCCATCGCCCACTACGAGCAGGCCCTGCGGATCAAGCCCGATTACGCCGACGCGCACGACAATCTGGGGGTCGCTTTGGCGCGAACGGGTAAGATCGACGATGCCATCACCCACTTCGAGCAGGCCCTGCGGATCAACCCGGATGACGCCGGGGCGCACTACAATCTGGGGGTCGCTTTGGCGCGAACGGGTAAGATCGACGATGCCATCACCCACTTCGAGCAGGCCCTGCAAATTAATCCCGATTTCGCCGACGCGCACTACAATCTGGGGGTCGCTTTGGCGCGAACGGGAAAGATCGACGATGCCATCGCCCACTTCGAGCAGGCCCTGCGGATCAAGCCCGATTTCACCCAGGCGCAGAGCGCGCTCGCGCACCTGCAGGCTCACCCGTAAACGGCTTTCCGACTCGGCTTGCGAAGCGACGTATCCGGCTGGCGGAGCGTGTGGGTTGAGCTTGGTCCCTGAGCGGCCGGCTTTCCGCTTCCCGCTGTCCGCTTTTGCCAGTATGC
>Ga0187875_10001395_pt1 | contig 18703 bp, 12 predicted proteins | sample June2016WEW_17_1_2_FD_132978 | JGI IMG/M metagenome (GOLD analysis project Ga0187875, IMG submission 132978) | Peatland microbial communities from SPRUCE experiment site at the Marcell Experimental Forest, Minnesota, USA - June2016WEW_17_10 | ecosystem: Environmental > Terrestrial > Soil >... | reverse complement strand
GCTGCTGATGGACAGGGTAGGCAGACTGTGGGCGGGAACGCGGGATGGGCTGGTGCTACTGCGCGATGGAGGCGCGGGCGGCAGGTGTGGCGTCCAGCGGGTCTACACAAAGAAAGACGGGCTGCCAGCGAACGATGTGATGGCGCTGGCCGAGGGGCCGGATGGCGCCGTCTGGATGGGGACCGCGGTTGGAATCAGCCGGCTGATTCCAGGCACCGGGGATGCAGTGTTCCAGAATCTGACCCGCAGCCAGGGACTCACCGATCGCCAGATCGTCGCGCTGGCCGCGGACCCGGCAGGGAACATGTGGGCCGGAACGGAGGGCGGCGGGGTAATGAAGATTGGGTCCGCTGGATTTATCACATTTCGCGAACAAGATGGGCTCGCTACCGATCGCGTGTTTTCGGTTTTTGCGGATCGCACGGGCACCGTTCTGGCGGTCACCCAGTCGGCAACTGAGTCGGGGCGGGCAGTCGCTATTTTCGACGGAGTCAATAAGTTCCGCACCGTCGGTCCCACGGTAGTTGGCGATAACCCAGGCTGGGGACAGAACCAAATCCTGCTGCAGAGCCGCACGGGCGAGTGGTGGGCGGCCACCCACGGAGGGCTTTGCCGGTTCGCGCCGACGAGCGCGGCGGGCCTGGACGGGAGGCAGCCGAAGGCCTGTTATGCGTCGGATCTTAACGTGTTCCGCGTCTTCGAGGATTCCAAGGGCCGTATCTGGGCCTCGGGGCAATACGGATCGGCGAACCGCCTGCTGCGATGGGATCCGGCTACCAACGCAATCACCCGGCTGGAAGACGGTCCGAAGGGGCATCAATTGGTCAGCGCTTTTGCCGAGGACCACCACGGCAATATCTGGATGGGCTTGTGGGGCACCGACGGCGGCGAATTATTCCGTTACGACGGCCGGCATTTCACCGCGTTTAAATTTCCGGATGGAGGGCCGGCTACGATCTTCGCGCTGCTCGTCGACCACCTCGGCCGTTTGTGGATCGCTTCCGACGGCGCCGGGCTCGGATTGCTGGAGAACCCTGGCCGGGCGTCATTCCATCCGCGGATGTATGACACCGTGAGCGGACTGGCAAGCAACCAAGTCTCGGCAATCGTGGAGGACAACGCAGGACGCATCTACGCCTGCACGGGGAAGGGCGTGGATCGTTTGGATCCCGTTACCGGCCGCATCAAGCATTTCTCCGCTGCCGACGGATTGCCGCATGGAGAAATAACGTCCGCGTTCCGCGACGGTTCCGGCGACCTCTGGTTCGCCACGACGCAAGGCTTGTCGAGGCTGACGCCTACCGCGGAGCGGCCCCCTACGATCCCATCCGTGCTGATCACGGACCTGGAAACCGGAGGCCGGCGCTATCCGGTATCGCAAGCTGGAGAAGCGCTCATCCGTCCGCCGAAACTAGATCCGTCGCGGAATCAGCTTCAGGTCACGTTTGCCGGCTTTAACAACGAGCCGGGTGAGAGTCTTCGGTACAGGTACAAATTGGAAGAGACCGACAAAACCTGGCATGACACACGCGAGCACACGGTCAACTACGCGGCGCTGGAGCCCGGCGGCTACCGGTTCCTGGTGAATGCGGTGAATTCGGAGGATCAGGCGAGCGCGTCTCCCGCGGAAATCGACTTCGTGGTTCTGCCGCCGTTCTGGAGGCGCTGGTGGTTTGAGGGCTTGGCGCTTGCGGGCTTGGCTGGCTTGGTTTTGGCGGCGCACCGCTACCGCGTGGGACAAGCCGTCAAGCTGGAGCGCATGCGGACGGCGATTGCGACCGATTTGCATGACGATATCGGCGCGAGCCTCTCGCAGATTGCGGTCTTGAGCGAAGTGGCCCGCGTAGACCGGAACCTGGGACAACCGCAAGCAAACGACCGGTTGGACCGGGTGGCTACGCTGGCCCGCGAGCTAGCCGACTCGATGAGCGACGTGGTCTGGTCGATCCGCGCGGAACCGGAGGGTGTGGACTCCCTAATCCGGCGCATGCGCGAGTTCGCCATCGATCTGCTGGAGTCGCAGGCAATCGGTTTTGAGTTGCGGGCGCCGCAGAAGAGCCCGCATTTGCAATTGAGCCTGCAAGCCCGGCGGCAACTGTTTCTGATCTTCAAAGAATGCATTCACAATGCCGCCCGGCACTCGCGCGGCACCGCGGTGGTGGCCGATTTCGAAGTAGCTGGCCAGGAGATCCTGCTGCGCGTGCGGGACAACGGCCGCGGGATCGACGACACCGGCGGCGTGCCCGGAGCGAATGGAGGCAACGGCATCCCGAGCATGAAGCGGCGCGCCGAGAGCCTGGGCGGTCGCATGGAGTGGACGGCCAGCCCGGGCGGCGGATGCACGGCAGAGGCACATCTGCCAGTCAAGCACAGCGCTTTTGGAAAGGCCGGCCTCTAGCGCATCCTGCTAGTGGTTGACAGTGGCATTAGCCCGTAGCCTACCTGTAGCCCCCTGCATGTTTGTGCAGGTTCCCCTCCGCCGCGATTGCAAGACATTGCGCGGGAATCGACTTCCGGATAGCGTCCCGGCCGCCCGGCAAGGTATCCCACTTATGCAAAAAGTCTCGCGTCTTCAATAAGATAGACTTCAGCGCCTGGCAGCGCAATGCGGCCACTTACTAAGTTGCCGAAGCCCGCCGCGCGCCCGCATGAATATGCGGCTTGTGCGCGCGGCCTTGTGCGGTCATAGTTAGCTGAGAGCAGGAACGGCTGCTCGCTAACAAAACTTGAGATGCTTATGAAAACTCTTGCGGAGCTGCAAGAAGCGCGCTGTACGTCCGGTGCAGAGCAATTGCTACTCGCCGAAGAACGAGGCAGAGGAAGAACGATGAAGCACGTCCTGCAAATACTGCTAACCCTAGGATTGTTCGGTCTGCTGGCTGGCGGGGTGAGCTCGGCGAACGCCGCGCAACTCCAGGTCAATGGGAATGCCCCTTACCTGTGTGCGGCGGTGCAGGGCTCTAATATTGCCAACAAGACGCCGGTGATCGCCTACCCGTGCTCCGGCGGGCCGAACGACCACTGGCAATACATCGGGGGCCAGTTTCAAGGGATCGGCACGTCAAGCGCAGGGGGGAAGTGCCTCGATGTAGAGGGTCAGGGGACCACCCCAGGCACCGTAGTGGACCTGTACGACTGCGTCGGCCAGATGAACCAGCAGTGGGAAATAGCGGACGGCACGGATTTCGGGCTTCCGTCCAGCAGTTTGATTATCGGCGTTCAGAGCAATCTTTGTCTGGACAGCGCTGGGGGACCCTCAGTTGGCGGCGGCACCCAACTGATTGTGAACACGTGTACGGGTTCCGAAAGCCAGAATTGGATCATGCGTGAGATGCAATTCCAGTTGGTTCCCAGCAATCCCTACCTGTGCGCCTCGGTCGGCAGTTCCGCCAACGGATCACCTGTGATCTCGTACTCTTGCGACGGCGCCCCGTCGCAATTGTGGAACTATTTCAATGGGGAGATCTACGGTCTCGGCTCCCAGGGCACGACAGATAAGTGTCTCACCAGCGCCGCAGCCACCGCCGGAAGCCTGGTGGAATTGGAAGCCTGTAAGGGAAAGGCAACTCAGCAATGGTTCATCCTCGACTATTTCCTGACCGACGGCAGTATAACCAACGCCATCGGCATATCGGGCAGCTTGTGCTTGGATAACTCGGGGGGACCGCCGTCCGGCGGTGGCACCCAGCTCGTAATCAACCCATGCAGTGGTGCGGCCAGCCAGAATTGGAATGTGCGTTAGTGTCTTCCTGCTGCTGTTGCCCTTTGGTGACAATTGCCGCTGCCGCCGTACGCACTCGTTCCGTAGAAAACCTGGCGTCGCTGCCTTAACGATCGTGCCATGGCCGTTCGCTCCGCCATTTTGTGTGGTTCCGTAAAGCAACCCGTTGGAAGCCTGGACCGGCCCAGCGAGAGGATCGGCACCGTCGCTTCCACCAAATCCGTGCAGTGTGGTCAGCTTTCCCTCCAGTGTTGCTTGGAAAACAGTGCCGTTACCATTTAACGCCCCCGTGTACGTTGTCTCGTAAAGCATCCCAGTGAAGCCTTGGGCCAGCGCGGCGGAAGGGAATGCCAAGCCCCCTGCATGTTTATGCAGGTTCGCCTCCTCCCCATGACAGGACCTTGCGCGAGAATCGGGCTCACCGACACCGCCGCGGACCGCCGGCGAGCTATCGCTCCGACGGCGCAGGGCGCGTGTCTTCAGTATGATAGCCGCTGGAGAGTTAGAGCGCGATGCGGCACTTAGTCTCAGTTAGTAAGTTGCCGGCGCCCCGCACGAATGTGCGGCTTGCGGGTGCGGCATTGTGCGGTCATAGTTGGCTGAGAGCAGAAAAAAGGGCTGCTCACTTAACAAAAAATGGAGATGCTTATGAAAACTTTCGAGAAGCTGCAAGAAACACGCTGTACGCGAGGCCGAATTCGCCACGCGCTCAGCCTCACGATCGGATTGGCCATTGCGGGGATGGCCGCCGCGCCCGTGCAGTCCCTGGCGCAAGGGATACCCCCATTTGTTTGGAATCCTGGCGGCTCCTTCCAGTACGACACTGGAGCCCTCCCGTCCGTGGCAGTGCAAGGGACCACCATAGTCGAGGTACATCAGTCCGTGTCGGGCGTTGTGGGTCCCCTGTTTTACCACACCGGCCAAATCCTGGCCAACGGTACCGTACAATGGGCCGCCAGCTCGTTTATGTACGACAGTGGCGCGGCGCCGTCGGTGGCGGTGAGCGGCACTTCAGTCATTGAGGTTCATCAATCCGACGCTTCCACGGTTGGACCGCTGTATTATCACACGGGTAAAATCCAGTCCAATGGCACCATCACATGGGCTGGCAGCTCGTTCACGTATGACAACGGCGTGGCGCCGTCCGTGGCAGTGGCCGGCTCGACCATCGTCGAGGTGCACCAGGGCAGAACGGGCGTGGGTCCACTGTGGTACCGCACGGGCGAAATTCAGCTTAATGGCAGCGTCACATGGGACTCTGCCGGCGCGTTCAGGTACGACACTGGCGCTCAACCGAGGGTTGCTATAGGCGGATCGACGATCCTGGAGGTACATCAGGCGAGCTCAGGCGTGGTGGGGACCCTCTATTACCACGCGGGCGAAATCCAGGCCAATAGCACCGTAGTGTGGGCCGGCAGCTCCTTCTCGTATGACACCGGCATTGCTCCTTCGATAGCAGTGTCTGGCCCCACAGTCGTCGAGGTGCATCAAGCCGTCACCGGCGTTGGTTCCCTCTATTACCATACCGGCGGAATTCAGGGCGACGGCATCGTAACATTTTCCTCCAGCGGCGCCTTCCCGTATGACACTGGTCTCGTCCCATCCGTGGCTGTGTCTGGCCCCACGATCCTCGATGTGCATCAGTCAGCCACTGGAGTCTCGGCCCTCTACGATCACGCTGCCGCGTATTAAACACAGCGCGCGATGCGGCAGATTGCATCAGCAGAAAATGACGGGCGGCGCTGCTCCGATCCGTGAATGCTCAAAGGCCGCCCTGCATGTTTATGTAGGTTCCCTGCCACCAGGATGGCAAGATCTTGCGCAAGAATCGACTCCCGGACTCCCGTGCCGGGCAGCCAGCGGCTATTCCTCTAACGGGAGGAGGCGCGTCGATTCAATCGGATAGGCGCTCATCGTCAGCCATGGCTTGCAGCGGCGCGAGGCATTGCCGGCGTCTGGGGCGGCGCCGCGCCGCCCGGCGCACACCTGCAAGTATATGCGGCTTGTCAGCGCAGCTTTGCGCCATTATAGTCCGTATAGATGAGGGGCTCAGGTCCGGCACGTGCGGAAGCGTAGCCCCGGAAATGAAGAACATAGACGTCGTTGCAGCGGACCGCTCGGTGTGATTGGAGGGTTTTATGAAAGCTTACGGAATGAGTTTGAAATTAACCGGGCCAATTGCCGCCATGTTGTTCCTGGCAATCTACGGGGCTGGCCTCAGCCAGGCCCAAACGCTTCCCACGCGAATTGCCCGCCTGGCAAGCCGCAATGCGAGGGCAGTCGGGCCGCGCGCCGCCGGCCCCTTGGCCTCCGCCGCAGCCGGGAGATATGTGTTCGGCAGAGCCGATTTGGCCGCGGACAGCGGGCCGGATGCTGTAGCGACCGGGGCATTCCAGACCGGCGGCCCGCTGAGTCTGGCCGTTGCGAACTATGGGTCGAACACGGTTTCCGTTCTGCTCGGCAACCCCGACGGCACGTTTCAACCCGCCGTGAATTACGCCACCGGACCAGGCGGGCCCTCGGCTATCGTGACCGCGGACTTCAACGGCGATCATAACTTGGACCTCGCCGTGGTCAGCTTTGACAGCGATACGGTATCCATCCTTCTGGGGAACGGCGATGGCACCTTCCAACTCCCGGTGAGTTACTCTGTGGGCGAGGAATCCTTTGCCCTGGCTGTGGGCGACTTCAATGGTGACGGCCACCCGGATCTGGCGGTGGTCAACGCCATTTCTTACACAGTGTCCATATTGCTGGGCAACGGCGATGGCACCTTCAAATCGCAAGTGACTTATGCCACCGGCAACGACCCCGAATCGCTGGCTATCGGCGATTTCAACGGCGACGGCATTCCCGACGTGGCTACCGGCAACCAATTAAGCGGGACCGTTTCCATTTTACTTGGGAATGGCGACGGTACTTTTAAGCCCCAGGTCGAGTACCCCACAGGATTAGGGCCTGAGGCCGTTGTGGTGGGCGACTTCAATGGCGACAAGAAACTGGATCTGGCCACCGCCAACGCCTTCGCCAACACAGTTTCGGTCCTGATCGGGAATGGGGATGGCACTTTCCTTACACATGTGGACTATGCGGCAGGCGCTTTTCCGGACGGGCTGTTTTCCGCCGACTTCAACGGCGATGGCAAGCTGGATTTAGCTGCAGCGAACGCTGACGACAACACTGTCTCGGTGCTGCTCGGCAAGGGCAACGGCACATTTCAGAAGCAGGTGATCTACGGGACCGGCTTTTCGCCTTACTCGCTGACCGCCGGGGATCTGAACGGGGACGGCAAGATTGACCTGGCCATCGCCAATAACGGCGCAAATACGGTAACGGTCCTGATCGGCGAGGGCAATGGCACATTTCAGACCCACGCCGACAGCGCTACCGGTCAATACCCGTACGATCTGGCCATCGCGGATCTCAATGGCGACGGGAAGCCGGATTTGGCAGTGGCCAGCGCCGGTAGCGATGTGGTTTCGATTCTCCTGAACGAAGGAGGCGGAAAGTTCGCTACGCATGTCGACTATCCCACCGGGTATATGCCTACGGCAGTGGCGATCGCCGACTTCAACGAGGACGGACGGCCGGATTTGGCGGTGGCGGCCGCGGGATCAAACGCCGTTTCACTGTTACTGGGCAACGGGGACGGTACCTTCCAAGCTCAACAGGGATTTCCCACGGCTAACTACGACATCGGTATTGCCGTGGGCGATTTTAACGGGGATGGCATTCCGGACCTGGTCACGTCCAATCTCGACGACAGCTCCGACAACGTTTCCATTTTGCTCGGCAAAGGCAACGGCGCTTTCAAGCCCCATGTGGACTACGCGGCGGGATCCGACCCCGAATGGGCCGTCGCCGCGGACTTCAACGGCGACGGCAAACTGGACCTGGCAGTTGCCGACAACGGCAATGGCTATGCATCGACCGTGAGCGTGCTCCTGGGCAATGGCGATGGCACCTTCCAGCCCGCCGTCAGCTACGATGCGGGCGCCGGGCCTTTCGGGGTCGCCGCCGGCGACTTCAATCGGGATGGGAAACAAGACCTGGCGGTTGTCAATTACGCCGCCAATACGGTATCCGTTTTGCTTGGCAACGGGGACGGCAAATTTCAGCCTCACGTGGACTATGCGGTGGGCATCTACCCCTTTGCGGTTGCGGTCGCCGATTTCAACGGGGACGGAATTCCGGATTTGGCCATCAGTAACATTCTGTGCGTGGTACCATCGACCACCTGCCCTCACGGTACGGTTACCATCCTCTTAGGCAACGGGGACGGCACTTTTCAACCCGACGTGGAGTATCTGGTTGGGATTAGCCCCACGGGTCTCGCTACGGCGGACCTGAATGGCGATGGCGGCGCAGACTTCGCCGTACCCAACGCGGGTTCGAACACGGTATCCGTGCTGCTCAATCTTCCGGTGATTTCCGTATTTCCGAACAGCGTCGCGTTTGGAAACGAGGCGGTGGGCAAGAAGAGCAAGAAGCACACCATCACGATCGGCAACCCGAGCGGCACACCAATCGGCATCACCGGCATTACGATCACGGGCGCGGATTCGGGGGATTTCGCCGAGACCAACACTTGTCCGGTCTCGCCGGCCACGCTGGCGGCCGGAGCCACCTGCCAGATCACAGGCACGTTCACTCCCGTGGCGACCGGAAAACGCAAGGCCACCATCGAAGTCTCGGATACCGTGCCGGGCAGTCCGCAGTCCATCACGCTCATGGGGAACGGTACGTAGCACGGAGTTCCGGCCAAAGGACGTCAATGGTTTACACTAAAGCCTCAACGGGATGACATAGTGGGCGGAACATCTGAAGCCGCGGTTATCGGAGTGGCGGTTGTCGAAGACCAAAAGGAGATGCGCGAGGGCATCGCGTTCCTCATCAACCATACCGATGGTTTCGAGTGCCGGCATGCCTATGCTTCGATGGAGGCTGCCCTGAAGGGAATCGGGGACAATCCACCGCGCGTGGCGCTCATGGACATCGGCCTGCCCGGCCTCAGCGGCATCGAAGGAGTGCGGATTCTACAGGAGCGTCATCCATCGATTGCGCCGGTCATGCTGACGGTATTTAAAGACGACGACCGGATTTTTCAGGCCATCTGCGCGGGGGCCTGCGGATACCTGCTGAAACAGACGCCGCCCGGCCGGCTGATGGAGGCGGTGAAGCAGATCGCCGAGGGAGGCGCGGTCATGTCTCCGGAAGTGGCGATGCGCGTAGTAGAGTTGTTTCGCCAGGCCCCACCACGCGAAGCCGGTTCAGCGGGCCTTTCGCCGCAGGAAATGCGTCTGTTGAAGCTGCTCACCGAAGGTCATCACACCAAGACGGCAGCCGCGGAGCTGGGCATCAGCGTACATACGGTCACCTTTCACCTGCGATCGATTTATGAGAAGCTGCACGTGCATTCGCGCTCGGAGGCCGTGGCGCGCGCGTTGCGGGATGGCCTGGTGCACTGAAGGCCCAGCACTGCTTCCGTAGAGTCGCCGTAGAGTCAAGGTTAAAGGGGGGCTGACGCCCCCCGCTGGCTAAAGCCCCTCCCGCCCTCCAGCTCGTTTGCATTTGCCCATCCCTCGCGCTAAACTCAGCATTTCAAATCCTAAATTCCCTCGGAGACCGCAGAGGCCCTATCCGTGAAACTCGCTCCGGTTGATTATGTCATCCTCGCCCTGTATTTCGCCTTTGTCTTAGGCATCGGTTGGAGGCTGCGCAAACGCATCTCCTCCAGCGGCGACTTCCTCACCTCCGGCCGGTCCGTTCCCGTCTGGATCACCAGCCTGGCGTTCATCGCGGCCAATCTCGGCGCGGTCGAACTCGTCGGCATGGCCGGGTCCGGCGCCAAGTACGGCATCATGACCGCCCATTTCTACTGGCTCGGCGCCATCCCGGCCATGCTCTTCATGGGCATTTTCATGATGCCTTTCTATTACGGCAGCAAGGCTCGTTCGGTGCCCGAATACCTGAAGATGCGCTTCGACGAAAAGACCCGCGCCTTCAACGCCTTCTCCTTCGCCATCATGACCATCTTCTCCTCGGGCATCTCCATGTATGCCTTGGGCCTGCTGCTGCGTCTGGTGCTGGGATGGAGCTTCGACGTTTCCGTGCTGGCTTCGGCGGCCATCGTGCTGGCGTATACCTTTCTCGGCGGCCTCACCAGCGCCATCTATAATGAGGTCCTCCAGTTCCTGCTCATTGTCATGGGATTCGCGCCGTTGGCAATCCTGTCCGTCAACAAGGCCGGTGGATGGCAGGGCATGGTGGCCCGCCTCCCACCCAACATGACCCACGCCTGGCGCTATATGGGCAGTCCCACCGACAACCCCATGGGCGTCGAGATCTTCGGCATGGTCGCGGGCCTCGGCTTCGTGCTCTCTTTCGGTTACTGGTGTACGAACTTTCTCGTGGTCCAGCGCGCCATGGCCGCCGATTCCATGTCGGCCGCCCGCCGCACTCCCCTGATCGGCACACTGCCCAAAATGTTCCTGCCGTTCATCGTTATCCTGCCCGGCATCGCCGCACTGGTTCTTTCCAAGATGAATCTCGGATACGCCTTTCCTCTGAAAACCACCGGCGGCCCGGACTACGATCAGGTCCTCACTACCCTGATGGCCCAGTTCTATCCAGCCGGCTTGTTGGGCGTGGGATTGACCGGCCTCATGGCTTCCTTCATGTCCGGCATGGCTGGCAATGTCACGGCCTTCAACACCGTCTTTACTTACGACATCTATCAAAGCTATATCCGTCCCGGCGCGCCCGACCACCACTACCTGACTGTGGGCCGCGTCACCACCGTGGTGGGTGTGCTGTTGTCCATCGGCGCCGCCTACTTGGCCACCCGCTTCAACGACATCATGGATCTGCTGCAGCTTGTCTTTGGCTGCGTGAACGCGCCCTTGTTCGCCACCTTCCTGTTGGGAATGTTCTGGAAGCGTACCACCGCCCACGGCGCATTCGCCGGCTTATCCCTCGGCACGCTCGCCGCGGTCCTGACCCTCTCGTCCACCACCGCCGAGGGCAAGGGCGGCTGGATTGCCCATCTCCACACCTTCCCGTCGCAAATGGCGCAGAACTTCTGGATCGCCATCATCGCGTTTACCACCTGTTTCGTCATCTCGATTGCGGTGAGCATGTTCACCACGCCGCGCACGGATAAGGATATGGAAGGCCTGGTCTACGGCCTGACCAAGGTTCCCCACGACGCTACCGCCAAGTGGTATCAACGCCCCGCGCCGCTGACTGTTATCGTTGTTATATTGCTCCTCATCCTCAATATTTGGTTTAGGTGATATGGATTTGAGAGTGCCTTCGGGCTCGTTCTTTACTCTGATCGGCCTCATCCTGCTAGGGATGGGCGCCTTCGCGCCGCACATGGGCGCCGCACCGCTGACAACCGAAAACGTCAATGTGTATTCCGGCGCTGCCATGCTGGTCTTCGGACTCTTTCTGCTGCTCATGGCATGGCGCGCCACACGTCTGGAAAAAGGGAGTAACACATGATTGACGCCTTCCGGCGGCTCTACGGATCGGCGGATGGCATCCGTGTTTTCCGTGCCCCGGGCCGCGTCAACCTAATCGGCGAGCATACCGACTACAATCTCGGCTTCGTTCTGCCCGTGGCGCTCCAAATGGCGACCTACGTCGCCACCGCGCCGTCCACCGACGGCAAACTGCGCATCTATTCCGAGGACCGCCAGGAATCCGCCGAGTGGCCCGCCTCCGAAATCGCCGCCCTAACCCCGCGCCGCCACTGGACCGATTACCCCATCGGCGTGGCGCAGGAATTGATCCGCGCCGGCTCTCCTGTCGCGCCCGCCAGCCTGCTCGTTCGCAGCACCGTGCCGGAAGGTTCGGGCCTCAGTTCCTCAGCCGCGCTGGAAGTCTCCTCGGCGCTGGCCATGCTCGCTGGCCGCCGCATGGCGCCGCTGGACCTCGCCCGTCTCTGCCAGAGGGCCGAGCGCAACTTCGTCGGTATGCCCTGCGGCATCATGGACCAGTACATCTCCGTGTTCGGCGAAGAGCGCGCCGCCATCTGCATCGATTGCCGCAGCCTGAAGCATCAGGTCGTGCGGCTCCCCGATGGCGTCGCTTTCGTGGCGGTCAACACCATGGTCAAGCACCAACTGGCCGGTTCCGCCTACAAGGAACGCACCGAGCAGTGCGCCGCCGCGGTCGACGTGGTGCGCGCCCACCATCCGCGCGTCGAAAGCCTGCGCGACGTCACCCCGGCCATGTTCGACGAGGCTGAGTCTTCCATGCCGCCCGTCATCGCGCGGCGCGCCCGCCACGTGGTCACCGAAGACGCCCGCGTCGTCGAGTTCGTGGCCGCCTGCCGCGAGAGCGCCGTCGAGCGCATGGGCGAGCTCTTCGAAGCCTCCCATCGCAGCCTGCAGCACGATTACGAAGTCAGTTGCGACGAGCTCGATTTCCTGGTGGACGCCGCCCTGGGGATTGAAGGCGTCCACGGCGCGCGTATGACCGGCGGCGGCTTCGGCGGTTGCACCGTCAACATGATGCGCCCCGATATCGTCGAGCACTTTGAACGCGAAATTGCCCTCCTCTACCACGAGCGCTTCGGCATACAGCCTCGTATCTACCCCTGCCGGCCCTCCTGGGGCGCGGAAGAAGAAAAAAACTTGGAGAGGATTCCGGTCGTCGAGCAACTACTAGGCTAAAGGAACATCCTCTTGGACGGCTCGACCCCGTCCGAAACGTCGTCTCGTGCGCTGAGGGGCCGGCTTCGCAACCGGCCCCTCCCTCCTCTGGAGGGCGGACTTTAGTCCGCGCGGGGCTTGAGCCCCGCTCCCCGTGCTACCCTGAACACAATTGGAGCCGGAGGCCGCCGATGAAGATCCGCCTCTCAATCTTTTTCGCCGCAACCGCGCTGTTCGCGCAACAAGCCCAACCCAGCGCGCAGCAACCCGCGCCTGCCCAGAACACCGCTCCCGCGGCCCAACCGAACCCCACCAAGCCGGAAGACCTGTGCGGAATCGAAGGCCAGGTGTCCAACGTCGCGACCGGCGCGCCGGTGAAGAAAGCCGAACTGCGGCTCCAACGTGTCGATCTGAACCCCAACACCGCCTCCCTGCAAACCAGCTACTCCACCACCGCCGACGCTGCCGGCAAGTTTGCCATGAAGGATATCGAACCCGGCAAATACCGGCTCTCCGTCACCCGCAACGGGTTCGTGAACACCAGTTACGGCGCGCGCGGACCCAACCGGCCGGGCACCACGATCTCGCTCGATCCCGGCCAGCATCTGAAAGAGGTGAACTTCAAGCTGACCCCGCACGGAGTCGTCAGCGGCCGCATCGTGGATGAGGATGGCGACCCGGTCGTGCACGCTTCGGTGCAGGCGCAGAGCTACCGCCGCATCGAAGGACGCAAGCAACTGGTTCCGTCCGGCGCGGCCGGCACCAACGATCTTGGCGAATACCGCATCTTCGGATTGGCGCCCGGCCGGTTTTATTTGAGCGCCACTTACAACCAGACGGCATGGGAGCCAACTTTGGATCGTTCCGCCAAGGCGCCGCCGGAAGAGGGTTACGTGCCGACTTATTATCCCAGCGGCATCGACCTCGCCGCCGCGGCCGCGGTGGAAGTGACGCCAGGCGCGGAACTCCGTGGGATGAACATCACGCTCTCCAAAACTCACACCGTGCGTCTGCGGGGCCATGTCATCAACCCCGGCGGCGGCAAGCAAAACGTGACCATCATGCTGACGCCCCGCGATGAAGCGGGCTGGTTCAGCATGGCCGGCCGCCAAACCACGGACCCGCAAGGCGACTTCGAAATTCGCGGCGTGCGCCCCGGCGCCTACTCGCTGGTGGCCCAGTCTTTCGATGGCGCGCGCAGCCTGACCGCCCGCCAGGCCCTCGATGTGGGCAACAACAACATGGAGGGCATCGCCCTCACGCTGAGCTCCGGCATGGAATTGCCCGGGCAGATCAAGGCCGAGGGGCCGCAGGGAATCGACTTGGTGGACATCCACATCTCCCTGCAGCCGCACGATCTGGGCGTCATGCGTTTCACCTCCAATCCAAACGACCACGTCAAAGACGACGGGAGTTTCACGCTCACCCAGGTTTCCCAGGAGCGCTACGACATCTACGTGCGCGGCCTTCCCGATGGATACTACATAAAGTCCATCCGCGCCGGCGACGAGGAAGTGCGCGATTCCGGCTTGGACATGACCAGCGGACCGGCCGGGCCGCTCACCGTAACCATCGGTCCGGGCGCGGGCGAAATCGATGGCACGGTCCAAAACGATAAGCAGGACCCCGCCGCAGGCGCATTAGTGGTGCTCGTTCCGGACGACGCCCGGCGGCGCGAGCGGAGGGATTCGTACCATACTGCAACCACCGATCAGTATGGCCGCTTCACCCTGAAAGGCGTCGATCCCGGCGAGTACAAACTATATGCCTGGGACGATCTCGAATCGGGAGCGTACATGGACCCCGACGTCATGAAGCCCTACGAAAGCCAGGGTGTGGCGATGAGTATACACGAAAACAGCCGCGAAACCGCCCAGTTGAAGCTGATCCCAGCGGACAAATAAGTGGGACACTGCTGTGGGGCAGGTTGGTAACCTGCAGGCCGATTGTCAATACGGCCTTTCCCTCAACCTGCCCCTTGTCTGCGCGGGTGCCCCTGGCCCCGCTCATCAGCTACAGCCGATGAGGGCGTCGGCAGCGGTCCAGAGGGACCCTTAATCCCGCCCTCCAACTTCCCCACCCGCCGGCTTCATCTCCTCCAACAGCCGCGCGCGCTCGCGCCGCAGCTTTGTCACGCCAGGCCCTTCGTTGAGCCACCAGATGAATCCGAACAAAGCCGTGTAGATCGCCACTGCGATCAACTGCGGCCAGGCCGGCCGGCCTTTGGCAATGTCCGCTTTCACGATACCCGCGCTTGCCAGCATCAGACCCACGTATGGCGACAACAAGTACCAATACTTCACGTTCTTGAGCAGCCGGATCTGGTGGTCGTACTTGCGCAGCAGCGCCTGCTGGAAATCCACCACGCTCCGATCCGGCGCGGGCGACGGCGCTTCGCGCCCATAGCGCAGCATGCAGAAGAGGATCCACAAACCGCTGGCTGCGACCACCACATTGCCGGCGCGCGCCAGCGCATTGGGCGAATTCCAAGCGATAAAGGCAAAAATCGCCGTTAGCAGTACCGCCCCCAGGCATTCGCGCAAATTGCGAGCCTTGATCGTGCGATCGAACCGCTCCGCTCTCTCCATCGCCATCGTTAACATATCTTCTCCTTTTGTTGGCGGACCAATCGTCTGGCCGCACCAAAGCTGATCGAGTTCGTCTTTATCGGCCATCGCCCGCCTCCCGCGCCCGAATGGCCTGGCGCAACTTTTCCCGAATGCGCGTCAGGCGCGTCGCCACGGCGCCTTCCGCGATTCCGGTCACTGCTTCGATTTCGGCGCCGCTCAAACCTTCCAGGTGCAGCACCGTGATTTGCCGGTCCGTGGCTGCAAGACCCCGGATGGCCGCGAACAGCATGCGCCGCTTTTCCTCCGCCAGCAGATTCTGTTCGGCGCTGGCGCCGGCTGACGGAAGGTCCAACGGCGGCTCCGGCACGACTTCCCGCTGCTGGCGTTTGCGCCGCTTCACCGTCCCCGAAATCGCCACGTTGTGCGCGATCCGGTAGAGCCACGTCCGTTCGCTCGCTTCCGCGCGATAACCGGGCAGCGCCCGCCACAATGCTGCGGCGATCTCCTGGACGAGATCCTCGCGGTCTTCGCGAGCAGCCGCATACGCGCCCGCCAGCCGTACCAAAGCCGGCGCGTATTGCTCATAGATCCGCAGGAATGCCGCCTTGCGCTCCATTGTCCTTTCTAAACAGGTAGTCTAAGCGGCGCCCGATTCCTTACACCCTTGTGGGGCAGGCCCTCGGCCTGCCGCGGCCTCTCAGGCCGCGTGCTCGCGCACCGCAGCCCCAATCGCATCCAGCGTCGCGCGCGCCGTAGCCGCCCATGAAAAGCCCGCAGCCCGCGCCGGCCCCGCCGCAGCCAGCCGCGCACGCAACGTATCGTCCCCCACCAACCGCACCATCGCGCCGCAAATGGATTCCACCTCCCCCGCTTCGAACAGCAGCGCAGCCTCCCCCGCTATCGAGTGCAGCGGCTCGATGTTCGAGCACCCTGTAGGAATGCCCGCCGCCAGAGCTTCCACCACCGGCATGCCGAATCCCTCGAACGTGGATGGATACAGGAACGCCCAGGCGCGCGCGTACAAATCGTAGAGCTGCGCCCGCGGAAGCCAGCCCGTGAACTCGACCGCGCCGCTCAGCCCCAGATCCGCGCGTAGCTTTTCCAGCGCCTCCGCGTGGAACCCGCGCAGCCCGGCGATTACCAACCGGAAGTCCGGCTGCCCCCGCCGGAACTGCGCGAACGCGCGCAACAAGGCATCCAATCCCTTGTGCGGATGCAGCGTCGAAACCGTCAGCAACAGCTTCTCGGGCGCGCGCCGCAACCCGAAAAACACGGGGTCCACCCCCAGCCGGACCACCCGCACCTTCCCAGCCGGAAGCCGATAGTAGCGCAGCATGTCCGCCCGCGTAGTCTCGGAATTCGCCAGCAGCATCGTGGCCGCATGTGCCGACACAAACAGCAGCAAGCGCCAGAACGGCAGGTCGAACCAGCGGAAGTGCTCCGGATGTCGTTTGTGCTGCATGTCGTGGAATACGGTCACCGCCGCGCACGGGCAGTAGACCGGCGCGGTAAAGCCCGGATTGAGCAGCGCATCCAGGCCCAGCCGCAACGCCGCCAGCGGCAGCGCGGTCTGCTCCCAGACCATGCGGGCCGGGCGGAACCGGGCGCGCACGCGCTGCGGCATCCCCTGAAAATTCCGCTGTCGGGGAACCAGGTCCGGCCCGGTCTCCCGATTCGTGAAAATGAAATACTCGTTGCGCGCGTCCAACTCCGCCAGCGCGCGCAACAGCTCCCGCAGGTAGATCTCGGTGCCGCCCACGCCGCCCGGAATCAGGTACAGCGCGTTCACCCCTATGCGCAGCGGCCGCATTTCACTGCCGGGAACTCAATTGCCGCTCCACGATCCCCAGCATCTCACGTGCATGTTCGTTGGATGGATTGATCGCCAGCGCGTGCCGATAGTCGGCCTCGGCTCCGGCCAGATCGTTGGTCCGGGCGCGTATCCCGCCGCGGTTGTCGTAAATCATGTCGTAGTTGGGATTCAGCTTCTCCGCCTGCGCCAGCGCCTCCAAGGCCTCCTGCCAGCGCGACCGCTTGGCGTAGACCATGGCGATTTGCGTATAGACGTGCGCTTTCGGCTCCAGCGCCGCGGCCTCCCGCAGTTTGGCCACCGCCAGATCGGGCTCGTTGGTGCAATCGTATGCCAGCCCCCAATCCACCAGCAGGCCGTAATCCGGCTGCTCCAGCCGCGCGGCTTCGGCATACTGTGCGATCGCCTCGCCGCACCGGCCATCAATGTAGTAAGTGTGCGCCAACTGAAAGTGTACGCGTTGCTTGCCGGGCGACTTGCGCGCGGCGTCCTCCCAAATGGCGATGTCGCTGGCCCAAACCTCGTTGCGCCGATAGGTCGCAATCGCCAGCACCGCAACAATTCCGCATAACACCGCGGCCGACTTGCGGCGATCCACCCGCAGGCGCGCCAGCGCCGCGACTGCCACCAGCAATATGCCGATCATCGGCAGATACAGGCGCCGCTCGGCGACCGGGTCTTTGATGGGCACAAAGGAAGAAGTCGGCGCCATCAGCAGTAGGTACACCAGGAAGCCGTAAGAAGCCAGTGGATAGCGTCGGCGAAAGTAAATCGCTGCGCTCGCCAGCGCCAGGATGGCGGCCAGCCCTAAGATGGCGCCATGATCCAAGATGTTCCGCGAGATCGGGTACTCCCAATCCAGATTCTGCCCCGCCGGGAACACCAGCAGCCGCAGGTAGACGAAAAACGCGCGGCACTCGGTGAAGAAGTATTGGTACCAGGTGAGGTCCTTCAGGCCGAAGCCCGCGGTCGCCGCCTGTGTCAGAACCCTCGCGACGAATACCATGCTGGCCGCCGCCGCCAAAAACATGGGGACGTAGAGGCGCCAGTTTCGCCGCATGCCGCTGAACGAGAAGCCAGGATTCCAGTAGTAATCCGTCAGCAGCAGCAGGGCGGGCAGCACCAAGGTGTGCTCTTTGGTGAGCGCCGCGGCGCCAAACAACAACAGCACCGCAATCGAAGTCGGCCAGGAGACTTCGGGCGTCCGCCTGTATAAGAAGACGGCGAAGGCGGCCAGGAAGAAGAACACGCTTAACGTTTCCGACCGGCCGGCGATGTAGGACACCGCCTCGGTCTGGATGGGATGCAACAGGAAAACCGCCGCGGCGAAGGCCGCCGGCATCCAATCCGGCGATTCGCGCCGCGCCAGCTTCCGCACGATGAAGAATATCAGGAAGCTATTGAGTAAGTGGATCAGGATATTAGCGGCGTGAAACCCGAACGGCGCTTGCGAGAACTGATAGTTGATCCAGTAACTGAACATGAGCAGCGGGCGCACGCCCCTGATCCAGAAGTGCAGCGCATTGGGAAAATCCGGCGTGTGATAGGGCTGGTAAGTGTCGTCGAAGACAAAGGGTCCGCTGAGCGCGGGAGCGTACACTTGAAAAGCCAGATACAGCGCTACCGCTGCCGCTGCCCCGTAGATCCACCACTGCGTGCCCGGCTTCTGCGGCGCCGCGGCCTTTCCTTTCGCACGGCCCTTGCGGCCACCCGCGCGGCGCGCGTCAGCCATGGGGCTGGCCGTCCTGCAAAGTTTGTAAGTGGAATTCCAGGATGGCAAGCCGCTGCGCCAGCGCGATGTTATCGTCGCGCAGTTTGGAGAGCATCACCGAGAACCGGTAAAACATGAGTAGAAACACGCAGCCCACGATCAGCAGCAGCGCCAGCGGCGGATCGGAAAGTCCCAGCTTGTGCGCCGCCGCTTCCAGCAAGCCGCGCGAGC
>Ga0187875_10001390_pt1 | contig 18764 bp, 22 predicted proteins | sample June2016WEW_17_1_2_FD_132978 | JGI IMG/M metagenome (GOLD analysis project Ga0187875, IMG submission 132978) | Peatland microbial communities from SPRUCE experiment site at the Marcell Experimental Forest, Minnesota, USA - June2016WEW_17_10 | ecosystem: Environmental > Terrestrial > Soil >... | reverse complement strand
CGACCCGGCCTCGCTGGATGCGGCCTCGCTGATGAGCCAGATCACCGATCTGGCCACCTTCATCAGCCAGGCACAAGGACAGTTGTCCCGCCTGACCGCCACCTTGGATACAACGGGCGGCGCGGCGGAGGCGGGGCACAAGTCCGCGTCGGCGTTCCTTCGGACCCAGTGCGGCCTGAGTCCGGGGCACGCGGCCGCGGTGACGGCCACGGCCCGCGGGCTGGCCGGCCTGGCGGCCACCCAGAAGGCGGTGGAGGCCGGGACGATCTCGTTCGACCAGGCGCAGATCATCACCCGCGCGGCCGGCGGCCTGCAGGGCCCGCAGGCCAGCCAGGTAGAGCGGCTGCTCCTGGATCATGCCCCTGGCCTGGACACCAGCCAGTTCCGCCACTTAGCGGCCGAGGCGGCCTACCGCGCCGACCCCGGCGGAGCGGAGGAGCGGGAGAAGCGGCGGTGGGATAAACGCCACCTGTCGTTCGGGCTGACGCTGGATAACACCGGGGTGCTGTCCGGCGCGTGCGGCGACGCTGTCTGCTATGAGATCGTCCGGACCGCGGCGGAGGCCTTCAGCCCGCCTGGCGGTCAGGCCGACGCCCGGACCGCGGCGCAGCGGCGGATGGACGGCCTGGTCGCCGCCTGCAAAGCCGCCCTCGATGGCGCGACCGCCCCGGAACGGCACGGCAGCGCCCCGCACATCACCGTCCTGGTCAAAGACGAAACCCTCGCCCAGGCCGCGGCCCAGGCCGGGGCTGCGGGCCAGGCGGGGGCTGCGGGCCAGGCCGGGGGTGCGGGCCAGGCTGCGGGGGCAGGCGACCGCGCTGCCGGCCGGGCCCCGGCCGGCCCGGTACCCGGGCAGCCGCAGGCAGCCGGGGCCCAGACCGGGGGCACGGCCGGAGCACCAGGGCCGGTGGCCGGGGGGCCAGGGCCGGTGGCCGGAGCACCAGGGCCGGTGGCCGGGGGGCCAGGGCCGGTGGCCGGGGCGCCGCCGGCGCAGACCGGGCACGGCACCCTGCTGACCGCCCGTCAGGTCCTCGCCCTGTGCTGCGGCGCGCAGATCGGCGCGATCCGCTGGGCCGACGGCCTGCCGCTGGGGGTCGGCCGGACTGCCCGCACCGAACCCCCCGGGCTGCGCCGCGCGCTGGAAGCCCGCGACCGCGGCTGCCGGTGGACCGGCTGCGGCGCCCTGGCCGCCTGGGCCACCGCCCACCACATCCGCCCCTGGAGCAAAGGCGGCGCCACCAGCCTGGAAGATCTGGCCCTGTTCTGCCACGTCCACCACCACTACTTCATCCACATCCTCGGCTGGACCATCACCGGCAACCCCAACGCCACCCTCCACTTCACCCACCCCGGCGGCTGGCTCACCCTCGACAGCCCACTCCCCGGACGCTGATCGCGAAGAACAAGGGACGCTGATCGCCGGGATCAGCCCGGTCACGGCTGCTCACCCTGGCGGGTGTGATCACCGCTGACCGGGACCGTCACTGACGGGTCCGTGACCCGATCGGAGTTGAACCATGCCCGAGGACCCCAGCGCACCGGACCGCCGGTCGGACGGCGGCCTGCGCTCGGCGCCTTCAGCGGCCGTCTGGGCCTCCGGCGATGCTTGGCGGCTGGGCCTCCAGCGATGCCGGGCGGCGGGGGAGCAAGCTAGTACTGTCAACTCGTGGCGGGGGCGGGCGGTACCGCCCTACCTGTTCAGTAACTACGGCCTGTCCACCCAGGCGCTCATCGAGACGATCTGGTCCGCGCTCGGCCAGCCCGGGCCGGTCCCCGGCGCTCCGGCCGCCACTGCCGAGAGCGGCGAGTACTCGCCCGTCTGACCGGCCCCTACCCAGCAACCTCGTCGAGGAGCACGCATGAATACCACCGTCCGCAGCCTCGGCTGGCTGGGCACCGGCCGGATGGGCGCGGCCATGGCGGGCCGCCTGATCGACGCCGGCGAGCGCGTCTGCGTGTGGAACCGGACGGCGTCCAAGACCGGGCCTCTGGTGGCCAGGGGAGCGCGGGCCGTCGAGCGGATCACCGACCTGGGCGGCTGCGACATCGTGTTCGTCATGGTGGCCGCCCCCGGCGACCTGGAGCAGGTGGTCTGCGGACAGGACGGGCTGCTCAGTGGGGACCGCCGGCCGGGCACGATCGTGGACTGCTCGACCGTGTCCGCCGCCGCCTCGGCCGGCGTGCGGTCGGCCGCGGACGCCGCCGGAGTGGGCTTCCTCGCCGCCCCGGTCAGCGGCAACCCGCACGTGGTCGCCGAAGGCGGCGCCTGCATCGTGGCGTCCGGCCCGGCCGAGGTGTTCCGGGAGGTCAAGCCCGTTCTCGAGGAGATCGCCAAGGTCGCCGTGTACGCGGGTGAAGACGAGCAGAGCCGGCTGGTCAAGCTCTGCACCAACCTCTATCTCGGGATGATGGTCCAGGCCCTGGTCGAGGTGACCAGCCTGGCCGAGAAGGGCGGCACCGACAGGGCCGCGTTCCTGGAGTTCCTGGGCGGCACGGTGCTGGGTTCCGATTGGGTGCGCAAGCGTACCGGCGACCTGGTCAGGCGGGACTGGACCCCCACGTTCACCACCGGGCTGCTGCGCAAGGATTTCGACCTCGGATTGGACGCCGCGCGGGCGCTGGAAGTGCCGATGCCCGTCGGGGCCACGGTGTACCAGCTCATCCAGGCCGCCATCGGCACCGGGCTGCGCGACGAGGACTTCCTGTCGCTCTATGACCTGCAAGCCCGCGGTGCGGCGCTGGGGGAGCAGCCCGGGCCCCGACGCCCTTCCGTCCCGCCCCGTCCTGGTACCCGCCACACGCCGAAGGAATGACCATGTCACTACAGGAATTCGTCCCCGGGCCCCGCTTCGAGGAGTACCGGGAGACGTTCAAGGACTTCTACCGCATGGAACGGCGTGAGGACGGCGTCCTCCTCGTCGCCGCGCACACCCTGGGCGGCCCGATCCAGCTCAGCGTGCAGAACCACCGCTCGCTCGGCCAGATGCTGAGGACGGTCGCCGCGGACCCTGAGAACGAGGTGCTGATCCTCACCGGATCGGGCGAGGAGTTCATGATGGCCTCCGACCCCGAGGGCTTCGCCCTCGAGGAGGCCGACATGGAGTACTGGGCCTACGAGTATGCCTACAAGGACGGGCGGATCAACGTCAGCGCCCTGGTCAACGACCTGGAGATTCCCACCATCGGCCTGCTCAACGGGCCCGGCTTCCACTCCGAGATCGTGCTGATGTGCGACATCACCCTCGCCGCGGACGACGCCACCCTCTTCGACCTGCACTATGACATCGGCTCGGTGCCCGCCGACGGCATCCACAACGCCTTCCAGGAACTGCTCGGCGTGAAGCGGGCGGCGTACGCCCTGCTCACCGGCGAGGCGATCAGCGCGCAGCAGGCCCTGGACTGGGGGATGGTCAACGAGGTGATGCCCCGCGACGAGCTGGTCACGCGCGCCTACCAGATCGCCGACCACATCATGACCCAGCCGAGGACCACCCGTCGGCTCACCACCCAGATCGTCCGGCGCCCCTGGAAGCAGCGGATCGCCAGCGATCTCGACGGAGGGTTCGGGATCCAGATGTTCGGCCACATCGCCAAGAAGCGCGCCGTCCACGGCGAGCAGCACATCAGGTCGACGGTCGACTACGTGCGCGAGGGCCGCAAGAACAACTTCGACTGACTGGGCCGGCAGCCGCTTCGTCCACGTACGGGCGTGAGCCCGCTGAGGCCCTAAGGTACGAGGATGGCACTCGCACCTGGCCTCCTTTCCTTCGTTCAGATCGTCGTCACCGACACCGACACGGCGATGGCGCTGGGCAGTGGTGATGTGCCCGTGCTCGGCACGCCCCGGCTGCTCGCGCTCGCGGAGGCCGCGGCGGTGGCGGCCATCGGGCCCAGCCTGGATTCCGGCCTGACCTCGGTCGGCACGTCGGCCGCCCTGGAGCACAAGCGGCCCAGCCCGGTCGGGGCGGAGATCGTGGTCGAGGCGGAGCTGACCGAGGTGGACGGCCAGCGGCTCGGGTTCCGGTTCATCGCCAGGCAGAAGCCGCCCGCCGGATCGGCCGATGGTGAGGAGACGGTCATCGGCGCGGGCACCCTGGAGCGGGTGCTGGTGGACAGGATCCAGTTCATCCGCCGGGCCCGCCGCGAGTGACCGTGATCAGCTGGCTCTGGCGGCGTACCGCCAGAAGTCCCGCATCCACCCCGGCGGGACGGGGCTGTCCGCGGCCACCTGAGCGAGCAGGATGGCCACCGTGCCGGTGGACGGGATGATGTGGGCCGAGGTGCCCGTGCCGCCCACCCAGCCGTAGCGGCCGGGGATGTTCCACGGATCGATGGGCGCGATGTCGACCGAGCCGCCGAACCCCCAGCCCTGGCCCTCCAGGAACAGTTGGCCAATCTCGCGCTGGGCATCGGTGGTGTGGTCGCTGGTCATCAGCCGGACCGACTCGGCGGACAGCAGCCGGCGCCCCGCGGGAGTGACGCCGTCGGCCAGCAGCATCTGGGCGAACGCCAGCCAGTCGTCGGCGGTGGCGGCCAGCCCGCCGTTTCCGAGCGGGAAGGCCGGCCGGGTGCTCCACTGCCCGTCCGGCCCGTCGCCCAGTTCCAGGCCGCCATCGGGACTGGTCCGGTAGTAGCTCGTGAACCGGTCGCGCTTGCCCGCCGGTACCTCGAACGCGGAGTCGGCCATGCCGAGCGGCCCGAACACCCGCTCCGCCATGAAGTCGGGAAGGGACTGGCCGCTCACCCGGGTGATGAGCACGCCCTGCACGGTCGAGCAGGTGTCATACAGCCAGGCCTCGCCCGGCTGGAAGAGCAGCGGGATCTTGCCCAGCTCGGCCATCCACACGCCTGGAGCCGGGAAGCTCTGCACCTCGCGGCCGTCTTTCTGCACCGAGAACAGCCGCTGCACGGCCGGCAGCGTGAAGTCGGACGGGAACCCGTAGCCCGCGCTGGAGGTGAGCAAGTCGAACACGGTGATCGGCCGGGCGGCCGGGACCACATCGTCGACCTCGCTGGCGGGCGTGCGCACGACGGATGGCCTGGCCAGTTCCGGCAGCCACTGGGCGACCGGGTCGCCGAGCGCGACCCGGCCGTCCTCGACCAGCATCATGAGCGACGCGGCGGTGATGGGCTTGGTGATCGACGCGATGCGGAAGATCGAATCCCTGGCCATCGGGGCGCCCCCACGCTGGCCGAGCCGACGGCCGCCCTCTCGGTCCGGCCGCCGCGGGCCACCAGGCCTACCGCTCCTGGGAGCGATTCGTTGGGACGTGCTTGTCCAGGATGTCGCTCAGTTCAGCCATCGACACACCTTCCGTGGTCCAGGATCGGAGATAAGACGGCGGACGCGCCCCGGACTCATCGGCCCCCACTCACCGGCCTGGCCGCCTCAGCGCCGCCCGCGGAACGTGCGGCGCAGGTCGTCGACCCACTCATCAGGGATCTCCCACGGGATGAAATGCCCGCCGTGGTCGTGGGCCGTGATGTTGACGTGGCGATACCAGGCCGCGCGGTCGCTTTCGAGGAAGCTGCGTACCCGCTGCTCGCTGCTCGTCACGCCCGGCGGGTTCTCGTACCCGACGAACGTGATGCCGGTGGGTGCCTCGACCACTGGCCATCGGTCATGCGACGGCGTCCACGGGTAGCGGTTGTTGTTGGCGTAGGTGCGGATCGAGGTGTCGATCCCGCCGCCCGCCCAGTAGATCGTCGCGTGGGTGAGTAGATCGTCCCAGGTGAACACGGTCTCGACGTCGCCGCCGCTGTCGGACCAGTTCGTCCACCGTTCCAGGACCCAGGCCAGCATGCCGACCGGGGAGTCGGCCAGTCCGTAACCGAGCGTGCCGGAGTCGAGGACGTGCGCGGCCAGGTGGACGGCGAACCGCTTTTCCAGGGCCACGACCTGCTCGCGAACCGCGGGCGGCAGGTTCTCCGGGATGGGCCGGCCGCCGGACAGGTCCCAGGCGCGGTCGCCGTTGAACAGGGTGAGCTTCAGCGCGGACCCGATGTGGATCCCGTAGAGCTCGCCGGCGTACTTGTGCCCGAGCTGGCCGGTGACCAGCGCGCCAACGTCGCAGCCTCCGGCGGCGTACTTCTCGTACCCGAGGGCCTCTGTCATCAGCTCGTGCCACACGTCGGCGATCTTCCAGAAGTTCATGTCGGGCTGGCCGGCCAGCGGGGTCGAGAACCCGAAGCCGGGTAGCGACGCCGCGATCACGTCGAACGCGTCGGCCGGATCGCCCCCCGAGGCAGCCGGGTCGGCGAGCGCGTCGATGACCCTCGACCAGTGCCAGAACGTCCACGGCCAGCCGTGGCTGAGGATCAGCGGCACCGGATCCGGGCCGACGCCGGGCTTGCGCATGAAGTGGACCGGCACCCCGCCGACGTCGACGTGGTAGTGCTCGTAGGCGTTGATGGCCCGCTCGGCCGCGCGCCAGTCGAAGCCGTCCGCCCAGTACGCGACCAGCTCCTGCAGGTACGCGCGGCGCACGCCGTAGTAGCCGTCCTCATTGCCGGCATCCAGTGGCCACCTGGTGGCGGCCAGCCGGCGGCGCAGGTCGTCAAGCACGTCGCCGGGCACGTGGACCGGCACCGGGTCGAGGGGGAACGCTCGTGTCGGCATGGACTCTCCTCTGATCTCCCTGGGTGCCCCGGCCGTCGCCGGCCGCCGCGATCTCGGTCAGCCGGCCCAGCACGCGCGCGTAGCCGGTGAGCGCGTCACGCTCCTGGTCGTTCAGCCCATCCGCCAGGCGGGACAGCCCCGCCATCCGGTCGGCGTGCCGGGACCGGACGATCTCCTGGCCCTCCGGGGTCAGCGAGAGCAGGACCGCCCGGCCGTCGCGCGGGTCACGGCGGCGTTTCACGAGGCCGTCCCGCTCGAGCTTGGCGACCAGGGCCGTGAGGGTGGGCTGCTTCAGCTGCTCCGTGGCGGTCAGGTCGGTCAGCCGTAGCGGCCCCCGTCGCGACAACGTGTGCAGCGCGGACAGGGTCGAGAAGCTGAACCTCCGCACCGACGGCAGCCGGATGAAGATCGAGTTGAAGTCCTCGATCGCGGTGGTCAGCTCGCCGAGGTCCAGAGCGCGCTCCGCAGGTGACGATGCCACGATTAATTTTATATCAAAGTTCAATGTAATTTGCTGGCCCGGGGCCGTTCCTGCCCAGTCAGATCTGTAGGTCGCGCGGGCGGTGTCCGCGACCGGACGCAGCTTCGCGAACAGCACCAGCAGCGCGTCCGGGTTGTCGAAGCGGAACATCAGGGTGCCCACCGGGATCATGGCCGCCACGGCCCGGCAATGAGCGCGGCCGCGGGGCCGAACCACCGGCGGATCGTGGCGTGGAGCACGCCGACGACGGCCACGCCTTCCAGCGCCTGGGGCATCAGCAGGCTCCGCGAGCTGAAGCCGAAGACCCGGCCGGACAGTTCCATCACCCACAACGACGCCGGGTCTTGTCCACGGTGATGAAGTTGCTGGAGTCCAGCGAGCCGAACAGGAACGCCTTCCAGCTCTTGGTGCCGGCCTGGACGGCGGCGGCGTAGAAGTCGTTGGCGTAGCCGCTGCGGCTCAGCCCGGCCAGGTAGAGCACGGCCGTGGCCAGCAGCAGGCCGAGCAGCGCGGGCCTGGCCCAGGCCGGGTCACCGGGGCGGCCGCGCACCAGGCGGGCGGCCCAGCTGGGCCGTCCCGGCGGCTGGGCGTGCCGCCGGACCAGGCGGGACTCGGGTGGAGATGGCCCTCACCAGAACTCACCCCCTGCGCCGCCACGGGACACGGCCGGGGCAGCGTCCTGCCGGAAGACCCAGCTGCGGTAGAGGCCGAACCGCACCAGCGTGGCCGCGAGGTTCGCCGCCACCAGCACGGTGAGCTCGGCGGCCCGGCTCGCCCGGGGGGCGCTGGCGTGCAGGGCCGCCAGGGCACCCGACGTGAGCGCGAGGCCAACGGCGAACGCGATCAGGCCGCGGACCTGGTGCCGGGCGGAGTGCGCCCGGCCCCGGATGCCGAACGTGACCCGCCGGTTGACGGCGGTGTTGGCCACGGCGGTCAGCAGCAGGCTGATGGCGTTGGCGGCCTGCGCGGCCACGACGCCGCGCAGCAGCAGATACAGCAGCAGGTACGCCGCGGTGCTGGCCACCCCGACCAGGACGAAACTGCCCAGCTCGCGGCTGAGCCGGCGGGGCGGCGAGCCGGTCCCGCCGGTATCGGCGCCAGTGCCGCGGCCGGTGCTACCGCACCAACCGTCATCCGGCGGCAGCGGGTCCGGGCTGCGGAGCGCGGGAACCCGGATGGTGCCGCGGGCCAGGCCGGTGCCGAGCCGGACGATGCCGCGCACGTCACCCAGGGCCGTGGCCACGACGTCGACCCGCGAATCGGGGTCGTCGATCCAGTCCACCGGGACCTCGTGGATGCGCAGCCCGGCCCGCTCGGCCAGCACGAGCAGTTCGGTATCGAAGAACCAGCCCGAGTCCGTGGTCAGCGGCAGCAGCGCCCGGGCCGCGTCGGCGCGGACTGCCTTGAACCCGCACTGCGCGTCGGAGAAGCGCGTGCCGAGGGAGGCGTGCAGCAGCAGGTTGTAGCAGCGGGAGATGATCTCTCGCTTCGGGCCTCGGATCACCCGCGCGCCCCGTGCCAGCCGGGTCCCGATCGCCACGTCGCTGTGCCCGGACAGCAACGGCGCGACCAGCGGCAGCAACGCGTTCAGGTCCGTGGACAGGTCCACGTCCATATAGGCGCAGACGTCGGCGTCGCTGCCGGCCCAGACCGAGCGCAGCGCGCCGCCGCGCCCTGGACGCTCAATACGTTCCGCGCGGACCAGGGGCAATTCCTCCGCCAGTTCCCGGGCCAGGGCCCAGGTCCCGTCGGTGCTTCCATTGTCGGCGATAGTGATCCGGGCCGCGAAAGGGAAGCTGTCATCACAATAGGCACGCAGCCTCCGGACGGCCGGCCCGAGGTCGTGTTCTTCGTTGCGGACGGGGATCACGATCTCGACCTGGGCTTGTCCAGGAACCAGGCCGGTCCGTGCCCCGGGCCGGGTCCGGAGTGGGGAGTCAGTGGTTTGCATGCTCCCAGGTTCGGTGAGCCTGCTTTACCGCTCCTTAACTAACTTTCTGTGCCGGCCATGATTGGCTGCCCGGGAATTCTGAGCCGGTCAAGAAGGTCTGCCCAGGGAATTATCAGTCCTTCGCGAATGATCACGTGCGGTCTACACCTGGACCGCGCGTCCGGCATGCGGCCGGCGGGTCTGTGGCGGGGCTGGCGGGGGGAAGGTGACGTCGATGGCCAGGCCGCCGCCGGACCGGGGTTGCGCGGTGATGGTAGCGGCGTGGGCGGTGGCGATGGCCCCGACGATGGACAGGCCGAGGCCGTAGCCGCCGTCGCGGCGGGCGGGGCGCGGGCCGAGCCGCTGGAAGGGCTGGAACAGGCGGTCGACGTCGGCGGCCGGGATGACCTGCCCGGAGCTGGTCACCGACAGGACGGCGCCGGCGTGACTGGTCGTGGTGGCGATCTGGATGTCCCCGCCGGGGATGTTGTGCCGGATGGCGTTGTCGATCAGGTTGGCGGCCAGCTGCTGGACCAGGAGGGGGTCACCGTCGAGGGTGGCGGGCTGGATGGTGGTCTGGACGTGCAGGCCCAGGCGGCTGATCGCGGGGCCCGCGGCGGCCAGGGCGGCGCTGGTGATCGCGGCCAGGTCGGCGGGCTCGTGCTCGCCGGGGCCGGCTTCGCTGCTGGCCAGGGTGAGTAGCGCCTCGATGAGGTGTTCCTGCTCGGCGTTGGACGCGAGCAGTTCCCGGCTGACGGCCTGCCACGTGCCGGTGGTGGCGGCGGGGTCGGCGCGGGTGACCTGGAGCAGGGTTCGTTCCCGGGTCAGCGGGGTGCGCAGCTCGTGTGATGCGTTGGCGGCGAACCGCCGCTGCGCGTCGAAGGAGGCCTCCAGCCGCGCGAACAGGCCGTCGAGGGTGTCGGCGAGTTCCTTGAGCTCGTCGTGGGGTCCGTGCAGGGCGAGCCGCTCGTGCAGGCTGCGGGCGGAAATCCGCCGGGCGGCCGCGGTGATCGCGCTCAGCGGGCGCAGCACCCGGCCGGCGATGATCCAGCCGATCGCGGTGGCCGCCACCGCGATGACCGCCAGGGCGATGGCCGAGACGACCAGCAGCTGCCGCTTGGCGTAGCCGATCAGCACCTGGGACTGCCTGGCCAACTCGGCCTGCTGAACGGCAGGGACGGCATCCGCCTCCTTAATCTGCTGGGCGGCTACGACGGCGATGGTGACTACGTCGTAGCGACCTGCCCGCCGGACGTCGGCGGCAGGGACCCTGAGTCGTGCTGTCTGGTGGGCTCCGGGGAGGATTTCCGGCCGCCCGGAGGAGGACGCTGGGGGCGTCGTGTGCCCGAAGGACAGGTAGGTAAGGGCGAGCACGGCCGCGCCGCAGGCCAGGAACGCCGCGCCGTAGAGGACGGTAAGGCGCAGCCGGGCGGTGCGGCGGGGCAGCCGCAGCCAGCGCAGCGGACCGGGGCGCGGGCGGGGCGTGGGCATTAGGGTTCTCCGATGCAGTAGCCGCTTTCCCGGACGGTCTGGATCACCGGCGGGTCGCCGAGCTTGGCCCGGAGCCGGCTGATGGTGGTCTTCACGGTGCTGGTGAACGGGTCGGCCGCTTCGTCCCATACCCGTTCGAGCAGTTCCTCGGCCGGGACAGGCCGGCCGTCCGCGGCGAGCAGGCATTCCAGCACGGCGAGTTCCTTGGTGGTGAGCGGCAGGCGCCTCCCGGCGCGGACCGCGACGCGGCGTGCCGGGTCCAGGCTCAGGTCACCGTGCTCGAGGCTGGCGGGCAGCGGCGCGGCGGCGCGGCGGCCCAGGGCCCGGATGCGGGCCACGAGTTCCGCGAAGTCAAACGGCTTGGGCAGGTAGTCATCGGCGCCCAGCCCGAGGCCCTCGATCCGTTCCCTGACCGACCTGGCCGCGGTGAGCATCAGCACCCGGGTTTCGGATCTGCCCGCGGCGAGGGTGCGGCAGACGTCGTCGCCGTGCACGCCGGGCAGGTCCCGGTCCAGCACCACCACGTCATAGCGGTTGACCGCCACATGTTCCAGGGCCGCGGCGCCGTCCAGGGCCACGTCGACGGCCATCCCCTCCCGGCGCAGCCCGGCCGCCAGCGCCCTGGCCAGGATCTCGTCGTCCTCGGTCACCAGGACCCGCATCGCCTGCCCGCCGCTTCGTGTGCCCCACGGCATGTCAGCCGCCTGCTTCCCAAGATCGCAGGTCGCAGGTGACAGCCAGGTGACTTTTTCGGTTCCCGTGCTGTCACCTCCCCTTCTATACAACTGGATTGTGCCGGGAAAGACGACTCGATTACCGCCCCGGTCATTAAGGAGCGACGCGATGAACGGCAATACCGGTGGTAAGCGGGGCCTGCGGCGCGCGGCAGCGCTGGCTGTAGTGGCCGCCGTCGCCGTGCTGGCCACGGCGTGCGGCATGGTGAATGCCTCGGTCTCCGGCGGCTCTGCGTCGACAGGGTCAGCGACATTCCGGGCGAACCTGGCCTACGCGCACTGCATGCAAACCCACGGCGCGCCGAACTTCCCCACCCCTGCAAATTCATCGGAGCGCTTCCACATCAGCGGGCGCCCAAACGGAAAAGTCACCGGCCCCAGGGCACGGGCTAATGACGCCTGCCAGCATCTGCTGCCTCCCGGCAGCGTGACTATACGTTCGGATGGCTGACGCGACACGGATCGCGAGCGTCGCCGCGGCTGATCAGGGTCAGCCGGCGGCTAGGTCGCGCCGATACCAGGTGCCTGGCTTACCGCCGAGGTCGGCCGGGTCGGCCGGGCCAACCGGGACGAACCCGGCCTTGGTCAGCACCTTCTGGGACGCGGCATTCTCGCGGGTGGTAGCCGCCCGGAGTGTGCGCAGCCCGTGCCGTGCCGCCGCCAGCCGGCACACCTCCCGGACGGTCGCGGTCGCCACGCCGCGGCCGGCGACGTGCTGCGCGACCCGGTAGCCGAGTTCTGCAGTGCCGTCCTCGAAGCGGTACAGGTTGAACCGGCCCAGGACCGAGCCATCCTCGGCGACGAGCACGTACCAGGCGCAGATGCCGGCCTCCTGCTCAGCCAGCAAGGCGCTGTGCCGGTCGGCGAACTGATCGTAGAACTCGTCGCCGCGGTCGGAGACCGAGCCAGCGAAGTAGGCGCGGTTCGCCAGCTCGAAGGCTAGGACCGCCGGGGCATGGCCAGCATGCAGCCGCTGCAGCTCGGGCACTGCCAAACTCTACCCGGATGGTGCGCTGAGGCCACCTCAGTTTCCGCCGGGCGGTCGCGGGCGGGTCGTCACCGCGATGGTCCGCGGCTTCGGCCTGCTCCTCGTCATCGCCTGAGCGGAGCCAGGGTCTGAGAGAGTCAGGGTCTGAGCGGAGTCAGGGTCTGAGCGGGCGGCGCTGCCGCCCCGTCCGCCGGTCTGCCGCACAGCGGACCGCGGCCACCACGATGGCGAGCAGCGTGGCGGCGGTCATCGCGAGGAACCCGCTGGCGATCCACTGCGCCGCGCTGATCGCCATCGCGGCATGGGACGTGTCGGAGGCCCGGTCGTGGACCAGCCCGGCCAGGATGGCCGCGGCCAGGTAGGCCGGCGCCGGCACCGGAATGATCAGGTATGCGGCACGCGGGCGCACGGCCAGCGCCCCGGCTGCCGTCCCGGCGAGCAGCAAGATGCCAAGCACTGCACCAGGTTCGCTTCCGGTCAGCAGCGTGCCGAGCAGGCCGATCAGGGCGCCGCCGATAACGAGGGCGATCCCGGCCCGGCCGGGCCGCGAGCCCCACCAGCGGAGCGGAGGGCCGGGCGGTGCCTGCCGCCCGCGGGAAGGCCTGCGTGTCGCCGCGTCACCTCCGGGCGCGCCTGCCTCGCGCCCGCGGGATGGCCCACGCACGGCGGGATCGCCCCCATGCACGCCCGCATCGCGCCTGCGCGCGCCCGCATCGCGCCCACGCGAAGTCGCGTTAGGTCCTGGCCCGCCGGCATATTGCGGCCCAGAACCCGCCTTGTGCCCGGGTGGATCCAGCATCTTTTCCTAAAGGTTAGGCCGGGGTTGTTTTACTGAAGGAAGCGCGGGGGTAACCTTCGCCGCAATGGTAGCAAGCCAACCTCGGGGGGGCGATGCGCAGCAGGGTGTCGTCTCAGCAGAATGCAAATAGCCCGGCACGGGGCTCCAGGCTGGCGCCCGCGCGCCCAGGAGCTCGGCCGGAGATGCCGGAGATGCCGGGGAGGCGCGGCCCTGGGTCGCCGGCCGGTCCGGTGGCCAGGACCTGGTACTTCATCTCCTGCATCCTCGCCGCGCTGATCCTGCTGGCCAGTGGCTTCTCCTACGTGGTCATCCGCGATGTGGGCAGCATCGGCGGGTCGCACGCGATCGCCAGCGGACCTTCGGCGGGTGCGCAGAACATACTGCTGATGGGGCTGGAAAGCCGCCGGGACTGGAACGGGAATATCCTGCCCGCCAGCATCCTGGCAAAGCTGCATGCGGGAAATGCCCAAGCGGTGGCAAACGGCACTGGGGGAAATGACACCAACACGCTAATCCTTATTCACATATTCGCGGGCGGCAAGAAGGCGGTCGGCTTTTCCATCCCGCGAGACGACTGGGTGCATTTCGCCGGCACGGTCGGACCGCAGCAGGTGGGCAAGATCGACCAGGCCTACGGCGTGAGCATGTACTTCCAGCAGGCGAGCCTCCGGCAGCAGCACCCCTCCATGGGGCAGGACCAGCTCGCGTTCCTCGGCAACGAGGCCGGGCGCCGGGCGGCCGTGGCCTCGGTGGAGCAGCTCACCGGGGTGCGCATCGACCACTTCGCCGAGGTCAACCTGGACGGGTTCTACGAGCTCGCGAAGGTCTTCGGCGGCGTGGAAGTCTGCCTCAACCATGCGGTCCACGACCCTAAGTCGGGCGCGAACTTCCACAAGGGGTACCAGCACCTGGATGCTGCGCAGGCCCTGTCGTTCGTGCGCCAGCGCGATGGCCTGCCCAACGGTGACCTGGACCGCACCCATCGTCAGCAGGCGTTCATCGACTCGGTGATGCATCAGCTGCAGACGCAGGGAGTGCTCGGTGACCTTTCCAAGGTATCGGCCCTGCTGTCGGTGGCCAAGCAGTACGTGATCACCGACGCGGGCTGGAACCTGCTGGACTTCGCGTCCCAGATGCGGAGTCTGACCAGCGGGAATCTTGTCTTCCGCACGCTGCCGATCAAGGGCTTCGCGACCATCGACGGCCAGGACGCGAACGTGGTCGATGTGCCCCAGATCCAGTCCATCGTCCATGCGGCGTTCTTCCCCCGGCCTGTTTCCCGGCACGCCCGGCACCATGTGGCCGCGCCGATCAAGTCCTCAGCCGCCGCGACCACCGTGGACGTCCTCAACGGGGGCAGCACGAACGGCCTGGCCGGGGGGGTCTCGGCCGGGCTGGTCAAGGCTGGTTACCAGGCGGGGACGGTGGGGAACACGGCCGCCCGCACCCTCACCTCGGTCAGCTACGGCAGCGGCGCGGCGGCGAACGCGGCCGCAATAGCCCGGCTGTTCGGCGTCACCGCCGTGCCGGACGGGTCCCTCGCGGCCGGCCACGTGCAGATCCTGCTCGGGGCGAAGGCTGTGCTGCCTGGCGACCTGTCCGCCAGCACGCCGACGGCGCCCGCGACGGTCATTCCCACCTCCGGCCCGCAGGGTGGTGCGGTGATCGCCAAGGACGGCATTCCCTGCGTCAACTGAGCACAGGCTCAGATCCGGCTGTCCCAGCGGTCGTAGTATGCGGCCACGCCACAGACCTTCGCGAGCGCCCACAGCGGGGGGAGCATCAGGTTCTGCACCCAGATCGGCGGCGAGGTCACCCGGCTCTCGTGGCAGAAGGACCAGAAGGTGGTGCCGAGCTGAAGCGGGTTCCGCGGTGCCCCCCTCGGTGTGGTCCTACCTTCGGCCACCAGGCCGGCGAAGGCCTCATGCAGCTCCTTGGCGCGCAACGCCGGCCGGAGCTCGACGACTCCTTCGACATCAGCGGGCCCGGGGTTTCCCTCGGAGTGCGGGATACCGGCGGGCACGACGATCGTCTTACCCGGCCCGGCTAGGCGCTGACCGCCGTTGAGGGTGAAGTGGGCTTGCCCGGCCAGGATGGTGAAGCGCTCTTCCTGGTGGGGATGGACATGCTCGGTGATGACGCCGCCGGGCACGCTGCGCCAGTTGAAGCGGACGAGCTGACCCCCGCTGTCCGCAGCGATGGCCGTGTACTCGATCCACTCGCCGGTGGCGGGATTGAAGAAGGGCCGGAAGCCGGTCGCGGGGCGGTCAGCCTGGGACAGGCCCAGGAGGCTTTCGCGATGGGACGTCCGGGTCCGACGGTCCCGGACGGGCGGGCACGGCGGACGCCGGCCAGGTCGTGGAAGCCCGCGGCAGCGGTGCCCAGGAGCACTACACCGGCGGCTATGCCCGTGGTCACGGCGAGTGCGGAGCCTGACATCGAGGCGACCAGCAGCAGCGGCCCGACGGTCAGCGCCCAGCCGACCGCGCGGTAGCGGGGGATATGGATTAGGTGGTCGAGCCAGAGCAGCAGGGGCCCGATCGTGATCACGATGGACGGCAGGACCCAGTCGGAGTGGCCAGCCGCGATGACCGCGACGGGCAGCACGAACGCCGCGACGAGCTCGATGATGGTGGCGATGGTCACGGACCGCTCGATGCGCCTGGCTTCCGGGCCGGCCGGCCGGGGGCCGTGCCAGCCGTCACCCTGATCGCGCGATGACGCCGACCACGGCGACGCTGGACGCCGCGATCAAGGGCCGCCGATGGCCAGGCTCGCCCGCACCAGCCACAATGGGGGTTGTCATGGGGTGACCGCCTTCGGTCTGATATTCATCGCGTGCCCGCCCGCGTGCGGTACCAGGCGACGGTCGCGGTCACGGCGTCGGACAGCGGGGTGCCGACCGTTCCGAAGGCGGACGTGTACTTGCTGGTGTCCAGGACGAAGGGCTCGTCGAACTCGTAGGCCATCTCGGCCAGCTCCCGCATCATGGGGTTGACCAGCCCCAGAGCGCGCATGGCCAGTTTGGGCACCGACCGGATGGCGACCGGATGCCCGACCTCGGCGGCCACCAGATCGAGCAGCGCCCGGGTGGTGACCGTCTGCGGGCCGGGCAGGTGCCACACCTGGCCCCTGGCCCGGGGGTCGGTGCCCAGGGTGGCCAGGCCCGTGGCAATGTCAGGAACATAGCTGTAGGTATGGGGCAGGTCCGGGTTGCCGATGAAGTCGGCGCGGCGGCCGGCCAGGGCGTTACCGAAGACCCGCTCGCCGAGCGTCGACCCCTCGGTGACGCCGGCTCCGAAGAAGTCAGAAGCCCGCCCGATGGCGCAGCGGATCCGGCCGGCCTTCGCAGCGGCCAGCAGTTCGCCGGTCATGGCTGCCCGGGTGCGGCCCTTCCTGGTCGTCGCGGCCAGCGGATGGTCCTCGGTCATCGGGCTGCCGCCGGCCGGGCCGTACCCGTAGAGATTCTCCAGGCTTACCAGCAGTGCACCCGTACGCTCGGCCGCGGCCAGTGCCCCCCGCTGCAGCGGGGGGAAGCGTTCCGGCCACTCGGTGTAGGGGGCATTCAGGCACTGGTAGATGACCGATGCGCCTTTGGCTGCGTCGGTGGCGGCCTCGGGGTCGCTGATATCTGCGGGACTCCAGTCGGCCTCACCCGCCAGCGTGGGAGGCCGGTGCCTGGACACCGCCCGGACGGCGACGCCCAAGCTGGCCAGCTCTGCGACGAGGGCTCTGCCGACCTGGCCGGTCCCCAGCACTACGTGCAGCTGATCCTCAGCCATTGACGGGTCCTCTCGCTCACCCTCGAGCACCCATTGGCGGCGGCCGGCAGCCGGGCCTCGACTCCTGCCAGCGACGCTACGCGGGCCGTGAGAAACTAGCAATGAATTTCCAGAATAAAGCTACGCTTATTCCTGCCGGGCCGGGCCGGGATTCCCGCGCGGTTCGGTGCCGAGAGGACCCTCGCCCGCGAGGAGGGCAAGCACTTCGCCAACGGTGCGCTCCCGGCTGGTGGGGTCGGGCAGGGGCAGGTGGGTCTGGATCTGGTAGCGGTTGCGCCGGCCGTCCTTCTCCTTGACCACGTAGCCGGCCGCGGTCAGATCGGTGACGATGCCGTACGCGCTGCGCTCGGTGATGCCCAGGCTGGCCGCGATGTCGCGCAGGCGCACTCCCGGGTCGTGGGCGATGCATAGCAGCACCCGGGCGTGGTTGGTCAGGAAGCCCCATTTCGCCACATCCGCAGGTTACCATTATCTTTCTAGCAATTTATTGCCAGTTTTCTATTGCCAGCGTAGCCTCAGCAGGAGGGTCGGGGACTGGCCACGGTTTCCGTGATAGGGACGGGAGAAGCCGGTGGATCACGCGGCCCGGGCACGTCAGCGGGTGCTAGCCCTGTTCCTCCCGGTCGCCGCCGCGCTCTATATCAGTGCCGAGGCGCTCAACCCCCACGGCACCGACCAGCCGATCACCAGCCGGGCCATCGCGCTCAAGGAACTGCAGATTGCTGTCCATCACCCGACTCAGCTCTACGTCTCAGGCTCGCTGACCCTCCTCGCGCTGGGGGCGCTGGCCGTCTCATACGCGGCGATCGCCACCCTAGTCAGGAACCGTGGTTCGGCTACCGCCACCGTCGCCGCGCTGATCGGCGGGATCGGTGCCTTCTGCGGAGCCCTCATCAACGTCCTGGTCGGCTACAATCTCGCCGCCGCCGCGACGGCACACATGTCCCCGGACGCGGCCGCGCGGTTCCTGGTGAACACTTTCAGTTCCCGGGCCTACGACGTGTTCGCCGCTGTCTATTTCATCGGCATCTTCGCCGGGCCGGTCCTCATGGGGTTTGCCCTGTGGCGGAGCCGGAGCGTGCCGCGCTGGCTGGCGGTCCTGTTCTTCGCCGGCCTGGAACTAGCCCAGCAGCTGGGGTCGATCGGCCCGGTTCCGGTCCTGCTGCTCACGCTGCCCTTCGCGGTGGCGATGGTCCTGCTGGCCGCCTGGATCTGGAAGGCGGCTGCCCGACCGGGCAGTCCCGTCCCCGAGCCAGCTGTCGTCGCGGTTCCTGCGCCGGACTAACCGCCGGTGATGGCAGCCGGCGTGCTCAGGCGCTTCGCCACGTACCGCTCCGAGACGTCCACGGCATCGGTGATCTCATGCACCGCCGTGTGGTCGTATCCCCGAGCCGCGGCTGCCTCGATCCGGACGTCCCGGGTGCGCCGCTTCTTGCGCTGCCAGCGGTTCCCGGCCGGCTCGGGGGAGGCCACCGCCGGTTCACCGCCTGGCAACGGGGCGGCCGCCGGGGGCGTGATCTGTCTCACAGATACCTCCACACGGCTTATCGTATGCGGCTGCTCACATGATGTTAGCTAGTGACATTAAACAACCACTGGCTAAAGGGAGGTCGTGACCGTGGCGCCGGGCCCATCCAGCTCGCATAAGTGCCATCGAAAATGCACGGCTGTCTGTTCGTAGCAATAGGACATAGCTCGGGAGGCTGGGTGATCAGACGATTGGTGTCGCTATCACGACACCAATCGTCTGATCACCAGCGGAACGCCCGGCCTGACGGCACAGCGGTAACACCGATAACACGGGCCACACAGGCAGGCGCCGCGCGGAGCCTTGGCGGACGGGCAGGCGGCTCCCCGGCGGCTTTCCGGCGGCTCCCCGGCGGCTCCCCGGCGGCTCCCTGGGCGATCGTCGACGGAAATGGTCGCGCGGACGGCCCTTT
>Ga0187875_10001386_pt1 | contig 18800 bp, 12 predicted proteins | sample June2016WEW_17_1_2_FD_132978 | JGI IMG/M metagenome (GOLD analysis project Ga0187875, IMG submission 132978) | Peatland microbial communities from SPRUCE experiment site at the Marcell Experimental Forest, Minnesota, USA - June2016WEW_17_10 | ecosystem: Environmental > Terrestrial > Soil >... | reverse complement strand
CGTCCAGATAGTAGGCGGCCAGCAAAAATCGCTCCTCGGCGGCCAGTTGGCGGAGAGTCTCTTCAATAGCCTTGCCCAGGAGCAGTAGTTCGGCGGCAGGTTTCTGCGGTTCTGAAATCGCTGCCGGAGGTTCATAGCCGACTGCCGGATCGTCGAGCGGAAGTTCGCGTCGAGTGCGGCGGTGATGATCGACATGGCGCTGGGCCAGCGTGGTCCGGAGCCAGCCCATCAATGAACCTTTTCCACGATAGGAGTCCAGTGGGCTGCGTCGCACGCCGTCGCGGGTCGTCAGCCCATAGAGCTCCGCGTAGAGTTGATCGGCCAGGTCGCAGCCCAGAGTTTCGCTGCCCGTAATGGCAATCGCGGCGCGCGTCAGCGGCTGGCGGTAGAGGGCTATGAAATGTTCCCATGCGCCCTGATGGCCGTTTGCGCAGGCTCGCGCCAATACCAGGTCGGCGAGCCGGAGGCCACGAAAAAAACTGCTCTGCTGCCGCGGCGAAGCTATCTCTCCCGGCTCCAGGCCGTAATTCTGCGCCGCCGCGATGCGTTCCAGGATTTCGCTGAACTGCTCTCGCTCCAGGCCATAGGCAGACGCGCCGGATTCGTGCCAGAGTTCATCCAGCAACGGACTATGGATCGTCACTGGCTCGGCGTGGATGCCGGCCGTAGCGCTCACCTCAACGGGTTGGGAGGGCGAAATCCCCACGTCCTCACGATACGCCAGGATGCCTGCTAAAAAAACTTTGCAAGAAATCTGTAGGTCTGCGTTCCTGATTCAGTAGCCGGTTTCCCGGCGGAGGAGCGTTATGAAGAATCTGGGCAGGTTGGGCTTGGTAAGCGTGTTAGTGTTGGCGCTTGCGACGTTTGTCGAAAAAGGTGGAGTGCAGGCTGCTGGCGGGCCGCAGGAAACGGCGAATGGTTACTACAAGGTGCTGGCTCCCATCGAGAGCGGCAATCTGCTTCTCTTTCCGGTGGTCCGGGCCAGCGGCAAGACCGGTGGCGCAACGCCATTTATCACTTTGGACGAGGGCATCAAGAGCGGCCAGGTGGAAGTGACCGAGGCCGGCCGCGCGCAGGGAATGGTGCGGCAAAGGGGAATGATCGGCGTTCCGCCTTATCGCGGTGACGGTTATCCGCAGTATCCACATCACGACGAAGGTTATCGCGGCGACGAGGTGAACACGCTGGTGCTGGTGAACAACTCCGACAAGCCTCTGCTGCTGCTGGCCGGCGAGATCGTTACCGGGGGCAAGCAGGACAGGGTAATCGCCAAGGACCGCATTGTGCCGGCCGGCAGCGAGCCCATTGATCTGGGAGTTTTCTGCATCGAGCCGGGACGATGGACCGCGAGCTCGTCCACCTTCGGCGCATCAGCCAAGGCGCCCGCTCACAGCTTCATGGTGCAGCCCAGCGTGCGGGAGCGAGCCATGGTGGCCAAGGATCAGCAGGAAGTGTGGAACTCCGTGCGGGGAAGCATCAATCAGATGGCGATGGCGTCTGCTCCCTCCGCCGGCATGGCAATGGACAGCGGATCGGGCGCTGGGTACGCTCGTTCGATGGGAACCACCAGCTATGCCAGGGCCATGGAAGACAGCTCGGTGAGCGCCAAGGTGGATGAGGCCGCAGCTCCGGTGATGAAGGCGCGGGAGCAGGTGATCGCGCAGCTTCGCAAGGAGGGTGCCATAGGCGTGGTGGTTGCGGTGCGCGGCGAGATTGTATGGGCCGACCTGTTTGTCGACACCGATTTGCTCAGCCGCTATTGGACCAAACTGGTGCGGTCTTACGCGGCCGAGAGCCTGACAGAGGGCGGAAGCCACGCCGCACCCACCGTAGCCGATGCGCAGCGCTTTCTTGACGCTCCCTCGGGTGGCACGGAAACCAGCGAGGGAGACGTGGGCGTCTACCGTTACCGCGAACTACGAGCCGGTGGCACGGAGACTTTTGTGCTGGAATCGCTGCTGCCCGGAACCGGTTACGACGTACACATCAGCAAGCTGAAGCTGAGAGAAGTGGCATGGCACACACCAAAGCCTCGCCCCATTCCCCACGAGCCTATTATCCGGCCGGAGATTCCTCCGCCGCATTATGAGCCGCAGATCTATCGCTGATAGTTGGCTTACATTCTGAAAACCCCAGGTTTCGATTCCGGGACCTGGGGTTTTTATTGTTTTGGAAAAATCCGTCGTTCTTTGCGCCGATGTAGACCTACACCTTTTTCTTTCTGTGCGCCATCTGCGGAACCGCAATCAGTGTTATCGCGAAGAGAAAGAAGGCGGCGGCGATAAATTCCAGGTGGCCAAGGCGCAGGTCTTCAAAGAGCAGCTTGGCGGCGACCAGCCCCAGCGTGGCGTAGGCTATGCGCGTCAGCTCAACGCGGCGCCAGCGAGAGCCGGCAAAGGCGAGCGCAAGGGCCAGGGCGCAGAGAATCAGCGTGCGAATGAATGCAACGTAAGGCGCATTGGGAGTCATGTGCAGCGCGGAGAGCCAAAGAAGGCCCTCTACCAACAGCGAAGCCAGCGTGAAGACCGCCAGAGCCGCCGTTGCCATATGAAGAAGCTGCGGTTTCCAGTTTTCCTGAGGGAGATGCTTGCCGGCTGCATAGCAAACAAAAGCACAGAGCGAAACGATGCAGACGCTTGCATCCAGCTTCGCGGGCAGGGTTCCGGCCAGCGCATGAAATGAATATTCCAGCAGCCCCGACGCAATCGTTGCCACCAGTAGAAACACCAGGCCATGAAAGCGGAGCGTCATGCGAGTTGCGAGAACGGTGGCGGCAATCGCAGCTAGGCCCAGGCACGTTGCCAGCCAGAACGGCGGCAGGCACAACAGGCTTCCGGCCAGAAAGAGGCTCGCGGCCCACGCGGCGAAGACGTGGAAGTTGCGGTTTTCAGCGGCTATGCTCAACAGGCGAAAGGCTGTCGCGTAACATGCAGCCGAGAACAGAAGGCAAACCGCACCCATGACAATTGCTCCGCTGCCGGGCGTTAAGCAGAGCACGCTTGATGCGGCCAGCAAGAACGCAATCATTGCCTGGCCGGTTTCAAAGATGGTGATCTTCTGCCGGAGCAGCATAGTGCGCAGGACGACGCTGACACCATAAATAAGGAAGAGAAGGCAGCCGGGCAAGAGCAAGGTTGCTGTGCCCAGCGCCGGGTAATCCATGCGCGTGCTCACGGGGCTGGAGTAGATAAAGATCAGCGCCCAGATGGCTGCATCCGCGGCCATAGCCGTCAGGGGCCGCACACTCAGCCGATGGCTGCGCGCGGCAGCGTACTCGCTGATCATCGCCATCAAAATCAGCGTGGCGATAAAGGGCAGAAGTTGGTGCGTGGCCACGGACAGGGCGAGTGCAGCGGTGGCTGCGGCAAGATAGGCCACCCAAAGGACCGGCGCCAAATATTTCTTCCAGGCCAGAGCCGTGGCCACAATCACGTATACGCCCAGGATGGCGGCGGTGGCCGGTGCGGGCAATACCTTGAAGCGCAGGGTCAGTTCCCAGAGCATGGGAGCGAGAATCAGGGCCGAAGTGCCGGCGTAGATAGTGCTGGAAAACCATTTTTCAGCCGGAACGCGCGACGCGGCCACCAGCCACAGTAGCGCATAAACAATTGCAACGGCGGCTATTGCCAGCTTGGGGAGAGAGCTGGATTCCGCCACGGCACGTAGCAGGTATGCTCCGGCAATACCCAGCATGGCCTTGCCCAGCACGGAAAAGGCGCCGCCGGAGTGCGCGAGGGAGAGCCCTTCGCTTGTCTCGGCAACAGGCGGAGCAACAGGCGGAATAAGAGGCTGAACAAGCGGCTCCGGCGCGCGAGGCAACATGGAGGGATCTTCGAGCAGAGCGACGCGACGCTCCAGTGCTGCAAGGCGCGCCGTGAGTTGTTCGAGTGCGTCGGGAAGATTGCCCATGATTTCCACCCGAGGAAAAGGAGTTCTGTCGCGCGCTAGTCTCCGGCGGCCGGCGCGTGCGCGCTTTTTTCAGGCCACGGCGGCAGCAACTTTACCAGCACCCACAAGAAGACCAGCGGCAGGATGGTCAGGAAGATTGCCATCAGCAGACCCTCCTTGGTCACCAGGCCCATCTTGTAGGTCGTGTAACCGAGAAAACTCTTGGAGAATAACTGTCCGCCGATCACCACGTTCCAACGCATGGCGAAGACGCCGATCAGGGCCAGGCATCCGGAGATGACGTAGATGCGCTTGCGGGCGATCTCCGGCAGCTTCACTACTTGTGTCAGGAAGAGAAGTGCCAGCGGCGTGACCGTGCCCAGCAGGATCTGGACTACGATCTGTGAAAAGTAGAGCTGCGTGTGGACCATGAAATCCAGGCTGCGGAAGGATTCGTCGGCCTCGTAGATACGGTGCACCAGGTCCAGCATCTCCAGGCTGAAGTCGATGATGAAGATATAGAACATATACATCGCGATGGTGTCCACGCATCGCATATCGATCTTTTGCCTGCGCAGTTTGGAAATTGCCATGTAGAGCAGCATGACACCGGCAACTCCCGACACCATGGCCGAGAAGATAAAGACCACCGGCATCAACGGCGAAGACCACCATGGATTGGCCTTGATGGAGCCGAAGATAAAGCCTACGTATCCGTGCAGCAAAAAGGCGGAGGGAATGCCGATCAAAGTCACAATCCAGCCCACACGTTCGTCGATGGCCAGTGAGCGCTGGCTGATGTTCGTCGAGCCGAGCGTCATTACCCGATAGACCTGGCGCAGCAACCCCTTGCTGGACTGCGACAGGTGTACGATCTCGCGCCGGTAGTCCAGCCATATCTCGAAGACCAGCACGGCCATCAGATACCACATGTACACATAGCCGAACATGGCCATGGCGGAGGTGCTGTGGGGAGTGAAGTACATCTCCGGCGAGCGGAATGGGTGACCCAGATGCAAAACCAGCGGCAGCGGCGCAACCAGCAGGAAGGCCAGAGCTGTCAGCAGCGCGAGCCGGTAGGTGGGTTTCACCGCCTCGACACGGAAGACGCGCTCCAGCGACGCCAGAATGAATGCGCCCGCAACCAGCCCCGTGATGAAGGGGTATAAAACGATCAGCACACTCCAATAGAGAGTGATTTCGTTGGGATACATGTAGCCTTCAACACCGTTCATAAACCCTCACTCAACTAGCTTTTAGCTATTAGCTTTTAGCTAACAGCGAATGGCTCCACTTTATGGAGCCTTGAAACTCAGCTACTGAAAAAACAAGCTAATAGCTGATAGCTAAAAGCTAATAGCTGTTTTTACCGTACCGAACCGTCCAGGTCGTTGTAGAAGAGCTTCGCGCCGGTGGCCATCTGCGGCTTCAACACCTGCACGGTGTGAGTCTTCAGAAATTCGTGAATCGGGTCTTTTGGATCCTTTAGATCAACCAGTTGGCGCGCCCCGGTGGGGCAGGCTTCACAGCAGGCGGTTGTCAGCCCTTTGGTAATCCGGTGGTAGCAGAGCGTGCACTTGTCGGCAACTTCCTTTGTGGGATGAATGTAGCGGCAGCCATAAGGGCAGGCCTGCACGCAATAGGCACAACCCAGGCAGTACTTCTGGTCCACCAATACCACGCCATCCGGGCTGATGAAAGTGGCTCCCACCGGGCACACCTGCGTGCATGGGGAATCCGCGCAGTGGTTGCACAGTTTGGGAACGAAGAAGTATTTCCCGCTCTCATCGGTGGCAACCGGGAATCCTTCCTTGCCGCCCTTGGGCGAGATGACCTCGGGCGCGATCAGGGGGTTGGTCGTAATGGGTCCGGTTTCGGTCATGGGCCAGTCCGTCCGATGGTAGCGCTCGACCCAGGTGCGAAAGAATCCATCCGGCACGTCGTTCTCCGTCTGGCAGGCGCGCACGCAGTTGCCGCAGCCGATGCACTTGGGAATGTCGATCAACATGCCCCACCAGTGGTCGGTCATCTTATAGTTGGGCGAGTCTTCCGGAGTTCCGGCCAGCACCGACTCCCAGGCAACCGCTGCAGCCGGCAACAGAATCAGCATTTGACGCCGAGAAATCTTCATTTTGCACCTCCCGCATCGATGCCGGGGCTGTGTGGCTGATGACATGTTTTGCACGAAGTGCCTTGGTAGTGGTTTGCCGGATCGATCTGCGGAAAGCCTTTGGGTTTGGCGGCGCTGGCCGTATGGCAGCGAACGCAGAGCACCGCCGTATCCGGCAGAACGGGCTTCTCCAGCGAAGGGTCGTCCGCGAGCTGTGTGGGTGCCCCAGATCCAGCGCTTGCGGCCGGGGAATCCGTCCCCATCATATGGTTGACGTGGCCGGCCAGCGCTCCGTGGCAGGCCTCGCAATTCACATGCGCGTGCTTGCCGATCTTCTTCTTATCCGCCACATCCGAGTGGCAGGTCTCGCAGGTCTCATGGCCGGCAAACTTCACCGGTCGCGCCGCAATTTCGTCGATCGCCGCTCCGCGATAGTGCCCATACTGCCCAAAGCTTTTGGGCACAACGTAGTGGCGCACCACCAGAAAGACCAGGAAAGCGAGGACGAATAGCCCTGCAAACCGGAAAAGATGCCCTGCATCCTTGAAAACACTCATCTAACTCTCTCCACAACGCCGTTGCCAGGGGATTTAGGAAGGCCGCGCTAATGTGATCTGGAACACTCCGCGTGATCCTGAAGGTACATGGGTCCCTCTCATGGTTGTATGTGAGGAAAATCACACTTCGAAGAGACGCGGGGCGTTCGCCGGGGCCGCGGATTGCTTCGTTTCGGAGGGGAAAACGCACAAGCCCCGTGCGGGGGCGCAAAGCGATACGATAAGCTTGGAGCGCGTCATGCCAAGGGTTCTAGACGGAGTTGCGATTGCCGCGACCATCCAGCAGGAGGTGGCCGAGGAGGTCCGCGCCCTGGCTGCGCGGGGGATTCGGCCCGGCCTTGCGGCGGTGTTGGTGGGCAACGTGGCCGCGTCGGAGATCTATGTTCGCAGCAAGGTGCAAACCTGCGCCGAGCTGGGCATTTTCAGCGACCTGATCAAGCGGCCGGAGACGGTGACCACCGCAGAGCTACTCGAACTGGTGGCCAGCCTGAACGCGCGCGACGAGATCGACGGAATCCTCATTCAGTTGCCGTTGCCTGCGCATGTGGACACAAAGGTCCTGCTCGACTCCGTCTCCCCCGCCAAGGACGTGGACGGCTTACACCCTGTGAACGCGGGCCGTTTGCTGGCGGGGCGGCCTGCGCTTGTACCCTGCACCCCGGCGGGAATTATTGAGATTCTGAAGCGCAGCGGGATTCCCATCAGCGGCCAGCACGCAGTCGTCGTAGGCCGCAGCGACATTGTGGGCAAGCCTGTGGCCCTGCTGCTGCTGCACCAGAATGCCACCGTAACGATTTGCCACTCGAAGACCCGCGATCTGGGCGCGATTACCCGCCAGGCAGACATTCTGGTTGCCGCAATCGGCCGTCCCGGCTTCATCACCGCGGAGATGATCACCCCTGGTGCGACCGTCATCGACGTAGGCATGAACCGCATCACCGACTACGCGGAATTTGCCCGCCTCTTTGCAGGAGACGCAAAGCGCGAGACTGCTTTCGCCAAGCGCGTCTCGATTCTTGTGGGCGACGTGCATCCCAAGGCCTTCGAACGAGCCGGAGCCTACACGCCCGTGCCCGGCGGCGTGGGTCCGCTGACGATTGCCATGCTGATGGCCAATACCGTGCGTGCCACTAAAATGCGGCGAGGGCTATAGCTGATGCTGCGCGTTGGTCTTACCGGAGGGTTGGGGAGCGGCAAGAGCACCGTCGTGTCCGCACTGCGCGCATTGGGCGCTGAGGTCATCGAGGCCGACGAGCTTGGCCGGAAGCTGATGGAGCCGGGGCAGCCGGTTTTTTCCTCGATCGTGGAGCACTTTGGCCCGGAGGTCGTTGGCCCCGACGGCCGTCTGAATCGCGCCCGCCTGGCTGATCTGGCCTTTAAGCGTGGGCGGGTGAACGAGCTCAATGCGATTGTGCATCCGGCGGTAATTGCCGCCCAGCAACGTTGGATGGAGCAGGTTTTTGCTCGCAACCCGGCTGCCGTGGCCGTCGTTGAATCGGCACTCATATTTGAAGTCGAGCGCGATGCCCGTGCCCGCGGCGAAAGCGAGACGGTGCTGGCTGACTGGCGGCGGCGCCTGGACCGCATCGTTGTGGTTACAGCGCCCGACGAGCTGAAGATCGCCCGCTATGTTGCCCGCGTTTGCCCAGTGGGGGCTGACCACGCAGACGGGGTCCCCAGCGACAGGTCTTCGTCGCAGGGGTGGGAAGCCGGGGTCCCCAGCGACAGGTCTTCGTCGATGGGGTGGAAAGCCGGGGTCCCCAGCGACAGGTCTTCGTCGATGGGGTGGAAAGCCGCCGAAGCCGATGCCCAGCTTCGCTTGGCGCGCCAGATTCCCGACGCGGTGAAAGCCGCCCGCGCCGACTATATCATTGATAATTCAGGAGATAAAGAAGCGCTCCTCGCTCAGGTAGAGAAACTGTGGCAGCGCCTCCAGGCGGAAAGCAACAAGTTTGCCGCAAAGGAGTCTTTAGAATAGAGATAACTGATGATTTTAGAGGATCACAAGCTTATGAAATTGCGCCCGGTTGTTCTGGTTGTTTTGCTGGTGGGTGGATTCTGGTTTCTCACCACGCATCTTCCCCCAAATCTTGCTCGATACTCTCCGAGCAACTTCACGCTGTTTCGCCCGGCCAGTTCCGCGCTTCAGCTCACCGAGGCCCAGGCTGCGCCCGCCTACGATGCCGAGGAGCAGAACAACATCGCCATCTACAAGCGTGTGTTGCCGTCGGTGGTCAACATCACCTCTACCGCACTGGTCCCCACATTCTTTTACGGGCTGGTTCCGCAGCAGGGCCAGGGCTCGGGCTTCATCCTGGACAAGGCTGGCCACGTGCTTACCAACTTCCACGTCGTCGCGGGCGCAAACCGCGGCATTAAAGTGCAATTGAGCAACAAGCGCAACTACGACGCCAAGGTAGTGGGCACCGACCGCACGCACGACCTGGCCCTGCTGCAGATCGCCGCGCCCGACCTGCAACCGGTAACGCTGGCCGATTCCGGCGGGCTGGCCGTGGGACAAAAGGTCTATGCCATCGGCAATCCCTTTGGCCTCAGCGGCACCATGACGCGGGGCATCATCAGCTCCATCCGGTCGATTCGCAACGGCGATGGCGCGCCCATCGAGGACGCCATCCAGACAGACGCGGCCATCAACCCCGGGAACTCCGGCGGTCCCTTGCTCAACTCCCGCGGTGAGGTCATCGGCATCAACACTTTGATCGCCTCCAACGGCGCGGAGCAAAGCTCCGGCATCGGCTTTGCAATTCCCATCAACACAGCCAAAGCGGTGCTGGCCGACCTGACTCGCTACGGGCGCGTCAAGCGGCCCGCGCTGGGCATCGAGTCCTATGCGATTGGTCCCGACCTGGCCGAGCAGATGGGTCTGGCCGTTGACTCCGGAATTCTGATCGAGAAGGTCCTCCCCGGCGGCGCGGCGGAGAAGGCGGGACTGCGCGGTGGCACTGAGCAGGCCTACGTGGGCAATCAACCCATCCTGCTGGGCGGTGACCTCATCGTGGCTATCGACGGACAGCGGGTCACCAATCCCCAGGAGATCAACGCCGTCATGGAAAAACATCAGGCCGGCGACACCGTCAGCGTCACCTTCTATCGCGGACAGAAGCAGATGACCTACAAATTGATCGCGGGAGAAGCGCGGGAGTCGAACAACTAACAGCATGTGTCCAAACAGGTGAATCATTCTTACGCATAGGGTCATCTACGGATAAGATGCCGGTATAGCGGGTATCAAGGAGAGCCTACATGAGTTGGATGCGACTCGTTGCGATTATTCTAGGCGCAGGTATTCTCTCGTCGCTCACGGACTGGTTCTTCGCCGGCGACTGGGTTCACCGGCGCTTCACTTATCCGGAAATCTGGCGCAAGGGCGCGGAAGGCAGAGCGATTGCCCTGACCAGTCCGCTGCCGTTTTTGACCTGTGGTGTTTTTGCCTTGCTCGCCGCTTGTCTGGGTATTCATTCTGTATCGGGAGCAGTCAAATTGGCTGTTGCGATATGGATGATCGGCCCGCTGCCGCTGATTCTCACTAATGCCGCATTCATCAAGATGCACCGGGTGTTTGTGGTCTCTTACGCGACCGGATGGCTCGTCAAACTGTTGATTGTGGCGCTGGCGGTAGGCTGGTTCATTCGTTGATGCCGGCAGTTCGATACCAGCCGCGGCTTTTGACAGACTGGATTTCGGATTGACGGCCGAAAATCGAAGCCTTCTGGAAAACTTGCCACAAGACCGACATCCGGAGGCAAATCCCTGCACGCGGGTAATGTTGACATGGCTGGCATACACCGACTACCTTTACGCTAGCCAATTTCTATACAAACGTGACAGGGGACACCATGCAGTCTATTCGCAATATGGCTGTACTCGCAGTCCTGTGTTTCGGGTGTTTTCTTGTTCGCGCGCAGGAAAATCCCGGACGTGACCTTACTCCAGCCAACAGAACAGCTTCTGTGGTCTCCATAGCGGAGTTGCCGCTCGCCTTCGAGCCAAATGTTGGTCAAGGGCCTTCGGACCAGATATTTCTGACCCGTTCAGGAATTATGCAGATGGGCTTTTCCGCCGACTCACTGGATTTTCGCTTGCCCTCGACAAGCGAAAATGGGAGTCTCGGCATGACTCTGGTCGGAGCCAATAAGAATGTCAAGATCGAGGCTTCGGAAAAGGGTGTGGGGGAATCGAATTACATTCTTGGCAACCAGCAGTCTGCATGGAAGACCCACATCCCGCAATATGGCCGCATCACCTATAAAGAAATCTATTCAGGCGTGGACCTCACATACTATGGCACAGGCGGGCGAATGGAACATGACTTCGTCGTTCAGCCTGGAGCGGATTATCGCCAGATCAAGATGCGGTATACGGGCGCGCGGACTCTAGCTCTTTCCGCTAATGGCGATCTGCGCATGGGAATAGGCGAAAGCGAAGTGACCGTCCGGGCTCCTCATATCTTTCAGAGGATGCATGGCCGTGAACAGGAAATTGACGGCACATTCGTTCTGTTCGGAGATGATGAAGTAGGCTTTAGCATCGGCGCTTTCGATCCCTCACTGCCGCTGGTGATCGATCCGGTGCTGGATTACGCTACTTACCTTGCCAATTTATCGCTCTATATACAAGGAGTCGCGGTTGACGCAGCGGGAAACACGTATATCACCGGGCAATCATTCTATTCGAGCTACCCAGTAACGACAGGCGCGTATCAGACCACCTGCACGGCATGTGCGTCCAACTATCCGGACGTATTCATTACCAAACTTAACGCGACGGGAACGGCTCAGGTGTATTCCACATTCTTGGGTGGAAGCAACTACAACGTGGCTACGATGATCGCGGTCGATGCAAGTGGCGACGCAATCGTAACCGGATACACTCAGTCATCGGACTTCCCGCTGAAAAACCCCATCAGCTCGGGAACGCTAACCTACCCAGTCGAGGCAGGATTTGTAACTTCGCTGGCGCCGGATGGAGCTTCGCTCAACTTTTCCAGCATTTTGGGTGGAACCGATTCTCAGGGAGTCCATGGGGACACCTATCCCGGAGCAATCGCTGTAGATGCGTCGGGCAACGTCTATGTGGCGGGTACAACTGAGTCGGATACCCTCCCTGTTACGTCCGGGGCACTGAACGCTGGCGTTCCGAGCTATTTTAACGGCTACTATGTCTTTCTCACGAAGTTGCAGCCATCGGGAAATCTGGTGTACAGCGCGATCGTCGGCGCCACAGGCAGCGCTTCCGATTGCTGCTCGGTCGTTGGCCTTGCCGTGGATTCGGCCGGGAATGCCTATCTGGGGGGAAATGTTGGGGGCAACCCGTTAGGATCCTCAACAACCCCGTGGCCGACTACTGCGGGCGCCTATCAAACGGCGTTAATTCCGCCAGCGGAGGGGGCTCCATTCGCAGCCAAAGTATCCGCTGATGGTACGACACTTCTGTATTCGACGCTGGTCGCCACCGGAACGGCGACCGGAATGGCGTTAACCTCGGATAATCAGGTGATCCTGGTTGGGACGGCCAACTACAACTATCCCGTCACCTCGAATGCGTATAGCTCGACTGTCGGCACCAGCTTTATCGCCAAGCTCAGCGCCGATGCAACTCAGCTTGCCTACTCCTCTTACTTCAGCACCCCTGCCGGGGATACGGGCGGGGATATCACCAGCGTCGCGCTTGATGCAACAGGCAATGTTTGGCTGGTGGGCGCCACCGTAAACCAGGACAATATACCCATGGTGGACCCGCTACAGTCGGTTCCTGCTGGCCAGCTTAGAGCAGCATTTGTAACCGAGTTCGACCCAACGATCCGTCAGATTCTTTTCTCTACATACTTCAACGGCGTACTGAACAATTACGCCATCGATGGCCTGGCCATTGACAACCAGGGTCGCGCACACATCGTGGGCATCGCCGCGACCGATCTTCCCACCACATCTTCGTCTTACCTGAGCACTGTCACAGCCGCGCCTTCAGGGCAATCATACTCGTATGGCTTTGCTGCTTTGATCGATCCCAGCCAGCCCGGGCCTGCGACCTGCTTTTCCAATGCGACGTACGGCACCGCCCAAGTGGGCACCTCAGGGCAAAGTTCATTCACCATCACGAACTGCGGGAATGCGCCCCTGATCATCAGCAATACCCAGATTTCGAGCGCCGTCTTCTCCTTACCTTCTTCCACCAATTGCATCGGAACGTTGGCGGCGGGCACGTCGTGCAACCTCACGGCAACATTCACCCCAACCGCGGCGGGATACGCCAGCGCGGTGGTGACGATTACTTCGAATGCGCCGTTTCCCACGAACGATATTACGATCTATGGGCTTGGCACGGCCCCCAGCATTTTTATTCTGCAAACGAACATTGTCTTTCCTACGCAGGTGTATGGCATCAGCGCGAGCGCCACCAATGTGGGCGTAATGGTAGCGAACGAAGGAACGGCTCCACTGAACGTGTATCCGGCCCTAACGACTATTACCGGCGACTTCAATATCGTGAGTAACAACTGCTCAAGCCCTCTTCCTCCCAACTATGCTTGCATCTTTACACTCGCATTTTCTCCTACACAGTTGGGCACGCGAACCGGAACCTTCACCATTGCCAGCAATGATCTCGTTCATCCCTCGTACCCCATTTCGCTTTCGGGCACATCGGTCGCCAATTTTACAACGCCAACGATCAACTACCTTTCAGTTCCCTCCGTTGCGCTGGGGAGCTCGGCTTTCGCGCTGACTATCTATGGCACGAACTTCTTTCCGGAATCTTACGTCACGATTGGCGGAGAATTGCCGGCAACAACCTTCGAAGGCTCCAGCGCACTGAAGGTCACGGTCGATCCAACTCTACTGACAGTAATGGGGGAACTCCCGGTGACTGTGGTTAATCCCGCACCGGGCGGGCAGAGTAACTCAGTCCCCCTGGTCGTCTTCCAGGCGCTGCCCATCTCCGCAGCCAGCCTCGTCTACAACGCGACGACAGGAATGTTGTATGCGTCGATTCCCTCGAGCGCTACGGCAAATGCAAATACAGTTCTGCCCATCAACCCATTCACGGGAGCAACAGGAACTCCGATTCCTGTGGGCAATAACCCCGGCAAGCTGGCCGTATCAAGCGATGGCGCCTACCTCTTCGTTGGCCTCAATGGAGATCACACATTGCAACGCATCAACCTCTCGACATCGCAGGTGGAGCGCACGTTTGCGTTGCCCATTGATAGTCTTTGGGGTATCGCCACTACGGTTTATGATATGCACGGCGTTCCAGGCTCGCCGCAATCTGTTGTCGTCTCGTTGAGCATGACAGCTTCGCCCTCCGAGGCAGGCGCGGCACTCTATACGGACGCGGGACTAGTCAGTTTTCTGGGGAGCACTTTCCAAAACAGCGACTATGGCATCGACAGCTTTGCCTTCACGTCCAATCCATCGATTTTATACGCCTATCCTTTCGGTGCGAGTTTCTTCAGCGAAACGGGGGTCAGTGCAACGGCGTTAACCATCATCTCAGGTGCGTATGCAGGCTCCTGTTGCAATCAGGCAACAGGGTCCATGGTTGCCTCAGACGGCACGCTGCTTTATACCAACTCGGGCGAAGTATGGAATCCTGCGAATACCTCACTGCTGGGCACCTACAGCCCCACTTCCGGCACGCTGTTTTACGAGCAATCTGTTGTTCCTGACACGGCAAACAATCGCACCTTCATACTCGATAGGAACTTCGGATACAACAACATCTCCGGATACGCCGACATTCTGAGCTTCAATCAGGCATCCTATGCGCAAGCTGGAAGCGTCTCGGTGCCCGTCCAGAATTACGTCGAAATCAGCGATCTAAATCGATGGGGCGTTGATGGCTTCGCATTTCACTCTACGTCTGGAACATCTTCTGATGAGATTGTGATCCTGCGCAGCAGCATCGCGCACACGGCAAATGGCGGTACCCCAAGCCTGCTTAGCCTACAGCCCGCCAGTGCGCCTGTCGGCACTGCGACCTCGCAGATTACCGTGAACGGCAGCGGCTTCACCCCCGAAACGAAAGTATTGTGGAGCGGCATTGCTCTGGAGACAACATATGTCAGCGCCACACAATTGACCGTGCTGGCTCCAGGCTCCGAGTTTGCGTCCGAGGGAATCGCGCAGATTACCGCCGTCAATCCCGCGCCCGGCGGCAGTTCTTCAGCATTGACCTTTTCCATCCTTGGCCCGCAGGTCACGCTTACCAGCACCAATGTCGCCTTCGGAGTGGTTCAGGCAGCAACCGTTTCTCCAGTAACCCAGATCTCGGTGCAGAACACAGGCACCGGCGCGCTCACTGGTCTGGTCATTGCAATCACGGGCACGAATGCGTCGAGCTTTAAGGAGAACAGCTTATGCGGAAGCACCCTGGCGGCCGGCGCGAGTTGTACGGTCAACCTGACCTTCGCTCCTTCCGCCTCGGGCCTCCAACAGGCGGCTCTCACGCTGACTGACAATGCTCCCAACACACCCCAGACCGTCAGCTTAAGCGGAACCGGAGAAACACTGACAGTGACGGTAACCCCATCTTCGCCAAGCATCACGACTGCGCAGGCGCTGTCCGTGACGGCTGCCGTCAGCGGTGGCAGCGGCAACCCAACTCCTACCGGATCGGTGATGCTGACCAGTGGCAGCTACACCTCTACGGCAGCGACTCTGACGAGCGGTAGTGCCACGATCAACATATCCGCCGGATTGCTGGCGGTGGGAACCGACACGCTGACGGTCAGCTACACGCCCGACCTTTCCAGCTCCTCTATCTATAGCAGCGCAAATGGGACGGCGTTGTTGACGGTGAACAATCCTGTGCCGGTTATCGCTGGCATTTCGCCTGCGTTTACCAACGCGGGCGGCGCGGCCTTCCCGCTGACGGTCACCGGATCGGGATTCACATCTGGCTCTACGGTTTACTGGGGAACATCTGCTCTCACCACTACCAACGGGAATGCAACCCAACTGACGGTGCAAGTTCCAGCTACCGGCATTGCCACTGAGGGAACCACCGTCGCAGTTACTGTGCAAACACCTACGCCAGGTGGCGGCACTTCCAATCCATTTCAATTTGAGGTGAATTCCTCGTCGGGATCTACAACGGGGCCAACATTTACTTCAACGTCAGCGACTGTAACAGCCGGTTCCCCGGCAAGTTATCCAGTTACTCTGCCTTCTACCGTGGAGAGCGCCTCGGTAACCTGCCTGAATCTTCCCACGGGGGCGGCGTGCAGTTATTCGGCGACAACCAACACATTGACAATCACAACCTCTTCAACAACGCCCAAAGGAACCTATCAGATCACAGTAGTATTTACCGAGACTGTCTCCGGCGCGGCGACTTCGTGGATTCTACTGCCCATTCTTCTGCTTCCTCTTGTGTATTTGAGAAGGAAACTGGCTGCTCGTGGCGTCTGGATTACTGCCAGCCTTGGGTTAATTTTGCTGGCTGCGGCGGCTTACACCGCCGGCTGCGGTGGAGGCGGATCTTCCTCGACCTATACACCCCCTCCGACTCATCAGGTGATCAGTTCGGGCTCGGTCGGCATCACAATCCAGTAGAGTTCCAAAACTGTTCCGTCGAAAGAGGCACACTTCAAATTAAGAGCTATGCACCAAGATCAAAGAAGCCATCCTACACCCATGCTATTTTGGGAGGAGTTCGATTCGGGTTAGCATAATATGTGCACCAGATCGAGGAGCGTAATCCTGACCTGGGATCAACGGTGATATGGCTGGCATGGGCATGAACAAATTATGGACGGACGCTTCCGCTGCATTGATTCTCTGCAACCTTGATCTTTACAAGCGGCCGCATGCTGCCCGTAGCTCCGCCTCGTCCATCGCTTCGTAGATCTGGTCAAAACTGCTTACCGCAAAAAGCAGTTTGTGCAGCTCGTCAACCTTCACCGGCGTATTCATAACCTCGTCCAAAGTGAAATCGTGAATCGCGCAATGGCCTTCCATCACATTCAGGCATTCACCGTGCGAACTAATCAGCCCGCTGCCGAACACCTTGATCTCACCCCGCTGCCGCATCACACCAAACTCCACCGTGTACCAGAAGAGCCGCCCCAGCTTCTCCAGCACACAGGCGTCGGCAATCCCCGCGCAGGTGCGCCCGTAGTGCGCAAGAAAATCGCCGAAGACCGCATGCGCGTGTAGCGGCACATGCCCGAATACGTCGTGAAAAATGTCCGGCTCCGGCGTGTACTCGAGTGATTCCCTGCTGCGCAGCCAGGTTGTGGTCGGAAACCGCCGCGCAGCCAGCATCTCAAAGAACGCCGGCGCAGGCAGAAACCCACTCACCGGCGTAGCATTCCATCCGGTGCGTGGTTCCAGCCGCGCGCTGATCTCTTCCAGATTTGGCAGCCGGTCCCGCTCCAGGCCGATGATCGAGAAACCATCCAGATACTCGCGTGCCGCGTGCCTTTCCAGTTCCGGGTAAGCGCGCCCCACCAGCTCGGCCCAAACAGCGTGCTGATCTTCGCTATAGGCCGCATAATCCTGGTGAATCAGGTAGGGCGCAGCAATTTGAGATAGATGACCACTGGGTGGGTTGACGCGCGCAGACGCTGCCGTCGCGCCAGGGACAGACATCGCCTGATAGACAGGCGAACGGGCAAATGATGAACGGGGGAATGCGTTCATTGCCACCTTCTCGGCCACCACGGCGCATGTCAGTCGCGCACGCCGGGCCATGAATTAGCATAGGCCCGCTTGAAATCCCAGAAAATAGCAATTGATTTGTGAAACCCTATCGCCGCCTAACAGAATTAGGTATAATAGAGCTATTGCCTTAGGATCGCAGGCACATGGCGCACAGAACCGTTCCCAATGCCGTCGAACTAGACGCCCTCGCCTGGCGCATCCTTGAAGCCCTGCAACAAAATGCCCGCCAGTCCTTCGCCCAGATCGGCCGTCAGATTGGCCTCTCCACCCCCGCCGTCGCCGAGCGCGTCCATCGCCTTGAAGAAGCAGGCGTAATTACCGGCTACCATGTCGCGCTCGATCTGGCCAAGCTCGGCGTTCCCATTCGTGTTCTGGTTCGCCTCACCATCCCTGGCGGCGATTTGCAGGTAAGGCGTACCGTGGCCGCGATCAAAGACCTGGCGGAGATCAGCCGGTGCCATCGCATCACCGGCGCTGAGTCTTTTCTGATCGAGGCCAATGTTGTCTCCATCCGCCATATGGAAGCACTGATTGACAAGTTGTCGACGCTCGGCGCCACATCCACTTCGACGGTGCTCTCTTCGCCGGTTCAGCGCCGGGAATATTCTGCAAAACAAATCGAGGCCTTCAGTAAAGACATCTAGTTTCGACGAAGCAATTTCACTTTTGAGGAACAATTAAGGGCGCATTTCTAAAAGCCCGGCGCACGTTCCCCCGCGACACCGAATGTGCTCTCCAATGCCATGCCTGCTTGCGCCAGCGTGCCTTCGTCAAAGAGACGGCCGATGAGCGTGACGCCGTGCGGCACGCGGCGCGGTGGAGAGAACCTGGGCAGCGGATGTCCCGGATCGGGCGCCCAGTCACTGCGCGCTTCTGCAACCTCAACGAATCCGGCGCGGAGCGTCAAGGATGGATGTCCTGTGAAGTTGGTTATCACCAGCATCTCATCGCGCAGCGATGGCACAAGAAGAATATCGACCTCTGCGAAGACTCTGGCCATCTCTTGTGCAACTTTGCGCCGCAACCGGTCAGTTTGCACAAAGTCTACTGCGGAGAGAAATCTCGACTGTCGAAAGACGTTGGGCCAGGCGTCGGCAACCTGCGCCTTCAGTTCATCAACCCGATGGCTGAGGGTCAGTTGTTCAAATGCGGCGGCAGCTTCAGCAAACAAGATGACGTTGAGCGAGTCATACGGCCAGTCGGGAATAGAAACAGCAACCGGCTTCATGCCGAGTTTCTTCACCGTATCCAGCGCGGCGCGGTCCACATCCGTTGCAGGGCTCTCCTTCATCCAGGCAGGAAAGTAACCGACTCGCAGGCCCGTCACATCTGCACCGGCACTGAATGTGAGCCCGCAGGGGACGCTGGCTATGTCGCCGGGATCGGGACCGGAGATCGCGCCGAGCACCAGCATCGTATCTTCAACGCAGCGCGTCATGGGGCCGAGCTTGTCCAGTGACCAGCAGAGCGTCATGGCGCCAGTGCGTGGGACACGGCCATAGGTAGGACGCAGTCCGGTTGTGCCGCAACGCATGGATGGACTTACGATGCTGCCTTCCG